>OEIU01000525.1_pt1 | contig 34872 bp, 29 predicted proteins | sample 1539221 | NCBI WGS metagenome assembly OEIU01 (sample SAMN03792071, study PRJEB22550) | activated sludge metagenome | feature: wastewater treatment plant; material: activated sludge; isolation source: Wastewater treatment plant of a petroleum refinery complex | place: Argentina: Zarate | collected...
AGGCGTAGCCGGCCCCCACCCCGGTGAGGTCGACCACCGGGGTGTCGGCGGAGATGCCTTCCTCGTCCGCCAGCCCGTGCAGCCGGGTCGCGACCGCCGCCTCGTCGGCCGGGAGCAGCAGCGTGCCCGAGGCGACGGGGGCGGGGACCGTGGCGCCGGCCAACGAGGACTCCGGCGGACCGGCCGACCACGCGGTCCAGAGGACGATCCCGGTCACCGCGCACCCGACGGCGGCGGCGACCGCCGGGGACAGCAGGGTCGGTCCCGTCCGTGCGGGGAGCACCGCGACCGCGCCGAGGGCGGCCACCCAGAGGCACGCGGCCTGCGCCGTCACGAGGGAGAACGCCACGTTGGATCCGAGAGCGTACGGGTACGGGAGGAGGAGGACCGCGACGAGGACGACCGCGCGGCCCGAGGCCCGACCCCGCTGGGCCAGCAGCGCCACGGTCGCGAGCAGGGGGAGGGCGAGCGCGACCGACAGTGACCGGTGCACCTGTCCGCCGGCGCCGACGAGGTGGCTCGCGAACGCGGCCAGGACCCCGCCGAGGACGAGGACGACGAGCGCGGACACCGCACCGGCGCCTGCTGAGCTCCCCGCGGCGCGGGTGACGGCGGACCCCACGGTTCGACGGAGGACGAGCGGCGGGAGCACCACGAGGAGCAGTGGCGTGCCGAGGAGGAGCAGGCCGCTGACGTCGGGCACGGTGAAGCCCGCGAGCTGGAGCACGGACCCGTGGTCACCGAGGAGCTCCACCATCCGCAGCCCGGAGACGTGGTACTGGACGGCCTGCCGCGGGGTCATCCCGGCGAGGGCGAGCACGCCCGCGGCCGCGCCGACGACGGCGGCACCGGTCCAGCCGAGGAACCGCGGACGCCACCACCGCCGGAGCGCCACGACGACGAGGACGAGGAGCCCGGCGGCCGCTCCGGTCGTCGGCCGACCGGTCCCCGCGACGACGAGCCCCAGCCCGAGGAGGACACCGGCGGACCGGTCACGGCCGTCCTCGGCGCGCGCCAGGCCCGCGGCGACGAGGACCAGGCCCAGCAGGGCCACCCAGCGGTAGCCCGGGTCGCGGGTCCACAACGTGCGCACCAGCAGGGTCGAGGCCGCCGCGGCCGCCGCGACCGCCCACGTCGACGACGCCGCGAGGCGGCTCCCGCGGGCCGCCATCCGCACGAGGTCCCGGGCGGCCAGCGCAGCGGCTGCGGCGAGGAGCAGCGCCCCGACCGTGCGCAGCACCGCCACGTCCTCCCCGACCAGCTCGTAGACGGGGTGGAGGAGGAAGCCGAACAGGTACACCTCGCCCGCGGCTCGGGAGGCACCGGGCGACGCGACGAGCCGCAGCTGGTACGCCCCGTCGAGCAGGTCGAGGCCCCGCGGCGAGAGCGCCAGCCCGGCGGCCAACAGGGCCCCCGCGACGACGACCGAGAGGCCCGCGGCGAGCGCCGCGAGCCTCTCGGTCCGGTCCCCGGGTCTCCCCACCCGGGTCCGCGTGGTGCGTCCCCCCATCCGGTGTCAGTAGCGGTAGTGCTCCGGCTTGTACGGCCCCGCGACGTCGACGCCGAGGTACTCGGCCTGCTCCTTGGTCAGCTCGGTGAGCTCGACCCCGAGCGCCTCGAGGTGCAGCTCGGCGACCTTCTCGTCCAGGTGCTTCGGGAGGGTCTTGACCTGCGGCCTGCCGTCCTCGTCGTAGTACTCGTCGGTCTTCCCGAACAGCTCGATCTGGGCGATCGTCTGGTTGGAGAACGAGTTCGACATGACGAAGCTCGGGTGGCCGGTGGCGTTGCCGAGGTTCATGAGGCGCCCCTCGGACAACACGATGATCGAGTCGCCGTCCTCGAAGGTCCACTCGTGCACCTGCGGCTTGATCTCCTGCTTCTTCACGCCCGGGACCTTCGCGAGGCCGGCCATGTCGAGCTCGTTGTCGAAGTGGCCGATGTTGGCGAGGATCGCCTTGTTCTTCATCCGCTGCATCTGCTCGGCGGAGACCACGTTGAAGCAGCCGGTCGAGGTGACGACGATGTCGGCCTGGTCGACGACCGAGTCGAGGCGCGCGACCTGGTAGCCGTCCATCGCGGCCTGGAGCGCGCAGATCGGGTCGATCTCGGTGACGATGACCCGGGCGCCCTGGCCGCGCAGCGACTCGGCGCAGCCCTTGCCGACGTCGCCGTAGCCCGCGACGACCGCGACCTTGCCGCCGATGAGGACGTCGGTGGCGCGGTTGAGGCCGTCGATGAGCGAGTGGCGGCAGCCGTACTTGTTGTCGAACTTGCTCTTGGTGACCGAGTCGTTGACGTTGATCGCCGGGAAGAGCAGCTCGCCGGCCTCGGCCAGCTGGTAGAGGCGGTGCACGCCGGTCGTGGTCTCCTCGGTGACGCCCTTGATCTCGGCGGCCACCCGGGTCCACTTCTGCGGGTCCTGCGCCATCGTCCGGCGGACGAGTGCCTTGAAGACGCCGAACTCCTCGGAGTCCTCCTCGGTCGTGGGCGGCACCTGGCCGGCGGTCTCCCACTCCTTGCCCTTGTGCACGAGCATCGTGGCGTCGCCGCCGTCGTCGAGGATCATGTTGGCGCCGGCACCACCGGGCCAGGTGAGGATCTGCTCGGTGCAGTCCCAGTACTCCTCGAGGGTCTCGCCCTTCCACGCGAACACCGGGACGCCCTGCGGGTCCTCGGGGGTGCCGTGCGGGCCGACGACGACCGCGGCCGCGGCCTCGTCCTGGGTCGAGTAGATGTTGCAGGAGGCCCAACGGACCTCGGCACCGAGCGCGGTGAGCGTCTCGATGAGGACGGCCGTCTGGACGGTCATGTGCAGCGAGCCGGCGATGCGCGCGCCGGCGAGCGGCTGCGCGTCGCCGTACTCGGCGCGCAGGGACATCAGGCCGGGCATCTCGTGCTCGGCGAGGCGGATCTGGTGGCGACCGGACTCGGCGAGCGAGAGGTCGCGGACCTTGTGGTCAACGGACATGCGAAAGCTCCTTGTGGGCAGCGTCTGTTCGAGTTGACCGGCGTCGCCCATCTGGGCCGCGCAGTGCGAGGGTCATCACCCAGGCCGGTAGTGCAGCGTTCAGGTTACCGCAGGCGCCGGACGGGCCGGTCGGTCCGCGGCCGTGCCTCGACGGCTCAGCCGCGACCCGCGTCGGTCGGCAGGAGGGGGGCCCGCTCGGGTGGAGGCAGGGTGGCCAGGATGGCGTCGAGCTGGGCACCGGCGGCGACGTAGGAGTCCCGGGCCACCCCGAGGCCCCACCACGCCGCGAGGGCGCAGACCACGCCGAGCTGGACGGTCGCGACCGGCACGCCGAGCGCACCGAGGGCGGCGACCGCCACCGCGCTGGTCACCACGCCCTGACGGAGCCCGGCTCGCGACCGGCGCACCACGGCCGGGTCGCCGGGGCCCCGGAGCGCCACCATCGCGAGGAGGACGACGGCCTGTGCGGCGAGGTAGGTCACCGGCGCCGGGTGGCTGGACGCACCGAGCGCACCCACCACGACGAGGCAGCCGAGCTGCGGCACCAGGCGCAGCGCGCGCTGGAGGGCGAGCGGGGAGGGCCGTCGCGACGTGCCGGCGGGCACGAGCTCGGTCGCGTCGAGAGCCGCCACGGGGGCCATGCACGACCTCCTCGTCACTGGTGCGGGTCCACGGTTCCCGCCAGCCTACGGATCCCGTGGTCCGTCGGCCTCCCGGACGCGGGTGTGTCGTCCGTTCGGCCGACCCCGGTGCTTCGCCGGCCTCAGCCCCGGGAGGCGTCCTCGACGGCGGACTCGCGGGGGTCGGCCACCACCCCGCCGGGGCCGTCGACGCTCGGGCTGCCGGGTGAAGCGTCCAGGTCGGGCTCGAGGTAGATGACGATCCTCATCCCGGGCAGGCCCTCGCGGACCGCGCGCTCGGCCTCGTTGATGGCCGCGGTGACCTCGGCGGCGCTGTCCGTCGCACCGACGGCGAGCTTGGCCGCGACGAGGACCTCGTCCGGGCCGAGGTGCATGGTGCGGCTGTTGATGACGCGGTCGACGGCCTCGGGCGACTCGAGCGCGGCGATGATGCGCGCGCGCACCTCGGGGATCGCGGCCTCCCCGACGAGGAGGGAGCTCATCTCCACGGCGAGGAAGGCCGCGAGGAGGACGAGCAGGACCCCGATCGCCCCCGAGCCCAGACCGTCCCAGACCGGGTTGGCCGTGAGCAGGGTGAGCCCGACGCCGAGGAGCGCGAGGGCGAGGCCGATGATCGCCCCGAAGTCCTCGAGGAGGACGACCGGCAGCTCGGGCGACTTCGTCGTGCGGACGAAGCGCAGCCACGAGCGACGGCCCCGGATCCGGTTGGACTCGCGCACGGCCGTGCGCAGGCTGCTCCCCTCGAGCACCATCGCGACGAGCAGCACCGCCAGCGGCACCCACCACCAGCGGGAGGCGAAGGGGTCGTAGTCGTCCTCGCCGAGCGCCTCGCGGATCTTCTCGTAGGACTCGTAGAGGGCGAAGACGCCGCCGAGGACGAACAGCATGATCGCGACGACGAACGAGTAGACGTAGCGCTGCTGGCCGAAGCCGAAGGGGTGCTCGAGGTCCGCGGAGCGACGGGCGCGCCGGCTGCCGACGAGGAGCAGCACCTGGTTGCCGGTGTCGGCGAGCGAGTGGACGCTCTCGGCCAGCATCGACGAGAAGCCGGTGAGGAGGAAGGCGACGAGCTTGGTGACGGCCACCCCGAGGTTGGCCAGCAGCGCTGCGAGGATCGCCACCGAGCCACCGTCGCGGTCGCCCTCGTCCTTCTCGTCCTGCGCCATGCCACCGATCCTAGGGATCGTGCCTCGCCTACCGTGGGGTGCATGCCGACCTCCCGCGGAACCCTCGACTGGATGCCCGCCGCCGACCACCCCGAGCTCCTGGCGCCTCCGGTCGCCGCGGCCCTGACAGCCGTGCCCGGCGCCCTCGTCGCGGCGATCGACCCGGGCCTGGCCGACACCGCCGCGCTGTGCGAGGCCTACGACGTCTCGCTCGGGGCCAGCGCCAACTGCGTCGTCGTCGCCGGCCGGCGCGGTGGCGAGACGCGGTACGCCGCGGTGATGGTCCTCGCCACGCACCGGGCCGACGTCAACGGCGTCGTCCGCCGGCGCCTCGACGCCCGGAAGATCTCCTTCGCGCCCCACGACGACGCCGTCACCCTCACCGGGATGGAGTTCGGCGGCATCACCCCGGTCGGGCTGCCGGAGGGGTGGCCGGTGCTCGTCGACGACGCGGTCGTCGAGGCCGGCGAGGTCGTCGTCGGCAGCGGCACCCGCGGCGGCAAGCTGCTCCTCACCGGCGCCGACCTGCTGGCCCTGCCCGGCGCCGAGCGACTCGCCCTCGCGCTCCCCGGCTGACCGGTCAGCGACCGAGCCCGGCGTCGCGGGCCCGGATGATCGCGGCGGCGCGGTCCGCGGCCTGCAGCTTCTGGAGCACGGCGGAGACGTGGTTGCGGACCGTCTTCTGCGAGAGGAAGAGCCGCGCCGCGATCTGCCCGTTGGTCAGGCCGGTGGCCACGAGGTCGAGGACCTCGCGCTCGCGCGGCGACAGCTCCGGGAAGGGCGTCTGGTCCGGTGCCGGGGGCCGCGCGAAGAACTCGGCGATCCGGGACGCGAGCACCGCACCGAAGACCACGCCACCGGCCGCGACCGTCGTCACCGCGCGCACCACCTCGTCCGGTTCGGCACCCTTGAGGAGGTACCCGCGTGCCCCGGCCCGGACGGCGTCGAAGATCGTCGCGTCCTCCTCGGACATGGTGAGGACGACGACGCCGACGTCCGGGTGCTCGGCGGCCAGCCGACGGGTGGCCTCGATGCCGTCGAGCTCGGGCATCTGCACGTCCATGACGACGACGTCGGGGGCGAGCGCGGCCACCTTGACGAGGGCCTCCGCGCCCGTCGAGGCGGTCCCGAGCACCCGCACCTCGTCGATGCTCGCGAGGAGGGCCGCGAAGCCCTCGCGGAACACCGGGTGGTCGTCGACGACGAGGACCCCGACCGGCTCGCTCACGGCGCCTCCTTCCCCGCGGTCGACCGAGCAGCGGGAGCGGACGACCGGCCACCAGCCTGCCCCCCGGGGCCGGGCCCGACCGGAAGGCGCGCCAGGACACGGGTGCCCCGGCCGCCCGGGCCGGGACCGACCGAGCAGCTGCCGCCGAGCTCCGCGGCCCGCTCCCGCAGCGAGACGAGACCGACCCCGGCCGCGGTGCCGTCCTCGATGCCCCGCCCGTCGTCCACGACCTCGAGCTCGAGGGCGCCCGCCGAGACGCCGAGGCGCACGACGGCCCGCCGGGCACCGCTGTGCCGCCCGACGTTCGCGAGGGCCTCGGCGACGATGCGGTAGGCCGCCACCTCGACCGCCGCCGGCAGGTCGTCGACCCCCGGCCCCGCCTCGAGGTCCACCTCCACGCCGGCGGCCGCCGCGCGCGCGTGCTGCGCCAGCGCGCCGACGAGCCCGACGTCGTCGAGCGCCGGCGGCCGCAGGCCGTGGACGAGCCGCCGGACCTCGCCGAGCATGCCCGTGACGTCGGACCGGGCCCGGCGGAGCACCTCGTCGGCCCCCTCCGGGTCGCGCGGGGCGGTGATCCGGGCGGTGTCGATGCGCGTGGCCACCGCGGCGAGCATCGGTCCGAGCCCGTCGTGCAGGTCGCGGCGCAACCGTCGGCGCTCGTCCTCGACCGCGGTGACGAGCCGCTCGCGGCTGTCCTGGAGCGCCTCGGCGAGGAGGGTGGCGCGCACGGCGGCGGCCGCCTGCCGGACGACGTCCGCCATGAGGCGTTCCTCGGCGGGGCGCAGGCGCGTCCCGACGCCGCTCGCCGGGAGGAGCAGCCGCCCGATCTGTTCGCCGCGGTAGGTGACCGGCAGGCCGCGGGTCGCCTCGGGCCGCTCGCCGTGCTCGACGAGGAGCACCGTCCCGTCCTCCGAGGCCACCTCGACCCCGACCCAGCGCGTGCGCACGGCCCGCGCCACGGCGCGGGTCACCGCCGCGAGCTCGTCGTGCGCCGTCCGCGAGTCCTCGAGCCGGCGGGCCAGCCCGGCGACGACGTCGTAGGGATCCTCCCGGCCCCCGATGGCTCGCCGGACCCATCGGCTCAACCGCGACCGCAGCGGCAGCCAGAGCCCGACGACGACGACGACGGCGAGGACGAACGCCTCGCGCTGCTCGACGCGGTCGCCGACGAGCCACGAGGTGCCCCCGAGCACGAGCAGGTCGAGCAGGACGGAGGCGACCACCGGGACGGCGAGGACGAGGGTGTCGCCGAGCAGCCGGTCGACGTCGACGAGGCCCGGGTCGGTGGCGGCGACCGCGACGGCCCCGGCGGTCGCGGCGACCGCCACGGTGAGACCGATCCCCCCGAGCGCCGGCACGGCGGCCACCGCGAGCATGACGAGCACGTCGACGACGGCCGCCCACACCAGCCACCGGCCCTGGGCGCGCTCGCGCCCACCGGCCCGGCGGTGCCGCGCCACGACGACGACGAGGGCTGGCACGAGGCTGACCGGCAGGAGGAGGTAGGCGGTGCGCAGGAGGACCGTCCACACGCCGTCGGGCAGCGGGAGGGTGAGCGGGTCGAGGTCGACGCCGGCGAGCGGCGCCGGCAGCGCGCCGGACCCGCTCTCGGCCTGGGCGAGGCGCGAGGGAGCGGCCAGGAGCACGAGCGGCAACAGGCCGGCCGCGAGGACCGAGACCGCCGCCGCCCAGCGGGCCCGCCTGACCGGCCAGCGGCCGGTCGGGAACAGGACGAGCACGAGCGGCAGCGCGAGCAGCAGGCCGGCGCCGAGCCGCTGGTAGAGGGTGAAGGCGGCCGTCGCACCCGGGAGCGCCGGCGAGGTCGTGGTGGACAGCGCGAGCCACGCCGCCGCCAGGCCGTCGACGGCCCACCAGAGGCCGAAGCCCGAGAGCACCGTCCCGAGCCGGTTCCCCGGACGCCGGGTGAGCAGGAGCGCCCCGGCGACGACGAGCGCGAGCGCCGGCGGAGCGGCCGTCCAGCCCGGGTCGAGCCGGAGCAGCGCACGGTGCCGGTCGTCCACCCTGAGGTCGAGGAGCACCGTCACGAGCGCGATGCCGAGAACTGCCCCGACGAGGGCGCGGCCGGCCCACCGGCCGCGCGCGGCGGACACGGGGCGCTCGGCGATGGTGGTCGTCACCCGAGCAGCGTGCCGCACCGGGCGTCCCGGTGTCTGTGGGACGCGCGTCCCGTTCCGGCCGGGACACCGGCGGTGACGCACGACGGGACCGGTGCCCCTGACGCCACGGGACGCCGGCCGGGAAACCTGCTCCTCAGCCGCGGCGAGCACTCGCCGCACCGACCGGGAGGCAGGACCTCCCCTTCGAGAGGACAGCACGATGGAACGCACCACCCTGAGCCCGGCCCCCGCCCGGACCGACTCCCCCACCCCCGCGGTCGCCCCCGGCGGCGACCCGGCGCACGAGCAGCGGCTCGACCGGGCGGCCGCCGTCGACCTGCGCTCCGTGCGGCGTCGCGGTGCCCTCCTCGCGGGCGGCGCCGCGACCTGGGCCCTGGCGACCTTCACCGTCGGCAGCATGCCCGAGACCTCCCTCGGGTGGGCCGTGCAGGACCTCGGCGGGCTGGTCTTCCAGGTCGGCGTCTGGGCCCTGCTCGGCGTCCAGGCCGCCACCCTCGCCACCGGCACCGGTCGCTTCGCCCGCCGCATGGTCCCGGTCGAGCGGGTCGTGCTCGCCGTCGCCATGGTGTGGTCGCTGCTCCACGGCGCGGTGCCGGCCTGGCGGGACGCCCCCTGGCTCGCCGTCCTCGACGTGTTCTGGCCCCTGTCGATGCTCGGCATGTTCGTCATCGGCGTCAAGGTGGCCGTCGCCGGCCGGTGGCGGGGTGCGGCGCGCGGGTGGCCGCTGCTCGCGGAGAGCTGGGCCGTCGTCACCGTCCCGACCTTCGTCGTGGCCGGCGAGGCCCTCGGCAACCTCGTCGGCGGAGTGCACCTGCTCCTGGGCTACACCGGCCTGGGTCTGCTCCTCGTGCTCCGTCCCGAGCTGGTCCGCCCCCGGCGCTGAGCGTCGCGACGGCCCGGTCCTGCCCCGCGCAGGACCGGGCCGTCGTGGCGTCCGGGGTTGGGAACGGCCCGGGTGGGTAAGCCGTCAGCATGACGAAGGAGCCCGACGCCGAGACCGTCCGCCGTGCCCGGGAGGCGCAGCAGGAGGAGACCGAGGACCGGGCCGCGGGCCCCGCGCAGCAGTGGCGGGAGGAGGCCGAGGACATCGCCCGGATGAACGCCGGGCAGGCGAGCCGTGCCGCGGAGATGGGGGACCGCGTCGAGCCCACCATCCCGGTGTCCGACCCGCAGGACGACCCCGAGGTCGTGCAGGACCGGCCCGTGGGCGAGGCGCAGGAGGCCCAGACCGGTCGGCACCACGCCGAGAACGGCTGAGGCTCAGCTCGTGCGGTCGCGCAGGTCCGTGACGTGCCGGGAGACCGAGGGGTCGAACCCGAGCCCGAGGGCGAGGTAGGTGGCGGCGAAGTCGGTGAGCCCGACGAGTGAGGCGAGCCGCTCGACCGGGTGGCCGTCGCGCGCCTCGGGCTCGAGGACGACCGCCCCGGCCTCGCGGGCCGACCCGACGACGGCGTCCGCGAGCCCGCGGGCGGCGGGGTCGAGACCCGGGTCGCGGAGCACGACGAGCCCGAGCCGCGGCAGCGACGGCCCGTCGAGGTAGGGATCGGCGAAGATGTCGCGCTCTCCCCCACCGGATCCGCCGCCCCCGACGGCTCCGAGGCCGCTGCCGAACGGTCCGTCCAGCGTGGCGACCACCGAGGAGGCGGCGTCCGGGAGCGCCCCGTGGGTCGCGGGGACCCGGGCGGTGCGCGAGAGCATCTGCGCGGCGCGGCAGGCCGCCACCCCGGTGAGGGCACCGTCGCCGAGGACGAGGGGCACGGTGCCGTCGAGCCCGGTGGCGATGACCTTGGCTGGGTTGACGAAGGCCTCGGAGGACGGACGACACTCCTCGGCGACGTCGTCGAGGACGTCGGCGACCCGCTCTAGGACCTCGACCGGGACGGACGCGAGACCGAGCCGGTCCGCGGCGACGAGCACCGGCGTCAGCAGCGACCACAGCGCCGTGCGCGAGCTCGGGGCCGGGATCGCGACGTCGACGTGCACCCCCCGGGCCCGGGCGGCGACGTCGGCGAGCGGCGAGCCGGCCGCTCCGACGGTCAGCAGGGACGCGCCGCGCCGGGCAGCCTCGGCGGCGAGGGCGAGCGGGCCGGCCGCCCGCCCGCTCTGCGAGACGGCGATGACGAGGTCGAGCGGCCCCACCCATCCGGGCAGGGGGGCGTCCCGGCGCACCGTGACGGGGACGGGCGACCCGGGGTCGGCCAGCACGTCGAGCACGTCCCCGACGACGGCCGAGCCGCCGAGGGCGGCCACGAGGACCGACCGGGGGCGCTCGCCGCCCGAGACCCGGCCGACGCCCGCCTCGTCGGCGGCGACGAGGGCACGACGCACCTGGGCCCCGGCGGAGGCGAGCGAGCGGAGGGAGTCGCGGGTGTCGAGCGCCGTGAGCGCGTCGAGGTCGTCCAGCCGCGCCTCGTCGACCCAGGTCATCGTCGTCCTCGTGCGGGCCGGTCAGCCCGGGCGGCGGGCCTCGTCGACGAGGAGCACCGGCACGCCCTCGTCGATCCGGTAGGCGAGCCCGCACGCGGCGTTCGTGCAGACCAGCTCGGGGCCGGTGGGTCCGGCCTCGTCGCGCAGCTCACCCCGGCAGGCGGGGCAGCGGAGGATGTCGCGCAGCCAGGGCTCGAGGTGGGCGCTGGGCACGGCCGGCTCGCTCATGGGGTCCTCTCGCAGGGGGCCGGATCGGTCGCCCCGATCCTTCCACACCCCCCGGGCTCGGGGAGTCCTCCCCCCTCGCCCGTGTTGTGAGGACCTGACCTGCTGCCTAGGGTCCTGGATGTCGTCACGTGAGGAGGAAACCGCCCGTGCAGCTCGAGATCCTCGGCAGGGTCCGCCTGTCGTCGGGTGCGGGACCGGTGCGCCTCACCGAGCTCGAGCACGGCCTCCTGGCGCTCGCCGCGCTGCGTGACCACGTCGACGTCGACTCCCTCGGAGCGTGGCTGTGGGACGGCACACAGCCGTCCTCCGCCCGCAACCGCGTGCAGTCGTTGGTCTCCGGCATCCGCCGCAAGGCCGGCGCCGAGCCGGTCATCGTCACGGAGGGCCGGGGGTACCGGCTCGCGGACGAGCTGCGCGTCGACCTCCACGCCTGGCAGGCCGAGGTGACCGCGGCCCGGGCCGTGCGGGCGGAGCAGCCGCAGGAGGCCCTTTCCCGCTACGACACGGCGCTGGCCACCTTCGGCCACGACCCGCTGCAGGGCGCGCCGCTCACCGCCGCCGTCGAGGTCGAACGGGCCCGCCTCGCGCAGGAACGGCTCTCGGTGCTCGAGGAGCGGCACGACGCCGCGCTGCGCTGCGGCTCCCTCGAGGGGCTCGTCGCCGAGCTTGCCGCCCTCAGCGCACGGCACCCGTTCCACGAGGGCTTCACGGCCCTGTCCATGCTGGCACTCGCCGCCACCGGCCAGCAGCGGCGCGCTCTCGAGGTCTTCCGCGAGGCCCGGACCCGCCTCGACGACGAGCTGGGGGTGCGTCCGTCCGACCGCCTCGCCGAGGCCCAGCGGGCGGTCCTCTCCGGCGAGCCGGTCGGATCCGTCGACGCCCCGCCCGAGGCGTCACCCCACCCGCTGCCGGTCCCCAGGACCCTCCCCCGCCGCCCGGACGCCTTCGTCGGGCGCGAGGCCGAGCTCGAGGAGGTGAGCCGGGCGGCGGGCTCCCTCGACTCGTCGGCGGTCGTCGTGCAGGTCACCGGCCTGCCCGGCTGCGGCAAGTCGGCGCTGGCCCTCGAGGCCGGGCACGCCCTGCGCGACCGTTTCCCGGACGGCACCCTCTACCACGACGGGGCCAACTCCCCCGGCGGGACGCCGGCGGAGGCGGTGGTGCGCACCTTCCTCCCACTGCTCGGGGTCCACCCCGAGGGCGTGCCCGCCACCGCCCGCGCCCGGGCCGGCCTCCTGCGCTCCCTCCTCGACGGGCGCCGGGTCCTCGTCGTCCTCGACAACGTCGCGTGCGGCGGGCCCCGGGACGAGGACGACTGCCGCCTCACCGACCTGCTCCCCGCCGCCCCCGGCTCGATGGCCCTGGTCACCTCCCGGCGTCCGGTCCCGGGCGTCGGTGGGCGGCACCGGGTCCGGCTGCGCAGCCTCGGACCCGGACCCGCCCGGGCGCTGCTGGAGTCGCTCGTCGGCCCCGGCCGCGTCGCCGACGCGCCGGAGGCGCTCGCCGAGGTCGTCCGGCTCACCGGCGGGATGCCCCTCGCCCTGCGGCTGGTGGCCGGTCGCCTCGCCCAGCGTCCGGACCTCGGGCTCGACGACCTCGCCGAGCGGCTCGAGGTCGCCGGGCCGGACGGCGCCGACGAGATGGCCGTGCTGCGCGAGAGCCTCGACCACCTGCTCGAGGGCCTGAGCCCGGACGCGCGCCGGGTCGTCGACGCCGTCGCCCACCTGCCCGTCGACTCGTTCAGCGGCTGGGTCGCCGGAGGGGTGCTCGGCGACGCGGCGGCCGGGGACGCCGCCCTCGACGCGATGGTCGAGGCCGGGCTCGTCGAGCCCGTGGTCCGGGAGGACCACGACACCCAGTACCGCTTGCACGGGCTCGTCCGCGGCCACGTCCGCGCCCGGGCCGACCGGTCGGGGTCGGGAGGCGGCCTCCACCCGGCGACCGCCGCCGAGGTCGAGGCCGTGGGCGCCGCCGCCGTCGCGCGCGTCGACGCCTTCCTCCCCGACCGCCCCAACCGCTTCCTGCCCGCCCCGCCGCGACCGTCGTCCGTGGCGCCGGCCTCGCCGGCGCCGCGTACCCGGCGACGCTCGCGTCGCTTCTTCCGCACCGAGACACCGCTCTTCGTCGCCCTCGCCCGGCACCTCGCCGAGGTCCGGCCCGACCTCGCGTGGCGGCTGCTCACCGACACCGCGCTCGGTACCGACGCCTCGACCGACCTCCACGCGTGGTTCGAGGCCGAGCACGTGGTCGCCGCGGCGCTCGTCGGTGCGGACGACGACAGCCGGCTCGGCGCCGCACACCTCGTGCTGTGCCGGGCCTGGCTGCTCCAGGACCGCCGGTCGGCGTCGCAGGAGGCCCGCGAGCTCGCGGAGGCCGCCCGGCCGCGGCTCGTGCTGCTCGGAGCACACGGCGCTGCCGCCGCGGCCTCCCTCGTCAGCGCCCAGGCGGCGACCTCCCTCGGCCGCCGAGCCGAGGCCGAGGCGGCGCTGGCGACGGCGGAGGCGGCGATCGCCCGCGTCGGCGACCCGACGCTGGCCGCATGGGCCGCCGTGACCCGCGGCACGGTGCACAACGACTACGACGAGCTGCCGGAGGCCGCCCGCGAGTTCACCCGGGCCCGGGAGATCCTCCGCGACACCCCGCGGACGGTCGCCTACGCGCTGGCCACCCTCGAGCTCTCCCGCGCGCGGCGGCGGACCGGAGAGCTCGCTCCCGCGACGCTGCTCGTCGACGAGGCGCTCGAGCTGCTCGACTCCATCGGCGCGGTGCACATGTACTCGTACGCGCTCGACGCCCGCGCCGAGGTGAGCCTCGCCGCGGGGCGCCCGGCGGACGCCGTCGACGAGGCGGAGACCGCCCTGGCGCGCGCCTCGGCCTCCCGTGACGCCTTCCTCACCGCCCGGGCCCGGCGCACCCGGGCCCGGGCCCGTCTGGCCCTCGGCGAGCTCGAGTCCGCCGAGGCCGACGTCCGGACCGTCGTCGAGGAGTTCACCGCCCTCGACCGTCCCCTGAGCGTCGCCTTCAGCTACCAGGTGCTCGCGGCGGTCCTCGACGCCCGCGGCGACGCGGTCGGGGCGAGCGAGGCCCTCCGGCTCGAGCAGGCCGCCCTCCGGCGCGCCACCCGCCCGCGGGCCGACGCGCCCCGTCGACGCAGCCCCGGCCCGGCCTGACCCGGGGGCTCAGCCGGCCCGGACGATGGCGAGCACGGCGTCCCGGACGCGGGCCATCGTCGCGGGGTCCTCGGCCTCGACGTTGAGCCGGAGCAGCGGCTCGGTGTTCGAGGCGCGCAGGTTGAGCCACCACATCGGGTCGTCCGGCCCACCGGCGTGGACGAGGGTCAGCCCGTCGAGCCGGTCGACCTCGACCCCCTGCTCCACACCCCAGGCGAGGACCCGTTCGGTCGCGGCGGGGGCGTCGGCAACCGTCGAGTTCACCTCTCCCGAGGCGCTGTAGCGGCTGAGGTCGGCCATGAGGACGCTGAGCGGCTGCTCCTGCTCGCCCAGGGCCGCGAGGACGTGCAGCGCGGCGAGCATCCCCGTGTCGGCGAACCAGAAGTCGCGGAAGTAGTAGTGCGCGCTGTGCTCGCCACCGAAGACCGCGTCGTGGCGAGCCATCTCGGCCTTGATGAACGAGTGGCCGACCCGGGTGCGCACCGCCCGGGCGCCGGTGGCCGCGACGACCTCCGGGACCTGCGCCGAGGTGATGACGTTGTGGACGACGGAGACGTCCGCCGCGTCGGCCCCCTCGGCAACCGCGCGGGACACCTCGCGACGGGCGATGAGGGCGGTGATCGCACTCGGGCTCACCGGTTCTCCGCGCTCGTCGACGACGAAGCAGCGGTCGGCGTCACCGTCGAAGGCCAGCCCCAGGTCGGCGCCGTGCGCGACGACGGCGGCCTGGAGGTCGCGCAGGTTCTCCGGCTCGAGGGGGTTGGCCTCGTGGTTCGGGAAGGTGCCGTCGAGCTCGAAGTACAGGGGCTCGACGTCGACGGGCAGCGCCGGCAGTCCGGCCGCCGTCCCGAGCACGGCCGGGACGGTGAACCCGCCCATGCCGTTGCCGGCGTCGACGACGACGCGCAGCGGGCGGATGGTGGACAGGTCGACCAGGCCGCGGAGGAAGCCCGCGTAGTCGGCGAGCACGTCGCGCTCGACGAGCGCGCCCGGCACCCCGTCCGCCGTGGTGTCGTCGGCGTCGGACGCGAGGAGGTGCTCGGCGAGGACGCGGACGTCGGCGAGCCCGGAGTCCTGGCCGACCGGCCGGGCTCCGCTGCGGCACAGCTTGATCCCGTTGTACCGGGCCGGGTTGTGGCTGGCGGTGAACATCGCGCCCGGGAGGTCGAGCGCCCCGCTGGCGTAGTAGAGGCCGTCGGTGCTGCACAGCCCGATGAGGGTCACGTCGTGGCCGCGCGAGCGCACGCCCGCGGCGAACGCCTCGACGAGCGCCGGGCCGCTGTCGCGCATGTCGTGGCCGACGACGCAGCCGGGGGCGTCCTCCGGGCCGAGGACGACCTCGGCGAACGCCGCGCCGAGGGCGCGGGCCACGGCGGTGTCGAGCTGGTCGGGAACGGTTCCGCGGACGTCGTAGGCCTTGACGACGTCGGTCAGGGATCGGGTGGTCACGGCGCCCGAGCCTACGCGAGCCGACGCCGCCCCGCCCCGGCGCGCGGCTTCACTCGACGAGGCGGATGGGGTCCCCGTCGAGCGTGGCCGTCCAGGATGTCGTGTCCGCAGGGGTCGAGCTGGGACCGTAGTAGAACTGGAGGCGGATCCAGCAACCGGACGCCTGGGAGTCGTTGCAGGAGTATGACGCCGGGATGGGCACGGTGATGGTCTGCCACCGCCCGTTGTAGGAGCTGTTGACCGAGATCTTGCACCCCGGGAGCGATCCGGTGGTCACGCCCTTGCCGGTGCAGCCGCTGAACGACCCTCCGGTCTCGGTCGGCGGGATGACCGTGATCGTGCTCCCGGACGTCGCGCCGTCGCCGATGTCGTACAGGTTGAGGTTGAAGAACTGGCCGCTGGAGTTGCTCGGCACCCGGGCGAGGAAGAACTTGGAGGTCCCGTTCGGGGTGTTGCCGTACATGACCATCTTCGAGAACCCGGCGATGGAGATGTTGTCCTTGTCCGAGGCGCCCGACCCGTAGGCCCGCAGCGAGAAGCGGTTGTGGCCGCCTTCGCCGTCCGCCCCGAGGCCGTTGGTCTGCACCTGGATGGCGTAGGTCCCGGGCTGGACCGTGCCGGGGATCGAGCACAGGGTCTTCCAGCGCCGGAAGTTCTCGGCCACGTCGGGACGTGCGTCGTACTGGCTCGTCCGCTTGTCGAGGACCTTCTTGAGGTCCCCGTAGTAGCCCTGGTACGTCTTCGGCGCGCAGCTGCCGCCCAGCTGCGTCCAGGCCGTCGGCTCCCACGGGTTGCCGGCGGGGCCCCGGATCGTGAACTTGGTGTCGACCTGGGCGTTGGACGTGAACGGCTGGTCACCGGTGCACCAGGCCGTCGAGCCGTCCGCGTAGCGCGACGAGGGGTTCGAGACGACCGACGCGGCCGGGTAGGGCAGGCCCTTCGCGCCGCTCAGGTTGGCCGCGCCGAGGGTGCAGTAGTCGCCGACGGCGACGAAGGCGGGGTCGTAGGCCTCGATCTGCAGGTTGGAGACCGCCTGCCGCAGGGTGATCGTGAAGACGTGCCCGAGGGGGTCGTAGTCGACGTTGTTGCCCCCGGGGCAGCCGTCGGAGGCCGAGGCGCTGCAGGTGTCGTTCTGGAACGCGTCCCCGCTGACCTTGTTGGCCGCGGGGCTGCCGACGTTGGCCCAGAACTGTCCGGTGTTGTTGCAGTTGCTGCTCGTCGTGCTCCCGGCCTCCGGGTCGTCCCCGAAGTGGTTGCACGGGCTGCCCAGCGGAACCGGCCCGGCGAACTCCGCGATGGCGTGCCGCGAGACGGTCGTCGAGTCGATCCCGAGGAAGCCGCCGAAGACGTTCTTGACCTGCGAGCTGATGTCGACCCGCAGTCGGGTCGAGCCGCCGGCGAGAGACGAGGTGACGGTGGTCCCCGGCGCGTTGGTGAAGCCGTTGCCCTTGGCGTAGTCGCTGGCCAGGGCGTACGCGCCCGCCCGGTCGCCGGGCAGCTTGGTCACGCCGGCCAGGGCAGCGGCGTCCGCCGCCCGCTGGGCCCGCTGGCCCTCGAGGTACCAGTGGCCGACGTCGACGGCGAACGCGGAGAAGCCGAGCAGCACGATGAGGAGCAGCCCGGAGGTGACCGCCACGTAGCCGCGCTCGTCACGCCGTCGCGCGCCCGCACGGCGCCGGAGCCGCCCGGTCATGGCTCGCACGTCTGGGTCGAGGGCTTGGGCTCGAAGCGCAGCACGGTGGACTCCTCGATGGTGATGGAGGTGAAGATGAAGCCGGTGAACGCCTTGTGGCGCAACCGCAGGTAGACCCCCACCCGGTCCGGCGGTCCCGCGGCGCACGCCTGCTGGGAGGCGGCCGCCCAGTTGGAGTACGTCGGGCTGAACGAGGTGCCGTTCCACGCGAACTTCACGCACGTGGTGCAGTTGGCGAAGCTGCTGGCGCCGATCGGGAACTTGTCGGCCAGGTTGGCCTTGTAGACCCAGAGCTCCTGGACGTCTCCCCTGGCGAAGCCGGCGCCCTCACCGCCGACGCTGTCGGCGGCGTGCTGGGCGTAGGTCGACATCCGCGGTTCGGCGGACGCCGTGCGCACACCGGCGCGGACGGCACTCGCGACCGAGAGGTAGTCCTTGAAGAACATCCCGAACTCGAGGATGCCCACGATGAGGAGGATGAACATCGGGGTGACGATCGCGGCCTCGACGGCGGCGGCGCCCTTCTCCCCACGGCGACGGATCCACATCACGGCACCGACACGCACTGCTGGGTCGAGGGGATCTGCTCGAGCCGCATCGTGACCCGCTCGGTGATGATCTGGTTGTTCGCGAACATCACGGCCGCCTTGTGGCGGTACCGCACGAGCACCCCGACCGAGTCGACGTCGACGCTGGTGCTCGCACACGCGTTCCGGGAGGTCCAGGTGCCGGTTCCGGCGCTGGCCACCCCGGGCGCGGTGAGGGTGAACTTGACGCACTTGGTGCCGCACGTGCTCCCGGACATCGTGTCACCGGTGTCGGGATCCGCCTTGTAGACCCAGATCTCGGTGACCCGGGAGTAGTCCAGGTCGGTCAGCGCGCTCGCCACCTGGGTCGCGGTGTCCCGGGCGAAGGTCGTGCTCAGCGGGTCGGCCGCCGCCATCCGGGCCCCGGCGCGCGCCGCCGAGGAGACCGAGTACGTGTCCTTGAAGAAGAGGGAGACGTCGACGACGCCCGCGAGCAGGGTGAAGAGGAAGAGGAAGACGATGGCCGCCTCCAGGGCGATGGCCCCCTGCTCGTCACGCCGGGAGCCCGACGTCGCCGGGCAGGCGGCGGTCAGGCGGAGGCGCGGCCGGGCCACGGCGACCCCTTTCCCTGCAGGCGATGGTGGGCGCTGCCGACGGTAGGGCCGTGCGGGGACGGGGCGTGAGGGCCTCGGGGGCCGGATCGGCCGAACGGCCGAGCAGGTCGGACCGGGTGGTCGAGGAGCCCTCCGGGGCACCAGACAGGCGCCTCGGGGCGGGCTCAGGCCTCGGCGCTGCCCCGCAGCATGCGCAGGTGCCCGCGACGGGCCACCTCGCCGGTCACGACGTCGGGGGCCGGGACCGGCTCGGCCGGGGTGCGCGGGCGGCCCGCCTCGCGGACCGCGTCGGCGAGGGCGAGCAGGTCGTCCGAGGTCGGCTCGGGGTCCGGGTACTCGGTCGCGAGGCGCACCACCTCCCAGCCGCGCGGCGCGGTGAGACGCGTCGCGTGCTCGGCACAGAGGTCGTAGGTGTGCGGCTCCGCGTAGGTCGCCAAGGGGCCGAGGACGGCCGCGCGGTCGGAGTAGGCGTAGGTGAGCGTCGCGACCGCGGGCTGACGGCAGCCGGTCTTCGTGCACTTCCGCGACAGGTTCACACGGTGACTCTAGGCGGCGCCGGCCCCGGGTCGCCGGAGGCACGCCGTAGCATCGGGCCCGTGACCGCCCGCCGCCGCGACCGCCACGGCCGGGGACCTCGGGGCCCCCTCGCCCACCCGGCCGTCCCCGCGATGACCACCCGTCGGGAGCGGTTCGACGACCTCGTCCTGGACGCCGCCGACCGCATTCGCCCACACCTCGGGAACCGTTACGCCGGAACGGAGTTCGCGGTACAGGACGTCCCCCCGACCGACCCTGCGCCGTGGGAGGAGCAGGTCGCTCCGCTCGGCCGGCTGCTGCGGGCGACGGCGGCGCGCGCCGACCGGGTGGTGGTCTACCGCAGGCCGGTCGAGGCGCGCGCGCAGGACGAGCAGGACCTCGCCGACATCGTCCGCGAGGTCGTCACCGAGCAGGTCGCCGCCCTTCTCGGCGTGCCGGCCCACGAGCTGGACCCGGACGCCGACCCCGACGCCTGAGCCCGCCGTCGGTCCCGGCCCGTCCGTCAGGGCAGCGGGAAGGCGCGGCTGACCGGCGAGGTGACGGCGACCGGGGCCAGTGGCACGACGGACAGCAGGCGGCCCGCGCCGTCGCCGACGCTCGAGACCACCCCGCCGCGCAGCGCCCCCGAACCGTCGGTGCGCTCGACCCAGACGGCGGAGGCCCCGGCGAGGTCGACGTCGGCGGACCGCTCGGAGACGAGGGCGACCGTGCGGGTGCGCGGCTCGCCGTCGACGACCACCGTCACGTCGGCCGTGCTCGCCCCGCCGGTGCTCACGAGGTGCAGCGACCGGGCCACCGAGGGGGTCGGCGGCAGGGCGAGACCGGCGACGGCGTCGATGACCGGCGAGGACTCGGCCCAGCCGATGTCTCCGGCCCCGCTGCCGTTCGCCGTGCGGGTCAGCACGGCGGCGGCGACCGGGACGTCCGAGCGGACGACGACCGAGTACGTGCCCGGCGGCACGGCCGGCAGCGCGAGCTCGCCGACGGCGTCCGCGCCGACCGTGAGCACGGTGTCGGCAGTCGTCGTCACCGTGCCGGAACGGTCGAGGAGGGTCACGCTCGTCACGGCCTCGTCCGACCCGGGCGCGACGACGCGCAGGGTCGCCCGACCGTCGAGCACGGCGGCCGGGACGACCTGGACGGTCGAGGGGTCGGCCGCGGGGACGACGGTCTCGGCGCCCTTCGGGGTGGTGCCTTCGATCCAGGTGTCGGTGAGGGTGGCGGTGAGCCCGCCACCGTCGGCCGCGACGTGCACCGCGGGGGTCTTCTCGTCGGCCGCGACCGCGTCGAGGAGGAGCGTCGTCCGGCCACCCGGGGTGACCGTCACCGTGCGCGGCGGGGCGAGCGGGCCGCTGCCGCCGTGCACCGTGACGTCGGCGGTGACCGGGTTGCCGCCGGGGTTGGTGAGCACGAGGCGCTCCTGGCGCCCGGCGCCGGCCCCACCGGCGAGCAGCCAGAGGTCGGTGGCGGCCGTGCGGCACGGGGTCGTGACGAGTCCACGCAGGTCCTTGGCGGCGCTGGACCACTCCTGGGTCGCGGTCAGGGCGGGAGCCAGCGCGCCGCTCGCGCGGAGGGTGACCGGCCCGGACGTCGGGAGGGCTCCCGTCACCGCGCCCGGGCGGTCGGTGAGCGTGGCCAGGCCGCCCGACCCGGCGGCGAGGGCGGCGCTGCCCTTGCCGGTCGCGGGGACCGGGAGGAGCTCGGCCGGACCACTGGCGACGGTCACCCGCCCGGCCACGGCGACGTCGTCGACGCCCTCGAGGCCGGTGAGCTCAGGGCCGGGGCACATGGCGTCGAGGCTCGTCGCGAGGCTCGTCGGGGCGACCGGTGCCTGCCTGACCCCGCTCGCGGCGGCGAGGTCGAGGGTGTCGGCGTGCGCGCCGGCCAGCCACACGAGCGCGCCGGCCCCACCGGCGGCGACGACGACGCGGGCGGCGCCCGGGAGCGCGGGGCGGACCCGGGCCAGACGGGCCAGGACGGCCGGACGGCTCATCGGACCACCACCCGGGTCTCGCGCCGGCCGAAGGGCACGGCGAGGAAGGCGAGCACCGCGAGGGCGAGGAGCTGGCCGAGGTGCCACCACCGCTGGGGGTCGGTGAGCGTGATCGTCAGCTCGCCGGGGCCGGCGGGCAGCTCGTAGGTGGGCGAGGCCGCCCGTGGGAGGGGGGTGAGGACGCGGGAGTCGACCTCGACGACGGCGTGCTCGGCCCACGCCGCGGGCTCGGCGACGACGAGGCGGCTCTTGGCGGGCGCGTCGATCGTCGTCGAGGTTGCTCCGTGCGCTCCCGTGGCGACGACGAGACGGGTCTCCCGGGGTGTCTCCATCCGCAGCCGCGGCGGGGCGACCAGGGCCTGGGCCCGGGCACCGGTGGGGCTGAGCCGCCACAGCTGCCACCCCGCCCGCGGGGAGATGCGCTGGAGGCCGTCGGTGGCGTCGAGCCGGCGCACCACCTCGGGCACCTGCTCCCCGCGGACCGCGAGGAGGTCGGCCGCCGCACCGGTCACGAGCCGCTCGCTGCCGGGGACCGCACCGAGGAGGGCGGTCACCTGGCCGGCGACGGCGGCGTCCGCGCCGGGCCGACCGGGCAGCTGGCGCACGAGCGCGGCGTCCTCCCGGCCGACGAACCGGTAGCCGGCGCCGCTGTCGCCGGGCACGACGAAGAGCGAACGGGTCGCGAAGGCACCCTCGGCCTGGTCGACCGCCACGGCCGGACGGGGGTCGCTCCACGGCGACAGCAGCCCGCCGAGCCCTCCGGAGACGACACCGGCGGCCACGAGGGCCACCCCGGCCACCGCGGCCCCGAGGCAGACCCGGGCCGTGACCCGGACGGTGTCGCGCCCGCCACGGACGGGGAGGGCGTCGAGGCCCCGGACGAACGCGAGGACGAGCACGAGGACGACCGGCAGGAGCAGCGTGCCGACCCACGGGGTGATCGGCTGACCCGCACCGGCCACCCCCGACGGCACCGTGCCCAGGCGGACCCGGGGAGCCGCGAGCGCGAGGGCGAGGAGGACGGGGAGGAGGAGCGCGAGCGAGGCCGGGGCGCCGCGCCAGCGACGGCCGGCGACGAGGCCGAGCACCCCGCCGAGGACGAGCGGCAGCGCGGTCCACCAGAGGGGGGCCCCGGCGCCGCCGGCGTCGAGGAGGGCGATCCGCCACGCCGCGGGGGGCGTGCCGCCCCACGCGGCGAGCCCGTTGGCACCGACGACCGCCGGCCACGACACCGCGCCGGCGCTGAGCAGCCACGGCGCGAGGACGGCCGCGGGGACGACGGCGGCCACGACGGCGTGCCCGCGCACCCCGGGCCGCACGAGGGCGAGGACGAGCGCGAGCAGCACCCCGAGGGCGGCGAGCACCGGGGCGAAGGCGCCGAGGACGACGAGGGCGAGCGCCGTCGCGAAGCCGCTGGTCGCCGTGGAGCGCCGGGCCCCGACGAGCCAGAGTCCGGCCGCGACACCGGGCAGCAGCGCCAGGGCGACCGCGGCGCCGAGGCGTCCCTGCGCAACGGTGGCGGCGGCCGGGCCGCTCGTCGCCCACGCGACGGCACCGAGCGTGCGCAGCCACGGGCGGCGGGTCGCCACCCGGAGCGCGAGGTAGGCCGAGAGGGCGCCGAGCGGCATCGCGAGGAGGACGAGCAGCGCGACGACGAGGCCGCCGGGCGAGGACGGGACCGGCACGAGCGGGAGGTGCGCCACGAGCCACGCGGGGGCCGCGAGCAGGGCGCTCGCCGGCCCGGCCTGGTCGGGGCCGCCGAGGCCGCTCCCGGACCAGCCGTCGCGCCACGCGTGCCAGAGCGCCGGGGCGTCCACCCGGGCACCGACCAGCTCGCCGCCGGTGAGACCGCCGCCGAGGCCGGTGAGCACGCCGAGACCGAGGGTCCGGGCGGCGGCGACCGTGACGACGAGGGCCGTGACGACGGCGACGACGCCCGGGTGCCGGACCACCTTGACGAACCAGGACCGGGGGTTGAGGTCGGCCGCGGCGTCGCCGATCGGCGGCTGCGGGGGGACGAGGGCGTGGTGCACGGAGTCGCCCCACGAGGTGAGGACCGCCCGGCGCGGCTCGAAGACGGCGCCGAGGTCGCGCCGGCGCACCACCGGACGGTGCCGCGTGCGCCACCGTGCGCGAAGGCCTCGGACGGGGTCGAGGGAGGTGAGCGCCGCGAGCTCGGCCCACGCGCTGCGGGGGCGCTTGAGGAGGAGGAGGCCGAGGGCGGCGACGAGGGAGGTGACGCCGATCCACACGACGAGGATCGGCGACCACCACCACGGGGCGCGGGCCAGGGCCACCCGCCGGGCGGCGCGGCGGCGGCCCGAGGTCGTGGCCGAGGCGACGGCGACGCCCGGACCCGAGCGCACCCGGGAGGACGGGACGACGACGACGCGGCGTCCGCTCAGCTGGGCCCGCCACCCGAGGTCGAGGTCGGCGCCGACGTCACCGAACGAGGTCTCCCAGCCCTTGAGCGCGAGGAGGAGGTCGCGTTCGACGAGCGAGCCGGCGAACGGCACCGCGAGGACGTCCGTCGTCGCGTCGTACTGCCCCTGGTCGGGCTCCCCCGGCTGCGGCCGGGCGAGGAGGCGACCGCCGCGGGTGGTGCGGATGGACAGCGCGCGGAGGCGGTTCGGGGCGTCGACGTCGACGTGCTTGGGGCCGACGACCCCGGTGGACGGCGAGCGCCGCCAGGCGTCGACGAGCCGGACGAGGGCCGTCCGCTCCGGGTGCGCCCCCACGGGCAGGAACCACACGAGCCCGGTCCCCTCGGTGGCGTCGACCTCCTCGACGACGGCGCGGTGGGCCACCCGCCGGACCGCGTGCCGGGGGTCGACGGCGACGACCCGCAGCGCCCGGCCGTGCCGCGCGCTGGCGGCCGCGACGACGGAGCCGACCGTGGCCTCCGGCTCGCCCTCGCCGGCGGCCAGCGTGGCACCGGCGGTCCGGTCGAGGACGAGCACGTCGTCGGGGACGAGGCTCTGGCCGAGGACGGCCTCGAGGAGGTCGGCGAGGCCGGCGGGGTCGCGGTGGGTCACGACGAGGGCCGTGACGACGGGGGGCACCGCGCCGGCGGAGGGGGCCGGCACGGTGTCCACGGGGCGTGGGGGGGCGAGCGTCATCCGGTGGTGGCTGCTGAGGGGGCGGGGCCCCGGCTCAGACGGCGCGCTTCTTCAGCTTGCGGCGCTCGCGCTCGGAGAGGCCACCCCAGATGCCGAACCGCTCGTCGTTGGCGAGGGCGTACTCGAGGCACTCGGCGCGCACCTCGCAGGAGACGCACACCTTCTTCGCCTCCCGCGTGGAGCCGCCCTTCTCGGGGAAGAACGCCTCGGGGTCGGTCTGGGCGCAGAGCGAGCGCTCCTGCCAGGAGAGTGCCCCCTCCTCCGGCTCGGCGTCACCGAGCATCCCCTCGACCAGAAAGAGCTCGTGCATTGTGGTTCCTCCTCGACCTCGACCCGTGCACACCGGCCGGTCACCCCGGAGTACATGCATGGAATTACACGCGTGTCATGCCGTGCTCGTCAAGCCGTTCGGTGTTATTGGCCGGATTTCCCCGGTGGCGGTGTCCGTGGTACGGGAGGGGCGTGGTGGTGCGGACGTGCCGTGCGGGCGGGTGCTCGGCGTCCGCCGCGGGCTGAGAGACTGACCTCCATGCGCATCACGGCCCTCGCGGGCGGTGTCGGCGGGGCCCGTTTCGTCCGCGGCCTGCGGCACCACCTCGACAGCACGCCCGGTCTCGCCGACGCCGAAGTCACGGTCGTCGCGAACACCGGCGACGACATCACGCTCTTCGGGCTGCGGGTCTCCCCCGACGTCGACACCCTCCTGTACACCCTCGGCGGCGGGGTCGACGACACCCAGGGCTGGGGCCGGGCCGGCGAGAGCCACCGGGTCCAGGAGGAGCTGGCCGCGTACGGCGCCCGCCCGCAGTGGTTCGCGCTCGGCGACCTCGACATCGGCACCCACGTCGTCCGCTCGCAGTGGCTGGGGCAGGGAGTGCCCCTCTCCGAGGTCACCGCCCGGCTGGCCGCCCGCTGGGGCCTGCCGGAGCGCCGGATCACCCTCCTGCCGATGACCGACACCCCGGTCGAGACGCACGTCGTCGTCGACGACGAGGCCGGCGGCGAGCGGGCGATCCACTTCCAGGAGTGGTGGGTCCGCCACCAGGCGTCCCTGCCGGCCCGCCGGTTCGTCGTGGCCGGCCTCGACCGCGCCGCCGCCGGGCCGGGGGTCCTCGACGCCATCCGCCGGGCCGACGTCGTCCTCCTGCCGCCGAGCAACCCGGTCGTCTCGATCGGGATCGTCCTCGGGGTGCCCGGGGTCCGCGACGCACTGCGCGGCACGACGGCGCCGGTGGTCGGCGTCTCGCCGCTCATCTCCGGACGGCCGGTGCGCGGCCACGCCGACGCGTGCCTCGCGGCGATCGGGGTGCCGGCCACCGCCGCGGCCGTGGCCGGGCTCTACGAGGACTTCCTCGACGCCTGGCTCGTCGACCCCGCCGACGCCGACACGGTGCTGCCGCGGGCTCGCGTCGAGGTCTTCGACGGGCCGCTGCTCATGTCGGACGTCGCGTCGGCCGGTCGCATCGCGGAACACGCGCTCCGGCTGGCGAGCACGGTCTCGGCGTGAGCGCGAGTCGCCCGCGCGTCGAGGTCGTCGGGCTCCTCGGCGTCCCCGAGGTGGCGCCGGGGGACGACCTCGCCGGGCTCCTCGTCGGGGCCGCCCGCACCGCGGGGTGCGCGCCACGGGCCGGTGACTGCCTCGTCGTGTCGAGCAAGGTGGTCTCGAAGGCGCTCGGCCTGACCTGGGCCGGCGAGCGCGCCGAGGCGGTGGCCGCGCACACCCGGCGGGTGGTCGCCGAGCGGGCCGGGTCCACGGGGCCGACCCGCGTCGTCGAGTCGGTCGCGGGCCCGGTGATGGCCGCCGCCGGGGTGGACTCCTCGAACACCGGCCCGTCCGGTGCCGTGCTGCTGCTTCCTGAGGACCCGGACGCGGAGGCCGGGCGGCTCCGGGACGGCGTGCTGGCCGCCGCCGGGCTCCCCGCGGGGACGCCGTTCGCGGTGGTCCTCAGCGACACCGCCGGACGCCCGTGGCGCGCGGGCCAGACCGACTTCGCGCTCGGGCTCGCCGGGATGGCGCCGCTCGACGACCTCCGCGGGGGCGTCGACCACGACGGCCGGCCGCTGGCGGTCACCGCCCGGGCGGTCGCCGACGAGGTGGCCGCGGCGGCCGACCTCGTCAAGGGCAAGGCGGCCGGGGTCCCGGCGGCGCTCGTGCGGGGGCTGCCGGCCGGATGGTTCGGCGGGTCGCCGGTCGCGGCGGCCGCGCTAGTGCGCACAGGCCCCGGCGACTGGTTCGCCCGCGGCCACGTCGAGGCGCTGCGGGGCGCGCTGGGCGTCGCGCCCGGGTCGGCGGCCTCGGCCGAGGTCGGGTTGCGGTCCGTGGCCCCGGAGGCCCTGCCCGACCGCGTGGCGCGGGTGGTGGGGCTCGCCCTGCACGACGTGCCCGACGGCTCGGCCGACGTCGCGGTCGGCGCCGGGTCGGCCGAGGTGGTCCTGGCCGCCGGCGACCCCTACGACCTCGGCCGCCTCGTCGCCCGAACCGAGGTGGCGGCGGTCTCCGAGGACCTCGTGGCCGAGGTTCGTTCCCGCACACCGGTGTCGGCGATTGTGCGACTGTCCTGAACCGCCCGGGAGCGGCTCAGGAGCCGATGATGGACGACTGCGAGTACGGGTAAAGCTGTACGGCGAACGGGATGCCGGCCAGCCACTGGACCTCCGTGTAAGTGCTCCACGAGCCGCAGTCGACCCCGGTCGGGATCTTGGCGGTCATGTCGACGACGTGCCCGAGGTGGTGCTTGAGGCTGTCGAAGCTGCGTACCGAGCGCGCCGTGGAGACCGTCTTGCACGCCGGGTTCGCCGGCACGAGGAAGCCCTGGACGGCGTAGGTCGAGGAGCCGCTGGGCGGGAACCTCGCGGCCGGGCAACCGGCCCCGCCGGTGCCGTAGCAGTTGGTGATGTAGATGTCGGCCCGCGCGTCGACCGTCGTGGCTCCCGGCGGCGGCAGGTACCGGAAGATCGGCACGACCCGGCGCCGGGACCCGTCGCCCGACGGGAAGAACACCGACCCCTTGGCCACCCGGGAGACGCCCAGGCGCTGGGTCGTCAGGGTGCCCGAGGTGTCCCCCACGAAGCCGCTGTAGAGCGTCGCGCGGGCCGGCTCGGCGAAGTGCGAGTTCACGTAGACGCGGAGCCGGCAGAGGTAGGTGCCGGCCGTCGGTGCGACGAACAGCAGCCGGTTGACCACGTGGTTGAGGCCGTCGCGGGCCAGCAGGTTGGTGCCGGTCCACGACTCCTTGACGATCGTGCCGTCCGGGCGCTCACACGTGATCTTCTGGCCGAGCGCATTGCGGTCGGGCTTCCCGTTGTACGACTTCGACTCGGCCCGCAGCAGCCGGGCCTCGTGGGCGGCGAGGGTGAGGGTGAGCGTGGCCCGCACCTCGCCCGGGCTGGAGGACGGCCGCTCGGTCATCACGAGACCGCGCTGTGCGTAGGCGACGGCGACGTACGCCTGGGCCACGGCCGTCTGCAGCACGAGCGCCACGGCGAGGCCGAGGACGACGACGAGACGCAGCCGGGCGGGCCTCCTGGGGCGCAGGGTCGTGGAAGTCATGTGATCGTCTCCATCCCGCTCCAGCCGGAGCCGACCTGGATCCCGCTACGCACCCCGCCGCCGACGCGTCCCTTGTAGAACCAGAGCGTCCCGTCGGCGCGGCGGGCGAGGAGGTCGCCGAGTCCGTCGCGGTCGAGGTCGCCCGGCGAGGTCAGGTAGGTCATGGCCTGCCACCCGCAGCCGACCCGGGTCGCGTGACCGAGGGTGGCCACCGTCGTGGTCCGGTAGGCGTAGAGGCACCCGCCGTCGGCGCTGACGCCGACCGTGTCGCCCCGGCCGTCGCCGTCGAGGTCGCCCATGCCGATGATCCAGGCCATGCCGTTCCACCCGGTACCGACCCGGCGGTCGTAGCGCAGTCCCCCCGTGGGCGTGAACGAGTACAGGTGCAGGGTGCCGTCGGCGCGCCGTGCCAGCAGCTCGGCGAGCCCGTCGAGGTCCATGTCGGCGGGCGTCGCGAGGGCGGTCATCGTTCCCCATCCGCTGCCGATCTGGCGCCGCGGCGCGAAGGTCGCCCGGCCCTGGCCGCCGAAGAGCCACAGCGCCCCGGCCTCGTCCCGGGCCACGAGGTCGGTCCGCCGGTCGCCGCTCACGTCACCCGGGCTGCCGACCCAGGAGTACTCGTCCCAGCCGGTGCCGACCCGGGTGCCCCCGTTGACGCGGCCGTTGCCCCGACCGGGGTACATCCACAGGTCACCGTCGGTGGTCGTGCCGAGCAGGTCGACGAGGCCGTCGCCGGTCCAGTCACCCCGGACCCCCGAGACCGGGACGGCCGTGCACGTCCAGGCCCGGACGTCGTCGATCTCGACGTGGCTCGCGGACCCTTCGACGTCGGTGACGAGGTCGACGTAGACGTCGACGACCCCGTAGGCGTTGACCGACGTCGCGTCTCGCCGGATGGTGCGCCACGCGGACGAGGGGGCCAGGGCCTCGCTGCCGTCGTTGATGAAGAGCCCCGACTCCCCGGGGGCGAAGGTCCCCCGGTAGGTGAGGGAGACGTAGAGGCTGCCCGGGGCGACGGGCGAGAAGAGCGGGTTGATGACGTGGTCCGTGCGGCCGGTGGAGCGGGCCGTCGTCATGGCCACGTTCGAGCCCTCGGGCGCGTCGCCGTCCTCGGGTGCACCGACCGTCCAGCCCTCGGAGTACTCGGGGTTCGGGACGCTGCCGTCCTCGAAGCCCTCGACGGCATAGGTCCGCGAGACGACCTGCCCCACCGGGCAGGTCGTGGCGACGGCCAGTGGGGTGGTCCTGGCCACTCCCGAGCCCCGCGCGACGGCCGCACCGGCCGAGCGCCCGGACTGCGGCGTCGCGACCCGGGGCGGCTTCGGGAACACCGGGCCGGGACGCTCGAGAGGCACGCTGGGGGCCGGCCGGGTCTCCACCCCCACCTCCCCCGCTGCTGGTCCGGCCGCCAACCCGGCGGCGGTTCCGGCCGCCAGGACGGCCACCACGGCCCGTCTCCACGACGTCGACACGCGAGATCTCCTCCCCGATCGCCCCCGGGGCCACCGGAGACGCGCAGACCGTAGCACGCGCCGAACGGCCCGAGGGAGAGGTTCGCGGCGACCGGGGAGGTCAGCGACCGCGGGTCGGCAGGTGGGTCGGGGTGGACATCCGGGGACCGCGACGCGGCCGGTGGTGGCCGCCGAGCTCGAGGAGCCGCTGCACGCGGTAGCGGTGTCCGCGCCACGGTTCGAGCAGCGCCGCGAGGGCGTCGTCGTCCTGCGGGGTGCCGGTCAGTGCCCACGTCATGTCCTTGGCCACGTGGTAGTCGCCGAAGCTCACCTCGTCGGGCAGCCCGAGGGCCCGCTGGGCGACCTCGGCCCACGTCCAGCGCCCGATGCCGGGCAGCGCCGTCAACCGGGTGCGCGCCGCGTCGGCCGGCATCCCGACGACCTCCTCGAGCCGGCCGGCGTGGCGGACGACGGCGGTCACCGTCCGCGAGCGCCCCGGGTCGACGCCGGCCGCGAGCCACTCCCACGACGGCACCGCAGCCCAGCCGGCGGGCGTCGGCGGCACCGCGAGCCGCAGCGCCTCCCCCGGCCCGGGCGCCGGCTCGCCGAAGCGCCGCACCAGCCGCCGGGAGCCGGCGAAGGCCTCCTTGCCGGTGACCTTCTGCTCGATGACCGACGCGACGAGGTTCTGCACGACCAGGCCGGAGCGCGGCACCCGCCAGCCCGGCCGGCGCCGCCACTCGTCGGCGACGAGCGGGTGCAGGGACGGCTCGAACCCGGCGGGGTCGTCGTGCTCGCCGAGCAGCGCCGGCACCTGCTCGAGCATCCACGCGGCGCCGCTCCCCCACGCCTCGGCCCGCACCTCCTCGGCCACGCCACCGGGCGCCGACAGCCGCAGGGTGACCGGCCCGTCCGGGGTGCGCCAGCCGAACCACCAGCCGGCGTCGTCGCGGCGGCTCGTCGGGTCGCCACCGCCGCGGCGGAAGATCGAGAGGACCGCCCCGAGCGGCACCGGGCGCCCGGCCCGGACGACACGGACGGTGCCGTCGGCCATCAGCCGAGGTGGCGCGGCGCGACGCGCAGTGGCGGGCCGGCCGGGGTCGCGGCTCCCTTGAACGCGGCCCACACGTACGTGGGCACCAGGGGTAGGCCGGCGGCGAGCACACGCTCGGGGACCCGTGCGGCCCAACCGGGTACGTTGTCGTCGGCCGAGAACGCGGCGGGGTCGGCGAGGACGGGGAGGGTGTAGTCCCAGACGTCGTAGGCGGCGAAGAGGCGGCGCAGCCCGCGCGGGGAGTAGTAGTGCTCGTAGTACTCCTCGCCCCGGCCGGTGAGCCGCATGTAGCGGTCGGCGGCGGGCTGCGGCAGCCACGAGAGGAACGGCAGCCGGTGGTGCGGCTCGAGCACCTGGAACCGGTGCCCGACCCCGAGGTAGAGCAGGCCGCCCGGCCGCAGCACCCGGTGGATGTCGGCGACGACCGCCTCGGGGTCGACGACGTGCTCGTAGATGTGGTTGAGGACGACGACGTCGACCGATGCCTCCTCGAACGGCAGGTCCTCGCCGCGGGCCAGCCGGAAGTCGACGCGCTCCCCGAAGCGCGCGCGGGCCTTCGCCAGACCCGGCTCGTCGATGTCGACGCCGCTCGTGCGCGCGCCGGCGAGGGCGAGCTCGTCGGCGATGAACCCCGCCGAGCAGCCGACGTCGACCGCGCTCAGCCCGTCGAGCGACGAGACCCCGAGCGCGTGCCGGACGACCGCGATCAGCTTGGCCGCCTTCTTCCGGCGCGCCTGCTCGTCGAGCATCTTCGCCATCGACTCCGAGTAGGCGAGCTGTTCCTCGCGCTCCGGTCGCTCGCTCATCCCTCGGATCCTAGGAGGTGGTGCCGACGGCCCCAGGCCCAGCCGCCGCCCGCCACGACGAGGTCGGCGACGATCGCGAGGAACCGGGCGACGACGACGACCGCCGTCGCCGCCGACAACGGCATGAAGGTGACGAGGAGCAGCGCGAGGACGCCGTCGCGAATGCCGACCCCGGCCGGCACGAGGACGGAGATCTGCCCCACCGCCGACGCCAGCGCGAACCCGCACACGCCGGCCACGACGAGGTCGGCGAGCGACGCGTCCGGCTGGAGCGAGCGCACGAGCACGGCCACCCCGAGGCCGGCCGAGACCCACGCCCCGAGGAACCACGCGCCGGTGAGGACGACGGCCCGCCCGCCGAGCTCGTGCTCGAGCGGCTCGCGGCGCAGGAGGCGCAGCCCGAGGGCGACCATCCCGTTGAGCAGCCGCGGGTGGAACAGCACCCCGCCCAGCAGCACGGCACCCACGAGGACCCAGGCGGTGACCGGCGAGCTGCCCCGGGCCAGGAGCCGCGGCAGCGCGACGACGCCGAGGAGCCCGGCGCAGAGGATGCCCAGACCGATGGCGAGCAGCCCGGTGACCGCCATCCGACGCCGCGGCACGCGCAGCTTCGCCCCCATCTCGGCCTGCGCGAGGACGGTCCACACCGACCCGGGCACGTACTTGCCGAGCTGGCCGACGAAGAAGATGCTCGCCGCCGGCGCGAGGGGCAGGCGGGTGCCGAGGTCGGGGAGCAGGACCCGCCAGCCGACGAGGGTGCAGAGCGGAGCGCCCAGGGTGAGGACGAGGGCGAGGACCACGGCCGGCCAGCTCATCCGCCCCAGCTCCCGCGAGACCTCGGACCAGTTGCGGGCCAGCGCCCACACGACCGCGGCGAGGACCAGGGCGAGCAGGCCGTAGCGGACGACGAGGAGGACACGGGAGCGGGTCACGGGGGCCGTCACTTCCGGCGGAAGGTCAGGCGGAGGACCGCGTAGGCGGGGGTTCCCGTGTCGCCGAAGGCGATCCGCGCCTCGCGCATGCGGCCGAGGACGTCACCGTCGACGTCGCCCACGAGCGCGAGGCCGAGGTCGTCGGCCCGGGCCAGGATGCCGCGCAGGTCGGCGGGGCGGACGGCGAAGTCGGGGTCGTCGTCCCCGATCGGCACGGTGAGCAGCAGCAGGCCGCCCGAGCGCAGCGCCCACGATGCCTGGCCGACGACGTGGTCGACGTCGGAGGCGGTGCAGCCGCCGGGGTGCAGCCGCGCGACGACGTCGAGGCTCGCGGTGTCGACGTCGAGGACCTCGATGGCCGCGCGCCGCCCGGTCAGCTCCAGCTCGACCGGGGCGAACCCGAGGGCGCGGGCCCACCGCGAGAACGGACTCCCGCCGCCGGACTCGTCGACGACGACGCCGGTGCGCCCGCGGTCGTCGAGGACGCGGACGAGCGCCGCCACGGCGCCGAGCGCCGCCCACGCGGCGACGGGGTCCCGGGCCGCCCGCGGCAGGCCGAGGAGGCGGGCGACCTCGACCGCCTCGACCGCCTCGGCGTCGACGGTGAGCAGGTCCGTGGCCCGCAGCTCCTCGGGCAGGTCGACCGGGCCCAGCCGCAGGACGGGGTCGCGCCGGGCGCGCAACCCGGCGACGGTGGCCCGGACGCGGCCGAGCGCCCCGACCGGGACGACCGACGGCTCCGGCTCGTCGTCCGCGTCGGCCGGGGACGCGGCGAGCGACTCCAGGGCCCCGACGTAGTGCGCCCACGGACCGGAGAGGTCGGGCTCGCGCACCTGCTGGGCCAGCCGGTCGGCCGCACCCGGCTCGGCGAGGCGGCGCAGGGCGGCGACCAGGGCCTCGGGATCGGACGGCGGCACGAGCAGGCCGTCGACGCCGTCGCGGACCTGGCCGGGGAAGGTGCCGACCGAGGTCGCGAGGACCGGCCGGCCGTGCCGCTGGGCGAGGAGGACGTTCTGCGAGGCGGTCGCCGCGAGGTACGGCAGGACGACCACGTCGTGGCGGGCCATCAGCCCGGCGATCCGGTCGGCCGGCACGTAGCCGCCGTGCACCTCGACCCGGCCGCGCAGCCGCGGGTCGGCGGCCAGCTCGCGGACGCGGCGGCCGGCATCCCCCCACAGCTCGCCGGCCACGGTGAGCGTGACGTCGTCGACCTCGCGGAGGGCCTCGAGGAGCAGGTCGACGCCCTTGTAGTCGCGCACGATGCCGAGGGAGAGCAGCCGCACCGGGCCGTCGTGGGCGGGGCGTGGCTCCGGCGGGCCGCCGGGCAGGTGCGGCGGCAGGTCGACCTCGCGCACCCGCTGGGCGCCGAGCTCGGCGGCGAGGCCGGCCTGCTCGTCGGAGTGGACGAGCACGGCGTCGGCCCGACGGAGCAGTGCGCCCACGAGCGGTCGGTCCCCGGGCCCGGGCTCGTGGGGCAGCACGTTGTGGGCGACGACGACCACCCGAGGGCCGCGACCACCGCCCGCCCCGGCCGCCCGCAGCAGCGCGAGGTGGGCGGGCACCACGGCCGGCACGACGTGGACGACGACGACGACGTCGAACTCGCGCAGCCGCCGGCCGGCCCGCAGCCAGGTGTCGGGGCGCGCCCACGACAGGACGCGCAGGGTGCGCGGGAAGGGCTCGACGTCGGGAGCGCCGCCCGGCACCGCCTGCTCACCCGGGTAGAGGAACGCCGGGTAGAGGTGGCTCCAGGAGACGAGCGTGACGTCGTGGCCGGCCTCGGCCAGCTCGTGCGCCAGCGTCGTCGTGTGCGCCGCCACCCCGCCCTTGAACGGGTGCGTCGGGCCGACGAGCGCGACCCGCAGGGCCGCGTCCGACCCGCCGGCGGACGTCTCCCCCGCATCGGTCACGGTGTCAGACACCGTCCCTGGACCGCACGACGAGGTCGGAGAGCAGCGCCAGCGAGGCGATCATGATGCCGCTGACGACGAGGAGCACGGTGCTCGCCGGGAAGTAGAACGGGTGCCGGACCATGTCCACGACCGCCTTGACCAGCCCGATGGCGACCAGCCACAGCGCCGGCGGCATGAGGACCTTGAGCGGGTCGAAGTACATGACCATCCGCAGCACCTGGAGGATGTAGCGGTAGGCGTCGCTGACGAAGTGGAACTTGCTGACGCCGGCGCGCTTGGCGTACGTGGTCTCGACGTACCTGATGTCGTGCTGGTTGGACAGGAACGCGATGGTGATCGTCGTGACGCACGAGAAGCCGGCCGGGAGCAGGCGCAGGTAGGGCAGGGACACCTCGCGGCGGAACGCGCGCAGCCCGGAGTTGAGGTCGGGGATGCGGGTCTTCGTCAGCCACTCGGCGATCTTGCGGATGAGCCACTTCGCCGGCACCCGGGCCCACTTGTGCGTGCCCTCCTCGGTGGTGCGGGCGCCGACGACCTGGTCGTAGGTCGGGTCGTCACGCAGGATGCGCACGAGCTCGGGGATGCGCTCGTTCTCGTACGTCATGTCGGCGTCGGTCCACACGACGATCTCGCCGCGGGCCTGCTGGGTGCCGATCCGCCGGGCGGTGCCGGAGCCGCCGTTGCGCCGGAAGGGCAGGACCCGGACGTGCGGGTAGCGCTGCTGGGCACCGCGCAGCACCTCGAGGGTGTCGTCGGTGCTCGCGTCGTCGATGCAGAGCAGCTCGTAGGTGAGCTCGGACGCCTCGAGGACCGCCGAGACCCGGTCGATCTCCTGGAGCACGTGAGCGCCCTCGTTGAAGCAGGGGAGGACGACGGTGACGTAGGGGGCGGGACCGGGGCCGTCCGGGCCGTCCTCGATGACGTGGCCGCTGCTCGTGCGGGTCGTCGGCCGGCCGGCGGGGTCGTGCCCGCGCCCCGCCATCTCGCCGGTGCGGACGTCGATCTGCTCGGTCGGGGCGGCGTGGAGGGCGTCGTGGGTCGGGTCGCCCTGGGGCGCCGCAGGGTGCTCGTTCATCGCCCGCGAGCCTACCGGCGCCCGGTGGCGCCGCCGTCCCCGCACGCCCGGGAGGCCGGCGCGGCGAGGTCACACTGTTGCTGCCCGGCCGGTCCGACCTCGCCACGCCGCCCTCACCTCGCCACGCCGCCCCCACCTCGCCCTGCCGCCCTCATCTCGCCACGCCGCCCTCACCTCGCCACGCCGCCTTGCCACA
>OEIU01000526.1_pt1 | contig 34803 bp, 32 predicted proteins | sample 1539221 | NCBI WGS metagenome assembly OEIU01 (sample SAMN03792071, study PRJEB22550) | activated sludge metagenome | feature: wastewater treatment plant; material: activated sludge; isolation source: Wastewater treatment plant of a petroleum refinery complex | place: Argentina: Zarate | collected...
CAAGGTGGCGGGCAATGTGGTGGGGCAGGGCGTCGTAGGGCCGCACGCCTCGGGGCCGCGGCGCGAGTACGGATCATCGGCGTCGAAGCATGCGAGCGCCTCGGCGACGAATGCCGCATCGGCCACCGTGGTTGCGAAGACCGATACGCAGTCCAGCGTCCGGCAGGCCGGAACGACGCCGCGCGTGCTGAACCGGCCGCGCGTCGGCTTCAGCCCGACCAGGTTGTTCAGTCCCGCCGGCACGCGGCCGGAGCCGGCGGTGTCGGTGCCCAGCGCGAACGGCACCAGACCCCGTGCGACCACCGAGGCCGAGCCGGAACTCGAACCCCCGCAGATGTAGCGGTCATCGAACGCGTTGGGCACCACGTCGTACGGCGAGCGCGTGCCGACCAGGCCGGTCGCGAACTGGTCCAGATTGGTCTTGCCGATCACGATCGCACCGCGATCCAGCAGCCGTTGCACCGTGGTGGCGGTGCGGCGGGCGACATGGCCGAATGCCGGACAGGCCGCGGTGGTCGGCCAGCCGGCGATGTCGATGTTGTCCTTGACCGCGAACGGCACGCCGTACAGCGGCAGAGCCGTGCGGCCGCCGGCCGCCAGCTTCGGCGTCAGCGCTTCGAACTGAGCGCGCAACTGCGTATCGCTGGCCAGATGGATCCAGGCGGGATCCCGGGCGCCGCGCAGCGTCTCGACGGCGGCCGCGATCATCGACTCTGGCTGCAGCGTTCCGCGCTCGAGCGCCTGCTGCCATTCGCCAAGGGTTCGCGGCGGATTCGGTTCGGACACGGGCGACGGTTCCCCAGAATGATGCATGGAAACTTGTATGCAAGTTAGCCTGCAAGAATCCTGCCAGCGGCGCGCGGCGGTGGGTGATGCGACTCGGCGCGGGCGGCCGTCGCGCAGCGGCGGAGCGGCCGGCGGGGCGGGGCCGGGCTCGCCCGCTCCGGCGGGCCCTCGCCGGAACCCGAGCCGGTCCCCGCCCGCGCCGCGGCCCCGGTGTGCGGGCCCGGTGCGCCGCGCCCGCGGTCAGTGCGCGGACAGCGTCGCCGACGGCAGCTCGCCGAACATCCGTTTGTAGTCGGCCGAGAAGTGGCCCAGGTGCCAGAAGCCCCAACGCGAAGCGATGTCGGCCACCGTCCGGTGGCCGGCCGCACCGCGCTTGAGGTCGCGGCGCGCCGCGTTCAGCCGCATCGCCCGGATGTAGGCGATCGGATTGATCTGCAGCACGTCCTCGAAGCAGTACTGCAGCGTGCGCCGGCTGACGCCGAGCGCCTTGCAGACATCGGCGACGGTGAACACGTCGCCGAGCTGCGCGTCGATGTGCGCGCGTGCCTGCTGCACGAGCTGATAGCGGCGATGGCTGGTCACCGGCGCATCGGCGTCGCTGCCGCCGGGGCCGCTCAGCGCCAGCAGCAGGTTGCTGATCGCCGCGCTCGACAGCGAGCGCCGGGTCTGCTCGTGTCCCAGCACCTGCGGCGTTTCGCTGCACACCGCCAGCACCTGGTCCATGAAGCCGCGCAGCAGCGGCGCCATCGTCGTCCGCGTGACCTGCGGGCCGTCACCGCTCAGGAGCTGCGGATCGAACACCGCCGCATACTATTCGAGCTGGCTGCACGCGACCTCCATGACGGCGAGTTCGGCCTGCTCCGGCACGCAGACCAGCAGTTCCTGATCCCCCGGCGTGCCGAGCACCGCGTCGGCCGGCATCCGCTGTTCGTTGAGCCGCACCTCGCCGCCGGCAGACATCACCAGCGCGAAGGTGAAGGTGCCGGCCGGCGGCGCCGTGCGCTGGACCAGCCGGCGGTTCGTCGATTCGCGCAGGAAGCACAGGTCGTCGGACAGCCGCGCCTGGATCGTATGGCCCTCGAAATTGCCGGGCGACATCTGCTGATAGTGCTGCTGCCATCCGGCGAGCGACGCGGCCTGGTCGTCGACGTCGAAGCTGCGCACCGAACGCAGAGTGACTGGATCGGGGCGGGGGGCGGGCGACGCTAACGGAGCGGTCATGGTCGTCTGTGTTTGCCGATTTCGGATAGTGCACCGCAATGTGATCGGCGCGACGCATCCGCACGGGCCGTTGCACCGGCAACGGGCATCGTGGCGCATGCGCGCGACGGGCGGGTCTCCGGCGCCCCCTTTGCTCTTTCGAACCATCGACCGCCAGCGGAAATCTAGCAGCCGCCATGCCAGCGCGACAAGCAGCCGCGCACCGCTTCGGCGCTTTCCGATTTCGGTTCACGCCCGGCACGGTGGAGGTCCTACACTGGCTCCATTGCCGATGCGCGACGGCGAGCTTGCGAGCCCGAGTGCGCGGCCCCCCGGAGAAATTCCATGCGCAGGATCCTGGCGGCGGCGGTGTTGACGCTCGGTGCGGGCGCCGCGCCGGCGCAGTTGCCGGTCGACGTCACCGGCACGCTGGAAATGCCGAAGGTGCGCAACCGCATCTATGTCGGCGACGTGGCGATCAACCACATCGTCGACGGCCGCATCCATCTGGTCGACGGCGATACCGGCAAGTATCTGGGACGGATAGGAGCCGGCCTCGCCGGGCAGTTCACGCAGTCGCCGGACCGCCGCGAACTGTACGTGGCCACCACCTATCTGTCGCGGCTGCAGCGCGGCGATCGCGTCGACGTCGTCGAGGTCTACGATGCCGACCGGCTCGAGTTCAAGCACGAGATTCCGATCGAGTCGCGGCGGGCGCAGGCGCTCGGCTACCGTGGTTATCTGCGCGGTTCGGCCGACGGCCGGCTGCTGTACGTGCTGAACGCGACGCCGGCGGTGTCGGTCAGCGTGGTCGATCTGCAGGCGAGGAAGCAGGTGGCCGAGATCGATGCGGCCGGCTGCTGGGGCATCTATCCCGCGGCCGGCCATCCGCGGCGCTTCAGCACCTTGTGCGGCGAGGGGACGGTGGCCACGTTCACGCTGAACGATGACGGCACGTTGCCGGCGCAGGGCGGCCGCGTCGACAGCGAGCGGCTGTTCGATCCCGACAATGACGCGCTGTTCATCCATGCCGAGCAGGCCGGCGATACCTACTGGTTCGTGTCGTTCAAGGGCAACCTGGTGGCGCTCGACATGGGGCAGGCGCGCGCCAGCGAGCTGCGTCGCTGGCAGGTCGTGCCGAAGGCCGACGCGCCCAGGCGCTGGCGCCCCGGCGGCTATGCGCCGATGGCATTCGATGCGAAGCGCAACCGCCTGTACCTGGCGATGCATTCGGGCGGCAAGGAGGGCAGCCACAAGCTGCCGGCCAACGAGATCTGGGCGATCGATGCGACCACCGGCAAGCGGGTCGCACGCTGGCCGGGCCGCTCGGCGATCGCGCTGCATGCGCCGGCGTCGGGCGATCCGCTGCTCTATGCGATCGACGGCATGCACAACGCGCTGGTCGTGATGGGCGGCTCGAAGATGACGGTGCGTCACCGGATCGCGCCGATCGGCGACGCGTCGGTGCTGCTGGAGTCGCGCTGATGGACGCTGGCGGGCTCCTCGGCGGCATGTTGCGCGACCCGCTGGTATCGGTCACCGCCGCGGTGGTGATCGCACTGGTGTTCGCCCAGTCGCTGCTGCACAAGTTGCAGGACTTCACCCGTTTCAGCAGCGCGCTGGCCGCCTACCGGCTGCTGCCGCCGGCACTGGTGGCGCCGGCTGCCGGGCTGCTGGCGGCCGCCGAGGCCGCGGTGGTCGTGCTGCTGCTGTGGCCGGCCGGCCGCGCCGCCGGCGCCGCCGCGGCCGCCGTGCTGCTCGGCCTGTATGCGGCGGCGATGACGGTGAACCTCGCGCGTGGCCGTACCGACCTCGACTGCGGCTGCGGTGGAGAGCCCCAGCCGCTGCACTGGGGGCTGGTGCTGCGCAACGGGTTGCTGGCGACGGGAGCGCTGCCGGCCGCCTGGCCGCCGGTGGCCCGGCCGCTCGACGGCTTCGATCTGTTCGCGGTCGCCGCTGCCGGCATCGGCCTGTGGGGACTGACCCGGGTCGCCGACGAGCTGATGCGGCAGGGGCGGCGGCTGGCCGCGCTGCGCGCAGCGCATCCGCGTCGAACGGCATGACCTGCAGTGCGAGCCGCCCTCTATCCAACGAACGCCTGACGACGGAACCCTGACATGAACGCGCTGCTGATCTCGAACATCGTGTTGTGGATGCTGGTGCTGGCGCTGATGCTGGCGGTATGGGCGCTGGCCCGCCAGATCGGCGTGCTGTACGAACGGATCGCGCCGATGGGTGCGCTGGTCACCGACGCCGGGCCGCGGTTGGGGGAGGCCGCTCCGCAGGTCACCGCGCCGACCTTGACCGGCGAGCCGCTGACGATAGGCGGGCGCGCGGCCCACGGCACGCTGCTGTTCTTCCTGTCGCCGACCTGCCCGGTCTGCAAGAAGCTGCTGCCGGCGCTGCGCTCGATCGCCGATGCGGAAGCGGGCTGGCTGCGCATCGTGCTGGCCAGCGACGGCAACATGCCCGAGCACCTGGCGTTCCGGCGCGAGGCCGGGCTCGAGCGCTTTCCCTATGTGCTTTCGGGCGAGCTGGGCATGACCTACCGCGTGTCGCGTCTGCCGTACGCGGTGCTGATCGACGAGTCCGGCCAGCTACGCGCCAAGGGCATGGTGAACACCCGCGAGCACCTGGAGTCGCTGTTCACCGCCAAGGAACTGGGCGTGGGCACCGTCCAGCAGTATCTCGACGTGCAACGCCAGCCGGCCTGACCGTGGCACCGCGAGCCGAAACGGAGAACACCCGATGACCGATCCGAGTTCGTGGAGACTGTCGCGCTGGATCGATGCGCGCGTGGAGCGACGCGCCCGGCGCACCGCGCAGATGACCGGCCGGCGCTCCTGGGTCACCCGGCTCGGCACGATGCTGGTCGGCGGCGCGGTGCTGCCGACATTGCCGTTCGACCGCTCCGGCGCGCATGCGGCAGCCCCCAAAGCCGACCCCGACACCACCTGCGAGTACTGGCGCAATTGCGCGATCGACGGCTTCCTCTGTTCGTGCTGCGGCGGCTCGATCAGCCAGTGTCCGCCCGGCACCGAGATGTCCAAGGTCACCTGGGTCGGCACCTGCCGCAATCCGCGGGACAGGATCGATTACCTGATCAGCTATTTCGACTGCTGCGGCAAGACCGCCTGCGCGCGCTGCCTGTGCAACAACAACGAGCGCGAACGGCCCGGCTACCGGATGGGCGTGCACAACGACATCAACTGGTGCATGGCCAATGCCAGCACCTCGTATCACTGCACGGTGTCGGCGATCGTCGGCGTCGCGAAGAAGGGCTGACGATGAGCCGCGGCATCAGCGCGAGCGACGGGCCGACGATGAACGCGCGGCATCCATCGGCATGCCGCGCGGCCACCATCCCATGCGCAGGCTGATGTTCGCCTCGCTGCTCGGCCTGTATGCGGCGGCCGCGCCGCTGTCGCTCGCGCAGTCGACGACGCTGGCGAAGTCGGCGCGCGAGGCCGCGCTGCGCCGGCCCGAGCCGGCGGCGCCGGCCCGTCCGGCGCGCATCGATCCGGACGATCGCGAGGCGGCCCGCTCCGACTACCTGCTGCACTGTTCGGGCTGCCACGGCAGCGACGGCGCCGGCCACCGTCTCGGTCGCATTCCGCAGCTCGCCGATCGGATCGGTCACTTCCTGTCGTTGCCCGATGCCCGCGCGTACCTGGTGCAGGTGCCGGGGCTGAACGGCTCCGGTCTGGACGACGCGACGATCGCCCGCCTGATGAACTGGCTGCTGCCGGCATTCGGCGGGGCCCGCATGCCGCCGGGGTTCGGACCGTCTCGCGCCGAAGAGGGCAACCGCGCGCGCCAGCGGGGGCCGCTCGACATCTCTGCCCGGCGCCGGCTGCTCGCGCGCCAGCTCGCCGAGGCCGGCCGCCCGGTCGACTACTGAACCGCAAGCCGTCCAACCCCAACCCCTCACGCCTGGCGCCAGGAGACCGACATGAAGAATTCGCCTCGTTCAACCGGTCATCGGCTGACCGCCCGACGCCGCGTCGTCAAGACCCTGGCCGGCGCCGCCGCTGCACCGCTGGCCGGCCGTGCGTTCGCGCAGGACAGGAAGCCGATCGTCATCGCGGTGCCGACCGCGCAGAGCGGGCCGGCCGGCGTGGCCGATCATGCCGACTATCTGAACGGCGCGAAGCTGGCGGTCAAGGAGATCAATGACGGGGGCGGCGTGCGCGGCCGGCCGCTCGAGCTGAAGGTGTTCGACATCGACCTGCTGACCCCCGAAGGCACGCAGGCGACGTTCCGCAAGATCGTCGACGCCAAGGTGCAGGCGATCGCGTCGGCGTTCGTGATCATTCCGATCCCGGCGCTCGAGACCGTGGCGAACTTCAAGGTGCCGTACATCAACGGCAACACCGCGATCGCGGCGCTCGAAGCGGTCAAGAAGTCGCCGGCCCGCTTCGGCCACGTGTTCTCGCTGGATCCGCCCGAGACCTACTATGGGGCCGGGCTGCCGAGCTTCCTCGAGCAGCTTTCGGCCAGCGGCGCCTGGAAGCCGGCCAACAACAAGGTGCACATCGTCCAGGAGCAGATCGCCTACACGCAGACGATCTCCAAGGCCACGCAGGAGGCGCTGAAGAAGAGCAGGTTCCAGCTCGGCAGGATCACCGACATCCAGTTCCCGGTGCAGGACTGGGGGCCGGTGCTGCAGGACATCAGGAAGACCGGCGCCGGCGTCGTGATGATCGACCACTGGGTGGCCGCCGAGGAGGCGGCGTTCGCCAAGCAGTTCGCCGCCAATCCGCTGAAGGACGCGCTGGTCTACCTGCAGTACGGTCCGTCGCAGCCGGAGTTCCTGAACCTCGCCGGCCCGGCCGCCGAAGGTTTCGTCTGGGGCACGGTGTACGGCGCCTATGCCGATGCGCAGGGGAAGGCGTTCCGCAGCAAGTACCAGGCTGCCTACCCGGGGGTGATGGGGCTCGCCTACACCGGCGGCGGCTACGACTCGATGATGATCCTCGCGCAGGTCTGGAAGTCCCACGAGCCGGAGAAGTACAAGGAGGTCGTGGATGCGCTGCGCAAGACCACCTATCGCGGCGTCAACGGCTTCTACCAGTTCGACAATCCGTGGCAGGCGCCGCTGCACTATCCGCTGCAGACCCAGGACCTGGAGAAGGGCATGGCGCATCTGTTCTTCCAGGTGCAGGGCGGGCAGCACCGGATCATCGCGCCGGATGCGCTGAAGGAGGTGGCGTTCAAGCCGGCGCCGTGGATGACGAAGAGCTGATCGGGGCCGCCGGCGCCGCACCGATGATGCCGCTGCCTGACCGTTCCGGTGGCCGTCGCCATGCGCCGGGCTGCCCGATGGGCGCCCGATGACCGACGTGCTGTTCCATTGCGAAGACGTGCACGTCGTCCTCGGCGGCCGGCCGATCCTGCCCGCGGTGTCGGTCGGCGTGCGCGCCGGCGAGGTGCTCGGCGTGGTCGGCCCGAACGGTGCCGGCAAGACCACGCTGTTCGAGATCCTGTCGGGCCGGATGGCGCCGGCGCGCGGCCGGGTCGGCTTCGATGGCCGCGACGTCACGGCGCTGCCGCTGCATGCACGGGCCCGGCTGGGCATCGCGCGCACCTACCAGTCGCCGGTGGTGCCCGAGCAGCTCACCGTCGGCGACGTGTTCAAGGCCGCCCGCCAGGCATTCGCGCCGATGCTGACCAGCCACCATGCCGAGTGGGCGGCGCGCCAGGTGAACCTGCGGGTGTCGCCCGACGTGCTGGCCGGTGGGCTGGAGACGCTGAACCGCCGCAAGCTGCTGCTCGCCTGTCTGCTGATGCGCCAGCCGAGGGTGCTGCTGATGGACGAGCCGGCCTCGGGCCTGATCAATTCGGAGATCGACGAGCTCGACACGATCGTCCGCTATCTCGCGCGCGAGATGAACGTCGCGGTGATGCTGGTCGAGCATCGGCTGGAGCTGCTGGAGGCGATCGCCGACCGGGTCGTCGTGCTCGACGTCGGCGAGGTGGTCGCCGAAGGATCGCCGCATACGATCTTCGATCACCCGCGGGTGCGCGCCGCCTACTTCGACACCGCGCAGGCGCACTGAGCACGATGGTCGACGAATCCGCCGAGATCCTGCGCGTCGAGGGCCTGTCGGCCGGCTACGGCCCGCTGACGGTGCTGCACGACCTGGACCTGACGGTCCATGCCGGCGAACGGATCGGACTGGTCGGATTGAACGGACACGGCAAGTCGACGCTGTTTCGCGCGATCTCCGGCCTGACCGGCTGGCAGCGCGGCTCGATCCGGCTGAACGGCCGCGAGGTCGGCGGCACCCGCAGCCAGGGGCCGGGACGCCATACGCACCGGATCGTCCGGCTGGGGCTGGCGCACATGCCGCAGGGCGATGCGATCTTCCCCGGCCTCACGGTGGCCCAGCATCTCGATGCCGGCGCGTTCACCCGGCAGGCCTGGCGCGACCGGGCGCGGCGCCGCGAGCAGGTGCTGCAGATCTTCCCGCCGCTGCGCAAGCTGCTCGGCTCGCCGGTGGGCAAGCTGTCGGGCGGCGAACGGCGGATGGTGTCGCTCGGCCGCGGCCTGATGTGCGATGCGCGGCTGTTCCTGGTCGACGAGCCGTCGCTGGGGCTGGCGCCGTCGATCAGCCGCGCCGTCATCGAGGCGCTGACGCGGATCGACCTGGAGCGCGGCGCGATGATCATCGCCGAGCAGAACCTGGCGCTGCTGGAAGGCCGGGTGACCCGGCTGCTGGGCATGCATGCGGGGCGGTTGAAGGGGGGCGGCATCACCGGTGGTCACGGCGGCGGTGGCTACGGCGGCGGCCCGCATGCCGGCTCGCCGACGGTGGCCGGCGCGGCCACGCTGCTCGAATGAGACGGGGTGCCATCCGATGAGCCCGGGCGCGTCGCTGCATCGGCCCTCCGCCGGCCGCCGGCCCCGGCCGCGGCAGGATCGCGAGCGGATCGCCAGATGAGCTTCGATCCGGGCTTCGTGCTGGTGTCGGCGCTGACGCTGGCCTCGATCTACGGGCTGCTGGCGCTCGGCATCTCGATCATCTGGTCCAGCCTCGGCATGCTGAACATGGCGCACGGCTTCACGTTCGCCGCGGCCGGCTACGGTGCCTGGCTGGCGTCGCAGCACCTGAGCGACAGCGGCTGGGTGGTGCTGCTCGCCGGCATCGTCAGCGGCGCCGCGATCGGAGCGCTGATCAGCGCGATCGCCTTCATCCCGCTGCACGACAAGCCGAACTTCGTCGTGCGCAGCCTGATCGCGACACTGGCGATCAGCCTGCTCGGCACCCAGTTGCTGCTGTGGACCTTCGGGCCGCGCGTCAAGAGCCTGCCGCAGGTGTTCGGCCAGGGATCGCTGGCGCTCGGCGACATCGTGCTGACCGCCGACAAGCTCGGCGCGATAGGCACGTCGGTCGCGCTGATGGTGGCGACGCTGTTCTGGATGCGGCACTCGCGCCAGGGCCTGGAGATCCGCGCGATGATGCAGAACCCGGAGGGGGCGGCGCTGGTCGGCATCGGCGTGCGCGGCACCGCGATGGCGGTCATGGCGGTCACCGGCGCGCTGGCGGGGCTCGCCGCGGTGCTGCTGTCGCAGACCTATTTCGTCAGTCCCCATTCGGGTCTGACGCCGCTGATCAAGGGACTGATCGTCGCGCTGTGCGGCGGGCTGGGCAGCATTCCCGGCGCACTGATCGCGGCGACGCTGGTCGGCATCGTCGAGGCGCTGACCGGTGCGCTGCTCGGCGGCCAGTACGTGCTGATCACGCAGTTCCTGTTCATCATCGGCGTGCTGCTGCTGCGTCCGCGCGGCATCGCCGGCCTGCTGGACCATACCCGCGAATGAACACGCCGCCGCGCTCCGCCGCGCGCAATGCGCCCCGGATGTACCTGGTCGGACGGCGCCGCTGGATGCCGTGGCTCGCCGGACACGGCGAACGCCCGTGGCGCCGCTGGCGCTATCCGCTGACCCGCCGCACCTTGCTGAAGGTGCGCGGCGAATACAACGACAAGACGCTGGAACGGCACAAGCGGCTGCCGGACAAGCGGCCGCTGTGGTGGCTGCTGGCGCTGGCGGCACTGGCGGTGGTGCCGCCGGCGGCCGGCGTGATGCTCGACAGCCAGAGCCTGCTGTCGGCTGCCGCGGTGTTCGCGATCTACGCGGCCATCAACCTGGTCTGGATGCTGGTGGTCGGCACCGCCGGCATCTTCTCGCTGGCGACCCTGGCGATCGTCGGAGCGGCCGCCTATGGCGGCGGCTGGCTGTCGATCGAGCACGGCTTGCCGGGGTGGGGCATGAACCCGGTCGGCACCGTGATCGGGATGGTGTTCGGCATCGTCATCGCGGGCCCGGCGATCCGGCTCGAGGGCTTCTACTATGCGCTGCTGACGCTGGGGCTGGTCGAGCTGTGCCGGGTCTACGTGGTGCAGTCGCGGACCTTCGGTTCGGCCACCGGCGGGCTGTTCGGCGCCGACAGCTATCTGCCCGACACCTTGGACGAGACCGCCGCGCTGGTGCTGGCCTACTACGCGAGCTTCCTGGTGATGCTGCTGGCGCTCGCGCTGTACCGGGTCGTCAACGGCCAGCGGCTGGGCCGGCTGCTGCGCGCCGCACCGGAGAAGCACGAGGCGTTCGCCGAGGCGGTGGGCATCGACTACCGGCGCGCCCGCATCCAGGTGTTCCTGATCTCGTCGGCGGCGCTGGGCGCGATCGGCGGCTTCTATGCCCCCCACCTCCGCGGCGCCTCGCCGTCGCTGTTCTCGATGGACAACCCTATGCTGATACTGGCGATGATCGTGCTCGGCGGCATCGGCACCGCCGAGGGCGCGGTGCTGGGCACCGCGATCGTCGTGTTCATCGACAAGGCGCTGATCGATCTGGGGCCGATGCGGCTGATCCTGATCGGCGTGGTGATGCTGGCATCGGTGCTGTTCACGCGCGCCGGACTGTTCAGCATCAAGGAACAGTTCCGCGCCTGGCGCAACAAGAAGAAGAGCGAACGGCGCGCCGAACGGACCGAACGTGGAGGTGAAGTGATGCCCGAGGAAGCCACCGAGATTCGCGACAAGCAGTCGATCGCGCTGCGCCGCTTCGACAAGCGCACCCGCGACGCGCTGAAGGCGCTGGTCAGCGACGCGCTGATCGAGGAGCACCGCCGCCGGCCCCAGGGCCAGCACAGTCCGCAGCTCGACCGGCTGCTGAACTACTTCCGGCGCGCGGCGGTCATCGACAAGTACGCGGTGCTGTGCGTGAAGCCGTTCGCCGAGTACCGGCTGGTGGCGCTGTCCGGCAAGCGGGGCGTGCCGCCGCGGCTGGTCGATGACCGCACCTATCCGAACGTCGACGAGGCCTATCACGCGGTGTTCGTCAAGCGCGTGCAGGACCTGCTGGCTTCCTGAGAGGGTTCATGGCTCGAATCACGATCCACGGCTATACCGACCGGCTGAGCGTCAAGGCCGGCGACGAGCTGGCCTGCATGGTCAGCGTAGAGGGCATCGACCGGGTGCGGGCGCAGCTCGTCAGGCTGATCCACGGCGACGAGAATCCGCTGGGGCCGGGCTTCGTCGAACAGGAGATCGCCGAAAGCTGGGCGGCGTCGCTGAACCGCGAATGGGCGGTCACGCGTCAGTACGCGCAGAAGGGCAGCTTCCTCGAGGTCCCCGATCCGCAGCACCGGCTGGCGCCGGGCGGCAGCTTCACGCTGTTCGGTTTCGTCCATCCGACGATGCCGGCGGCCGGCCGCCAGACGCTGCTCGGCCGCTGGGACGTCGACGGCATCGCCGGCTATGCGCTGGGCATCAACGACCGCGGCCTGCTGGAGTTCTGGGTCGGCGATGGCCAGCGGGTCGATGCGGTGGCGGCCGAGGTGCCGCTGCTGGCGCGGATCTGGTATTTCGTCGCGGCGAGCTGGGATGCGGCGGGCCGGCGGGCCACCGTTCACCAGTGGGCGGTGATCAACCGCTACAACTCGCTGTTGTCGAAGATCGTGCCGATCGACTATCACTCGCATGTCAGCCAGTCGCTGCGGGTGGCGCCGCTGCATCGTGAAGGCATTCCGTTCCTGATCGCCGGTGCGTCGGACAGCAATCCGGCCCGCGGCCGGCACGTGGTGCAGTGTTACTGCGGCAAGATCGACCGGCCGGGCGTGGTCGGGCGCGTGCTCGAGCGCGGCGAGCTGGATGCGATCGCCGGCGCGTTCGTCGTGCACGGCCGTGAGCCGTCGGCGATGTCATCCGCCTCGCCGCCGCTGCCGGCCGATCTGCTCGCCTGGTGGGACACCAGCGACGGCTACGGCGCCGACGGCATCGGCGACCGCGTCACCGACATCGGCCCGCACGGCCTGCATGCGCTCGGCGTCAACCGGCCGGTGCGCGGGCAGACCGGCCACAACTGGGCGGGCCGCGACGAGTGCTTCCGGCTCGCGCCGGCGCAGTACGGCGGCATCGAGTTCCACGACGACGCGCTGATCGACTGCCGGTGGACGCCGACGATGCGCTTCACGGTGCCGGAGCCGATGAAGAGCGGTGTCTACGCGGTACGGCTGACCGCCGACGACGGCCCCCGGCATGCCGAGGAGTATCTGCCGTTCTTCGTCCGCGCCGCGCGGCCGCGCGCGCCGATCTGCATGCTGATGCCGACCGCCAGCTACCTCGCGTATGCGAATGCGCTGCTGTCGATGGAGGCCGACGTCGGCCAGGCGATCACCGCGTCGGTGGCGGTGCTGCAGCCCGAGGACATCGACATCTACCGCAACGGCGTGGAGTTCGGGCTGTCGACCTACGATCATCATGCCGACGGCGAGGGCGTCTGCTACAGCTCGTATCGCCGGCCGATCTTCAACATGCGGCCCAAGTACCGGATGCCCGGTGTCGCGTGGCCGTGGCAGTTCCCGGCCGACCTGTCGATCATCGCCTGGCTCGAGCATCTCGGCTACGACTACGAGGTGCTGACCGACGAGGACCTGCACCGCGACGGCGTCGCGGCGCTGGCGCCGTACAAGGTGGTCATCAACGGCACCCATGCCGAGTACTACTCCGAGCGGATGCTCGATGCCACCGAGGACTACCTGGCCGGCGGCGGCCGGGTGCTGTACCTGTCGGGCAACGGCTACTACTGGATCTCCGGCTTTCGCGACGACGAGCCGTGGGTGATGGAGGTCCGCAAGCTCGAGGCCGGCTCGCGGGCCTGGCAGGCGCGGCCCGGCGAGCACTACCTGGCCAGCACCGGCGAGCGCAGCGGCCTGTGGCGGCACCGCAACCGCGCGCCGCAGAAGATCGTCGGCACCGGCTTCGCGTCGGAAGGGATGGACGAATCGGTGCCGTACCGGCGGATGCCCGACAGCTACCACCGGTCGGTGGCCTGGATCTTCGACGGCGTCGAGGGCGACGTGATCGGCGACTTCGGGCTGGCCGGCAACGGCGCGGCCGGCGTCGAGATCGACCGTTACGACCTGACCTTGGGCACGCCGCCGCATGCGCGGATCCTCGCGACCAGCGAGATGTACTCGGACAACTATCCGCTGGTGCAGGAGGAGATCCTGTACAACCACCCCGGCATGGGCGGCACCCAGCATCCGATGGTCCGCTGCGACATGGTGTACTTCACGACCAGGAACCACGGCGCGGTGTTCGCGCCGTCGTCGATCGCCTGGGGCCAGGCGCTGCCCAGCCACGGTTTCGACAACAACGTATCGCGGATCATGAAGAACGTCGTCGACGCGTTCTCGCGCGAAGGGCCGCTGCCGGGCGTGCAGTACGACGGCGACGAGAAGCACTGGCGCTGAACGCGCAGGCCGGCCAGGGACCCTCCCCAGGCCGCCGCCTCGGGAAGGGCAGGGCCGGAGCGCGGCGGCAGCCGGTCAGCGCCCGGCGATCTCCCCGACGATCTGCTTGGACACGGCCTCGACCTGCTTGGGCGACATCGCGGAGAAAATGCCCTGTCCGCCACTGGACGTCGTCGAATACTGCCGCTTGCCGAGCACACGGCCGCCCGGCTGTTCGACGAACTCCACCTCGATGTCCATGTGTGCGTTGCCGGTGAACACTCCGAGGCCGTAACGCTTGGCCTGCGACACGTAACGGAAGTCGTTGACTTTCGTCTTCAGCAGCACTCCCGGTCCGGCGAAGGTCGAACTGCCATCGGGCAGCAGGCTGAATCGGGCACCGGCCGCCGACGAGGCCGCGGTCATCGACGTCTGCCATTCCTCCTTGAAGGCAGCCCAGTCCTCGGCCGGCTGCGCGGATTCGCCGCGGGTCAGCGACATGGCCACATTGCGCCCGGCCTCGCCGGCGGGCCTGGGCAACGGCGGCGCGTCGATGCTGCGGGTGACGTTGGCCGCGCAGCCCCCGAGGGAGGCAGCGGCCAGCAGGACGATCAGACTACGACGGGCGAGCAGCATCATCGAAGGCTCCATCCGGATCGAATCGCGCGGGTTCTCCATCTTCTCCATCGTCTCTCTACTCGAAGTGCACCGAGATGCTGCCGAGCGGCCCGTAGTCGACGTGGAAGGTGTCGCCCTTCGCGCACGGGATCGCGCGGGTGAACGAGCCGGCCAGCACGACGTGGCCGGCCTCCATGCCGACGTCGTATTCGGCGAGCTTGTTGGCCAGCCAGACGATGCCGCGGGCCGGATGCCCGAGCACCGCCGCCGATACGCCGGTCTCCTCGACGACGCCGTTCTTCAGCAGCAGCGCGCCGACCCAGCGCAGGTCGACGTCGGCCGGCTTGACCGGGCGGCCGCCGATGATGATGCCGGCATAGGCGGCGTTGTCGGCGATGTTGTCGCCGATCTTGCGCGGGTACTTGCTGCGGCCGTCGATGATCTCCAGCGCCGGCACCACGTAGCGGGTCGCGTCGAGCACGTCGAACAGCGTGACTCCCGGCCCGCGCAGCGGCGTGCCCAGCACGAACGCCAGCTCGACCTCGATCCGCGGGAAGATGAACTGGTCGACCGCGATGGTGTCGCCGTCGTTGAAGAACTTGTCGTCGAACAGCACGCCGTAGTCCGGCTCGTCGATGCCGACGCTGGTCTGCATCGCCCGCGACGTCAGCCCGATCTTGTGGCCGCGGATCTTCGCGCCGGCCGCCACCTTGGCCGCCACCACCTTCGCCTGGATCGCATAGGCGTCCGCTACCGTCATCGACGGATAGGTGGCGGTGAGCTGAGTGATCGCGGTGCGGTTGCGTTCGGCATCGAGCATCGCCTGCGCGGCGGCCTGAAGCTGTTCTTCGGTCATCATTCCGTTTGCTCTCCTGTATCGCAGGGCGTAACGGTACACGATGACGCTGCACCGATGCGCAGGCCTGGATCGACGGAAGCTCGAACGTTCAGATGTCCGGGGAGGCCGGATGAGCGCGGCGCGGGACGTCCGCACCGACCGTGGCGCCGGCATCCGGCCCGTGGTTCCACCTGCGCTTCCTCATCCAGCTTTCGAAGACCGGCGCCCGCATCGGCCTGGCGATCAGATAGCCCTGGGCTTCGTCGACGCCGAACGTACGGCAGAGGTCCAGAATTCTCTGGACCTCGACGCCTTCGGCCAGGACCCGGAAGCCCATTTCATGACCCATCCGGACGATCGAGGGGACGACCCGCAGATCCGCGTGCTCGTCGGCCAGAGGCCGGATGAACGACTGGTCGATCTTCAGCGTCCGGGCGGGGATTCGGCTCAGATAGGACAGGTTGCTGTAGCCGGCGCCGAAGTCGTCGATCGAGAAGACGACGCCCCGGTCGGCCAGGCGGCGCATGTTCGCTTCGAGCACGGGCAGATCCGGCAGCAGCGAACTCTCGGTGATCTCGATCTCCAGGATCTCCGGCTGCAGGTCGTGCTGGTCCAGGAGCCTCGAGATCAGGTCGGAGACGCCGGCATCCGCGACGTCGAGCGCGGACAGGTTGACGCTGATCGCGAACGGCTGCGCGTTGTCGCGCCAGCGCGCCGCCTGGGTCATGGCCTCATGCAGCACCCACCGGGTGATTCCGCCGATCGAGCGCGTGCGTTCCGCCAGCGCGATGAACTCGCCGGGCGAGACGTTCCCCAGCGACGGATGCGTCCAGCGAAGCAGCGCTTCGGCCCCGATGCAGGCGCCCGAGGACACGTCGATCTTGGGCTGATAACACAGGTGGAACTGGTCGCCGTTCTCGACCGCCTTCCCTATGCTGGACAGGATCTGGAACGCGCGGACCTGGCTGCTGTCGTCCGTCTTGGCGAAGACCGCGTGCGGGCGGTGGTCGCGACGGGCGACGTCGGCCGCGGTGAGAATCGATCGCAGCACGTCCTTCGGCGTGAAGTCCGAACGAATCGGCATGCTGCCTATGGCGACCTGGGTCTGGTTGCCGGCCCCCTGAAGGCCGATCGGCTGGTCGAACGCCCGGGTGATCGCGTCGACCGCGTCGGCTGCGGACCCGCGAGCGGTGTCGACGATGCAGGCCAGGTAGTGCGAGCCCAGCGAATACATCTGAGGCAGCCCGACTTCCTCCAGGCGGGTCCTGCCGGCGCGCAGGAAGTTGTCCGCCACCGACCAGCCGAGCGCCCGGACCAGGTCGCCGTAGAACTGCGGCCCGCAGGGATCGATCGCCAGCGCCACCGCCTGGCCGCCGGCGGACCCGGTCATGGTCGACTCGACGTCCTCGAGGAAGCGGGATCGGTTGGGCAGCCGCGTGATCGGATCGACATACCCGATGGTGTTCAGCGCCTCGATTCGGGCGACGACCATCGCGGCGAGCTTCGCCAGCGTGAGCCGTTCCTCTTCCGAGAACTGCTCGCGCGCGTGCCTGTCGATGATGCACAACGTCCCGATCCGGCGGCCGGCGTACTCCAGCGGTGCGCCCGCATAGAACCGGATATGGGGCGCGCCCACCACCAGCGGGTTGCGCTCGAACCGCGGGTCGCGGGTCGCGTCGCCGACCACCATGACCTCGGACTGCATGATTGCGTGAGCGCAGAACGCCTGTGATCGCGGCGTCTCGGAAGCGTCCAGGCCCACGTTCGACTTGAACCATTGCCGGTTTTCGTCCACCAGCGAGACGACCGCGATCGGAACGCGGAACAGATGGGACGCCAGATCCGTGATCAGGTCGAAGCCCCGGTCAGCCGGCGTGTCCAGCAGGCACAGTTCGCGCAGCACCGACAGTCGCGCGGATTCATCGAATGGAAGGGGAATCTCGTCCACGAAGCGGCCTCGTGTTTCGTAGTCGCCAACCGTTGCATGCCGGGGATGGCCGTGACACGTCCGTCCGGTCAGACGGACGACAGCGCCGGTCGACTGGCCGCCCGGGCTCCGGGATCGGGTCACTCGCGATCCTTTGCGGCCGGTATCGGGGCGCGAGCAGGGCGTTTGGAACGCCCGTACCCACGGGTGCACGAGGGCGCCGGTCCCGAGGCGCAGGCGTCCTTATAATCGCCGCTTCGCCGCCGCCACCGAAGAGTCCGCCATGTCCCTCGTGGAAATCCGTCCGCTCGCCGCCGCCGACCGCGCCGCCTGGGAGCCGTTGTGGAAGGGCTATCAGGCGTTCTACCAGATGGATCTGAGCGGGGTCACCGATCTCACCTGGCAGCGTTTCCTCGATCCGGCCGAGCCGATCCATGCGTTCGGCGCGTTCGACGATGGCCGGCTGGTGGGCATCGTGCACTACGTGTTCCACCGCTCGAGCTGGCTGGCCGAGCCGACGACCTATCTGCAGGATCTGTTCACCGATGCCGCCTGCCGCGGCAAGGGCGTGGGGCGGGCGCTGATCGAGGCGGTCTACCAGGCGGCGCAGGCACGCGGCTCCAGGCGGGTCTACTGGCTGACGCACGAATCGAACACGCCCGGGCGTCTGCTGTACGACAAGGTCGCCACCAATGCCGGCTTCATCCAGTACCGCAAGAACATCGATTGAAGCCTGGTTCACTGATCGTCTTCTGCGGGGTGCTGCTGAGCACCTCGGCGTTCTCGGTCGACATCGTGCTGCCGTTCTTCCCGTCGATCCGCGATGATCTGGCGGCGCCGCAGACGGCGGTGCAGGCGACCGTGACCCTCTATCTGTTGTGCCTGGGTGCGGGCCAGTTGCTGTTCGGCTCGCTGTCGGACCGCATCGGCCGGCGCGGCGCGATCGCCGGCGGCCTCGGTCTGTATCTGGCCGGCGCGCTGATCGCGTTGACGTCCTCGTCGATCACCGGCCTGCTGGCCGGCCGCGCGCTGCAGGGCTTCGGCGCGGCCGCCGGCCCGGTCGTGGGGCGCGCGATCATCCGCGACCTCTTCACCGGCCAGGCGCTGGCGCAGAACATGGCGATCGCCACCGGCATCTTCTCGGTCGGGCCGATCTTCGCGCCGCTGCTGGGCGCGGCGATCGCCGCCGGCGGCGCCGGCTGGCGCGCGGTGTTCGTCGTCATGGGGCTGTTCGCGGCCGGCCTGCTGGTGACGCTGGCGCGGGTGCCCGAGACGAACCGGCACCGCCGGCCCGATGCGCTGGCGCCGACGGTGATGGCGCGCAACGCGCTGACGGTGTTGCGCCATCCGCAGTCGCGCTACTTCCTCGTCCTCGGCGGGGTGACCAGCAGCGCGATGGTCTGCATCGTCGCCGGTTCGCCGGTGGTGTTCGAGCACGCGTTCGGTGTCCGCGGCGCCGCGTTCGCGCTGTTGTTCGCGACCCATGGCCTGGGCATCATCATCGGCCAGTTCGCCAACCACCGGATGATCGCGCGCATCGGGCCGGTGGCCAGCGCGATGGTCGCCGCATCGGTGATGACGGCGGCTTTCGCGCTGTCGACGGCCGCCGCATTGGCCGGCTGGCAGTCGGCACCGCTGCAGACCTTCCTGATCTTCGTATTCGCGCTCGGTTACCTGATCGTGGTCGCCAATGCCACGTCGCTGACCTTGGAGCCGCATGGCCCGATCGCCGGCTTCGTGTCGGCGTTCTTCGGCTTCGCATCGACCGGCGCGGCCAGCCTGATCGCCACCGCGGTGCTGGCGGTGACCGCCGGCGATCTGCTGGCCTGGAGCACGGCACTGGCGCTGATCTCGTTCGTCGTGCTGATTGCGCTGCGGGTCTGGCACCGGCGCGGCGGCCCGGCCGCGCGGCCCGGTGCCGCCGGCCGTTGAGGGGAACCATCGACGGGGCCGCCCGGGCCGCCCGGGCCGCCGGGGCCGGTACCAGGATCATGTCCGGAAACGGCGAGTCGTTGCCCGGCACATGTCCGATAATGGCCGGATGACGCTCGATCCGGACTTCTGCTACAGGGTGCTGCAGGCGCGTGACGGTCGCTTCGACGGCCGCTTCTTCGTCGCCGTGCGCACCACCGGCGTCTACTGCCGTCCGGTATGCCGGGTGCGGATCCCGCGGCGCGAGAACTGCCGTTATTTCGCCAGCGCGGCGGCGGTCGAGCAGGGCGGTTTCCGGCCGTGCCTGCGCTGCCGGCCGGAACTCGCGCCCGGCTTCGCGGCGGTCGATGCCGGCAACCGGCTCGCGCAGCGCGCGGCCGCCGCGATCGATGCCGGCGACCTCGATGACGGTTCGCTCGCCGACATCGCGCTCAGGCTCGGCACGACCGATCGCCATCTGCGCCGGGTGTTCGGCGAGCAGTTCGGCGTATCGCCGGTCGAGTATGCGCAGACCCGCCGCCGGTTGCTGGCCAAGCAGCTTCTGACCGATACCACGATGCCGGTCACCGATGTCGCGTTCGCTTCCGGTTTCGGCAGCCTGCGGCGCTTCAATGCGGTGTTCGCGTCGCGCTACCGGCTGACCCCCGGGCAGTTGCGCCGCCGTTCGCAAGGCAGCGGCAGCGATCATCTGGAGTTCCGGCTCGCCTATCGCGAACCGTACGACTGGCCGCGGCTGCTGGCCTTCCTCGACCGGCGCAGCATCGATGGCGTCGAGGCCGTCGACGGCGGCGTGTACCGCCGCACGATCCGCATCGACGCGCATCACGGCTGGCTGTCGGTGCAGCCGCTGTCCGACCGGCCGGCGCTGCGCGTCGATCTGTCGCCCAGCCTCGGTGCCGCGGTGTCGCGGGTGCTGGCGCGGGTGCGCCGCATCGGCGACCTGGACGGCAGCCCGTCCGAAGTCGCGGCGGTGCTGGGCGAGCTGGCGGCCGGCCGCGAGGGGCTGCGGGTGCCGGGCGCGGTCGACGGCTTCGAGGTGGCGGTGCGCGCGGTGCTCGGTCAGCAGATCACCGTGAAGGCGGCGCGCACGTTGGCCGGGCGCTTCGCGCGTGCGTTCGGCGACGTCATCGAGACGCCGTTCGCGCGGGTCGATACGCTGTTTCCGAGCGCCGCGCGGATCGCCGCGCTGGAGGAGCCCGACATCGCGTCGCTGGGCATCATCGGCAGCCGCGCGCGGACGATCCTGGCGCTGGCGCGCGCGATCGCCGACGGCCCGCTGCGGCTCGATCCGGCGCCACCGGCCGACGAAACCATCGCGGTGCTGACCCCGCTGCCCGGCATCGGCGACTGGACCGCGCAGTACATCGCGATGCGCGCGCTGTCGTGGCCCGATGCATTCCCGGCCGCCGATTACGGCGTGATGAAGGCGCTGGGGGTGACGCGGCCGGCCGAGGCGATCGCCCGCGCCGAACGCTGGCGCCCCTGGCGGGCCTACGCGGTGGTGCACCTGTGGGCGAGCCTGGAATGAGCTGTCGCGTGGCGGCCGGCGGGCCTGGAACCGGCCGGCGGATGCCGCGGCGAGATCTGCAACGAAGCCTGCAAGTGAGCCTGTAGTGAGCCCTGTTAGTGAGCCCTGTTAGTGAGCCCTGTAGTGAGCCTGTGATGACGACCCTCTACCTGAGATTCCCGAGCCGGCTCGGCGAAGTGACGCTGACCGGCGACGGCCGTGCGCTGACCGGCTTCTTCTACGGCGGCCAGAAATACCATCCGCCGACCGGCAGCGACTGGCGGCAGGCCGACGACGATCCGTTGCTCGGCGAGGTCCGCGAGCAGTACCTGGCCTACGAGCAGGGGCGGCTGCGCCGGTTCGAGGTCGCGCTGGACCTGCACGGCACGCCGTTCCAGCGGCGGGTCTGGCAGGCACTGCTCGAGGTCGATTACGGGCGGACCATCAGCTATGGCGAGCTGTCGCGGCGGATCGCCACGCCGAGCGCGGTGCGCGCGGTCGGTGCCGCGGTGGGCCGCAATCCGGTGTCGGTGATCGTGCCGTGCCACCGCATCGTCGGCAGCAACGGCTCGCTGACCGGCTATGCCGGCGGCCTGGACCGCAAGCGCGAGCTGCTGATGCTGGAAGGCGCGCTGCTGGTCTGAGACCTCATTCCTTGACTGCGCCGGTCATCCCCGCCACGTAGTACTCGACGAAGAACGAGTAGAACACCGCCACCGGCAGCGACCCGAGCAGCGCGCCCGCCATCAGCGGCCCCCAGTGGTAGATGTCGCCCTCGACCAGCTCGGTGACGACCGCCACCGGCACCGTCTTGATCTCGGAATCGGCGACGAAGGTCAGCGCGTAGATGAATTCGTTCCACGACAGCGTGAACGCGAAGATGCCGGCCGAGATCAGCCCCGGCACCGCCAGCGGCAGGATGATCTTGACCAGGATCTCCCAGCGGGTGGCGCCGTCGATCAGCGCGCATTCCTCCAGCTCGAACGGGATCGAGCGGAAGTAGCCCATCAGCAGCCAGGTGCAGAACGGGATCAGGAATGTCGGGTAGGTGAAGATCAGCGCGAACCGGGTGTTGAACAGCCCGAAGTGCTGCAGCACGATCGCCAGCGGGATGAACAGGATCGACGGCGGGATCAGGTAGGCGAGGAAGATCGACAGGCCGGTGATCCGCGCACCGGTGAAACGCAGCCGCTCGATCGCATAGGCCGCCAGCACCGCCGCGAACAGCGAGATCACCGTGCTGACCACCGCGACGATCATCGTGTTCAGCAGCCACTCCGGATAGGCGGTGTCGAACAGCAGCTTCTTGAAGTGCGCGAGCGTCGGGTTCTTGAGCCAGAACGGATTGCCCTCGCGCGACAGCAGCTCGGCATCGGGCTTGAACGACGTGGTGCCCATCCAGTAGAACGGGAACAGCAGCACGAACAGGAACAGCAGCATCGGGATGTACGTGGTCATCCAGCGCCGCGGCACCGATTCCAGGTAGCTCATCCCCCGGCCGTCTGTCGCGTTGTCGCTCATGCGATCGGCTCCATGGGCTCCATGGTTTCCTTGGGGGGCCGCCGCGGATCTGGCTTCGCCAGGCCGCAGGCGGCGCCCCCTGGGGGGAGGCGCCGAAGGCGCTTCGGGGGGGTCATTTCTGCCACGCTCGCCGCTGCAGCCCGAAGAAGGAAAACAGGATCGCCGCGAGCAGGAACGGCACCATCGCGGTGGCGATGGCCGCGCCCTCGCCGAGCGCGCCGCCCGAGATCGCCCGCTGGAACGACAAGGTGGCCATCAGGTGGGTGGCGTTCAGCGGCCCGCCGCGGGTGATCACGTAGATGAGCTGGAAGTCGGTGAACGTGAACAGCACCGAGAACGTCATCACCACCGCGATGATCGGCGTCAGCAGCGGCAGGGTCACGTGCCAGAACTGCTGCCACGGCGTGGCGCCGTCGATCGCCGCCGCCTCGTAGTACGACGGCGAGATCGTCTGCAGGCCGGCCAGCAGCGAGATCGCGACGAACGGGATGCCGCGCCAGACGTTGGCGGCGACCACCGACCAGCGGGCGTTCCAGCCGTCGCCGAGGAAGTTGATGTACTTGTCGATGAGGCCGAGCTTGATCAGCACCCACGAGATGATCGAGAACTGCGAATCGAAGATCCACCAGAACGCGATCGCCGACAGCGTGGTCGGCACGATCCACGGCAGCAGCAGGATCGCCCGCATCAGGCTCTTCAGGCGGATGTTCTGGTTCAGCAGCAGCGCCAGCCACAGGCCCAGCACGAACTTCAGCACGCTGGCCACCGCGGTGTAGAAGATCGTGTTGCCGACCACCAGCCAGAAGGTGTCGTCACGGAACAGCGACACGTAGTTGTCGAGCCCGATGAACACGCCCTCGCGGCCGATCTTGGTGTCGGTCAGGCCGAGCCAGAAGCCCAGCCCCAGCGGATAGGTCAGGAACACCAGCAGCACCGCGGCGGCGGGCAGCATGAACAGCAGGCCGAGCGCATCGGCGTTGTTGTTCAGCCTGGTCAGCAATGTCAGCCCGGAAGGCATGGGCGCCTGCCGGCCGATCGCGGGTCCGATACTGGCCAACGCTGTCTCCTCTCGCGCGGCCGGGCCTTTGCTGGTCGCTCAGGCGGCCATGTCCCGGCCGGCCCGGTGACCAGCGTGCATGGTAACGCAGACGCCCGCGATGCAGGCGCCGCCGCCCCTCTCCCCGCTCAGCCCGGCTGCTTGACGATCCGCAGGTAGGGTCTGGGCGCCTGCCAGCCGGCCGGGAACAGCTTCTTCGCGTCGTCGTCGGTGACCGAGCCGGCGATGATCACGTCGTCGCCGTGCTTCCAGTTCGCCGGCGTGGCCACCTTGTGCTTCGCAGTGAGCTGCATCGAGTCGAGCACCCGCAGGATCTCGTCGAAGTTGCGGCCGGTGGTCATCGGATAGGTCAGCATCAATTTGATGCGCTTGTCGGGGCCGATGACGAACACCGAGCGCACCGTGGCGTTGGTCGCGGCGGTGCGGCCTTCGGCGGTGCCGGGCTCTTCGGCCGGCAGCATGTTGTAGAGCTTGGCGACCGCGAGGTCGGTGTCGCCGATCATCGGGTAGCGCGGCAGATGACCCTGGGTCTCCTCGATGTCGCGCGACCACCGCTGATGGTCGTCGACCGGATCGACGCTCAGGCCGATCAGCTTGGTGTTGCGGCGGGTGAACTCCGGCTCGATCCTGGCCATGTAGCCGAGCTCGGTCGTGCACACCGGCGTGAAGTCCTTCGGATGCGAGAACAGGATCGCCCAGCTATCGCCGATCCAGTCGTGGAAGCGGATCGGGCCCTGGGTGGTCTGGGCGGTGAAATCCGGGGCGATGTCGTTGATGCGCAGGGACATGGCGGCTCCTTCGGACGCAGTACTGCCGGGCGGCGGGCTGAACATTATTCGCGCCCGGCTGCCGCGCAGCAACAATGCCCCTCGTTCGAGAATCAATCCGTGAAATGGACCTTCGAGGCGATGACGATCGAGCCTGAAATCACACCCTGGATTTCGACGAGACGGCCATTGAAGAACTGGTTGTGCTGACGTCCCGACAGCGTCGCACTGCTGGCGTCCACGATCTGGCCCCGGACCGAGAAACTCGACAGGTTGCTGTAGTTCTCTATCGCGCCAATGAGAACGACCGCAGTCCGTTCCACGCCCAGGCCGTTTCCGACGCTTGCGTTTCCGTTCCCGCTGGAACTGCTTCCGCCGCCCGCGGCACTGCCATTGCCGTTCGCACTGCCATTCCCGTTCGAACCGGCGTTGCCGTTGGTTGCGCTGCCGTTGGTTGCGCTGCCGTTGTTGGTTCCGTTGCCGTTGTCGGTTGCGTTGCCGTTGCTGGCTGCGTCACCGCCATTGGTTGCGTCGCCGCTGCCGGAAGCCTGCGTGGCCGACGGCGTCGCGGCCTGCCCGGCCGTGTCTGCGGCTGAAGCATCGGCGTTCCTGCGCAGTTTCACGTGCCTGGCCCGGAGCACGCCGCCCTGGTAGGTTCCACTGACCTGGACGCGGCTCCCCGCCGAGATCCCGTCGGCCGACGCCGGCGTGACGAGGGCAGCCGACGCGTCCACCTCCGTATCGGTGACCTTGAAGGATCCCGGCGACACGTAGCTCGACACGATCCCTTCGACGTCGCCCTGCACACCATCGGCCGGAACAAAAGGCTGCTCGACCAGGATCGATTCGGCTACGAGCAGCGAGCCGAGCAAAGACTGCACTCCGCGGTAGCTGACGACCTCCCCCTCGACAGGCACCCGCGCCCCGCCGCCTGCGTCGTACGCGACGGTCAGATCGCCGACCCGGAAAGTACCCGCAACCGGGTCGACGTCGTGCACGACGCCTCGCCCGGCAGTCGGAAGCGCCGCACTCGAAGGTTTACGCTCCAGACGCGTCGCGGCAATGGCCGCGCTGCTGTCGTCGCGCAGTCCGAAGACCTCGACATAGTCCCCGATTCCGATGTCCGAGAGCCGGTCGGCATTGCCGAAGGCGGTGTTCGCATCGACGGTCACACGCCAGCCCGGCAGTCTGATCTCGTTCTTCGTCGGGTCGACCCTGTCGACCAGCCCCCGGACCGCACTGAACACCCTGAGACTGCGCGCCGACCCCGTGGTACCGGTGACCACGCCTCGCGCCTCGACCATCATCCCGATCTTGAGATCGGTTCTCGCGAGCTCCCCGTCATCGCCGGTGATCGTGGAAGAGGAGTCGTCGAAGCGGATACCCCCGACGAACACGCTTCCAAAGCCGGTTATCGGGGCCACCACCACCGTTTCCTGTGGAGCCGTCGAAATCGGATCGCCGTGATCGCGAGCGGTCCCGGCGGTCGTCACCGTTCCGGTTCCGCCGGTCCCGACGCCGCCCGGGTCACCCCCTCCCCCGCACCCCTCCGCGACGGGCGCCCGCAAAACAAACAGCAAGCGGATGAGGAAACGCATGGGGTCGCAAACGTCCTGGGAAGAGGCGCGCGCCTTCGGCGGATACTCCGGTGCCGCATAGAAATACATGCCGATCCGGACCCGCTGGCGCTGCCCGCCGGGAAGCCCGCGATCGCCATCGACCAGCGTCTGGGCCGCAGGAACGGCCTGTCGGCTGAGCTGACGCCAGGCCTTTCGACTCAAGGCATGCAGTTGCTGACACGAATCGACCGACAGGCCGTTTGCAAAGATGCTCTGCTCGAGCATTCGCGGCTCTCCCGAGAGATTGCCGATCGCGGCCGCAAGATGATCGTGAGCGTTCTCCCGAAAAAATTCCAACATGCTCAGTTGTTCGTTGCTGGGAACGAACCGGTCGGACAGCAGGTGCACCCGGTCTTCGTCGTCGACCCGGGCGATTCCGAGCTTGAGCAATGAATCGAGAATCGTCCTCGGATGGATATCGGTCGTGACGGCCCGCGCCACGTCATCGAACGTGATGCCGTTCGCTTCGGCGCCGGCGCGGGGGAGCGGCAACGGCTGCCCCTGCTCGTCCAGCAGCGCCGGATCGTTCAGCCACCGGGCGAACAACTGCGTCTCGATCGACATGCTCGATCGAGGGTCCGGCGCATCGTCGGCAATCCACTGCTTGACATCGCGCCGCTGCAATCCGGTCAGGATGCTGATACGGCTCACCGTCGGGCGCTGGCCGCCGTCACTCATGTCGCGCGCGGCGTCCACGTAGACCGACTTCATGAGATCCGACATCTGCTGGAACTTCAGGCCACGGGCGATCGCCAGCCGCACGATCGGCGTCAACACGCGCCGCAAGCTGGAGGCAACCGCGGCGGTAATGCCCAACGCAGTTTCTTGTTCGGATGCGTCCGTCATCGTGGCGCACAAAATTGTTAAGAGCCTCCATCATCCCTTATCGGATTTCACGACGTGCTCACCTGAATTCGAATGCGGCCATGGCGGATTCGGGAGCGGCGGAAGCGCGACGGGGCAGCATGCCGCCGGCCGCCTGGGGTTCCGGGGATCGATCGGGCCGAAGCGGGGGTGCCGCCGACTTCGAACGGTCGTGTTCCTGCCAGGCGGAGACGCATCCGGCCGTCATGACGATCAGAAAACAAACCACCCAAACGATGCAGACGGTCAACGCGATTCCCATGCTGGCTCCCTGAGCGACGGAAACCAAAGCAAAGTTCGGACCTGCTGATGAATTAAATTAAGGTATTGATTTTTATTGATCACCCTAGGAGAAAAGTAGCTGGACCGAGGGGTTTACCTGTGCTTTTTACACATTTTCATGTCCCCCGCAGCGCGGTTTTGCAATTCGCGCCTCCGTGCACCGGAGTCGCATGGCTACCCAGGCGGGTGTGCGGAGACGGGCAACGAATTCCTGCCGCAGCCGGCAATTCGCTCGTCAGTCAGATCCGATCCGCGTCGTCAGCGCAGCCGGGCCGGCGACACCCGGGCCGGATCGACCGCTTCGCGTTCGAGCTCGGCCGGCAGCGGCTGGCCGAGCAGCAGCGCGGCGGCCAGCGCCGACGCTCCGGCCGCGGTCTGGATGCCGTAGCCGCCCTGCGCCGCCAGCCAGAAGAAGGCCGGCTGCGCAGGATCGGCGCCGATCACCAGCTCGCCATCGTCGACGAACGAGCGCAGGCCGGCCCAGACCCGTGACGGGCGTCTGATCGACATCGTCGTGAATGCCTGGATGCGGTCGATGCCGAGCGCGATATCGAGCTCCTCCGGTACCACGTCGTGCGGTTCGACCGGATCGGCATTGGCCGGCGACCCCAGAAGCTGACCGGCGTCGGGCTTGAAGTAGAACGATTCGTCGACGCCGACCACCGAGGGCCAGCCGCGGGTATCGATACCGGCCGGCGCGGCGAACGTGAATGCGCTGCGCCGCCGCGGCTGCAGACCCACCGCCGCGACGCCGCACGCACGCGCCAGCTCGTCGGCCCAGGCGCCGGCGGCATCGACCAGCAGCCGGCCGCGCACGCTGCCGCCTTCGGCGAACGTCACCGTCCAGCCGCCGGCGTCGTGGACCGCGCGCTGCACCGTCGCCCGGGTGCGCAGCTCGCCGCCCTGCGTCCGCAGGCCGCGCAGGAACGCCTGATGCAGCATCGCCACGTCGATGTCGCGAGCATCCCGTTCGTCGACCGCACCGATCACCCGCTCGGGCCGCAGCACCGGCACCCGGGCGCAGGCCTCGTCGCGACCGATCAGCGAGATGCCGTCGGCCTCGGCGGCCAGGGTCGCATGCAGCGCTGCGAGCTCGGCCGACTGCGTGGCGTCGGCCAGGTACAGGCAGCCGCGCGGCGCCAGCAGCGGGCCTTCGCAGAAGCCGGCGGGCGGATGCTCGTAGAAGTCCCGGCTCGCCCGGGTCAGCGCGCGCACCATCGGCGCACCGTAGGTTTCCATGAACATCGCCGCCGAGCGGCCGGTGGAATGGTGACCCGGCTGGTCCTCCCGCTCCAGCACCAGCACCCGGGTTTGCGGCGCCAGGCGCCAGGCGAGCGAGGCGCCGGCGATGCCGGCACCGACGATGATCACGTCGTACATGCATCGATCATATCAATCGCGCCGTGCAGGACTGCACACCGCGGCGAGGTCCGGCGTGTAATATTGCGCCGCGACAGGGCGATGCCCGGCGGGCGAACGGAACAGCATGGATACGCAGACACAGTCGGAGTTCACCGCCTACATTCCATTCGTCCGTGACGAATGGGCCGCGCTGCGTTCGAACACCCCGCTGACCCTGTCCCAGGAGGACCTGGAGTCGCTGCACGGCGTCAACGAGCAGGTGTCGCTGCAGGACGTGGTCGAGATCTACCTGCCGCTGTCGCGTCTGCTGAACCTGCACGTCCGCTCGGCGCGCGGTCTGTCCGGCGTCAAGGACGAGTTCCTGGGCCGGCTGGTCGGCAGCCGCCCGTACGTGATCGGCATCGCCGGCAGCGTCGCGGTCGGCAAGAGCACGTTCGCGCGGGTGCTGCAGGCGCTGCTGGCGCGCTGGCCCGACCATCCGAAGGTCGAGCTGATCACCACCGACGGCTTCCTCTATCCGAACCCGGTGCTCGAGGAGCGCGGGCTGATGCGGCGCAAGGGTTTCCCGTAGAGCTACGACCGCCGCCGCATGGTGCAGTTCCTGGCCGACATCAAGGCCGGCAAGCCGGACGTCAGCGCGCCGGTGTATCGGCACCAGAAATACGACATCGTGCCGGGCGAGCTGCAGACCGTGCGCCAGCCCGACATCCTGATCTTCGAAGGGCTCAACGTGCTGCAGACCGCGCAGGTCGAATCGGGACGCAGCCAGCCGCCCAACGTCATCGTGTCGGACTTCTTCGATTTCTCGATGTACGTCGATGCCGAGGTCCAGGACATCGAGAACTGGTACGTCAACCGCTTCCTGTTCCTGCAACGCACGGTGTTCCAGGACCCGTCATCGTACTTCCACCACTATCGCGACCTGTCGGGCGACGAGGCGCGCGAGGTGGCGCGGCAGATCTGGCGCGACATCAATCTCGCCAACCTGAACGAGAACATCCTGCCGACGCGCGCGCGCGCCAACGTCGTGCTGCGCAAACGCGCCGACCATTCGGTCGGCGAGATCTGGCTGCGTCAGATCTAGAGCGGACTCATCGCCGGGCCTGCCGGGCCGCCGGGCGCACCGCGGCGGCGAGCGGCCCGGCGAGCGCGGCCGCCTGCAGGTCATTCCGGCTGGATGCCGGCGGCGCGGATCCGCTCGCCCCACAGCACGAGCTGCTCGGGCACGAAACGGTTGAACTCCTCCACGCTCATCGGCGCGGGTTCCAGCCCCTGCGCGGCCATCCGCTCCTTGACCGTCGGCGAGGCGAGCGCCTTGTTGGTCTCCGCGTTGAGCCGGGCGACGATGTCGCGCGGCATGCCCGCCGGGCCGAACAGCCCGCCCCAGGCCGTGAAGTTGTAGCCGGGCACGGTGTCGCCGACCGGCGGCAGGTCGGGCACCAGAGCCGAGCGCTGATCGGACTGCACGGCGATCGCGCGGATCCGGCCGCCCTTCAGATAGCTCTGCGAGGCTGCCAGGTCGACGAAGATGAAGTCGATCTGGCCGCTCGACAGATCGGTCAATGCCGGCGGCGTGCTCTTGTACGGGATCACCGTGGCCTTGATCTTGGAACCGTGCACGAAGTGCGCCCCGGCCACCTGCCCGGTGGAGTTGCCATGGCCGTAGGTGAGGCCGTTGGCGCTCGCATTGGCCCTTGCTATCAGTTCCTTCGGCGTCTTGACCGGCAGGTCGTTGCCGACCGCCAGCAGGAACACGAAGTAGTTGACGCGGGCGATCGGCGTGAAATCCTTGATCGGGTCGTAGGGCAGCTTCTTGAACAGGTGCGGATTGGCGGCGATCGCGGTGTTGGTGCCCATGAAGATCGTGTAGCCGTCGGGCGGCGACTTGGCGACGAAGTCGGCGGCGATCTGGGCCGACGCGCCGGGCTTGTTGTCGACGATGAAGGTGCCACCCATGCTCTTCTGCATCTCGTCGATCACCACGCGGGTGACGATGTCGGTGCCGCTGCCGACCGCGAACGGCACGACCACGCGGATCGGCTTGGATGGATAGGCCTGGGCCTGAGCGAACAGCGGTACCGCCAGCGCCGCCAGCGCGAGCCATCGATGGAGGTGTTTCATGGTCCCTCCTTTCGTCGTGATTTTGGTGAACTTCGCAACCTTACCGCGAAAATGCTGCCCGGCCGGCCGCTGCGGCAGCCGGGGTCATGAGTATTTTCCCGGGGCCGTGCGGGCGCGGGGTCACGGACGGAGCGCGTGCGCCGAGCCTTGCGCCGAGCTATGCGCCGAGCCATGCGCCGAGCCGTGCGCCGGCCCTGCGCCGAGCGATGCGCCGAGCGATGCGCGCCGGCGACGTCGCCAGTCAGATCGTCGCCGCCGCCAGCGCCTCGCGGTGCTGCGGGGCGGCGATCGCGATCATCCGGCGGGCCCGCTCCGCCAGCGAGCAATCGCGCAGATCGGCCACGCCCCATTCGGTGACCACCAGGTCGGCGTCGCTGCGCGTGACGGTGACCGAGCCGCCGGCCACCGAGGCGACGATGCGGCTGGCGGCGCCGTTGCCGGCGGTCGGCGGCCGCACGGTGATCGAACGGCCCCCCGGCGGACGGCGGGCGGCGCGGGCGAAGTCGTTGACGCCGCCGACGCCGCCGCGCCAGGTCCCGCCCAGCCACTCCGAGTTGACCTGGCCGGTCAGATCGACCTCGAGCGCCGCATTGATCGCGAACAGCCGCTCGTGGCGGGCCAGCACCTCGGCGCCGTGCGTATACTGCTGCTCACGGACCACGAAGACCGGATTGTCGTGCGCCAACCGGTGCACGCGCGGCGTGCCGCAGACGATGTTGGCCACCGTCAGCCCGGCATCGAGGGTCTTGCGGCTGTTGGTGATCACGCCGGCTTCGATCAGCTCGGCCACCCGGTCACCGGCCATGCCGCTGTGGAATCCGAGGTCGCGATGACCGCTCAGCGCCTCCAGCACCGCATCGGGCAGCATGCCGATGCCGGTTTCTATCGTCGCACCGTCGGGCACCAGTTCGGCGACCCGCCGGCCGATCGCCCGCTCGGTCTCGCCGGCCGCCGACGAGGCGATCGGCAGCGGCGGTTCATCGGTCTCGACGATCGCGTCGATGCGCAGATCGGCCGGCACCTCGGCACCATGGGTCCACGGCACCTGCCGGTTGACCTCGGCGATCACCACCCGGGCGCGGCGCGCCGCCTCCAGCGTGTAGTCGTTGGCCAGGCCCAGGCTCATCCGCCGGCCGGGCAGCGCCGGCGCAAGCTGCAGCAGCACCACGTCGGCCGGCAGCCGCCCGGAGCGGAACGCGGCCGGCAGCTCGCTGTAATGGGTGGGCACGATCGCCAGCGCCGCGCTGCGCGCCAGCGGCGCCGCGCTGCCCAGCGCGCCATACGACGCGAACTTCAGCAGGTCGGCATGCGCCGGGCGGAAGGTGTCGGAGAACAGCGCGCCGACGAACACCTCGGCGCCGGCGAAGCGGGCACGCTGCGCGGTCAGCGCCGCCGTCAGCACACGCGGCTCGGCGCCGGCCTGGCCGCAGACCACATGGTCGCCGGGGCGGATGAACGCCGACAGGTCGAGCGACCCGGGCGGAATCGACTGGGAGTTCACGGTCGTGCAGATCCTCTGATCGGAAGCCGCGCGGCGGCGGCGCCGGCGCGAGCCGCGCAAGCGTAACGTATTCCGCGCCGCCGCCGCCCGTCGCCTTGCAGCCGCACATCGCGCTGCCGGGCCGAGCAATCCGGCCTGCGGATTGATAGCATGCGAGAACCGGCAGTGAAGGGGCCACGGCAGGATTTCCGGAGATCCGATCGCATCCTCGCTGCGGCCATGCTTTTCAATTCCTACGGCTTCCTTCTCGTCTTCTTCCCGACGGTATTCGTCGGCTTCTTCCTGTTCGCGCGCCTCTCGCCGATGGCGGCGGCCGGCTGGCTGGCCGCAGCGTCGCTGTTCTTCTATGGCTGGTGGAAGATCGAGGTGCTGCCGCTGCTGGTGCTGTCGATCGTCGCGAACTACCTGTTCGGCCGCCACCTCACGCCGGGCCACCGGCTCGGCGATACCGGCCGCAAACGGCTGCTGTGGCTCGCGCTGAGCGCGAATCTGGGCCTGCTCGGCTACTTCAAGTACGCCGACTTCTTCATCGCCAACACCAACGTCGCGCTCGGCGCATTCGGTGCGCCGCCGCTGCCGGCCCTGAACGTCGTGCTGCCGATCGGCATCTCGTTCTACACGTTCACGCAGATCGCCTTTCTCGTCGATTGCTGGGAAGGCAAGGTCCGCGAACGCAATTTCGTGCACTACACGCTGTTCGTCACCTATTTCCCGCATCTGATCGCGGGCCCGGTGCTGCATCACGCGCAGATGATGCCGCAGTTCGCGCAGCCGGCGACCTACCGCATCGACTTCGACAAGGTCGCGATCGGCGCGGTGATCTTCTCGATCGGGCTCGCCAAGAAGCTGCTGATCGCCGATCCGGCCGGCGTCTATGCCGACGCATTGTTCGATCCGGTCTCCCGGGGGCTGGAGCCGATGCTGTTCATGTCGTGGCTCGGCGTGCTCGCCTACGCGGTGCAGATCTATTTCGACTTCTCGGGCTACTCCGACATGGCGATCGGCCTGTCGTCGTGCTTCGGCATCCGGCTGCCGGTGAACTTCGATGCGCCGTACAAGGCGACGAGCATCATCGATTTCTGGCGGCGCTGGCACATCTCGCTGTCGACGTTCCTGCGCGACTATCTGTACATCCCGCTGGGCGGCAACCGGCATGGCGTGCTGCGTCGCTACCTGAACCTGTTGACCACGATGCTGCTCGGCGGCCTGTGGCACGGCGCGAGCTGGACGTTCGTGCTGTGGGGCGCGGCGCACGGCGCGTTCCTGGTCATCAACCACGGGTGGCAGAGGCTGGTCGGCGAAAACCACCGGTACGGGCCGCTCGGCCGCTTCGGCTGCCGGCTGATCACCTTTGCGGCGGTCTGCTTCGCATGGGTGCTGTTCCGTGCCGACTCGGTGGCGAGCGCCTCGCGCATCTACCGCGGACTGGCCGGCTTCAACGGCGTGTCGCTGACCCCGGGGCTCGCCGCCCGCCTGGGCGATGCGCCGTGGATCTCCGCATCCGGCATCTGGCAGAACGTCGCATACGCGGCCACGCCGCTGCACTACACGCTGACGATCGCGCTGGGCCTGGTGATCGCGTTCGCCTGCCCGTCGTCGACCGACATCCACCAGCGGCTGCAGCAGCGGCGTGAGCAGGGTCCGTTGCGATTGTCCCGGCCGACGCTCGCCGCGGTCACGGCGATGTTCGCCACCTGCCTGCTGATGATGTCCTCGCACAGCCAGTTCCTCTACTTCCAGTTCTGACGATGACCAGCCGGCGATTCCTGCTCTGCTTCCTGCTCGGCCAGGTGGCGCTGTTCGCGCTGGCGGCCCTGCTGGTCAGCCATGGAAAGATGGCGTTCATGAACGCCGAGTACCCGATGTGGAAGTCGAAGGAGACGCTGATCCGGCACATCGGACCGGGCGGCACCGTGCTGCTCGGAGACAGCCGCGCGATGGCCGCCTTCGTTCCGGCCGACATCTCGGAGGACTTCGTCAACCTGGCGCTCGGCGGCGCCACGCCGATCGAAAGCTACTACCTGCTGCAGGCGCTGCTGAAGGCGGGCCACAGGCCGAAGACGATAATGCTGTCGTTCGCGCCGTATCACTACGAACTGGCCGACACCTTCTGGGAACGCGCAGCCAAGTTCGACCCCGAGTGGTTCACGAAGGCCGACATCATCGATGTGCTGGCCCAGGCCGAGCGGCTCGACGATACCCGCACGCTGGGCTCGTTCCTGGGCAGCCCGCCGAACCACTATCCGCTCGCGCTGCGCCTGGACCTGCCGTCCGCCTACAAAGGTGACCTGATACCGCCGCCGAGACCGGACCGATACTGGCTCAACCGCCGGGTGTTCGATCAGATGCTGCAGACGCGGGGGCATCATCTGTTCGGAACCGGTGAGCGCAGCACCGGGCTGCCCGACGAGGCGACCGGCAAGCGGTTCTCGCCGTCACCGCTGATGCGCCACTATCTGGACCGCATCTTCGCGGTCTGCGCCGAGCAGGGGATGGCGGTGCAGCTCGTCACGACGCCGCTGCCGCGAACGGTCGCCGCACCCTTGGCGGCGGTCGACTATCCGGCCGACTTCAACCGGTACATCGACGGCCTTCCCGATTCGATCGACAAACGGGCGGCGCGACTGACCTTCGCCGACGATACGATGTTCGGAGACAGCTCGCATCTGAACATGCGCGGGGCCCGCCGTTTCTCGGCTGCGATGGCCGACGGGCGGGGCGTCCACTGAACGCAGGCGACTGCGCGGAGAGCGACGATGCAGCAGCAACCGGGTCCGACGTTCGGACGGCCGGCCTTCACCGGTCTGATGGTGGGTTTCGCAGCGGTGTTCCTGGTGGCCAGCCTGGTCCGGATCATCGACCGCGACATCTGGATGGACGAAGCCTGGTCGCTGTTCCTCAGCGACCCGCTGGTCGACTCGATATCGCTGATCCGCGAGCGCCTGTCGGTGGACATGCATCCGCCGCTCTTCAACCTCGTGCTGCACGCGTTCCGAGAAGTGACGCCCGCCGGCCTGACGGTGGCCCGATCCCTGAACCTGCTCGCCTGCGTGCCGGCGATCGGCTATTTCTGGTGGGTGTGGAAGAACGACGCGGATCGACGTCCCACCCTCGCCTGCTATCTGCTGCTGCTGACGACCGGTTTCTTCTTCGTGCACTT
>OEIU01000527.1_pt1 | contig 34801 bp, 32 predicted proteins | sample 1539221 | NCBI WGS metagenome assembly OEIU01 (sample SAMN03792071, study PRJEB22550) | activated sludge metagenome | feature: wastewater treatment plant; material: activated sludge; isolation source: Wastewater treatment plant of a petroleum refinery complex | place: Argentina: Zarate | collected...
GCATCAGCTTGCCCCACACCGTGTAGCCGCCTTCGCCGTCGAGCATTTCGCCGGCACGCAGATTGCGCTTGGCAACCGCTGCGACATCGCCGCGAAATGCATGCGGCTGTCCGGTCGGTTCATTGCGCAGCGCCGCCGACAGGATCGAGATGTTGAGCTCGAGGCCGATCAGATGATACGGCTTGTACATCGCCGCATAACGGCCCGAGGCATCCGTCTTCAAGCCATATTGCTTGAAGCAGTCGGCCGCGTAATCGTTCGGCGCTTCCAGCACGACATAGACGCCCCAGCGCAGATCCCTGAACACCGGGCGGCCGTCGCGCTCCAGCGACGAGACGACTTCCGCAAGGCCAGCCTTTTCCAGTACGCCGCCCCTGTCGCGTGGCCGCATCACATGCGGCAGATCGTCGACGCCGCAGGGCGGAAACAGCAAGCCATCCGACGGCACGTCGAGCCCGCAGGCATTCGCGATCGCCGCCATCTCGATCGCCGATTTGGTGCCGTCGAGGAACGAGTTGAACATCTGCGGGTTCATGCCGGCCGATTGCGCCTCGCCGGCTGTCAGTCCGTAATGGCTCCAGACGCCGTCCGGCGTCACGTCGTGATAGGCAGGGAGATATTTGGTGCCCTTGCCGGCGGCAACGACGCGGAAGCCGGTCGCGCGCGCCCAATCCACCATCTCGGCGGTGAGCGCCGGCTGATCGCCATAGGCCAATGAATAGACCACGCCGGCCTTGCGTGCTTCCTCTGCCAGCAGCGGCCCGGCCAGCACGTCGGCCTCGACATTGACCATGACGACATGCTTGCCGGCCGCAATCGCCGCCCGCGCATGGCGGATGCCGACCGCGGGATTGCCGGTCGCTTCCACCACGACATCCATGGCGCCGCCGGCGATCGCGCGCACGCCGTCATCGGTGAAGGCAGTTTTCGCGATCAGCGCATGGTCCCAGCCCACGGTGCGGCACGCTTCGCGCGCCCGGTCGCGATCGAGATCGACGATGACGGAGACTTCCAGCCCCGGCGTATGCGGGACCTGCGACAGGAACATCGAGCCGAACTTGCCGGCGCCAATCAGCGCGACGCGGACAGGGTTGCCGGCCGCATGGCGGGTGGAGAGAAGGCGGTGGAGGTTCATGGAAGTGATCCGAGTTGTCGTGTCCCGGCTCTGCAGCGCACCGCTTCGCGCTGCGCTGCGTCCGCGACACGTGAGTCCTACTCCGCCGCCTGGCGATGCGCCCGCGCCAGCCGCAGCAGCACCTCATCGTCGACCGTCTCGATCGGCGTGAAATCGCGGTGCGCGATGTATTCCGGCCGCGTCGGGGTCCGGATGTAGTTCGATACCGCATTCAGCGTCAGATAAACGATCTTGCGCGGGTAGGGCGTGATGTTGCCGCTCGAGCCGTGCACGAGGTTGCCGTGGAACATCAGCATGCCGCCGGCCTTGCCGGTCGGCGCGACGATGCCGCCCTCTTCGACGAGCCGCGTCACGGTCTCCTCGTCCAGCGTCCACAACGGGTAGGACGTGGTTTCGAGGTCATGCGAGGCCTTGAGGTCGCCGGCATGCTGGCTCCTGGGCACCAGCATCAGCGGGCCGTTGATCGGCATCACCTCGTCGAGGAAGATCGCGATGTTCATGGCGCGCGGCTGCGGCATGCCGTCGTCGCGCTTCCAGGTGCCGTAGTCCTGATGCCATTGCCAGACGTCGCCGGTGAAGGCGGCCTTGGCGTTGATCTTGAACTGGTGCATGTAGAGCTTCTCGCCGAAGATCTGCTCGATCGGATCGATCATCCGCGGATGCGCGCCGAGCACGCCGAACGCTTCATTGTAGAGATGCGCGGCAAATGCCGTGCGCGGCGCGCCGCTCTTCTCGCGCCACACCTCGGGTCGGTCGGCGTCGTAGATGCCGACGGCCTCGCGGGCGAGGTAGTCCACTTCCTCCCGGCTGAACAGCTCGGGCAGGAACAGCCAGCCTTCGCGATTGAAGAATTCGATCTGCTGTGGCGTCAGTTTCATGGCGTTCTCTCCTGTGCTTTTTCGTTTCTCGTTCCTCATGGCGAGGAGCGCGTCTTCGCGCGTCTCGAACCATGCGGCCCAATTTTTCCTCGGCCCATCCTTCGAGACGCCGCTTCGCGGCTCCTCAGGATGAGGACGTGCATTTGCCTAGGCGGCCCTATCGGTCGCTCTCAGTCTCTCCTCGGTCATTCGTCCCGCCGTCAGCGCGTGCGCCAGCGCCGCGGCTTCGGCTGCCCTGGCGTCACAAGCGAGAATCTCCGCGCCGATCGCCTCGTGTTCGCTCCATGCGCTTTCACGGTAATCGAGCTCGACCAGCACGGTCGCCATCGAGCGGCGCATGTGCGGCCATTGCGGCGCGATCATCTCCTCGATCGCGGGATTGCCCGCGAGCCGGTAGATCGCGCTGTGAAAATCGACGTCGAGGGCGATCAGCCGTGACAGCGGCGTGTCTTCGTCGATGCTCCGTCCGGCCTGCAGCGCGGCCTCGAGCTGCGCGCGCCCGCCGGCATCGGATCTCGCGCGTCCGGCCGCGAGTTTTGCCGCCAGCGCGTCGATGGCGCCGCGTACCTCGTAGAGCTGGCGGATGCGCTCGGGGTCGAGCCGGGTGACCTCAAAGCCGCGGCGGCCGCTTTCGGCGACCAGCCCCTGCCGGTGCAGCAGGTGCAGCGCGTGCGAGACCGGCTGGCGCGACACGCCGAGCCGCTCCGCAAGCTCGTTCTGGCGGATGCGATGCCCAGGGGGCAGCGTGCGATCGGTGATCGCCTCGAGAATCCGGACGTAGACCTGATCGATCAGGTTGGGGAGCGGATCCAGGGGGATCATGCCGGCATCCAATTGGAATACAGAATTCCGAATTCAAAGGCTAGCGGTCACCTCCCCTGGAGTCAAGGCAGACCGGTCAGGGGTGGCACGGAAGGTGGCCGGGGACGGCTCGCCCGGGCGCAACCGGAGGGAGGTCCGCGATGGGTGCTTAATTCACGGCTTCGCGCTAAACCAAAACCCCGGCCGGATCGGCCGGTCCTCGATTGTTGCTCTCAATCCCGTTTCCCGATCATGGCCGTCACCCTTGAAAGTCTGTCCATGCTGCGTCCGACCATCCGCAAGCGGATCCTCGGTATCGCGCTGGGTTTGATCTTCCTGATGGCTGTTACGTCGGCCTTCTCGACGGTGATGACGCGAAACATCGCGCATCAGCTCGACGAGCTCAGCTCCAGATATGTCGAGGCCTATGGCCACCTGGCGCGCATGAACGTTCGCTCGCTGGAGCAGGCGCTGGCGCTGCGGCGCATGGTGATCGCCAGGATGCAATCGCCGCCGGACGACGCCGGCTTTGTCGAGCGGCAGAAGCTCTATGACGCGAAGGGGATCGAAGTCGAGAAGGAGGCGCAGGCCGCGCGCGACCTGATCAACGCGATCATCGACGACACCTCGACTGCCTCCGACAACGCCCGTCTGGGCCGGATCGACGATCGGATCGAAAACGTCACTACCGATATTCGTCGCTATCTGGCTGAAGAATACAAGACGCTGATGTCTCAGCTCGATGCCGGCAATTTTCCGGAAGCGCGAGCGAGCCTTGCGCGGTCTGACGCGTTCCGCGACGAGTTCACGGAGAAGGTTGAAAGCATCCGCAAGGACATGATGGCGCAGGTCCGCAGCGATGCCGAAGTGACGATGCGGGCCCAGAAGACCGCGATCGCCATTTCCGTGGTCCTGACGGCCCTTGCATCGGTTCTCGGGCTGTTGTTTGCGATGTTCGTCAGTATCGGCATCACGCGCCCGGTGCGGCGGCTTCTGGAGGGCACGCGCGCGGTGGAGGCCGGGCGGCTCGACGGGTCGATCGATGTCACCACGCGTGACGAGATCGGCCAGCTCACCGCAGCCTTCAACAAGATGGTCGAGCAATTGCGCCACAAGGAGCGGCTGCGCGAGACTTTCGGCCGCTACGTCGATCCGCGCGTCGTGGAAGGCCTGATCGACCGGCAGTCGTCGGCGGCCACTGACGGCGAGCGGCGCGTGATGACGGTGCTGTTCTGCGACATGAAAGGCTTCACCCGGCTGAGCGAGGGCATGACCCCGCAGGGCCTCGTCAAGGTGATGAACCACTATCTCTCGACCATGTCGGGACCGATCCGCAGCCATCGCGGCATCATCGACAAGTATATCGGCGACGCCATCATGGCTTACTGGGGACCTCCCTTCACGGAGGACAGCGAGCAGGCGCGCCTCGCCTGTCTCGCCGCGGTTGAAATGGCGGATCGCGGCGCGGCGCTGCGCACCGAGCTCCCCGAGCTGATCGGCGTGCGCACGGTGCCGAGCGATTGCGAGGTGCGCATCGGGATCGCAACCGGCGAGGTGCTGGTCGGCAGCATCGGCTCGGAATTCATGATGAGCTACACCGTGATGGGCGATGCAGTAAATCTGGCGTCGCGGCTGGAGAACGCCAACAAGGTCTACGGCAGCCATTCGCTGGCTTCGGAGGCGGCGATCATGGCGGCCGGCGATGCCATTGAATCGCGCGAGATCGACCGTGTGATCGTCGTCGGCCAGACCCATCCTGAAACCGTGTTCGAGATCATCGGGCGCGCCGGCGAGTTGACCGAGAAACAGCTTGAGTTGCTGGCCCGCTACGCCGAGGGCCTCGCCGCCTATCGGGAGCGCCGATGGGATGACGCGCGCCGGGCCTTCAAGGCTGCGCTCGATGCCGTTCCCGGCGATGGTCCCGCGAAGGAGATGGCCGAACGGGTCGAGCATTTCCGGGCCAATCCGCCGCCTGCCGATTGGGACGGAGCGTGGCGGCTCGATCACAAGTAACGACACGCTCGCCTACGCAGCGAGGAAATCCAGCACCGCGTCGCAGAATTCCTGTGGCGCCTGTTCGAACATCCAGTGGCGCGTGCCCGGGATGATCGCGGTCCGTGCGCCCGGAATATGTTCGGCCAGCACCCGCCAGATCACCGACAACCCGCCTTTGGTGTCGCCGCCGCCGATCAGCAATGTCGGCGTCCGGATCGCTTCGGCTTCGCCTTTCAGGAACGGCTTGCGGTTCTCGTCGACCTGGCCGAGCAGCGTAAAAATGTTGTCACGCAGTAGTTGACGCGGCACCGCGGGCAAGCGAGCCCAAGTGCCTTCGCCGTCGATGCCGTCGACGAACAGCGCCAGCGCGCCGTCGATATCGCCGTTGCGCACCATCTCGGCCGCGGCCGGCACGCGTGGTCCCGCCGGCACGGGGCCGGGAGGCGAATTGGCCGGCTGCAGCGCCGGTTCGAGATCGCCGCCCGGTTCGGCAAGCACCAGCCTGCGCAACAGGTCGGGCCGTGCCTGCGCCACGCGGAATCCGATGTGGCCGCCGCGGGAATGTCCGACCAGGTCGACCGGACCAGAATGCAGTTTTTCGATGAAGCCGATGACGTCGTCGACATGTTGCGCCATCCGATAGTCATTGCCGACGCCGTCCCAATGCTCCGGAAAGAACCGCCGCAGGCTCAGCGAAACCACCCGATGCCGTTTCGACAACGGCCCCAGCACCGCATTCCAGGTGCGGAAATCGCCGAGCGTGCCGTGGACGAGAACCAGCGGCGGGCTGTCCGCCATACCGCGACCAATGTCGAGATAAGCCATGTCGTAGCCGTTGACGGCAAGCGTCTGCATGGCGGTCAATCCTCCGCGAGATAAGCGAGCACGATCTCGCAATATTTTTGCGGCGCCTGCACGAACATCGAATGCGTCGTGCCCGGGATCATCTCGATGCGCGATCCCTTCATGTTGGCCGCCAACGCATGCAGCACCTTTGGCGGCGAGCCCTTGGTGTTGGTGCCGCCGACGAGCAGCGTCGGCGTCCTGATCGCTTCCGCGTCCGCCGTGGAGAACGGCGGGCGCTGGTCGCGCATCTGCCCGATCAGCGTCGTGGCGTTGTCGCGCAGCAACTGCTTGGGCATTGCGGGCAGGCGATTCCAGGCGCCGGGACCTTCCAGTGCATCATGGAAAGCCGCCAGGCCGCCGTCGATATCGCCCTTGGCGATCAATTCGGCGGAAGCAGCGATCCGGGCTGCCAGCGGCGAAGGGCCGGGCGTGTAGCCGGGATCGAGCGTGGCATCGAGTTCGCCGCCGGGCTCGGCCAGTATCAGCTTGCGCAACAGGTCGGGCCGGCGCTGCGCCACGCGAAAACAGATGTGGCCGCCGCGGGAATGGCCCATCAGGTGGACCGGCTGGGTATCCAGCTTCTCGATGAAGCCGATGACGTCATCGACATGCTGCGCGATCGAATAGGTATCGCCGACGCCGTCCCAGTGCTCGGGGAAGAAGTGCCGCAGCGAAAGCGCGATCACGCGGTGCCGGCGCGTCAGCGGCCCCAGCACCGAGGACCAGATGCGAAAGTCGGAGAGCGAACCATGCACGCAGACCAGCGGCGGGCGGCCGTCGGCACTCTGGCCGATGTCCAGATAGGCCATGTCATAGCCGTTGACGTGGAGGGTTTGCATGGCGATCTCGTTCGGGAGGAAGGGTAGCCGTCGAATGGCGGCGGCGGGAGCCCAGATCAGCGGGACTTGTTCATGCCGTCAAGTTTCCTCAGCTTTCGGGTGGATAGCAATAATCTCCAGGCCTAGATTTGGCCTCAAGAGGGAAGCTGGGTGACATTGAACAGGCGAGGATGGAGCCAGCCATGACCGGGCACCATTTTACGATATTCGATACCGCGATCGGCCGCTGCGGCGTCGTGTGGGGCGAGCGCGGCATCACCTCGGTGCAATTGCCGATGGGCGACGAGAAGAAGACCCGCACCCGCCTGCAGCAGCGCCATGGCGACCTGATCGAGGCGGAGCCGACCGCGAAGGTGCAGGCCGCGATCGACGGCATGGTCGAATTGCTCGAAGGCAAGCCGAACGATCTCGCCGACGTCGTGCTCGATCTCGATGGCGTTCCCGAATTCAACCGCGGCGTCTACGACATCGCGCGCCGGATTCCACCGGGCCAGACCATGACCTATGGCGACATCGCCAGGCAGCTTGGCGGCGTCGAACTGTCGCGCGACGTCGGCCAGGCGCTGGGCCGCAATCCCTGTCCGATCGTGGTGCCGTGCCACCGCGTGCTGGCGGCGGGCAACAAGCCCGGCGGCTTCTCCGCCAATGGCGGCGTGGTGACGAAGCTGAAGATGCTGGCGATCGAAGGCGCGGTGGTGAACCACACGCCGAGCCTGTTCGATTGAGATTTCTCCTCTGCCCGCCAGCGGGAAGAGGCGAAGCGTCGCGCCGCTATCCCTTCAGCGTCACGATATCGAACATCACCAGCCGGGAATCCGGTTCGAATTCAGGCGTGGGCGGCAGCAACTTGGAGACCAGCAGCGGTCTCTCGTCCGGCAGCGTGCTCTGCAGGAAGCGATCCTGGTCGTTCAAGACTTCGCGATCGAAATACATCTGGGTGATGAACTCGTCGTATTGCCCGACCAGCCGGAAGTGGATGTGCGGTGGCCGCATGGTATTGGGCCCTGCGCGATACGCGCCGGGCTTGATGGTCTTGAACCTGTAGCGGCCGTTCGCGTCAGTCGTGAGCACGGCAGACCCCTCGAAGTTCGGGTCAAGCGGCGCGGGATTCTTGTCGGCCGGGTGCGAATAGCGTCCGTGGGTGTTGGCTTGCCATAGCTCCAGTCGAGCGCCGCGAACCGGCTCTCCCTGCAGGTTCAAAACTCTCCCCATCACGTTCAGGATCTCTCCTTCCGCTCGCCCCGACCTGCCCGGCAGGCGTGTCAGATCGTCGATGGCATCGGGTGCCCTTGCAACGGGGTAGAAGGGGCCCAGGATTTGATCGGGCGTGCGCCTGAGCGATTGGGCGAGGACGGATTTGACCTGCGAGGATTCGCTGAATGTGCCGAAAATCGCGCCGATCTCGGAGGGATTGCGTAGACCCGGTGTGCCGCCGTCCGCCATGACCAGTCTCCTTCGAGGGCTTGCCATTGGAATTGCGCTCGATCCTGCGCTAAACAGCATCCATGGTCCTGAAAGAACGATCAAAGTTTCTTCAAGAAGCTTCAAACGCGGTTTGACCCTGTCGCCCCTCGTCCACCCATGGTGGGGGGCGACAAAGACGGTGGGGCGCGATGTTCCACTTCGAAGGTTTTACGCTGGATGTTGCGCGCGGTTGCCTCCGTATCGCCGATCGCGATATCGAGTTGCGGCCCAAAAGCTTTGATGTCTTGCGCTACCTCGTCGAGAGCGGCGGCCGGTTGGTCACCAAGGACGAAGTCATCAAGTCGGTGTGGCCGAATGTGATCGTGACCGACGAGTCGCTCGCCCAATGCGTGAGCGAAATACGCCATGCCATCGGCGACGATTGCCAGACCATCATCAAGACCGTTCCACGTCGCGGCTACCGCTTTGCAGCGCCGGTCTCGAAATCCGAGGCCTCCGCTGGGCCGCCTGCTGCACCGTCCGATTCGGAAGCCGCTTCGCGTCCCGTTGAGCGACCCTCGATCGCCGTCCTGCCGTTTGTGAATCTCAACGGCGACCCGCAGCAGGACTACTTCAGCGACGGTATCACCGGCGACATCATCACCGAGCTCTCCAGATTCTCCGACCTTGCCGTCATCGCGCGAAGCTCGGCATTTCAGTACAAGGGCAAGGCGGTCGATGTCCGGCAGGTCGGGCGAGAGCTGGGCGTGCGCTACGTCCTTGAAGGCAGCGTTCGAAGGGACGAGAAGCGTATTCGCGTCACGGCTCAACTCGTCGATGCCGTGAATGGCACCCACCGTTGGGCGGAGCGATACGACCGCGACCTCAAGGAAGCCTTTGCGGTCCAGGACGAGGTCGTACGCACCATTGTCATGATCCTGCAGGTGCGCGTGGTCGAGGCGGAAATGGAACGTACACTGCTGAAGCCGCCCGCGACGTGGGAAGCTTATGATTATTACCTGCGCGGCGCCGAGGCCTGGGCGGTCGGATTTGCCCAGCGCCCGATGTCCTCATTTTACGAAGCACGCAGATATCTCGAGAAATCGATAGCGATCGATCCGGGCTATGCCCGTGCCCATGTGATCCTGGGGCGGACTTACACGTACGCCTATGTCGAGCCGCGCAATGACGAGTATTTGAATCCGGCGACCCTGGAGCGGGCTGATGAATTGGCCAGGACGGCCGTGCAGCTTGACGCCACGCTGCCCCAGGCGCGCACCTTTCTTGGGGCGGTCTTGATTTTCGAGCGTCGGCACGACGAGGCGATCGCCGAATGCGAGCAAGCCTTCGCGCTCAACCCCAGTTTCTCCGATCACGGTTTTGGACTTTGCCTGGTGTTCGCCGGGCAACCGGAACGGGCAATCGAGGTGATGCAGGCGAGCACGCGCCTTGAACCGTTCCGGAATGCGACCCGGCTCGCTTACATGGGCAATGCCTATTATATGCTCGGCCGCTACGACGACGCCATTCTGCCGCTCCGCGAGAGTGCGTGGCAAATGCCCAATTTGCGGATCACCCAGCTTTGGCTCGCCGCCGCTTACGCCCAGACCGGTCGGCTCAACGAGGCCCGTGCAGCCGCCCACGAGGTTCGCCGGATCGAACCTGACTTCACGATAGAGCGATGGAAGCGAACCGCCGTCTACAAGAGGCCTGGAGATGCGGAACGCCTGTTCGACGGCATCCGCAAGGCGGGTTTGCCGGAACGCTGACTACAACGACAGAGGCTGTCTCACCGCCCCTTGAAATTGGGCGTCCGCTTTTCGTTGAAGGCCAGCACACCCTCGCGGCGGTCTTCCGTCGGCACCATGCGGTTATAGGCCTCGATCTCGAGCGCAAGGCCGTCGCGCAGCGACACTTGCAGGCCGCGATGGATCGAGAGCTTGGCCTGGCGGACGGAGATCGGTGCATTGCGGGCGATCCGCGCGGCGGTCGCGAGCGCCGCGGGCACAAGCTCCGCCAGCGGAAACACCTCGTTCACAAGACCCCAGTCGCGGGCTTCCAGTGCCGTAAAGGGCTTGCCGGTCAGGATCAGCTCCTTGGCGCGGCGTTCGCCGACGGCGCGCGGCAAGGTCTGCGTGCCGCCGCCGCCCGGCATGATGCCGAGCGTGACTTCGGTCAGCGCGAAGCGCGCGCTCTCCGCGGCGTAGAGGAAATCGCAGCAGCCGGCGATCTCGCAGCCGCCGCCATAGGCCGCGCCATTGACGGCGCCGATGATCGGGACCGGGCAGTCGATCAGCGCCCGCACCATGCGTTCGAAGATGACGTGCTGGCGCGTCCACGCCTCATCGGTCATGCCGCGTCGTTCCTTGAGGTCGCCGCCGGCGCAGAAGGCCTTGTCGCCGGTGCCGGTCAGCACGATGCAGCGAAGGTTCTTGGGATCGAGCGCGGTGTCCTCGAAATAGCGCACGAGGTCGCACCCCATCTGGGTGTTGAGCGCGTTGGACGCCTCGGGCCGATTGAGCCGGACGATGGCCACATGATCATCGACCGTTTCGAGCGAAAGGGTTTCGAAAGTGGAGGGGCTCATGTCGCCTCGCAGGAAAAGCCATTTCCCTTGCGCCGGATCCTTCCGACCGACGGCGAGGGGAAATGCGCGGTGCAGCACAGCGTATCGGTGTCGCAGTAGCGCTCCAGGAAACCGCGCCGCGTCTTGCCCGCCTGCGCCTGGTCGACGTCGAACTTCACCGACATCTCCGGATAGCGCGCCTGCAGCGGCGAATGCATCAGGTCGCCCGAGAATACGGCGTCGTCCTTGCTGCGGCCGAAGGTGAAGGCGGCATGGCCCGGCGTATGTCCCGGTGTCGGCAGGATGCGGGTGTGGTCGCCGATCGCAAAGTCGCTGCGCACGATCTCCGCCTGTTTGGCTTCGACGATCGGCAGCACGCTGTCACCGAATGGCGGCACCGGGGTTTTCGCATGGGTCTCGGTCCAGTAGTCGAATTCGGTCTTCTCGAAGACGTAGCGCGCCTTGGGGAAGGTGGGCACCCAGCGGCCATTGTCGAGCCGCGTGTTCCAGCCGACATGGTCGACATGGAGATGCGTGCACATCACGTAGTCGATGTCGTCGACGGAAAAGCCGGCAGCGGCGAGGGCGCGCAGATAGGTGTCGTCGGTCTTCATGTTCCATTTCGGCCGCTGCGGCCGAGGCTTGTCGTTGCCGATGCAACTGTCGACCAGGATGGTGTGGTGCGGCGTCTTCACCACATAGGATTGGAAGCACAGGATCAGCACGTCCTTGTCGTCGAGCGCGCCGGATTTTTGCATCCAGGCCCGGTTCTCGGCGAGCACTTCCGGCGTCAGCGACGGCAGCATTTCGAGAGCCGGCAGGAAGGTGGTCTCCTGTTCGATGATGCGGTGAATGGTGAGGTCGCCGACGGTGAATCTGAGGCTCATGCTGTTTCCTGGCTGGACTGACGCGCGTCGTTATTTGTCCCTCACGGAGGGAACGATGATATTGGCGAGGATGTCGATCGCGGCCTGACCCTGCCGGCCACTGCCATAAAGCCCTGATGTGGTCATGACCACAAGGTCGAGTTCAGGAACGATGAAGATGCGCTGGCCGCCGAGGCCCATCGCGGCAATCCATTTCACGTCGCTGCCGCGGGACAGCGTACGACCCATCCACCATTGCTGTCCATAATAGAACAGGCCGCCGAAATAGCCGATTGCCTGGAAGCGCGGCGTGACCGACTGCTCGATCCATGTCGCCGGGACGATCTGCTTGCCGTTCCAAGCGCCCTTGTTGAGCACGAGCTGGCCGATCTTGGCGGCATCGCGCGGCCGCAGCCGAAGGCCCGCGGCGGAGGCGATGCGCTCGTTGCGGTACTTCATCCACTCCCAGTCGGAGATTCCGAGCGGGGTGAACAGCGCCTCGCGCGCAAACGCGTCAAGCGATTTGCCGGAGACGCCCTCGATGATGTTGCCGAGCAGGTCGGTTCCGCCGCCATTGTAATTCCAGACCGTGTCAGGTGGCGCGGCGACCGGCTTCGACAGCACATAGCGGAACGGGTCGGCATCGCCTCCGAGATGCGGCTCGTCGTTCTCAGGATCTTTCCAGCCGCGGTTCTCGTCCCACTTGATGCCCGACGACATGGTCAGGAGATGGCGAAGCGTGATGGTGTCCCAGCCCGGCGATTTCACGGCCGCATAGTCCGGGAAGAATTTGATCACGGGCTCGTCGGCGCCCTTGATCAGTTCGCGATCGATCGCGATGCCGACCAGCAGGGAGACCACGCTCTTCGAAACAGAGCGCATGTCGTGTTTGGTGGTTGCGTCGAATTCGTGCTGCCCGCCGCCCATGCCCCAGGGCTCGTCATAGCCAGGAAAATACTGCTCGAACACCAGCGTGCCGCGGCGCGCGATCACCACCCCATGAACATTGGCGTTGCCAGCCTTTAGCCGCGCGGCGATGCCGCACAGGCGCTCGCCGTCGAGCTCGACGCTTTCCGGCGTCGCGGTTGGCCAGCCGTCGCCGATCGCGGCCGGACTGCCGCAGGCAAGGTTGCGCTGGCCGATGGCGAATTGCTGGGTCTGTGCGACGGCCGCGGATGCCGCGAGCAGGAGCGCGGCAGCAAGGCCGAGGCGCCGCAGTCGTCTGCCACCCCTGCGCATGCTGCCGTCCCGCTGTCGTTACGCCGCCGGCGGTACCGAGATTTTCACCGAAGGCCGCTCCAGCATCTTCTGGTGGAAGGCGTCGAGCTTTGGAAACGCCTTGCGCCAGCCACAATCGGCAAAGCGGAAATCGGCATAGCCGAGCACGCAGACGAGACCGATCTGCGCGATATTGAACGGCCCGGACAAAACCTCGGGCTTGTTCTCGAACCGCGCCATGCCGGCCCATACCCGGCTCCAGTGATCGTCCGACCACGCCTTCCACCGCAGCGGCTCCGGACGCACCATGCCCTCGTAGCGGCACAGCAGCATGGAATCCAGCATGCCCTGCAGCAGGGAATGGTCGCTCTTGACCCTCCAGCGCTCGGGGCCGGAGGTCGGGATCAGCTTTCCGCCACCGGCAAGCTCGTCCAGATATTCGACGATCACATAGGAATCGAGAAGGACGTCGCCATTGTCGAGGATCAGAACCGGCAGCTTCCTCAGTGGCGTGATCTTCGAATATTCCTCGTTCGGCTGGGCCGGCGCGACGGTTGCGGGCGTCAGTTCGATCTTGTCGATCAGCCCGGTCTCGATCGCAGCGATGCGGACCTTTCGGGCGAACGGCGAGGCGGGAGAGAAGGTGAGTTTCATGAAAGAGGTCCTTGATGGGCGATGCGCCATGGGTCCTCCGTCATTGCGAGCGAAGCGAAGCAATCCATAGCGCGACATCGCCGATGGATGGATTGCTTCGTCGCTGTCGCTCCTCGCAATGACGGCGGTCGATAGGTGCGCGAACTCACGCCGCGATGATTTCCTGGCGCTGCTCGCCGAGGCCTTCGATGCCGAGCGTGACGACGTCGCCGACGTTGAGATATTGCGGCGGCTTCATGCCGGTGCCGACGCCAGGAGGCGTGCCGGTGGTGACGATATCGCCGGGCATCAGCGTCATGAATTGCGAGACGTAGGAAATGCACTTCGCCATCGAGAAGATCATGGTCGAGGTCGACCCGGTCTGGCAGCGCTTGCCGTTGACGTCGAGCCACATCGACAGCTTCTGCACGTCGGGGATTTCGTCCTTGGTGACCAGCCACGGGCCGACCGGGCCGAACGTGTCGTGCGACTTGCCCTTGGTCCACTGGCCGAGCCGTTCGATCTGGAAATTGCGCTCGGACACGTCGTTGCAGACGCAGTAGCCGGCGACGTGGTTCAGCGCGTCGGCCTCGGAGACGTACTTGGCACGGGTACCGATGATCGCGGCGATTTCGACTTCCCAGTCGAGCTTGGTGGAGCCTCGGGGCTTTTCGACGGCGTCGTTGGCGCCGGAGAGCGCCGTGTTGGCTTTCAGGAAGAAGATCGGCTCGGATGGGATCGGGTTACCGGTCTCCTTGGCGTGGTCGCTGTAGTTCAGGCCGATGGCGACGAATTTCGAGATGCCGGTGACGGGCGCGCCGAAGCGCTGCTTGCCCTCGACGGCGGGAAGCTTGGAGGTATCCAGCGCGGCCAGCCTGGCCAGCGAGGCTGGCGTATAGGCGTCCCCGTCGAGATCCCTGACGTGGGCCGAAAGTTCGCGCAACTGGCCGGATTTGTCGATCAGGCCGGGCTTTTCCGCACCCTTGGCGCCGTAACGAACAAGCTTCATTTTATCACTCCCTGCAGGGTTCAGACTTCTTGGTGGTATACCTCGGCACGCTTATTGGAACAGCGGGGCCGGAAATTCAACTGCCGAAAGCGCAGGGTAGGGTAGGCGAGGGCGCCCAACGTCACCCCAGCGCGACGAACCGGAACGCGTCGCCGTCGCGCCTGATATGCCCGGCGTTGAAGTGCCCGCCGATGACAAGCGTCGGCGTGTCGGCGAACCGCGAAAACAGCGCGCGGCGGGTCTCAGCCGACTGCCCGGCATCGGAATCGGCGGTCGACGACCAGTCGAGATGGGCCATCTGGCAGGGGTGATGGGCAACGTCCCCCGTGAGCAGGCCTTCCTCGCCATTGGAGCGGATATGGATGCTCATATGGCCGGGGCTGTGGCCGGGCGTCGGGATCAGCGTGATCTCATCGGTCAGCCTGGCGTCGCTGGCGACCAGATCGGCCTTGCCGGCCTCGGCAATCGGCCCCACGGAATCGTCGAACACCGCGCGCTTGTCCGGCGCATCGCTGTGGTCACGCCAGTGCTCATATTCGGTTCTGCCGAACAAATATCGCGCATTGGCGAAGGTCGGCACCCATTTGCCGCCGACGAGTTTCGTATTCCAGCCGACATGGTCGACATGCAGATGCGTGCACAGCACGGTATCGATGCTGTCGGGCGGGAAGCCCGCGGCGGTCAGCCTGTCGAGGAAGGGGTCCTTGCGGCCGTTCCAGGTCGGCACGTTGCGGCCCTGCTTGTCGTTGCCCAATCCGGTATCGACGATGATGCGGCGCGAGGGCGTTTCCACCACGAGCGAGTGGATCGACATTTTCAGCCGCCCTTCCTCGGTCGCGAAGTGCGGGATGAGCCAGGGCAGTTTCTGGATTTCCTCATTGGTCGCGAGCGGCAGGATGAAGCGCGTGCTGCCGACGGTTTCCAGTTCCACGATTTTCGTGATCCTCACCCTGCCCACGGTCCATTTCATCCGGCGCTTCCTCGCTTCTGTTTGTTGGTTATCGGGCGCAGTTCACGATGACGGTGCCGAGCTTGTCGCCCCTCTCGACGGCCTGATGCGCCTGCGCGGTGTCGGAGAGCGTGAACTGCCCCGCGACATTGTGGATGCGCGGGCCGGCCGCCAGCCACTTTGAGATATCGGCTTGCGCCGCCGCCAGTAGCGGCCGCGGCAGCGCGTACAGCACGAGCGCACGGATGGCGATGCACTTTTCCATCAGCTCGCGCGCCGGCAGCACCGGCGTGCGGTTGCCGTTGGTGGCATACACCGCGATCGCCGAATTCATGCCCATCAGCTTCAGCGTGGTGTCGATGTTGCCGCCGAAATCGACGTCGGCGACGCGGTCGACGCCGCGCTGCCCGGTAAAGGCCATCGCCTTGGCGACGACGTCCTCCGTCTTGTAGTTGACGACGAGATCGGCGCCGGCGAGCCGCGCCTGCTCGCCCTTGGCGGCCGAACTCACGGTTGCAATCACCTTGGCGCCGCCCCATTTGGCGAGCTGCACCGCATAGTGTCCGACCGCACCGGCGCCGCCGGTGACCAGCACGGTCTGTCCGACGATCGGCCCGTCGCAATAGAGGGAGCACCACGCGGTCATGCCGGGAATGCCCAGCGTGGCGCCTTCGGCGAACGACAGATTGTCCGGCAGCGGTGTCACCAGATGTTCGGCGAGCGTGATGTATTCGGCCGCGGTGCCGAAGGCGCGGCCGTTGCGCTGGCCGTTGAACAGCCAGACGCGCTGGCCGGGCGTGAACCGCGTGACGCTGTCGCCGACCTGGTCGATGATCCCGGCGCCGTCGCTGTTCGGAATGACGCGCGGATATTCCATCGGCCGGTAGCTGCCGCCGCGGCGGCCGACGTCGGCGGGATTGACCCCCGATGCTTCGAGCCGCACCCGCACCTCGCCCGGGCCGGCCACCGGCGTCGGCATCTCGCCATGGACCAGCACGTCAGGTGCTGGTCCCGTCCGTTCGTACCAGACCGCTTTCATCCCTGCGGCCCCTCAGAGCGTGCCGGGGAAGGCGCCGCCGTCGAGCAGGATGTTCTGGCCGGTGATGAAGCCAGCCTTGGCGCTGCACAGGAAGGCGCAGGCCTGGCCGAACTCCTCGGGATCGCCGAAGCGGCCGGAGGGATTGAGCTTGGCGCGCTCGGCCAGCACCTGGTCGATGCTGACGCCGCGCTTCTCGGCTTCCGGCTTCGCCGTGCCGGTCAGGCGATCGGTGGCGAACGGACCGGGCAGCAGGCCGTTGATGGTGACGTTGTTGATCACGGTCTTGCGCGACAGGCCGGCGATGAAGCCGGTGAGGCCGGCGCGCGCGCCGTTCGAAAGTCCGAGAATTTCGATCGGCGCCTTCACCGCGGCCGAGGTGATGTTGACGATGCGGCCGAATTTCCGTGCCATCATGCCGTCGACCGTCGCCTTGATCAGCTCGATCGGGGTCAGCATGTTGGCGTCGATCGCCTTGATCCAGTCGTCGCGGGTCCAGTTGCGGAAATCGCCGGGCGGCGGGCCGCCGGCATTGTTGATCAGGATGTCAGGCTCGGGACAGGCCTTCAGCACGGCCTCGCGGCCGGCTGGCGTGGTGATGTCACCGACGACTTCCGTGACGGTGAGGCGGGGATTGGTCTGGCGGATTTCATCGGCGGTCCTTGCCAGCGCTTCCGCGCCGCGCGCGGTCAGCGTGACATCCACGCCTTCGTTGGCCAGCGCAATGGCGCAGGCGCGTCCCAGGCCCTTGCTCGATGCACAGATGATGGCGCGGCGGCCTTTGATCCCAAGATCCACTGTTGTTCTCCCATTGTGTCAGGTTATTTTTGTTTAGTCCGATGCGGCTACTGTAGCCAAGTCGAGTGCCGCTGATAAGCCGCGGAGCTCTGCGATATAGCATGATTGCGATCTTTGAAACGGCTCTCTCATTTGTGGGCACGCTTCGCTTTGCCCACCTTACGGTTCTCGCAATGATGGTGCAAATCAACTCGCCCGCATCTCCGCCCTTATCATATCCGCAGCCTTCTCCCCGATCATGATGGTCGGCGCATTGGTGTTGCCGCCGATCAGCGTCGGCATGATCGAGGCGTCGACGACGCGCAGGCCTTCGACGCCGTAGACCCTGAGCTTCGGATCGACCACGGCCGTGGGATCATTGACGCCCATCTTCGCGGTGCCGACCGGGTGATAGACGGTGTCGACGCGGGTGCGCAGCAGGTTGCGGATGTCGTCGTCGCTGTGCACGCCTTCGGTGAACATCTCCTTCTTCTGCAGCGCGCGCAGCGCCGGCGTCTCCATCAGCCGCCGCGTGGTCTTGAAGCCCGCGACCATGGTTTCGAGATCGTCTTCCTCGCCGAAGAAGTTCGGATCGATCAGGGGCGCGGCGTGCGGATCGGCGCTGAGCAGCGCCACGCTGCCGCGGCTCTTCGGCCGCAGCAGGCAGACATGGCAGGTGAAGCCGGTGCCGCGATGGCGCTTGCGGCCGTGGTCATCGGCCATCGCCATGCCGAAATGGAGCTGGATATCGGGAATGTCGAGGTCGGGCCGCGTCTTCAGGAAGCCGCCGCATTCGGCGAAGTTCGACGTCATCGGTCCCCTGCGCTCGCGGCGATACTGGCCGATCGCTCGCAGCAGCCGTGGCAGCGCCTTCAGTGAAATGCCGTTGAAGTTGGGATTGTCCGACATGTAGCCGAAGACGAAGTCCGGATGATCCTGCAGGTTCTGCCCGACGCCGGGCAAATGGTGCACGGTCGCGATGCCGTGCCTGCCGAGCGCGGCACTGTCGCCGATGCCTGACAGCATCAGGAGCTGCGGCGTCTGGAATGCGCCGGCGGCCAGGATCACCTCGCGCCGCGCGCGAAGCTGCCTGAGCTCCTTGCCCTGCCGGTATTCGACGCCGACGGCGCGCTTGCCGTCGAACAGGATGCGCGTGGCATGCGCATGGGTCTCGACGCGCAGATTGGCGCGATTGCCGATGTGCGGATGGATGTAGGCGCGGGCGGCGCTGCAGCGTTCGCCGTTCTTTTGCGTCAGCTGGTAGATGCCGAGGCCCTCGTGGTCGTCGGCGTTGAAGTCCTCGCGCAGCCGGAACTGCGCCTCCTGCGCGGCCTGCAGGAAAATCTGCTGCACCGGATTGCCGGTGCGCGACGTGTTGACGGCGAGCGGGCCGTCCTTGCCGTGATACTCGCCGCCGAAATCGGAATTGTTCTCGGCGCGCCTGAAATAGGGCAGCACGTCGGTGAACGACCAGCCTGCATTGCCGAGCGAAGCCCACTGGTCGTAATCGGCGCGGTGGCCGCGGATATAGACCATCGCATTGATCGCCGAAGAGCCGCCGAGCCCCTTGCCGCGCGGCTGGTAGCCGATGCGGCCGTTGAGGCCCTTCTGCGGCACCGTGCTGAAGGCCCAGTTGTTGACGTTGCCGGCCACCATCAGCACGAGCGCGAACGGCGTCGTGACCACCCAATTGTCGTTGCGGCCGCCGGCATCGAGCAGCGCCACCGACGTCTTTGGATCCTCCGACAGCCGCCCGGCCACCGTGCAGCCGCCGGAGCCGCCGCCCGCCACCACGAAATCATAGGTATCGGTCACCTGCATCCCCCTGGCCTTTTGTCCTGCGGCACCGTTATGCCGGTGCTTTGGGGTGCAAAACTCGGCTTTTGCGGCGTTTCTGGCAAGGGTGGTTCCGAGAAGTGGGTTTGGGGCTCCAAGTGCTCGTTTTTGCTGTCATAAAATCTGCAAAAGCCGACCTTTGCCCCTTTCCAAAGCGGGGCGACGTTGGTACATACCCCTCGCACCCGATGGCTTTGCCCGGGTCGCCTTCTCAGGAAGCCTCCGGACGGGATCGATCGGCGCAATCACGCGTTGGCCGGCTCGTTTCGAGCCCGGTTTTCGAAGGCGTTGCAACGGTTTAACGCGGGGTGGAGCAGCCCGGTAGCTCGTCAGGCTCATAACCTGAAGGTCATAGGTTCAAATCCTATCCCCGCAACCAATCAACAAGCCCTTGAAAACAAGATGTTTTCAAGGGTTTTTTGTTGCGCCGATTTTAGTCCGAAGTTTCGTTCGTGGAAGCGTCGTGGAAGCGGCAGGAGGAAGTTGCAGCGCGAAATCGGCGAGGGCGCAAGGGGCGCGATGACTCAATTGTGATCGCTGTCGATGGCGAGCGCCGCAACGCCAGATCACGGTTGGCATGGCAGTTCACGATCTTTGCTGCTCCGGCTACCGCTGCCTCACCGATAAACTACTTAGCAGAACGGGTCGCTCGAAGCCTCTCGTGGAGTACGGGCACCGTAGTCAGAAGGACATTGAAGCCGTCTATATGCATACACGCAGGGCCAACTGCAGTGACTCCTGTAAGTTGGGCTGCAGCTTTCTGCCCCCGAACCCCCACGTGAGCCGGTTTAAGCGGGACCGGGTTTCCCAGACACTGTGAATGTTTCGATGAGGTGCGGAGTAAGTGGCTTCGAAGGCACCCACCGCGGCTCGTCCGGATTGCCAATCTCATATTCTTGATTGTCGTTCCAGTCGTCGCGCTGCGGCACATTCTCCAGGCCGATTGCGTGAATCTGGACCTCGTCGCCTTCAATCCGCAAGCGTAGGAAATTGTTGTATCGGCCGATGCGCAGCGCGCTGAAGGCATCGTTGCGGTTCATGCGCAGCCAGCGCACGTAAGAAGCATGTTGAGGCCGAAATAGGTACTTCCGAACAGGAATCCGACAGCCCCCATTTCGAGGAGGAGGAGGAGGCTCACCCACGTCCAGACGCTGTACCAGTCACCCGCAAGCGTGAAATGCTCGGCGTTGCGGGCCGTAAACCAGCGTGCCGCGAGGATCGCCGTTACGACGTGGGCGGTGACGTGGACAAGGCTTGTCCCGATGACGATCATGGCTTTCTGGAATTGAAGCCAGAGTTTCTCGATCGCCAAGGCGTCGAACTCGTCGGGTCTGATTCGGCGGATTCGCCACGTTCGAAAGGTCTCCCCAAGCGAAACCTTCTCCTGATCGGTCGTATAACCGATGATTCCGCTGCCGATGATCAGGGCGACTGCGATGTACGCGTCTAACTCAATACACATGCTGCACTCATGCTGCGTGTCGCGTGCGGCGAAGTGAGCGCGCGCTCCTCGTAACCGCCTGCTCACGGTCACCAATGGCATTCGCCAGGTTGCGCGAGCCGGCGGGCCGATTTGCAAAGCCTTGAAAGTTGAGCTTCCACTACATACATGGAGGTCGTCATGTTCGAATTTATTTTCATCCTCCTCGGGGCGCACCGCCCACTTGGCAACTAGGCCCCGCCCGCCAGACAGTAGTGCGGCGCGGCTGGGGCCTGACCACCAAAATCCTGACCACCAAAATATCAGACAACCCGCTGGACTCACCTTTGAGTGGGGTTGTGGCTTGCTTCGTGCGCGCCGCAGCGTGAGCGCGCGACCTGGAGGAGATTTCAATGACGACTTTACACGTGAACAGGACTGAGCCGTTGCTGCCGACAGCAAATCGTCGTGTAGCGCTGGAGCGGCCTGCCGTGTCGCATAGGCGTTCCGGAAACGAGACGCCCGTTGCAGGAGCCGAAGAGCGCCTGCCGAGAGTGAGCGATGTGATGTCCACGGATGTCATCTCTGTTGCGCCCGACACCTCCGTTCTGGAGATTGCTGCAAAATTGGTGCAGCACGGTGTCAGTTCAGTGCCTGTCGTCGACGGAACGGGACGTCTCGTTGGCATCGTCAGCGAAGGCGACCTGATCAGGCGCGTTGAAATCGGAACGGAGCCGCGTCATTCCTGGTGGCGATCATTCTTTTCCGACGCGATGGCCTCCGCCCACGCGTACGTACGTTCCCATGGCAAATTGGCGCGCGACGTCATGTCGGTCGTGCCGGTTACGGCCAGCCCTGACGAGCCTCTCTACAAGCTCGCGGCCCGAATGGCGCGGAAGCGATTGAAACGAGTTCCGGTGGTGCGGGATGGGCGCGTCGTCGGCGTGATCGCTCGGCGTGACTTGGTGCGCAAGCTCGCGAGTCACTCGGTGCCAGCACCGGACACGAGTGACGACGCGGCGCGCAAGGAGCTCGTGGAACGAATGCGCGCTCTTCCATGGAACCTGCAGGCTCGCGTCGTCAACACCGAGGTACAGGAGGGCGTGGCCAGCTTGTACGGTTGGGCAGCAACTCCCATCGAGAGGAGAGCGATTGAGGTTGTAGCTGAAAACACGCCGGGCATCGTCCAGGTGAGAAATCATCTTCACGCTATGCCGGCGTACGTTTGAGCTTGGTAGGCCAAGGAGGTTATGAACATGTCGTTCACGGTCGAGCGCCGTGTGGGTATCGGGCACAATCGCGGCCCAGCTTGGTTGCCAAGATCTTGCATCCCGCCGGGTGCGGTCGCGGTGATCCGTCGGCCTTCGCGGTCGGCGATGACCTCGGGCAAGCGAGGCACGCGGGAGTGGGTGCTCAGTTTTGAGCGGCGGACTCCGCCCTTCATCGAGCCGCTGATGGGATGGACAGGAGGCGACGACACACTGGTGCAGGTCAGCCTGTCCTTCCCACGTCGCGCTGCTGCTATCGCTTTCGCAGAGCGACAGGGATTGAGCTACCGTCTGGAAGGCCCATCTGTCGAACGCGCCGGTTCGGTCGACACGGATTCCGGCAATAGGCATGCAAGAGGGTCTAGTCGTGCATAGCGTAGATTCGCGCGAACGAACTATGATCGATGAAACGCGCATCCCGAAAATCCATGATGGGCGCCAAGAAAAGGCGCTTCGGTGGGGCTCCTGGAACGTCTTCCTGCTGGCGACGTTTTGCGTGTTCGCCTGGAAAACGACTCAACGGTGTGAAAGGAGACTACATCGACAGATTTGCGGTGTATTTTTAAGAGATTCACTTACAGATTGTGTTAACGAGTGAATGGCCGAGTGCATCTGAGTGGCCTGAAAGTTCCCGAAAATTTCCCCATGCCAGATGCGCTCTGCCCGGCCAAGTGTGACTAAAATGATTGATATCGCCAGTGAACATTTTTCACGAAATTTGGCTTGAGTGACTATTTTTCATACATTATAATGGAAATTCAGGTCCCTGGGGTCCGTGCGAACAAAATTCGAAAGTCTTTTTCAGGAGATTTCAACTGAGCGCGCAATTTTCAGGGCCGGTGAGCGTTTTTCATGATCGGAGGCTGCCCGAAACGGCCATCCCTGCTGGTTACGCGGCCCTGATCGACGCTTACAAGCTGGCCGTTCCTGTCCCCCGAATCCTCTCGGCGATTGGGACCAAGCACCGCATCATCGAACAGGGCGGCTGGCGCATCTACACGCCTCGCCATGCTCCCGAGACATCCCTAGAGGGACACCTAACTTTTGCCCTCAAGAACGAGGGATTGGACCTCGCCGTACTGAAGCGGCTTTTCCTTGCCGTGAAGGAAGGGGAGATCGCGGAGCTGGTACGGCAGACGCCTACCGGCCTGTACACTCGCCGCATCTGGTTTCTGTACGAATGGTTGCTTGGCCGTGAGCTGGAGCTGTCATCAGCAGACAAGGTCTCATACGTGGATGCGGTTGATACCGAACTCCAGTTCGGAGGAATCGGCGAGAACTCGACCCGGCATCGTGTCCGCAACAACCTTCCAGGTACGCCGGAATTCTGCCCTCTCGTGTTCAAGTCTGCTGAGCTGAACGAGTTTATCTCGCAAGGCTGGAAGGAGCGCGCGCGCGCGGTTGCCAGTGCAGTTCCGAAGGACCTGCTCGCGCGTACCGCCGCCTTCCTGTTGCTGAAGGATTCCAAGTCCAGCTACGTGATCGAAGGCGAAAGGCCCCCGCAGGATCGTATCCAGCGATGGGGCCGCGCCATAGGCGAGGCGGGCCGTGCCCCGCTCGATGAGCAGGAATTTCTGCGCCTACAGAACATCGTCATCGGTGATGAGCGTTTTTTGAAAATGGGCTTCCGCCGCGAAGGCGGCTTTGTTGGTGAGCACGACCCAGACACGCAGCAGCCGATCCCAGATCATATTGACGCGCGCCATGAGGATATTGCCTCGCTTATGGCGGGACTGATAGCCTTCGATCAAGGGGCAGAGAAAGATCTCGATCCTGTTATCGCTGCAGCGGTGCTGGCGTTCGGGTTCGTCTATATTCACCCGTTTGAAGATGGTAATGGACGCATCCATAGATATCTGATGCATCACGTCCTAGCGCGGCGGGACTTTAACCCAGCCGGGCTGCATTTTCCCGTGTCGGCGGCTATTCTCGACAGGATCACCGAGTACAAGCGTGTACTGGAGAGTTATTCGAGCAGGCTGCTGCCCTGCGTTCAATGGGAAGCTACGCAACGAGGCAACGTGAAGGTCCTGAACGACACGGCCGATTTCTATCGATTCTTCGACGCGACGCCGCATGCGGAGTTCTTGTATGAATGCGTGCGCCAGACCATCGAACAGGACCTGCCGAACGAAGCTAACTTCCTTCGCAACTTTGACAGGTTTCGCAATGGCGTCGAGAATATGATTGATATGCCGGAACGTACGCTCAACAATCTGTTTGGCTTTCTCCGGCAAAATCAGGGAAGGCTTTCGAAGCGGGCGAAAGAAGCCGAATTCGCTAAGCTTACTGTGGACGAAATTTCGAAGATTGAGCAGCTTTTTGCAGACTCATTCGGCGAAGATGGAGCAGCGTGACTGACGCTGGATCGCGTCCATTTGTGGTGAATTTTCACCCCGGCGAGCGGCCGCCTCTGGAAGAGTACTAGACGTTCTGGAAGGTTCCCAATTGGTTCTGGCCAAGAAGATTGCACACCACATCTTGCGTGAAACGGCCAGTGAGAGACACGAGAAACAGCCTTTAGCGCTGGACCGATCTGCTGTGAATCGGTCGCGTCTCAAGTTATGATCGTCATTCCGTCTCGAGAACCGCACTTCGAATTCCTGTGTGACGCCGCACGGCTTCCAGTATCGATGGAGATACATCGATATAGGCCGCAGCGATGTCGTGTCCGCTCTGTCGAAGAGTCGGGCCGGCACGGTCTACAGGACACTGGTTTGCAGCGATGACATTCTTGAATATCTGGATCGGCATCACTCCAAGATACTTTGAAATGCCATTTGCTATTCCAAACTCCAGGCATCCAAGTATCGACTGCGCCACAACCTGGCGCCGACTAGCGGCGTCGAGATCACGGTCGCAACAGAAGCGGGAGGCCTCCCAGACCGAATCGCAATGCGGCAGTTCGGTATCGACCAGGCCCGGCCATAGCGACTCGACCATGTAGGGACGCGTTGTCGGTATCAATCGCATGGTGCCGAGCGTTCGGTAGTGCTCGTCAACCGTCAGTATATAAGTTGCGGCAGGCGTATCGAACTCGTCATATTCGAGTTGTTTGTAGCTCGGCACGGTCCATTTCTGCCGCTCCACAAACATCCTGTAGCGTATCTCACCGACGATCCGAGGCGCATGCCGAACGCGTTTCAGCGCGGCGTCACGCAGTTCCCTTGGCGTCATCGCTGACGGAGGCAAGCGTGCTTTCAGGCGGGCCTCTATCTGAGACATTTCCGCGATGCGGCGGTGACCGTCAGGGCCGGGCGCCGAGAGATCGAAGTCCGCCGCCCAGATCTTCCTCAAGGTCCGGAACACCGCGCGCGTCATGCCCGGCAGATGTCGCACGCGCTCGAGTTCGTCGAAGCCACCCTCGTCGAGCGCCTCCCGAATTGCAGGCTCCAACAAATCGGCCGAAGCCGGAATCGCGAAGCCGCCGGCAAGCCTTGCGGCGGCCTGTGGCAAGTTCAGGATCTGCAGACCGCAGTCGTTGGCCTGCGCCGCCGCGAAGCGGCGCATCTGGAACGCGAGGGAGCCCTCGATCACTGCGGTCCGGAGCGTGGGTAGGCGATCGTCGCGCAACTGCTCATGCCCCTTTTTCAAGGCCGATGGGAGTGCTCGTAGTCTTAGTCGATTATCGGATGAAAAGTGGAGTCAAAGGCTACCCGGTCAGAGCTTCCCACGCCTTCATCGCAGTCGTCAGTGACGGGCGCAATAGTCTCCAAGATCGCGACCATCGGCGGCCTCCGCGGCGGGATCAGCCAGGACGGCTGCGAGCAACCGAATGGTCGAGCTATATTCCGGACCGGCCGCGCTCTATGCTTGGCTTGGGCAGTCGTTGCTCCCACGGTAGACATCGCATGGCCAAAAAACTCAATACCTACCAGACTTCGCTGGGCTTCTTCGATCTGGCGATGGCCGCTCCCTCCATGAAAGCAGCTCTGGAAGCGTGGGGCGCAGACAGCAATCTCTTCCACCAGGGCGCGGCGAAGGAGAGCCACGATCCCAACGTCATCGCCGCGACCATGGCAAAGCCCGGCGTCGTTCTCAGGCGTCCGGTTGGAACCGACCGACCTTTCAGCGAACATGCCGAGCTGCCCACCGATCTTGGCGGCGGAGGACCAACGAAAGCCGCCCGCAAGTCGAAAGGCCCAAAGGCGAAAAAGTCTTCCTCTCGCCCCGTCGATAAGGTTGCGGAACGAAAGGCCGCTTTCGACTACGAACGGGAACGGAGGAGCCGCGAGCTTGAACGGGCGAAGGAAGAGGCCGCCAGGCAGAAGGAGCGTGAACGCCGTCAGGCGGTCGACAAGGCGCAGGCTGCGTTGGACATGGCCGAGCAGGAGCACGCGAAGCGGGCCGCCGCCATCCAGGCCGAAGTCGAGGCTCTCGAGAAGAGATCGCAAGCCGAAAACGCCCGCTGGGATAAGGAGAAGGAGCGATTGGAAGCCGCGCTGCGGCGGGCGCGGGGTTAGTTTCTGTAGCGGCACCCACGAGCGAACGTCAGCGGTCCCCTTCAAGTGTTTATCGTTCGGGCTCGTTCGCCCTTGCCGCGGCAGAAGCGGCCAACTCGGCGGGATTTCCAATGCCTACGGCCCTGCCAGCGTGAACCGGCGGCCCTTGCACTGAAGCCGGTTCGAGGATTGGATTACCCGCGAGCCGAGTGATCGAGGTGAGTCCATGGTCAATGCGCTCGTCGTCCGCCGCAGTACGCAACTGGCAAAAGCCCAGAAGGCGCTTCGAGCGGCGCAGTATGTTCGAATGTCCACCGATCTTCAGCGCTATTCGACCCAGAACCAGGCCGCCGCCATCGCGGCATACGCGCAGCAACGAAACCTTACCATCGTTCGGACTTATGTCGACGAAGGGCGCAGCGGAGTGAGGATCAACCGTCGGCCTGCCCTCGCCGAACTCATCAAGGATGTTCAATCAGGAAACGCGGACTTCGAGCACATTCTGGTTTATGACGTCAGCCGGTGGGGACGCTTCCAGGATGCCGATGAAAGCGCGCATTATGAGTTTGTTTGCAAGCGAAGCGGCGTCAAGGTCGCGTATTGCGCTGAACAATTCGAAAACGACGGAAGCCTTCTGTCGAGCATCTTAAAGAACATCAAGCGCGTAATGGCGGCTGAGTTCAGCCGGGAGCTTGGCGTCAAGGTGCACGCCGGCCACTGCCGAATAGCGAGCCTTGGCTATCGCGTTGGTGGCTCGCTCACGTTCGGGCTCGGCAGGGAGATGGTCGATGAGGAGAAACGCTCCAAAGGTCGGCTGGCGAAGGGCGAGTACAAGGCCTTGAAAACGGACCGTGTGCGGCTGCGGCTCGGTTCTGACGAAGAGATCTCGGTCGTCAAATGGATATTCCAGCAGTTCGTCGTAGAGCGAAAGACCGACGTCGAAATCGCACGGCAACTCAATCGCGGGAACATCGCCAATCACCATGGGCGTCCCTGGACCTACATCATGGTCCATTCTATTCTCAAGAACGAGAACTATATCGGCAATCTCGTTTACAACCGAACGTCGCGCCGTCTCGGACAAACGCAGGTAAACAATCCCGATCATCTCTGGATTCGGAGCCAGGGAGTGGTGTCGCCGGCGATCGACCATGACCTCTTTGAGCGCGCTCAGAAGATCATGGCGGAGCGGTACATCTCGATCCCGGAAGACCAGATGCTGCGCAGGCTTCGTCTGACGCTCGGTCGCAAGGGGAAACTCACGACCCGAATCATCAAGAACGCGCCCGGTGTTCCTTCTGTCGCATGCTACATCAAGCATTTTGGCTCACTACGACAAGCCTACGCGCTCATCGGATATCAAGGATCCCGTGACTGCGAATGGTTTGACGTGCGAGATCATTGGTCTGAGGTTTTGTCAAAACTCGCAGGGCAGGTTGCAGAGGCGCTGAGGACCGATCTCGGAATTCGGTTGAATCTCACCGACGATGGTGCAGGGCTCGCACGGCACGGAAGCAGCAAGATCATCTCGTTTCAGGTGGTCCGGCGAATGGCGCAGAGAACCCCAAATCATGTGGCTCTATGGAGAGCCCACCTGAGAAAAGAACGAACCAAGCTGTGTGTTTTCTTGCGGCTGAAGGAGGCCAACAAGGTGGTTCAAGACTATGTGCTGTTGCATGCAGAAGACACTGCGAAGCCTTATCTAACGCTTTCAGATGGGGCTTTGGACCGCCACAAGGCCGTTCGCGTAGACACTGTGAACGAACTTATTCGGAACATCAAAGCGAGGTTCACTTCGTCCAGCCATGCCGCACCAGCCAAGCCAACGCGACGGAACAAGCGAAGGAAACCAAGCCGGCCCAAAACCAGGAACGTCCGCGCGCGGCACTGACGGAACGCAGATAGAGAATTGCGCCCAACACCTTGCCGTAGTTTCTCCTGAAATCGCCATTGAGCTTCGAAATCTCGACGAGCTCGGAACATTGGTCGGGCATTACGTTCTCCTGGAAACATCCCAGGTGCCCTATAGAACACTGATTTGCCTGACCAGTCAATCTAAATTTCGGATTTTCCGAAATTAAAAACGCCTGCATCCGCGCGAGCGGAAAGCCCTCCGACTGTTCGGACGACGCAGGTGCCCATCCATGACGGAACTCCAATGCGAAGCGTCAGCCATACCGTGCGATGGCCTATCCCCCACAGTGGCGCGGGTGGCTCTAGCGTAGTTTGGGCGACTCACGCTAACCCATCAATCCCAACCGCCTCACTACACAAAAGGAAAAAAATGGTTGCAGCCAACCGTGAACTGCCGGCCTCTGGTTACGCGCTTGAAATAGACGGCCGACTCAAAACCGAATTTGCTACCAGAGACGGTGCCAGGGCAGGTGGAGAAGAGCTCAAGAAGCGTTTTCCCATGCTTCAGATCAGGATCTATGACGCGCAGACTAATGCGCGCGAGGAAATCTAGATCTTCCGACTCAAGTTTATCGTATTCTTTTGCTTGTGCGCATGCGGCTTCCGCCGCATCGGGCTCTCGTGAACCGAGCCGCCGACGCGTCTCGGCCGTCCGGCTTCGATCCCTTGCGCGATACAGTGTCGCTCGCCGGAGGCCCTCGCTCTCGGGTCCCGCCGTCATTTCATTCCGGCGTCGCTATCACTGCCCCGCGCTCGGGTGCCTTTTTAACCGGTCTCGCGACTGCACTCGGTCCCGGGTCCCGCCGCTACGCGTCGGCGCTATGCTGACCCTCCTGCGGGTGCCTTTTTTAGCCGCGCGACCCGTGAGTGGTCTCCGCTTTCGCGCCGCCCATACACTTCTCTTCTATGTTGATGACGGGACCTCCGCACCTCGCGCGCAAAGCTTCCTGACCCGACCCGCCACATCAGCCCCGTTAATCACACGCGTGAGCCCTCGCGCGAGCTTGGGCGCGCCGTCACAACCATCGGCATTTGGAGCAGCAGCGCGTCCAGACCGACCGAGATACGTGGGTGCATCTGGTTTGAAATCTACCGAGCCTTCAGCTTCTTTTCCGGCGCAGTGCGCCCGTCATCGAGATTGAGAGTGAGAGGGCAGACCGGGTTCGTCGTGACGGGTCGAGTGGTCGGGAGAGAGGCTTCCGGCGCCCGTCGCGGAGAACCGCGATGTTCAGCCAGAAATCATACGCGCGCGCCGGTCAGGATCGGGCCAGCCTTTACACCGAAATCACCGACAAGATCATCGCCGAACTGGAGGCGGGCCGCATCCCCTGGGTGCAGCCATGGGGGACGGCGGCGATCAAGGCGCCGTTTGCCATGCCGCGCAATGCGTCGACGCAGCGCGGTTATTCCGGAATCAACGTGCTGATTTTGTGGGGTGCCGTTATTGAAAACCGCTTCTCCGGCCAGAGCTGGCTGACGTTTCGCCAGGCGCTCGGGCTCGGCGGACATGTCAGGAAGGGAGAGCGGGGAACCACCGTCGTCTATGCCGATCGCTTCGTTCCCCCGGGCGAGCGCCAGCATGCCGCAGAGACCGGGGAAGAGCCGGGCACGATCCCGTTCCTCAAGCGCTTCACTCTCTTCAACACCGACCAATGCGATCTGCCCGAGGACGTCGCCGCCTCGGTTGTCCCGCCGCCACCGGATCAGATCGAGCCGCAGGCCGAAGCCTTGATTGCCGCCACCGGCGCCGACTTCCGCATCGGCGGTGCACAGGCCTACTACAACAAGACCGGCGACTTCGTGCAGGTGCCGCCGCCGGCCGCGTATTTCGAGCCGATCAACTGGCATCGGACCGCGTTCCACGAACTTTCGCATTGGAGCGGAGCGGCTGCCCGGCTCGGTCGGGATCTCTCGGGCTCGTTCGGCTCCAAATCCTACGCGCGCGAGGAACTGGTCGCGGAGATGGCGGGGGCGTTCGTCTGCGCCACCCTTGGCATCGTGCCGACCGTGCGCCACGCCGACTATATCGGCTCCTGGCTCGAGGTGCTGCGCGAGGACAACCGCGCCGTCGTGCGGGCGGCGAGCGCGGCATCGAAGGCTGCCGATTTCCTGCTCGGCTTTCTGCAACAGCCGGTCGCCTCTGCCGATGATGGCAGCGAGGAGGCCGCGTAGTGCATCGGCCGACCGCTTAGGTTGGCGGTGGCGGGGATACCTCAGAGAGTGAGAGGCGGGCGGTGCAGTTCGTGACGGGTCGGAGGTCGAGAGAGTCTTTCGGCCGCCCGTCGCGGAGAATTCGACATGGCAAGCGCCGTTCAGAAGATCAAACTCAGTCCATCCCGGGACATTCCTTTCAACAAGCTGGTCTTGAGCCAGTCGAATGTTCGCCGCGTCAAGGCCGGCATCTCGATCGAGCAGCTGGCCGAGAGCATCGCGCAGCGCACCTTGCTGCAAAGCCTCAGCGTCCGTGCCGTCGTCGACGCCGACGGCACGGAGACCGGCATGTTCGAGGTGCCTGCCGGCGGGCGGCGGTACCGCGCCCTTGAGCTTCTGGTGAAGCAGAAGCGCATGGCGAAGACGCAACCGGTCCCCTGCGTGGTCAGAGACGGCGGTATTGCTGAAGACGACTCGCTTGCGGAAAACGACGAACGCGTCGGCCTGCATCCGCTCGATCAGTTCCGCGCGTTCCAAATCCTCCGCGATGGCGGCATGAGCGAACAGGACATCGCCGCACGGCATTTCGTGACGCCGGCTATCGTCAAGCAGCGCCTGCGCTTGGCTTCGGTGTCGCCGAAGCTGCACGACGTCTACGCCGAGGATGGCATGACCTTGGAGCAGCTCATGGCCTTTTCCGTTACCGGAGACCATGCGCATCAGGAACAGGTTTGGGACAATGTGAGCCGTTCTCAGAACGACGAGCCGTACCAGATCCGCCGGATGCTCACGGAACACACCGTCCGCGCCTCCGACCGCCGGGCCCAATTCGTCGGGCTCGACGCGTACGAGCAGGCGGGTGGCGTCGTGCTGCGCGATTTGTTTCAGCACGATGACGGGGGGTGGCTGCAGGACGTGCCGTTGCTCGATCGTATGGTCACGGAGAAGCTCAGGATCGAGGCCGAGGCGATCGCGTCCGAGGGCTGGAAGTGGATCACAGTTGCCGTCGACTTCCCCTACGGTCAGTCCAACGGACTGCGCCAACTCGACGGTCAGCTGGCTGAACTGACGGAGGAGGAGCGGGCGACGCTCGACGCCTTGAATGCCGAGTACGCCAGGATCGAGACCGACTACCAGGACGCCGACGAACTGCCTGACGGGATCGACCAGCGTCTTGGCGAGATCGAGGCGGCGCGTTCGGTATTTGAAGCTCGATCGCTCATCTACGATCCGGCCGACATCGCCCGTGCCGGCACCTTCGTCAGTATCGATGCCGAAGGGGTACTCGCGATCGACCGCGGTTACGTTCGTCCTGAGGACGAGGTGTCCCACGTCCCCGATAGCGACGCCGACGCTGGGGGAGAGACAGTCGATAACCGGGAGCCCGGTACGATCAAGCGTGCCGTCATCACGGTCGGTGGTGCGTCGACCGAGCCAGTCGACGAAGACGATGACGATGCCGTAAAGCCGCTACCGGACCGGCTCGTCACCGAACTGACCGCGCATCGCACGCTGGCGCTGCGCGATGCACTGGCCAACAATCCCGCCGTCGCCTTCCAGGCGGTGCTGCACAATTTCGTGCTGGCGACCTTCTATCGTTTCGCATCGTCGAGCGGCTGCCTGGAGATCTCGATCCGAACGCCGACGTTCCCCGCTCAGGCTCCCGGCTTGAAGGAGAGCGCATCGGCGGTAGCCATCGACGCACGCCACGATGGATGGAAGGCGCGGTTGCCCAAGGAGGAGGGCGACCTGTGGGACGTGCTTGCCGCGCTTGACGGGACCGCGCAGGCAGCCCTGTTCGCGCACTGCGCCTCGTCCGCGGTCAACGCGCTTCACGAACCCGCCAACCGGTACAATGAGGGACGCGTCTCCGCCCACGGGGTCCGGTGCCGGCTCGATCAGGCTGACATCCTGGCGCGCACCGTCGGGCTCGACATGGTGACGGCAGGCTGGAAGCCGACCGCCGACAACTACCTTGGCCGCGTCACCAAGCCCCGCATTCTCCAGGCGGTGCGCGAGGCCAAGGGCGAGCCCTCGGTGCAGCTCATCGACCACCTGAAGAAAGGCGACATGGCGCGGGAGGCAGAACGTTTGCTCGATGGCACGGGCTGGCTGCCCGAGCCGCTGCGTCTCCCTGACGACGACGCGCAGCAAGGTCCGGCCGCGGATGTCGAGGCGCTTCCGGAATTCCTCGCGGAGGACGACGAAGTCGCCGCCGACGCAGACGAAGACCGGCCCCAAATCATCGCAGCTGAATAGTTGAGTGAACGCGAGGCGGCTGCGGCCGCTTCGCACCTTCCCAGCCTCACACCCATCCCCAAGCCCGGCTCCCCCCAATGACAGGGACATGCCGGGCTTTCATCGTTTCAGGAGAACGATCATGTCTGCTCACACCGTCTACGAAAATGCACCACTCGGTTCACTCATTCGCTATTCCGACGGCACGCCGAGGCCGCCTGCGCGCTTCAAAAAGAAGCTCGCGGCGTGGGAAAACCGCAACGGCGCCGGGCGCCTCGTCAGGAAAGAGCCGGCCAGAGAGCGGCCGAACTGGATCTCGCCTGCCAGCTTCACACCCCACGAGGGCGATTTCGGGAGCGGCGGCGTCGTGGTGCTGACGGTCAGACGTACATATTCCCTCGACAGCGATCTCCACTTCGAGATCGTCGAACGCCCCGAGATCGGCGCGGTACGCATCCTCCAGGAATATGGCGACAATGCCGAGCTGCTTCATCTGGCCGAAAGCCACGAAGCAGCCGAGCGCTGGTTGAAGCAACATCGCTATTCCAACGTGCGTCTCAACGAGGTCACCGAGGATGAGGTCGTCGCTGATGTCGTCGAGGGTCGGGCTGCCTGATAGCTTATTACCGACCACCTGTACCCGTTCACTCGGGGGGGGGGGGCGGCCATCGCGCGGCTTCGTGTAGTGGGCAGGGGCCGCTTGATCGTGCCTGTAGCGTCAAGAAGCGCACTCAGCGGCTGATCCAGCCGGAGGCGCAGTAACCGGCTTGATCGCGGGTAACTCAAGGGTCCGACGCTGATGCGTCGGACCCTTTGTTCGTGGAGCGGTCAAAGGAAGAGCGCGGCCGGGACGGGTTTGAGCCGGCGAGGTCGAGAGAGAGTGCCTGCGGCTCGACCGTCTCCGCTCTCCCGAGGTTACTTCCATGACATGCGTCTCCGCTTCCGCCGCCGCATCCGCGTGCTTTAAACGTGCTTCCGATATCGCAGGCCGATCCGCCGCGATTGGCCGGGCCGCGCAACTTCTCCTTCCTCATCTCGAAAGTGGCCGTCGCATCGACGCAGTGCTCCTGCGCGTCGCCATGGACACTGCTTTTGGCGGAACCGATGCTTCGGGAGCCTGGGACTGGAAAGCCGGCTACGACGCCTGTGAAGCGGCGACGGTGCTGTTCCTGCGTAAATTCGGCACAGCGATGGGCGCTCGCTCCGCATCGCCCGCCGCCATGCTCCCGATGCTGACCAAGGTCGCGGGCCTTCTTCCCACCCATATCCGCCGTTCAGAAGAGAGCCAGACGTTTCAGCAGTTCAGTACGCCCATTCCGCTCGGTTTTGCGGCGAGCCTGGCCGCCGCGATTACGCCGACTGACATTATTCTGGAGCCTTCCGCCGGCACCGGGCTGCTTGTGATCCTCGCCGAACTCGCCGGGGGATCTCTTGCCCTCAACGAGTTGGCCGAAACCCGCGCGGGACTTTTGTCGCTCCTCTTTCCCGGCATCGCGGTGACCTCGTTCGATGCCGCGCACATCGACGATCATCTCGACACCACCATCGTACCAAGCGTCGTGCTGATGAACCCGCCATTCTCGGCCGTCGCCAACGTCGATCGCCGCATGGCCGACGCGGCACTCCGTCATATTTCCTCGGCGCTCGCACGCCTGGCCGAAGGCGGGCGTCTGGTCGCAATTACCGGCGCGAGCTGCGCGCCCGACAATCCCGCATGGAAGGACGCCTTCGTCGCCTTGCAGGAACGCGGGCGCGTGGTGTTCTCCGCTGCCATTGATGGCGCGGTCTACGCCAAACACGGCACCAGTATCGACACGCGCCTGACCGTGATCGACAAGGAACCCGTTGGAGATACGACGGTGTTTCCGCTGTCTCCGGGTATGGCGCCGGATGTCGCGACACTGCTCGGCTGGGTAATGCGGTTGGTGCCACCACGGTTGGCGACCGGATCGGCTGTCGCCAATGTAGCGACCCCGCGTCCGGGCATTCCCAAAACGGTGCTCGTCCACGCCATGCGCCCATCCTCCGCCCCAGCACCGGCGATGGGGTCCGAGGCGACCGAACTCGCCTACGAGACCGTGGCGTGGCAGCCGCTTGAGTGCGGCCGCATCACCGAGGCGCTCTACGAACAGTACGGGTTGCAGTCGATCCGCATCCCCGGCGCGCAGGCGCATCCGACCAAGTTGGTGCAGTCGGCGGCGATGGCGTCGGTTGCGCCCCCCATTCCCTCTTATCGGCCGCATCTTCCCGCCAATGTCGTGTTGGACGGCTTGCTGTCCGATGCGCAGCTTGAATCCGTGATCTATGCCGGCGAAGCCCATGGCAGCACTCTCCAGGGGTCATGGACGGTCGACGAGACATTCGATTTCGTCTCGGCCGCGCCTGCGGACGCCGAGAACGCTGTCCAGTTTCGGCGTGGCTGGTTTCTCGGCGATGGCACTGGCGCCGGCAAGGGCCGCCAGGTCGCGGGCATTCTGCTCGACAACTGGCTCAAAGGCCGTCGCCGTGCCGTGTGGGTCAGTAAATCCGACAAGCTGATCTTATCCTGACTCTATGTACCTGTCTCAGAATCAGCGATGA
>OEIU01000528.1_pt1 | contig 34726 bp, 32 predicted proteins | sample 1539221 | NCBI WGS metagenome assembly OEIU01 (sample SAMN03792071, study PRJEB22550) | activated sludge metagenome | feature: wastewater treatment plant; material: activated sludge; isolation source: Wastewater treatment plant of a petroleum refinery complex | place: Argentina: Zarate | collected...
GCCCGGCGGCGCCTCACCCTGCCCACTTGACAGGAAACCGCTACATATCAGTCGAAGGTCGCCCGGAGGGCGTGCACGAGGCCGGGCGCGATGTCGTCGCCGAGCGCGACCTCGTCGTCGCTGTCGTGCGCTCGCTGGCGCAGCAGGCAGCGGGCGGCGCCGTCGCGGGTGACGGCGACGAGGAGGCGCACGTCGGCGCGGTCGGGGTGCTTGGCGACCGCCCGCACCGCGGCCTCGGGGTCCTCGGGCAGGTCGCGCTCGGCCGCCGGCGGGAGGACGACGCGTTCGACGGCGACCGCGCAGCCGGCGACCTCGTCGGGCCAGGCGATCCGGGCCAGCAGGTCCTCGAGGCCGTCGGCGTCCGGCAGCTCGTCCTGCTCGACGGCGGAGAGCGCACCCGCGACCCGGTCGTGCGTCGCGAGCCCGTCGGCGAGCTGCGGCTCGCGGTCGACGAGCTCAGCGGTCGGGACGAGGGCGAAGAGCCGTACCGGTTGGTCCCACCCGGTGCGGGCGACGTGCCGCTCGGTGTCGAGGGCGGCGAGGGTCAGGGGGTCGGTGACGGGCTGGCGGTCGTGGCTCACGGGTCCATCGTGCCCGACCGAACTCCGGGCGCTGCTCGTGCGTTGGGGTCTGCGAGGTAGGTTGACCACCACTGGTGCAGGACGACCCCGGCACACGGGACGAGGAGAGCTGTGAGTCGCTCGGACTGGTTCGACGGACGCGACGGAGCCGACGGGCCCGACGAGGGCGCCGGACGCCCCGAGGGGCCCCGGCCGGGCCGGCTGCGCCGCCGCGGGCCCCTGCTCCCCACGCTGCTCGTCCTCATCGCGCTCGCCGTCCTCGGGGGCATCGCCGCCGACGTCCTCACCGACGTGTGGTGGTACCAGTCGGTCGGCTACAGCGGTGTGTTCGTCACCGAGCTGCTGAGCAAGGCGGGCATCTTCGTCGTCGCCGCCCTCGTCACCGGCGGCGCGGTCGCCGTCTCCCTCGCCGTGGCGTACCGCACCCGGCCGCTCTACGTCCCGGTCACCCCGGCGCAGCAGGTGCTCGAGCAGTACCGCCAGGCGATCGAGCCGCTGCGCCGGCTCGCCATCATCGTCGTCCCGGTCGTCCTCGGGCTGCTCGCGGGCTCGGGGTCGATGGGCTCGTGGCGCACGTTCCTGCTGTGGGCCAACCGCCAGCCGTTCGGCACCAAGGACCCCCAGTTCGGCCTCGACGTCGGCTTCTTCGTCTTCACCCTCCCGTGGCTGCGCTTCGTCGTCAGCTTCGTCACCGTCGTCCTCGTCCTCGCCTTCATCGCCGGTGCCTTCACCCACTACGTCTACGGCGGGCTCCAGCTGCCCGGGCGCGGTCCCTCGACCCGCGCCGCGTACGTGCACCTCGGGGTCCTCGGCGCGCTCATCGCGCTGACCCGCGCGGCGTCCTACTGGCTCGACCGCTACTCGCTCTCGACCCAGAAGGGCTCGCTGCTCACCGGCATCACCTACACCGACGCCAACGCGGTGCTGCCGACGAAGGCGATCCTCGCGGTCGCGGCGGTGATGTGCGCGGCCTTCTTCCTCGCGGCGATCTGGAACCGCAGCTGGCGGCTGCCGATCATCGGGGTCGGCCTGCTCGTCGTCACGGCCATCGTCGCGGGGGCGATCTACCCGGCCCTCATCCAGTCGCTCAAGGTGGGCCCGTCCGCCCGCTCGCTCGAGGCGACGTACATCCAGCGCAACATCGCGGCGACGAACTCCGCGTTCGGCCTCGACCGCGTGGAGCGCATCCAGAACACGGTGCCCGAGCAGGCGCCGAGCCAGGCCAGCCTCCGCGCGGACGCCGAGTCCATCCCCGGCGTGCGGGTCATCGACCCCAACGTCGTCGCCCCGACCTTCCGCCAGCTCGAGGGCGAGCGCGACTTCTACGCCTTCCCCGACACCCTGGACGTCGACCGGTACACGATCGACGGGAAGGTCAACGACGCCGTCGTCGCGGTCCGCGAGATGAACCTCGCCGGACTGCCGGACGGCCAGCGCAACTGGCTCAACGACCACACCGTGTACACGCACGGCTACGGCTTCTACGCCGCCTACGGCAACCAGCGCACGCCCGAGGGCGACCCGGTCTTCTTCGAGGGCGGCGGGCGCAACAGCCTCGGCGACTACGAGCCGCGGGTGTACTTCGGCGAACTGTCGCCCCAGTACTCGGTCGTCGGTGCCCCGACGGGCAGCCAGCCCAAGGAGTACGACCGCCCCGGCAGCACCGAGGGCTCGTCGGTGAAGAACACCTACACCGGTGGTGGCGGCGTCCCGATCGGCTCCACCTTCCGCCGGCTCGCCTACGCGGTGAAGTACCGGGAGGCGAACTTCCTCCTCTCCGACGCCGTCAACGGCCAGTCGCGCCTGCTCGACCACCGCACGCCGAAGGAGCGCGTCGAGCGGGTCGCGCCGTGGCTCCAGCTCGACGGGAACGTCTACCCCGCCGTGGTCGGTGGGCGCCTGCAGTGGATCGTCGACGGGTTCACGACCTCGTCGGCGTACCCCAACAGCCGCCTCGTCGACCTCGCCGACGCGACGACCGACTCGGTCGCCCAGCGCTCGGCCGTCGTCCAGGTCCGCTCCGGCGAGGCCAACTACGTCCGCAACGCCGTCAAGGCGACCGTCGACGCGTACGACGGCTCGGTCAAGCTCTACGGCTGGGACACCGGGGACCCCATCCTCAAGGCGTGGGAGCAGGCCTTCCCCGGGTCGGTGCGCGACATCTCCGAGATCTCCGGCGACCTCATGTCGCACATCCGCTACCCGCAGGACCTCGTGAAGATCCAGCGCGACCTGCTCAACGAGTACCACGTCACCCGCGCCGACGACTTCTTCACCGGTAACGACAGGTGGCGGGTCCCGCGGGACCCCTCGGTCTCGACCCAGGACATCCCGGTCGTCTTCCAGTCCATCGCCCTGCCGGGCGAGGACCGCGCCTCGTTCTCGATCACCTCCCCGTTCGTCCCCGCGAGCAACACCGAGGGAGGCCGGGAGATCCTGCGTGGCCTGCTCGCGGTGGACGCCGACGCGGGGTCGTCCGCGGGGAAGCCGGCGCCGAACTTCGGCAAGCTCCGGCTCGTCGAGTACTCCTCGAACCAGGCGCCGTCGGGCCCCGGCCAGGTGGTCAACCAGATCAAGAACTCGAACGTGCGCTCGCAGAACCCCGCCGAGCAGCTCGGGCTGGCGCAGTACATCACCAACAACTCCAGCGGCGGCAAGCAGCTGGACTACGGCAACCTGCTCACCTTCCCGCTGCAGGGCCGCACCTTCTACGTGCAGCCGATCTACGTCCAGGCCTCGGAGGGCTCGGGCTCGTTCCCGCAGAACAAGATCACGGTCGCCGTCTACGGCACGAACGTCGCCTGGGGCGACACCCTCGAGCAGGCGATCACGGGGCTGTTCGGCGAGAGCCAGGGCGGGGACGGCGGGCAGACGCCGGACCAGCCCACGCCCGAGACGACCGTGGCCCAGCAGCTCGCGGCCGCCATCGCGGAGATCCAGACCGCCTACACCGACGGCCAGGAGGCGCTGAGCAAGAGCGACTTCGCGGCGTACGGCGAGGCGCAGAAGCGGCTGTCCGCCGCCATCGCCAAGGCGGACGCGCTCGCCGCGCAGCTGGGGACCACGGTCGCCACCCCGAGCGCGTCGCCGTCGCCGAGCCCGTCACCGTCCGCGACGGCGAGCTCCGGGTAGCCGATTTGTGGTCTCCGCCCACCGTCGCGTAACCTCGTGGACATACCGAGCGCGTTCTCCGGAGCGCGACTCACCACGACGCGGGGTGGAGCAGCTCGGTAGCTCGCCGGGCTCATAACCCGGAGGTCGCAGGTTCAAATCCTGCCCCCGCTACCAGAACGAGAAGGGCCCCGACCGGCGACAGCCGGTCGGGGCCCTTCTCGTGGTCGGGATGCCGGGAGCCGGAGCGGGCGACGAGGAACGAGTCGCCGGCGACGGCGGCGTCCTGCCCCCGCGCGTCCGCCGCGCGGCGTCCTGCCCCCCGCGCGCCCGCCGCGCGGCGTCCTGCCCCTCGGGCCCCGGTCAGCCTCGTTCCGGGATGAACGCGGGTGCCGGGACGCCGTTGCCGGTCAGCAGGTCGCAGCGGACGAACTGGTCGCCGACGCGCTCCAGCAGGCAGCCGCCGCCGTCACCGACGGGCGGCCCCGCGTCCTGGCGTGCCTCGGCGGGGCCGACGAGGGTCCCGGCGGCGAGCAGGCCGGCTCCCAGGACGGCGATCCCTCGACGGGCTCGGTGCTGTCGTTTCATGGTCTCCTCCTCTCGTGCTCGGGACGTCCTGCCACGGTCCGCCGTCGGGGCGACGAGCGCCTGACCCGAACGAGGCAACTCGGGGTCGGCGCCGGGTGGCCAGAAATGCCCATGTGCCTCGCCCGCCCGAGCCCTACCGTGGATCCATGCCCGGCTGGCCGCCCCCCGACCTGCCCGGCCCGTGGACCGGTCGTGCCGCCCGCCCGCCCTTCGTCGGCCGGGAGCGTGAGTTCGACCTGCTGGAGGCCGTGTGGGCGGACGTGGCCGCCGGGGCACCGCAGACGGTGCTCCTCGGGGGGGCCGCTGGCGTCGGCAAGTCGCGGCTCGTGGCCGAGGCCGCTCGGGCGGTGCACCGCACCGGGGCGTCCGTCCTCCACGGTCAGTGCACCGCCGAGGACGGGCGACCGTTCGACCCGTTCGTCCGCCCTCTGTCCGTTCTCGTCGAGGCCGCCGCCTCCGGCCTCCTCGGGTCCTTCGTGTCCAGTGGCGGTGAGCCGATCGCGGAGCTGCGGGCCGTGCACCAGGTCGCCGCGCCCGTGCTCGGGACGGCGGCAGCCGGTGAGGATGTCCCCAACCCCCTCGCCCTGCTCGACGGCGTGGCCGGACTCCTGGCGGCGGCCTGCGTGGAGCGGCCCCTCCTGCTCGTCCTCGAGGACCTCCACTGGGCCGGCCGGTCCGCCCTCAACCTGCTGCGCTACGTCGTCGAGCACGTGTCCGAGGTCCCGCTGCTCGTGCTCGCGACCTACCGCGCGACTCCGCCGGACCGCTCGGAGGTGCTCGGAGGGGTGCTCGCCGACCTCGTGCGCCGGGACGACGTGCACCGCATCGACCTGATGGGCCTGGGCGTCTCGGACGTGACCCGGTTCCTCGTGGCCTCCGGCGCGGGCACTCCCGAGGCCGTGGCCGCCGCGGCCGCGCTGCTGCACGACCACACCGGCGGCAACCCGTTCGTGCTCAACGAGCTCTGGCGCGACGTGACCGCCCGCGGTGGGCTCGAGGCGCTGCGGGCAGGCGTCCTGGGGGTTCCCGAGTCGCTGCGTGCGGTCGTCGCGGGCCGGCTGGCCGAGCTGACCGAGGCGCACCGTGAGCTCGTCGGTCTGGCCGCCGTGGCGGGGGTCGTCGTCGACGCCTCGGTGGTCGCCGGCGCCTCGGACCGGCAGGTCTCGCCGGAGGACGCCCTGGCCGCGATGGAGGCAGCCCGGGCCGTCGGCCTCCTCGAGCAGGTCGTCGACCACCCCGGGCAGTACCACTTCGCCCACGTCCTGGCCCAGCAGGCGGTCCAGGCCGAGTTCGGGGCGCGCCGGGTGGCCCGCGCCCACGCGGCCATCGCGGAGGCCCTCAGGTCCCGGACGGGGTCGGGCCCGGCGGAGCTCTACCGCGTGGCGCACCACTACGCCCAGGCGGCAGGCCTCGGTCTCGAGGCGGAGGCCGCGCACCACCTGCGGCTCGCCGGGCAGAGCGCCGAGGACCAGCTCGCGCTGTCGGACGCCGCCGCGTTCTACGAGCGCGCCACCGGGTTCGAGGTCCCCGGGCCGCCCCGGGACCGGCTCCTCCTCGCCGCCGCGCGCTGCCACCTGCTGGCGGGGCGGCGCCTGAGGGCCATGCAGCTGGACGAGCGTGCGTCGGCCTCCACCGATCCGAAGATCCGGCTGCTGGCCGCCATCGGTTACGTCGCGGCCATGTGGCGCGCCGGGAGCGGAGCCGGCGCCCACCGCGGTGTCACGCTCCTCCAGGGAGCCATCCGCAGCTCGGGTCGCTCCGCCGACGACCCGCTCGTGGTGCGCGCCGCGGCGGCCCTCGCCTCCGCACTCATGCTCACGGGAGCGGAGGACGAGGCTCGCCGGTGCGTCAGGGACGCCATCGAACGGGCGCGGGCCATCGGCGACCGGCGCCTCCTGGCCACCGTCCTCGACGAGTCGCTCTTCGTCGGGGTGGGCCTGGACTCCCTCGGCGAGAGGGCGGCGCACGCCGCCGAGCTCTCCGAGCTCTCCCGGGTGGGACCGCACTGGACCCACGCGGGGAGAGCGGCCATGGTGAGGTGCCACGCCGCGTACGTGACCGGTGACCGGACCGCGCTGTCGTCGGCCCTCGAGGAGCTCGGCGTCGCGGCCCGCGAGAGCCGCCAGCCCTACATCTCCTGGACGCTGCACCTGTTCACCGCGTCACTCCAGCTCCTGCGGTGCGACGTGACCGCGGCGCGCGCGACGATGGCGGCCGGGCGTCGCATCGAGGCCGGGTTCGAGCCGGGTGCCAGTGCGGGGGAGGGGCCGGCCAGCCTGCAGCAGTTCATGATCCGGCGCGAGAGCGGACGCCTGGGGTTCGCGCGCACGATGATGGAGTCCGGCCTGCAGCCCACCGACCCCTGGCGGCCCGGCGTCGTCGCGCTCTGCATCGAGACGGGGATGACGGACCGGGCCCGAGAGGCGCTCCATGACGCCTTGCGCTGGGACGTGACCACGTTGAGGAGGTCGGCGATCTGGCCCGCGTCCCTCTCCTTCCTCGGAGAGGCGGCGGTCGAGCTGGATGACGAGGACGCGATGCGTGCCCTCCTGCCGGAGGCGGAGCGGTTCGTCGGGGTCAACCTCATGGGCGGCGAGATGCTCGCGCTCTGTGGCAGCGGTGACCTGCTGATCGGGCTGCTCCGCGCAGGTCTCGGGCTCCCCGGGGCGGAGACGTGCTTCGCGCGGTCACTCGAGATGGACCGCCGCACCGGGTCGGTCCTGCACGAGGCGACGACGCAGGCCCACTGGGCGGCCCACCTCCGGCGCTCGGGAGCCGCCGCGGACCGGGTCAGGGTGCACGAGCGACCTGCCCGCGAGGTGGCCACGCACCACGGACTGGCCCGGGTGCTGCGCATCCTGGGACCGACGCAGCCCCGCCCGGTGCCCGACGGCCTGACCGGGCGCGAGGTCGAGGTCCTCGGCCTGCTCGCCGAGGGCGCGAGCAACAGGGAGATCGCCCGCCGGCTCGTCATCAGCGAGCACACGGCGGCCAACCACGTCCGCAGCATCCTCATGAAGACCGGGTCGAGGAACCGGACCTCCGCGGCGCGCTACGCCGTGCGCCACGGGCTCGTCCACCCGTCCTCAGACGACGGGAAGCCGTGACGCGTCCGGCAGCAACCGGCTGTCGAGCTCGGTCACCGCGTCGGCCGGGATGCCGGCACGCGCGGCCGCCCGACGGATCGCCTCCTCCGACTCCGCCTCGTAGAGGCAGTAGGTCTTGCGCTTGTCCGCCGACAGGAAGGACATCAGCCAGCGCACGTCCTCCTCGTCGTTGACGGCGTTGATCTCGGCCAGGCCCTCGATCGTGGGGTCCAGCTGCTCCCCGAACTGCCTCTCGACCATGAAGATGGGCATCGGTGGCTCCCTTCGACCGCACCCACGGTACGGCGGGGCCGGGACGGGCGCATGACCAGATCTGGCCCCCGGGGAGCCGCACGAGCGCGACGTCCCGCCCGCGTGCGGACTCCCCGCCCTCCCGCTAGCGTGGCGGAGCCGGGGGGAACCGGCACCGACCGGTGCACCGCACCACGACCACCTGGGGGAAGCATGACCACGTCCACCTCGACCCGCGTCCGTCGGCTCGTCGCCACTGCGACGGTCGCCGCCGCCACCCTGGCCGGCTCGGCGGTCCTCGCCGCCCCGGCCAGCGCCAACGACTCGCCCTCGGGCTGCGGGACACCGCACAAGGTGAACAGCAGGGCGATCACGTACGGCGTCGGCACCTCGTCCTGGCGGGTCGGCACGCTGACCCAGTACTGGGGCTGGTGCTACTCCGAGCTGCGCAACTGGGCGCACGTGCACTTCTCGGCCGGGAACTCGGCCTTCGGCGTCAAGCTCGGCATCCAGACCAAGGACGGCGTGCGCCACGGCGTCCGGACCGTCAACAGCGGTACCGACTTCACCTCGAAGCCCACGGCGACGATGGACCGCTCGACCCGCGCGTTCGTCGACGGCACGTTCTGGAACGGTGGCGTCGCGTCGCTGTCCTTCCAGGCCACCGGCTGGAGCGGCTGAACCGGCACCCCGGCGCCCGGAGCGACCTGCGCCACACCGGCGTGTCGGCGGAATCTCCGGGCCCGGGGGACCTGTTGGACCCGACGTGACCACCACCCAGACCGGCCGCACGCACCGCGTCGTCGTCATCGGTTCCGGCTTCGGCGGCCTCTTCGGCGCGCAGGCGCTCAAGCGCCGCGACGACGTCGAGGTGACCCTCGTGGCGCGCACCGCGCACCACCTCTTCCAGCCGCTGCTCTACCAGGTGGCGACCGGCATCCTCTCCGAGGGCGAGATCGCGCCGAGCACCCGCGAGGTGCTGGCCCGGCAGAAGAACGCCCGGGTCGTCCTCGGCGAGGTCACGGACATCGACCTCGAGGCCCGCACCGTCACCTCCGAGCTGCTCGGGACCGAGACCGTCCTCGAGTACGACTCGCTCCTCGTCGCGGCGGGAGCGGGCCAGTCGTGGTTCGGCCACGACGAGTTCGCCGAGTTCGCGCCGGGCATGAAGTCGGTCGACGACGCCCTCGAGCTGCGCGGGCGCATCTTCGGGGCCTTCGAGGTCGCCGAGCTCGCGACCTCGCCGGAGGACGCCCGCCGGGCCCTCACCTTCGTCGTCGTCGGGGCCGGCCCGACCGGCGTCGAGATGGCCGGCCAGATCTCCGAGCTCGCGGGGCGGACCCTCAAGCACGACTTCCGCCGGATCGACCCCACCCAGGCGCACGTCATCCTCCTCGACGCCGCGGACACCGTGCTGCCGACCTTCGGCGAGCGCCTCGGTGGCGCCGCCCGGCGCCGGCTGCAGGAGATGGGGGTCGACGTGCGCACCGGTTCGATGGTCACCGACGTCGACGAGCAGGGCCTGACCTACAAGGACCGCCAGGGCCACGAGACCCGCGTCGAGGCGCTGACCAAGGTGTGGGCCGCCGGGGTGCAGGCGAGCCCGCTCGGGGCGCGCCTCGCCGAACAGTCCGGCGCCGAGACCGACCGCGCCGGCCGCGTCCTCGTCGAGGACGACCTCACCCTCCCGGGGCACCCCGAGGTCTTCGTCGTCGGGGACATGATGGCGCTGCGCGACCTGCCGGGGGTGGCCCAGGTCGCCATCCAGGGGGCGCGGTTCGCCGCCAAGGAGATCGGCCGTCGCCTCGACGGCAAGCCCTCGCAGGGTCGGTTCGAGTACTTCGACAAGGGCTCGATGGCCACCGTCTCCCGGTTCAGCGCCGTCGCCTCGATCGGCCGGCTGCGCTTCCACGGCTTCCTCGCCTGGCTGCTCTGGCTCGGCGTGCACCTCGTGTACATCATCGGCTTCAAGAACCGGGTGACCACGCTCCTGCACTGGGCGATCAGCTTCCTCGGCCGTGGCCGGTCCGAGCGGGTGGCCACCGAGCAGCAGGTCTTCGCCCGCCGGGCGCTGGCCCGCAGCGGCGACGCCGTGCCCGACGAGGTGCGACGGGTGGGCTGAGCGCCGGGGCGTTTCGCCGCGCGGGGAGTGACCGTAGGGTGGCCGCCATGCCGCTCGACTACCCGGTCCACCGGAGGACGCTCGACAACGGCCTGCGGGTCGTCGTGTCCCCGGACCACACCGTCCCGAACGTCACCGTCAACCTCTGGGTCGGGGTCGGGTCACGCCACGAGCAGGCGGGGCGCACCGGCTTCGCGCACCTCTTCGAGCACCTGATGTTCCAGGGGTCGCGGGGCGTGCGCAGCGGCGAGCACTTCGAGGCGCTGATGGCCGAGGGTGGCCGGCTCAACGCGACGACGTGGTTCGACCGCACGAACTACTTCGAGACCGTCCCGACCGGTGCGCTCGAGCTGGCCCTGTGGCTCGAGGCGGACCGCCACGGCCACCTCCTCGACGCGCTGACCCAGGAGAACCTCGACAACCAGCGCGACGTCGTCAAGGAGGAGAAGCGCCAGCGCTACGACAACCAGCCGTACGGCACGGCCCTCATCGACGTCTACGCCGCGGTCTTCCCCGAGGGGCACCCGTACCACCACCCGACGATCGGCTCGATGGCCGACCTCGACGCGGCGAGCCTCGAGGACGTCCACGCCTTCTTCCGGCGGTACTACGCCCCGGACAACACCGTCCTCACGCTCTGCGGCGACATCGCGCCCGAGGAGGGGTTCACCCTCGTCGAGCGGTACTTCGGCGGACTCACCGCGCGGGCCGAGGAGCGGCGTCCGGACCTGCCCCAGCTCGAGCCGCTCACCGCGCCGGTGCGGGTCGAGCGGCGCGAGAAGGTGCCGAACGACCGGCTGCACGTGGCCTTCCGGCTCCCCGTCGACGGCACGGACGAGCTGGTCGCGGCCACCGTCGCCCTCGACTGCCTCGCCGGCCTGTCCAGCTCGCGCCTCGTGCGCCGGTTCGTCCGGCGCGAGCAGAGCGCCACCGGCGCCCACGCCACCGCGTGGGGCTTCGTCGACGGCGTCTCGCTCGGCTTCGTCGTCATCGACGCCGCCCCGGACGCCGACACCGACGCCCTCGAGGCCGGCCTGGTCGAGGAGCTCGAGCGGCTCGCGCAGGAGGGGCCGACCGAGGCCGAGCTGGAGGCCTCGATCGCGCAGGCCGAGCGGGCCTGGCTGTCGGCCCTCGCCTCCCAGGAGGAGCGGGCCGACCTGCTCAGCCGCTACCTGCTCCTCCACGACGACCCCGACGTCGTCAACACCCACCTCGACCGGGTCCGGGCCGTGACGGCGGAACGAGTGGTCGAGGCGACCCGGCGCTGGCTGCGGCCGGAGAGCCGGGCGGTGGTCGCCTTCCTCGACGACGCCGAGGGTGCGGAGGCGGTCGCGTGAGCGCCCGGCCGGCCGTCCGGCCGCCGGCCCCGTGGGCCTTCCCGGTCCCCGAGGAGCACCGGCTGCCCAACGGTGTCCGCCTTCTCGTCCACGACCTGCCCGGCCAGTACGTCCTCTCGATGCGGGTCGTCGTGCCCTCCTCCCTCGCCACCGAGGACCCCGAGCTCGAGGGCATCTCGTCGATGACCGCCCGGCTGCTCGACGAGGGGACGGACGAGCACTCCCCGGAGGAGTTCGCCGAGCTGATGGAGCGGCACGGGATGGCGCTCGGCGCCGGTGTCTCCGACGGCGGCCTCCTCGTCGACCTCGACGTGCCCCAGGCCCACCTGCCCACGGCGGCCCGGCTCGTCACCGAGGCGCTGGCCACCCCGGTCTTCCCCGAGCCCGAGGTGCGCCGCATCCTGCGCAGCCGGCTCGCCGAGATCGAGCAGGAGCGCGCGTCGGCGGCGCACCGCGCGGCGCGCGAGGTGGCCCGCACGATGTGGGACCCCGCCGACCGCGCGTCCCGGCCGGCCGCCGGCAGCGCCGAGACGATCGGGCGGATCACCCGCGAGGCCGTCGCCGAGCACCACGCGTTGCGGGTCGGGCCGCGCGGCGCGACGGTCGTGCTCGCCGGCGACCTCTCGGGCCTCGACCCGCTCTCGGTCCTCGACGCGACCCTCGGGCAGTGGGAGGCGCCCCGGCAGGTGCCGGCCCCGCCGCCGCTGGCGCCGGTCCCGGCCGCCGACCGGGCGCGGGTCGTCGTCGTCGACCGCCCCGGGTCGGTCCAGACCGAGATCGCCGTCGCGTGCCCGGGTCCGGACCGCTCGACCCCCTTCGGCTGGGCCCCGCACCCCGTGGCCTCCTTCGTCGTCGGCGGCTCCCCGAACGCCCGGGTCGACGCGGTGCTGCGCGAGGAGAAGGGGTACACGTACGGCATCCGCTCGGCCTTCCGGCCGCGCGTCGCGGGGGGCTCGTTCGTCACCTCGGGGTCGGTGCGCTCGGAGGTCACCGGCGAGGCGGTCGGCCTGCTCCTCGGGATCCTCGACGACGCCCGCGACGGCTTCACCGCCGCCGAGCTGCGCTCCGGGGTCGACTTCGTCTCCAAGACGGCACCGGGTCGCTACGCCACGGCCGACGCCGTCGCCGACGAGACGGCCGCGCTCGCCCTGGAGGGCCTCCCGCTCGACTTCACGACCCGCAACCTCGCCGCCGTCGCGGGACTGGCCCTCGAGGACCTCGACGCCGCGTACCGGCGGGCGGCGACGGGGGAGTGGACGGTCGTCCTCGTCGGTGACGCCGAGTCGGTCCTCCCCGCCATCGAGGGCCGGCTCCCGGGTCCGGTGAGCACGGTTGCGCTCTGAGACCGGCGGCGCGCTCTCGCTCGTCGTGCCCTCCCCGGTCGGTGGGCTCGGCCTCGTCGAGGCCGACGGCGCGCTCGTGGCCATCCACTTCGACGCGGTACCCGTCCCCGAGGAGCGGGCGCCGGCGCCGAGCCCGCTGCTCGAGGAGGTGCGCACCCAGCTCGAGCAGTACTTCCGCGGCGAGCGACGGGTCTTCGACCTGCCCGTCCGGCCCCGCGGCACCGCGTTCCGGCAGCGCGTCTGGGAGGTGCTGGCCACCGTCCCGTGGGGGACGACGACGACGTACGGCGCGATCGCGGACCGGCTCGGGCTGCCCCCGGGCGCGTCGCGGGCGGTCGGGGCGGCCAACGGCGCGAACCCGGTGCCGATCGTCCTGCCCTGCCACCGGGTGGTCGGGGCCGACGGCACCCTGACCGGCTACGCGGGCGGGCTCGAGCGCAAGGCGGCCCTCCTCCGGCTCGAGGGCGTGCCGACCGAGGCCGACCAGGCCGTCCTCTTCTAGTCGCGCACCACCGACGGACGGCCGGCGGAGAGCCGCTCGAGCACCTCGTCGTGGAGGATGCCGTTGGTCGCGACGGCGTTGCCCCCGAACGGGCCGTCGGTGCCGTCGAGCGAGGTGAAGCGCCCCCCGGCCTCGGTGACGACGGGGACGAGCGCAGCCATGTCGTGGAGCGAGAGCTCGGGCTCGGCGGCGACGTCGACGGCGCCCTCCGCCACGAGCATGTAGGACCAGAAGTCGCCGTACGCCCGCTCGCGCCAGCAGGCGCGGGCGAGGCCGAGCATCGCGTCGAGGCGACCGACGTCGTCCCAGGACGTCGTGCTCGAGATGGACAGGGAGGCGTCGGCCAGCCGGGAGACCCCCGAGACCTGGATCCGGCGGGCGCTGGTCAGGCTGCGGCCGGACCAGGCCCCGGACCCGACGGCGGCCCACCAGCGGCGGCCGAGCGCGGGGGCCGCGACCAGCCCGACGACCGGCCGGCCGTCGTCGACCAGGGCGATGAGCGTGGCCCACACCGGCACGCCCCGCACGAAGCTGTGGGTGCCGTCGATCGGGTCGATGACCCACTGCCGCGGGCTCGACCCCGTCGGAGGCAGCTCCTCGCCGATCACCGCGTCACGGGGGCGGGTGCGCTTGAGCTGGAACCGGACGAGCTCCTCGGCGTCGCGGTCGGCGTCGCTGACGAGGGTGAGGTCGGGCTTGGTCTCGACGTGCAGGTCCTCGGCCCGGAACCGCTCCATCGTCAGCCGTTCGACGGCGTCGGCGAGCACGTGGGCGAGTCGGAGGTCGTCGTCGTAGCCCGGCACGGGGCTCAACCTACCGGCTCCCACCGAAGATCTTCCGGCGTCGGCGGCGGGTTGGTCGCAACTCGGTCACAATCGGGTCTCGGTGCGTCGCGGAACTTCCCTCCGCGCGGGTCGGTGGTGTTTGGTGGACCGGGCACGCCGGAGGGCGCTGCCACGAGGCTGCACCCGACCGGGGCACCTCACGGAACGGCCACACGACACCGCGTGGTCAACCACTTCACACAGGAGGACATCCATGCGAGGAACTGCTCGCACGGTCGCCGTTGCGGCCATGTCCGCCATCGCTCTTCTCGCTGCCGGGTGTGGCAGCGGGGACAGCGGGGGCGACCAGAGCTCGGCCGCAGGCGGCAAGACGGGCGGCGAGATCACCGTCCGCGGCTGCAACCCGCAGAACCCTCTGGTTCCGAGCAACACGACGGAGACCTGCGGCGGCAACGTGATCGACGCGATCTTCTCCAAGCTCGTGCACTACGACCCCGAGACGGCCAAGCCCGAGAACGACATCGCCGAGTCCATCGACACGACGGACAACCAGAACTTCACGGTCAAGATCAAGAAGGGCCGCAAGTTCCACGACGGCACCGAGATCAAGGCCAAGAACTTCGTCGACGCGTGGAACTACGCCGCGTACGCGCCCAACGGCCAGAGCTCGGGCTACTTCATGGAGCCCATCGAGGGCTACGGCGACATGCAGTGCACCGGTGAGGGCGACGACCCGTGCGCCGGCGCCGGCAACGCGAAGGCCAAGGAGCTGACCGGCCTCAAGGTCGTCGACGACTACACCTTCACGATCAAGACCACCGAGAAGGTCTCGAACCTCCCGGTCCGCCTGGGCTACTCGGCGTTCTCGCCGCTCCCGGACATGTTCTTCAAGGACCCGAAGTCCTTCGGCGACAAGCCGGTCGGCTCGGGCCCGTACAAGCTCGACGCGTGGAACAAGGAGCAGTCGATCGTCCTGTCCAAGTTCGCCGACTACAACGGTGACTTCGGCGGCAAGGTCGACAAGATCACGTTCAAGATCTACCAGGAGTCCGACGCCGCCTACAACGACGTCATCGCGAACAACCTGGACATCACCGACGAGATCCCGACCAGCGCGCTGATCGACGACAAGTACAAGTCGGACCTCCCGGACCGCAACGCGCAGAAGGAGACCGGCGTCATCCAGACGATCACCTTCGCGCCGACCAAGGTCGACCCGAACTACGCGGACCCGAAGATCCGTCAGGCGATCTCCATGGCGATCGACCGCGACACGATCATCAAGCAGATCTTCAACAACACCCGCGTGCCCGCCACCGGCTGGGTCTCCCCGGTCGTCGACGGCTACAAGGCCGACCAGTGCGGTGAGTACTGCAAGTACGACCCGGCCAAGGCCAAGGCCCTCCTCCAGGAGGCCGGCGGCTTCAAGGGCAGCAAGATCACCCTCTCCTACAACGCGGACGCGGCCCACAAGGACTGGACCGAGGCCACCTGCAACAGCATCAAGCAGGCGCTCGGCGTCGACTGCGTGGCCACGGGTGTCGTGGACTTCGCCACCTTCCGCTCGCAGATCGCGGACCGCAAGATGAAGGGCATGTTCCGCACCGGCTGGCAGATGGACTACCCCTCGATCGAGAACTTCCTCGCCCCGATCTACAAGACCGGTGCGTCCTCGAACGACGGCGACTACTCCAACCCCGAGTTCGACAAGCTCCTCGTGCAGGCCGCCGCGGCGACCGACGAGGCCGAGGCGAACAAGCTCTACCAGCAGGCCGAGGCGCTCCTCGCCCAGGACATGCCGGCCATCCCGATGTGGTACGGCAAGACCACGATGGGCTGGTCCGACAAGGTCACCGGTGTGAAGATCACCGCCTTCGGCACGATCGACTTCACGTCGGTCTCGCTGAAGTGACCCCCGGGGGCCGCTAGGTCCCCGAGCTCCACACGAGTCGTCGGCCTGTCAGCCACCGCTGGCAGGCCGACGGCCGTGTGACGGGGGGTTTTCGACCGGCCGGGTCCGGCGCTACCCACGCCCACCCCCATGGTCTAGGTTCGACCCCGAATACAGTCCGACGCCGTCGTCCCCGATCGGGACCAGCGTCCCGAGAACCAAGGAGGTGTTGTGGGCACCTACATCCTTCGACGGCTCCTCCAGATGATCCCCGTGATCCTCGGAGCGACGTTCCTCATCTTCGCCATGGTGTTCGCCCTGCCGGGTGACCCCCTCGCCGGGAAGTGCGGCGAGCGGCCGTGCTCCGCCGCGTACCGCGCGGCGTTCACCGAGAAGTACAACCTCAACGACCCGCTGCTCGTCCAGTACGGCAAGTACGTCGGCAAGCTGGCCACCGGCGACTTCGGTGAGACCTACAACCAGATCAAGGTCTCCGACCAGCTCAAGCAGCGTTACCCCGTGACCGCGAAGCTCGCGCTCATGGCCATCCTCTTCGAGACCCTCATCGGCATCGTCGCCGGTGTGTTGACGGGGGTGAGACGGGGAGGGTTCCTGGACAACCTCGTCCTGGTCTCCACCCTCGTGGTCATCTCGATCCCCGTCTTCGTCATCGGTGGCCTCGCGCAGTACTTCCTCGGCGTCAAGTGGGGCCTGTTCCCGGTCACGGTGACCTCGGGCGAGGCGACGGTCTACCAGCTGCTGCTGCCGGCGATGGTGCTGGGCTCGCTCTCGGTGGCCTACGTGGCCCGGCTGACCCGCACCAACCTCGTCGAGAACCTGCGCTCGGACTACGTCCGCACCGCGATCTCCAAGGGCCTCACCAAGCGCCGGGCCATCGGCCTGCACGCGCTGCGCAACAGCCTCATCCCGGTCGTCACGTTCATCGGCTTCGACTTCGGCGCCCTCCTCGGCGGCGCCATCGTCACCGAGAGCATCTTCAACATCCCGGGGATCGGCGGCTACATCTTCCGCTCGATCCGCTCCCGGGACGGTGCCTCGGTCGTCGGCGCGGTGACGGTGCTCGTCATCGTCTACCTCGTCGTCAACCTCATCGTCGACCTCCTGTACGGCCTGCTCGACCCGAGGATCAGCCATGACTGAAGCCACCATCACCGAGTCCAGCTCCGTCGCCGACCCGCACGACGCGGGCGACGTCGGCGAGGAGCGGTCGCTCGCCTCCGACGCCTGGCGCTCGATGCGCAAGAACCCCATGTTCTGGATCTCCGCGACGATGATCGCGGTCTTCGTCCTCATGGCGGTCTGGCCGAGCCTGTTCACCAAGACCGACCCCACCTTCGCGGTGCTCGCCGAGTCGCGGGCCAAGCCCGGCGAGGGCACCTGGTTCGGCCGCGACATCCAGGGCTACGACATCTACGCGCGGTGCATCTACGGGGCCCGAGCCTCGATCCTCGTCGGGCTCTTCACGACGACCGGCACGGTGCTGCTCGGCGGCACCATCGGCGTCATCTCCGGCTACCTCGGTGGCTGGGTCGACGCGCTGCTCTCCCGCATCGGTGACGTGTTCTTCGCGATCCCGCTGCTGCTCGGCGCGATCATCTTCCTCGTCTCGCTGCCGGACTTCTTCAACGACAACTACCTGCTCATCGTCCTCAAGGTCGTCTTCGCCCTGGTCATCCTCGGGTGGCCGAGCCTGGCGCGGCTGATGCGCTCCAGCGTCATCCAGGTCAAGCCGAACGACTACGTGCAGGCGGCCCGTGCCCTCGGCGCGAGCCCGTGGCGGGTCATCCGCTCGCACATCCTCCCGAACGCGCTGGCCCCGATGATCGTCGTCGCGACGATCAACCTCGGCGCCTACATCGCGGTGGAGGCGACCCTGTCCTTCCTCGGGATCGGCCTGCAGCCGCCGGCCATCTCCTGGGGCATCGACATCAGCTCGGCGATCGTCGGCCTGCGCACCACCCCGCACATGCTGTTCTTCCCCAGCCTCTTCCTCTCCCTGGCGGTGCTGGCGTTCATCATGCTCGGCGACGTGGTCCGTGACGCCCTCGACCCCAAGAACCGGTGAGGCAGAAGACATGACGGTTCAGGACACCACTCGCACCGACACCGGTGCGATCCGTTACGAGCCCCAGGACGGCGTGCTGCTCGAGGTCGAGGACCTCTACGTCGAGTTCCACACGGCCGACGGCGTGGCGACCGCGATCAACGGCGTCTCGTTCGAGCTGCGCCAGGGCGAGTCCCTCGCGATCCTCGGCGAGTCCGGCTCGGGCAAGTCGGTCACCGCGCAGGCGATCATGGGCATCCTCGACATGCCGCCGGCGGTCATCCCGCAGGGGCACATCCGCTACTGCGGGCACGACCTGCTGACCATGGACGAGGAGCAGCGACGCAAGACGCGGGGCCCGGAGGTCTCGATGATCTTCCAGGACGCCCTCTCGTCGCTCAACCCGGTCTTCCCGGTCGGCTGGCAGATCGCCGAGATGTTCCGCATCCACCGCGGGATGAACAAGAGCGACGCCCTCGACCAGGCGATCCGGCTGATGGAGCGGGTGCAGATCCCGGCCGCCCGCGAGAGGGTCAAGGCCTACCCGCACCAGTTCTCCGGCGGCATGCGCCAGCGGATCATGATCGCGATGGCCATCGCGCTCGACCCGGCGGTGCTCATCGCCGACGAGCCGACCACCGCCCTCGACGTCACCGTCCAGGCGCAGATCATGAGCCTCCTCGAGGAGCTGCAGGAGGAGCGCCAGATGGGGCTCATCCTCATCACCCACGACCTCGGGGTCGTCGCCGACGTCGCCGACCGCATCGCGGTCATGTACGCCGGCCGGCTCGTCGAGAAGGCCGAGGTGCACGAGCTGTACCGGTCTCCGGCACACCCGTACACGCGCGGCCTGCTCGAGTCCATCCCACGCCTGGACCAGAAGGGCCAGACGCTCGCGGCCATCGGCGGCCTGCCGCCGAACCTCATGCGGATCCCGCCGGGCTGCCCCTTCAACCCGCGCTGCCGGATGGCCCAGGACGTCTGCCGCCGCGACCTGCCCGCCCTGCGGGAGGTCGCCCCGGGCCGGCTGTCGGCCTGCCACTTCGCCGAGGAGGTCATCGATGCCTGAGGTCGTCCTCAGCGCCCAGAACCTGGTCAAGCACTACCCGATCCGTCGGGGCGTGCTGCGCCGCACGGTGGGCCACGTCAAGGCCGTCGACGGGGTGAGCTTCGACCTGCACAAGGGCGAGACGCTCGGCATCGTCGGCGAGTCCGGCTGTGGCAAGTCCACCCTCGGGCGGCTGCTCATGCGGCTCGAGGAGCCGACCTCGGGCAGCGTCGTCTTCGAGGGCCAGGACTGGTCCGGCGCCTCGCCGAAGGACACCCGCCGGCTGCGGCGCGACATCCAGATCGTGTTCCAGGACCCCTACACCTCGCTCAACCCGCGGATGACGGTCGGCGACATCGTCGGCGAGCCGTTCGAGATCCACGCGGACGTCGTGCCCAAGGGCGGGCGCCGCAAGCGCGTCCAGGAGCTCCTCGACCTCGTCGGGCTCAACCCGGAGCACATCAACCGCTACCCGCACCAGTTCTCCGGCGGCCAGCGCCAGCGCATCGGCATCGCCCGGGGCATCGCGCTCAACCCGAAGGTGCTGGTCTGCGACGAGCCGGTCTCCGCGCTCGACGTGTCGGTGCAGGCGCAGGTCGTCAACCTCATGGAGAAGCTCCAGGACGAGCTCGGCCTCGCCTACGTCTTCATCGCGCACGACCTGTCCGTCGTCCGGCACATCTCGGACCGCGTCGGCGTCATGTACCTCGGGCGGATGGCCGAGCTCGGCGAGGAGGACGAGGTCTACGCGCGTCCGACGCACCCGTACACGCAGGCGCTGCTCTCCGCCGTGCCGGTGCCCGACCCGACCCTGCGCGGCAAGCGCGACCAGATCGTCCTCGTCGGCGACGTCCCCTCACCGGCGAACCCGCCCTCGGGCTGCCGGTTCCACACCCGGTGCTGGAAGGCCCAGGACGTCTGCAGCCAGCAGGAGCCGCAGCTCGAGCTGCGCGACGACGGCCACGGCGCGCACCTGTCGGCCTGCCACTTCGCCGAGCCCCGGGTCATCGTCGAGACCACCGACGTCAGCGGCCTGCAGCCGGACACCCGGTTCACGACGACCGAGGTCGGCGACGTGCCCGACAGCGGCGCGGGCCTCGGCACCGCGGGTGGCGGTGAGGAGCTCGGCTCCTCGCAGGCGGACTCGACCGCCGAGCGGGCGGAGGCGATGGACCCGCCGGCGAGGCGTCCCGACGACCTCTCGGCACTCACCGAGGACCCGCAGGACCGCCCGCGCTGACGCGCGGGGCGCGACCACCGACGGCCGCCGGCGGGACTCAGTCCTCGCCGGCGACCGTCCGCGTCCGCAGCAGCCGCCGCAGCGACTCCAGGCGCGCCGGGCCGGCGGGGCCGGCGGCGCCGCTCTCGACCCAGGCGTCCAGGCCGCACTCCTCCTCGTCGTGCGTGCAGCCGCGGGGGCACTGTGCGGTGCCCGGCTCGAGGTCGGGGAAGTGGTGCACGATGCGCGTGGGGTCGACGTGGGCCAGCCCGAACGAGCGCACGCCCGGGGTGTCGACGACCCAGCCGTCGTCGTCGGGCAGCGGCAGGGCGACGGCCGAGGTCGAGGTGTGCCGCCCGCGCCCGGTGACGTCGTTGACGACGCCGGTGGCGCGCTCGGCCTCCGGGACGAGGGCGTTGACGAGGGTGGACTTGCCGACCCCGGAGTGGCCGACCAGCACGCTGACCCGGCCGTGCAGCGCGTCGCGCAGGGCGTCCAGCCCGTCGATGCCGTCCTCGAGGCGCGAGGTGACGACGTGCGGCACCGAGAGCGGCGCGTACTGCTCGAGGAACGGCGCCGGGTCGGTGAGGTCGGCCTTGGTGAGGACGAGGAGCGGGTCCATCCCGGCGTCGTAGGCCGCGACGAGGCAGCGGTCGATGAGCCGCGGACGGGGCTCGGGGTTGGTCAGCGCCGAGACGACGACGAGCTGGTCGGCGTTGGCGACGAGGACCCGCTCGACCGGGTCGGTGTCGTCAGCGGTGCGGCGCAGCACCGTCTCGCGGTCGGTGATCCGCACGATGCGCGCCAGGCTCCCGTCGGTGCCGGTCGTGTCGCCGACGAGGTGCACCTCGTCGCCGACGACGATGCCCTTGCGGCCCAGCTCGCGGGCCCGCATCGCGACGAGGTCGTGGTGGTCGCCCGCGCCCCCGACGCGCACCCGGTAGCGGCCGCGGTCGACCCCGAGCACGCGGCCGAGCACGGCGTCCTCGTGCTTCGGACGGTCCTTGGTGCGTGGCCGCGAGCCGCGACGGTTGGGGCGGATCCGGACGTCGGACTCGTCGTAGTCCCGGGGCGACCTCGCCATCACGCGTCCGCGGTGACCCGCTCGTGGAGCATGCGGTCCCAGAGCGTCGTGAACTCGGGCATCGTCTTGGCCACGGTGCCGACGTCCTCGACGACCACCCCGGGGACGGCGAGCCCGAGCACCGCAGCGGCCATCACCATGCGGTGGTCGTGGTAGGTGTGGAAGACCTTGCCGCGCAGCGGTCTCGGAGAGACGCGCAGGCCGTCGTCGGTCTCCTCGACCTCGGCTCCGAGCGCGCCGAGCTCGGTGCTCAGCGCGGCGAGGCGGTCGGTCTCGTGCCCGCGGACGTGGGCCACGCCGCGGATGATGCTCGGGCCCTCGGCGAGCGCGGCCAGCGCCGCGACCACGGGCGTCAGCTCGCTGGAGTCGTGGAGGTCGACGTCCACCCCGAGGATGCCGCCGGCGCCGGTGACGGTGAGTCCGGAGCGGTCGAGGACCACCTCGGCCCCCATCATGTCGAGGACCTCGCGGACGAAGTCGCCGCCCTGCGTCGTGTACTGCGGCCAGCCGGGGACGTGCACCGACCCGCCGGTGACGAGCGCCGCGGCGAGGAACTGGGCCGCGTTGGACAGGTCGGGCTCGACCTGGACGTCCAGGGCGTTGACCTCGCTGGGCTCGACCCGCCAGGTGTGCACGTCGGCGTCGTCGACGACCACCCCGGCATCCCGGAGGGTCTCGACGGTCATCTCGATGTGGGGCAGGCTCGGCAGCGCCTTGCCGTCGTGGCGGACGGTGACTCCGTCGTCGAAGCGAGCGGCCGAGAGGAGCAGCCCGGAGACGAACTGCGAGGACGCCGACGCGTCCATCGTCACCGTGCCGCCGCGCACCCGTCCGGTGCCGTGGACGGTGAACGGGAGTCCGCCGCGGCCCGCGTCGTCGACCTCGACCCCGAGCGTGCGCAGCGCCTCGAGCACCGGGGCCATCGGACGTCGCCGCGCGCCCTCGTCGCCGTCGAAACGGGTCGGGCCGGTGGCGAGGCCGGCGAGGGGTGGCACGAAGCGCATGACGTTGCCGGCCAGCCCGCAGTCGACCCGGCCCCCGCCGGTCAGCGGGGCCGGGGTGACCAGCCAGTCGCCGTCGTCGACGTCATCGACCCCGACCCCGAGGGTGCGCAGCGCGTCCGCCATGAGGAGGGTGTCCCGCGAGCGGAGCGGCGCCCGCAGCCGCGAGACGTCGCCGGCGAGGGCGGAGAGGACCAGGTAGCGGTTGGTGAGGGACTTGCTGCCGGGGAGGACGACGCGGGCGTGGACCGGGCCGTCGGCGGTCGGTGCGGCCCAGTCAGGAGAAGGCATGCTGGGCCTGGGCCGCCTTGAGCTTGGCCTCGGTGGTGGCGGAGTGGGCCAGGTGGCGGGCCTCCCGCCGGGTCGTCCGGGCCGCGCGGTGCACGCTCTCGCTCGCGAGGTGGGCCCGGTAGGCCAGGCCCGGCCGTCCCTCGGTGTCGACCGCCGCGAGGAGCAGGCCGCCGAGCAGGCCGAGGTTCTTCAGCAGGTGGGTGCGCTGCTGGGCCCGGACCTCGGGGTCCTCCTCCTGCCAGTACCGGTGCGCGGCGACCGTGGTGGGGACGAGCGAGGCCGCGAGCACCCCCGCGGCCACCCGCGGGAAGCGACCGAGCGCGAGCATCGTGCCGGCGCCGACCATGACAATGCCGTTGGCGCGCACGAGCAGCTCGGGGTCGTCGGGGAGCCCGAGCAGTGGCGCGACCTTCTCGACGACCGGCCGGGCCTTCTCGGACTTCGACGACGGGTGCTTGAGCTGGTCGACGCCGCTGACGACGAACGTCGACGCGAGGAGCGGTCGGGCGATGCGGCGCACCACGGACATCCGGTACCTCCGGGTCGGGGTCGCTGCTGGTCAGGACCTCCCTCCCTACCGTAGTTGGTCGGCCCTGCGCTGCGTAGCCTGAGCACCATGTGTGGGCGCTACGCCGCGACGGCCAACCCGGACGAGCTGGTCCTCGAGTTCGAGGTCGAGGAGGACCGCACCGCCGAGCCGGCCCGCAGCGTGCTCGTCAACCCGCAGGACCCGCCGGCCGGGCGGCCCGACTACAACATGGCCCCGACCAAGCAGGCGCCCGTCGTCCTCGCCCGGCCGCCACGGGAGGACCGCGAGGCCGCCGCCCGGCGCCAGCTGCGGCTGCTCACCTGGGGCCTGGTCCCCAGCTGGTCCAAGGACCCCAAGGGGGGCGTGCGGATGATCAACGCGCGGGTGGAGTCGGTCGCGGACAAGCCGGCGTTCGCCCGGGCCCTGGCCGCGCGGCGCTGCCTCGTCCCGGCCCGGGGCTGGTACGAGTGGCAGGCCTCGCCGACCGCGACCGACGCGAAGGGCAAGCCCCGCAAGCAGCCGTTCTTCACGAGCCGGGCCGACGGCGCGAGCGTCGCGATGGCCGGCCTCTACGAGTTCTGGCGCGACCCCGCGGTCACCGACCCCGACGACCCGATGGCCTGGCTCACCACCTTCACCGTGCTCACCGGCGCCGCCGAACCGGGCCTGGACCGCATCCACGACCGTCAGCCGGTGGTCCTCGAGGCGGACGAGTGGGCCCGCTGGCTCGACCCGGGGACCGGCGCCGCCGACGTGCTCGACCTGCTCGCCCCACGCCCGCCGGGACGGTTCACGGCCCATCCGGTCTCGCGGGCGGTCAGCGGCAACCGGGCCAACGGGCCGCAGCTGCTCGAGCCGCCACCTCCCGAGGAGCTCGTCGGCGTCGTCGACCCGATGACCGGCGAGGTCATCGGGGTGCAGCGGTGAGCGAGCGCCTCGTCCCGACGCCGGCGGGCGAGGCGCGGGCCACGACGACGGAGCCCGCGGACGCCCCGGTCGGCACCCTCGTCCTCGGGCACGGGGCCGGAGGGCTGCGGTGGACCCTCGACGTCACCTCCACCCGGGACGCCGCGGTCGCCGCCGGCTGGCGGGTCGTCCTCGTCGACCAGCCGTGGCGGGTCGCCGGCCGACGGGTCGGCCCGGCGCCGGCGACGCTCGACGTCGGCTGGCTCGCGGTCCTCGAGGCCCTGCCGCGGGCCGGCACCCTCGTCGTCGGCGGCCGCAGCGCGGGGGCGCGGGTCGCCTGCCGCACCGCCGCGGCGGTGGGGGCGGACGCCGTCCTCGCGCTCTCCTTCCCGCTGCACCCGCCCGGCCGTCCCGAGCGCTCGCGGGCCGCCGAGCTCGCCCGGCCGGCGGAGGTGGGCCTGCCGGTCCACGTCGTCCAGGGCACCACCGACCCGTTCGGCACCCCGGACGAGGTCCGGGCCGTGCTGCCCCCCGGGGCGACCCTGACCTCGGTCGCGGGACCGCACGCCCTCGGCCGCTCGGCCGGCGCCGTGGCCGCGGCCGTGCTCGCCTCCCTCGCGGCGGTGCCGCCACAGGGCTGAGCGGCGGAATGTCCCGGGCGCGCACGGCGTTCTCGGCTGGGTCAGCGTTCCCCGACCCGGAGGCAGTGTTCGTGTTCGTCCTCGACACCTCGACCCGTCCCAGGGCCCGGATAGGCTGGGAGGCGATGAGCACCCCCCAGACCCCCCTCGAGGAGACCTCCGTCGAGGTCGACCTCGCGACCGAGACCCCGCAGGAGCGTCAGGCGCGCTTCGAGCGCGAGGCGCTGCCCCTGATCGACCAGCTGTACGCCGCCGCGATGCGCACGACGCGCAACCCGGCCGACGCCGAGGACCTGCTCCAGGAGACCTACGCGAAGGCCTACGCGGCGTTCCACCAGTACCGGCCGGGGACCAACCTCAAGGCGTGGATGTACCGCATCCTCACCAACACCTACATCAACAGCTACCGCAAGAAGCAGCGCGAGCCGCAGCAGTCCGACGCCGCCGAGGTCGAGGACTACCAGCTGGCCCGGGCCGAGTCGCACACCTCCGCCGGCCTGAAGTCGGCCGAGGCCCAGGCCCTCGAGCACCTCCCCGACACCGAGGTCACCCGCGCCCTGCGCGAGCTGCCCGAGGACTTCCGGCTGGCCGTCTACCTCGCCGACGTCGAGGGCTTCGCCTACAAGGAGATCGCCGAGATCATGGGCACCCCGATCGGCACCGTGATGTCGCGGCTGCACCGCGGCCGGCGCCAGCTGCGCTCCCTGCTCACCGGCTACGCGCGCGAGCGCGGCCTCGTCGCGGCGGAGGAGGAGTGATGGGCGGCACCCAGCACGAGGGCCACAGCGACTGTTCCGAGGTCCTCCACCACATCTACGAGTACCTCGACGGCGAGATGAGCCCCGAGGAGGTCAGGCGCGTGGCGACCCACCTCGCCGAGTGCCGGCCGTGCCTCGCCGAGCACGACCTCGACGCGGCGGTCAAGGCCGTCGTCAAGCGTTCGTGCGCGGAGGAGGTCGCCCCCGCGGCGCTGCGCATGCAGGTGGTCGAGCGGATCACGATGATCCGCTACGACCGCGAGGACTGACCCGCTGACGACGGAGGGCCCGGAGTGCGATCGCACTCCGGGCCCTCCGTCGTCAGCGGGTCGCTCAGGCGTTGGGCTTGCGGCCGTGGTTGGCCTTGTTGCCCTTGCGCGAGCGACGCTTGCGGGCGCGCTTGCTCATGGTGACCTCTCGTCTGGGATGGGCCGGTGTCCGACGACACGCGAGCCCGTGGGACCACAGTGATTGTCGCACACCGTCTCGCGTGAAAGAATCTGACCGTCCCCGGCCGCCCCGGAGAGCCAGGGCTGGGGTCATCTCACCCTCTGGAAGGACACACATCATGCGCACGTTCCGTACTCTCGCCGCTGCCGCTCTTCTCGCCACCATCGCCACCATCGGTGCCACGGCACCGGCCTCCGCCGCCCAGGTCGACCTCAAGGCGTCCAGCTGGGGTTGGTCCAGCTGGGGTTGGTGACCGCTGACCCCGGGCGTCGTCCGTGAAGGGAGCGCCCCGGGAGCCCAGGAGTCGCGGCCCTCGCGGTCGGTCTGGCGGTCTGGTCGGAGATCGCGTACGGGCTCGACCAGTTCGCGGCGCTGGGCGTCTTCATCCTCCTCGCAGCCCTCCACGTCGTGCTCCCGGACGCCGTCGTCGAGGGGCAGGTGCGGGTCTCGCTGTCGGGCGTCATCCTGCTCGCCGGGCAGGCCATCGTCGGTCCCGCCGGTGTCGCCGTGATCGGCGCCGTCCTCGGCATCTCGCAGGGCAAGCACGCACCGCTGCAGCGGCGTGTCTTCAACGCGGCGCAGTTCTCGCTGCACGGGTGCGTGGGGGGCATCGCCTTCATCGTCGTCGGGGGGACCACGAGCCCGGAGCGGCTGCGCGACGTCCCGCAGATCGTCCTCGGGCTCGCCGTGCCGCTCCTCGTCGCCGTCGTCGCGCAGGCGGTGGCCAACCTCGTCGCGCTCGCCGGCGTCAAGCGGGTCGCCGAGGGCATCCCGATGCGCGGCCAGATGCTCGCGGTGGTCCGGGGCACCGGGTTCGCGTACGTCGCGCACGGCGTCATCGCGTTCATCATGATCGTGCTCTGGGTGCTGGCGAACCTCGGGCCGGTCGCCGCCGCCATCGTCCTCGCACCGCTCGTCGTCGCGCAGTGGATCTACCGCCAGCGGGCCGAGGAGCTCGAGGGCCAGCAGCGCGCCCTCGAGGTGCTCGTCGCCGCGCTGGAGGCGAAGACGCCGCGGCTCGGGGGGCACAGCGCCCGCGTCGCGCAGCTCAGCGCCCACATGGCCGAGCACCTGGGCCTCGGACCGCAGCAGGTCACCGACACCCGGGTCGCAGGGATGCTCCACGACCTGGGCCAGACCAGCCTGCCGACCCGGGTCGCGCGCGCCATCGACCTCACCGACCGCGACCACCTCCTCGACTACCCCGAGCGCGGAGCCGCGATCCTCCACGACCTGAGCTTCCTCCACGGCTCGCTCGACCCCATCCGACGCCACCGGGGCGGCCTGGAGCCCTCCGGCGGGCTGTCGCTGCCCGCGCGCATCGTCGGGCTCGCCGACACCTACGACGTCCTGACGACGGTGGGCTCGCCCTCGGGGCCGGTGCTCGCGCCCACCCAGGCGCGCGAGGTCGTCGCCGGGGCGGTGGGCGACCCCGAGCTCCTCCGGGCCCTCGACCACGCGCTGGCCCGCCAGCTCGCGGGACGCTCGCGGTCGTGACCCCGATCCTGCGCCGTCCGGGACGGCTCGCCGCCGGGGCCGTCCTCGCCGTCGGGGCGCTCTCGGTGCTGCGCGGTCTGCTCACCTCGGGCGGTGACCTGCCCACCCTGCTCGCGACCCACGGCCACACGCTGCTCGTCGTCGTCGGCTTCGTCGCGGTCGGCGAGCTGGCCCGGATCCGGATGCCGAGTGGCCGCGAGACGGCGCCCCTGTCCTCGGCGTCCGCGATGAGCGCCGTCTTCCTGGGCCAGATCGCGGGCGAACCGACGCTCGACATCGACTCCGGCCTCGTCGTGCTCGTCGTCACCTTCGGGCTCGTGCTCGCCGCCGCCGCGCGCCGCAGCCGCCACCGGGCCACCGGCACCCCGGAGCTCGCCGCCCGGGTCGTCGGTGTCTCGGTCGCCGCGGTCATCGCCCGTGACTGGGGCAGCCCGACCCTCTGGGAGCTGCAGGGACTTCCCTCCGCGTCCCCCGGCGTCGTGGTCCTCGGGATGGGCCTGGCCGCGGCGGTCGGTCTGGTCACCGAGCTCGTCCTCGTCGCCGCCCTGCGGGCCGAGCGCCAGCAGACCCCGTGGTCGGCGGCGGTCCGCGACGAGGTGGGCGAGGCGGCGCCACTCACCCTGGCCGTCCTCGTCACCGGCCCGATGGTCGCCCTCCTCGCGCCCGTGCTCGGGCTGCTCTCGCTCCCGGTCGCCCTGGTCCCGCTCGCCCTGGCCTACACGGCCGTGCGCCAGTACATCCGCAACCGCGAGACCAACCGCCAGCTCATCGCCACGCTCTCCCACCTCACCGAGCACGGTGGCTACACCCCCGAGCACCACGCGGAGCGGGTGGCCCAGCTCTCGGTGCGGGTGGGCCGCGTGCTGGGCCTCGGGGAGCGGGCCCTGCGCGACCTCGAGTACGCGGCGCTCCTGCACGACCTCGGCCAGATCTCGCTGCTCGACCCGATCCCGGACGGTGCGACCGTGCTCGCCGCCCCCGCCGACCAGCGCGCCATCGCGCAGGAGGGGGGCCGGATCATCCGGCGGGCGGAGATCTTCGACGACGTCGCGGCGTACGTCGAGGGCCAGACCACGCCCTACCGGATGGTCCGTGAGCTCGGCGAGGAGGTGCCGATGGCCGCCCGCATCATCAAGTGCGCCAACGCCTTCGACGACCTCTCCGGGGGTACGTCGGACCCGGGGCGGGTCTCGGCGGCCATGGAGCGCATCCACCTCGGGCTCGGCTACGAGTACGACCCCGACGTCGTCGACGCGCTGACCCGCGTCGTCGAGGACGGCTCGGTCGGGCGGGTCGGGGACCGCCCGCTCGTCGCCCGATAGAGTCGGTCCGCCCCCGTCGCGCCGACCCGAAGGACCCCGTGGACCGCCTGGACGCCGTCGTCTTCAACGACGCCTGGGGCTCGCACGTGGCCATCGCGAGCCTGCGCGGGCTGCCCATCCCCACGGCGCTGCCCGAGTCGGAGCTGTGGATGGGCGCCCACGAGAGCGGCCCGTCCGGCACCGGTCGGCCCGGCGCCCCCGACCTCGCCGCCCTCGTCGCCGCGGACCCCCGTCGCGAGCTGGGCGACGCGTGCGTCGACCGGCACGGCGAACGGCTGCCGTTCCTCCTCAAGGTGCTCGCACCGGGCCGGGCCATCTCGATCCAGGTCCACCCGAGCGCCGAGCAGGCCCGCGAGCTGCGCGCGCTGACCGGCGACACGGTCTACGTCGACGACTCCGCCAAGCCCGAGCTGCTCCTCGCAGTCTCCCCGTTCGAGGTCTTCGTCGGGATGCGCGACCCGGAGGAGGTCGAGCACCTCGCGGGCCGGCTCCACGTGCCGGGCTTCGGGCGGGCCGTCGCCGCCGGCCGGGGAGCGCCGGACCCCGCCCACGCCGTCCTGCGGGCCGTCCTCGAGACCCCACCGGTGGAGGTGCCGTCGCTCACCCGCGAGGTGGTCGCCGCCTGCCTGCGCCTCGCCGAGGACCCCGACGAGCTCGGCACCGCGGCCGCGGCGGTCGTCCAGGTCGCCGAGCAGCACCCGGACGACATCGGCCTCGTCGTCCTGCTGCTCATGCACCACCGGGTGCTGCGACCGGGGGAGTACATCGACGTCGCGGCCGGGGTGCTGCACTCCTACGTCCACGGGCTGGGCATCGAGGTGCTCGCCAACTCCGACAACGTCGTGCGCGCCGGGCTGACCTCGAAGGAGGTCAACGTCCCCGAGCTGCTCCGGATCGTCGACCCCGCCGCCGACGGCATCGCCGGCCGGCCGGAGCCGCTGGCCGACGGCATCGAGGTCTACCCGAGCGCCTCGGACCGCTTCCTGCTCCACCGGGTGGTTCCCGGCCGCGAGCTGCCCGGCGAGGTCGGACCCCGGATCGTCTTCTGCCTCCGGGGGTCGGTGCGCGTCGCCTCGGCCCACGGAGCCCTCGAGCTCGGCGACGCCGAGTCGGCGTTCCTGCCGCACACGGAGGGGCCGGCCCGCCTCGAGGGCAACGGCGAGGTCTACGTCGTCACCGTCCCCGGGCTCTGAGGACGGTCCCTCCGGGCCCGGACAGCGGAGACCCCGGGGTCGCACCGGAAGGGTTCCGGTGCGACCCCGGGGTCTCTCGCCTCGGGTGGGAAAGCCGCCAGGGGAGGGAGGGGTCAGGCCGCCTTGGTCTCGGCGAAGATCGTCGCGATCTCGTCGATCTTGGCGAGCAGCTCGTCGGCCTTGCCGGCGTCGAACTCACCCTTGGTGCCCGCGGCGCCGGCCAGCTTGGTCGCCTCGTTGAAGAGGGTGTGCAGCTGCGGGTACTTCTCGAAGTGCGGCGGCTTGAAGTAGTCGGTCCACAGGACCCACAGGTGGTGCTTGACCAGCTCGGAGCGCTGCTCCTTGATGATCATCGCGCGGACCCGGAAGTCGGGGTCGTCGTTGTCCGCGACCTTGGCGATGATCGCCTTGACCGACTCGGCCTCGATGCGGGCCTGGGCGGGGTCGTAGACGCCGCACGGGAGGTCGCAGTGGGCCGAGACCTCGGTGATGCGGAACAGGGACAGCATGTGTCACTCCTACTCTGTGCGGGGACGTGCGGTCCTCTTCAACCTACCCCAGCGCCGCCAGCGCAATCCCGCCACCACCGCCACGACGTCGTCGTCCGCGAGGGAGCCGACGTCGAACGAGGTGACCCCCTCCGCCGCGTTGTCCGAGTCGACCCACCACCGGGCCGGGGCGTCCGGGTCGCGCCCGGTGAGCCGCTTGACCGAGAGGGGTCGCGGACGCCCGTCGGCGTCCGGGGGCAGGCGCACGACGTGCGCCCGGCCGGGGCGCGGCCGGACGCCCTGCAGCACGAGGAGGACGTCGCCGTCCCGGTAGGTCGGCAGCATCGACCGGCCGCGGACGCGGACCAGCGCCGGCCTCACTCCTCGGCGGGGGCGTCGTCGAGCGCGGAGCTCGTGGCGGCGACGACCTCGGCGACCGCCTGCGCGTGCGCCTGCTCCTCCTGGCGCATCCGGGAGAGGAAGGCGCGGGTGCGGCCGTGCTGCGGAGCGGTGATGACCTGGCTCGGGGGGCCCTCCTCGACGACGACGCCGCCGTCCATGAAGACGACCCGGTCGGCGACCTCGCGGGCGAAGCCCATCTCGTGGGTCACGACGATCATCGTCATGCCCTTGCGGGCGAGGTCGCGCATGACCTTGAGGACCTCGCCGACCAGCTCGGGGTCGAGCGCGGAGGTCGGCTCGTCGAAGAGCATGAGCTTGGGGTCCATGGCCAGGGCTCGGGCGATGGCGACCCGCTGCTGCTGGCCGCCCGAGAGCTGGCTCGGGTAGGCCGACGGCTTGTCCTGCATCCCGACCTGCTCGAGCAGCTCGTGGGCGCGGGCCTCGGCCACCTTGCGGTCCTGGCCCTTGACCTGCACCGGCGCCTCGACGATGTTCTCGAGGACCGTCTTGTGCGGGAAGAGGTTGAAGCGCTGGAAGCACATGCCGATGTCGCGGCGCTGGGCGGCGATCCGCTTGTCGGTGAGGCGGTGCAGCGTGCCGCCGCGGTCCTCGTAGCCCATGAGGTCGCCGTCGACCCAGATCCGGCCGCCGTCGATCGTCTCGAGCTGGTTGATGCACCGCAGGAAGGTCGTCTTGCCCGAGCCGGACGGCCCGAGGAGCACGACCACCTCGCCCTTGCGGACGTCCATGTCGATGCCCTTGAGGACCTCGTTGCCGTGGAAGGACTTGGTGACGTTGACGGCGTGGACGAGCATCGCCTCCGACTGGGCAGCCATCAGTGGTCGGCTCCGATCTCCGTGAGCTTCTGCTTGGTCGCCTTCGGGGTCGGGCCGTAGCCGCGCCCGAAGTACCGCTCGAGGTAGGACTGGCCGACCATGAGGATGGTGCACACGATGAGGTACCAGAGGGTGGCCGCCATGAGGCCGGGCATGATCTTGAAGGCCCTCGAGCCGAAGAAGGTCGCCTGGTAGTACAGCTCGATCGTGATGTTCGCGGCGATGAAGAGCGAGGTGTCCTTGACCATCGCGATCGTCTCGTTGCCGGTCGGCGGCACGATCACCCGCATCGCCTGCGGCAGGACGATCCGGCGCATGGTCCGGCCGGGCGCCATGCCGAGGGCCTGGGCCGCCTCGGCCTGGCCCGCGTCCACCGAGAGGATGCCGGCGCGCGCGATCTCGGCCATGTAGGCCGCCTCGGAGAGGCCGAGGGCCAGGCCACCGATGAGCACCGTGCTCGACCAGGCGCTGTAGTCGATCGTCGCGAAGTGGATGCTGGAGAACGGGATCCCGACGTCGAACTTGTTGAGGTAGAGGTAGCCGAAACCCACCGCGAACAGCGAGAGGAGCACGTACCGGGGGATCGCGCGGAAGAACCACGTGTAGACGAAGGAGACGCCCCGCAGCACCGGGTTCTCGGACATCCGCATGATCGCGAGGACGACACCGAGGACGACGCCGATGACCATGGCGATGACGGTGCCGAGGATCGTGCCCATCCACAGACCGTTGACCACCGACTTCTGCTGCATGATCTGGAACGTGTAGGACCAGTCCCAGCGCTCGTTCGTGACGAACGAGTTCACCATCATCGCGACGATGACCCCGATGACGGCGACGGCCACCCAGCGCCCGGGGTGTCGGACCGGCCGGGCGTCGATCGCGCCCGGCCGGTCGGCGGTGGTGTCGGTCATGGGTCAGCCGACGGAGGGGTTGACCGCGAAGTCGCTGATCGCGCCGCCCTCGGTCTTCCACTTCGCGAGGATCTGCTTGTAGGTGCCGTCGGCCTCGAGCTGCTTGAGGGCCTCGACGATGGCGGCGCCGAAGTCGGTCTGGTCCTTGGGCAGGACGTAGCCGTACGGCGCCGAGTCGTACTGGTCGCCGAGGAGCTCGAGGCTGCCGTCCGTGGAGGCGACCGCGGCGATGGCCGGCGGGAGGTCGACGAGCATGGCGTCGGCCTTGCCGGACTGGACCATGGCGGTCACCTTGGCCTGGTCGGCATCGACGAGAGCCTTGATCGCCGGCTTGCCGGCGTCGGTGCAGGCATTGTTCTTCGCCGGCAGGTCGGTGTCCGACTGCACGGTGCCCTTCTGGACGGCGATGTTGAGGCCACAGGCGTTGTTCGGGTCGACCTTCTTCGGGTTGCCCTTCTGGGTGACCCACTGGGTGCCGGCCTTGAAGTAGCTGACCATCGTCGCCTGCTGCTCGCGCTCGGCGTTGACCGTGAAGCTCGAGACGCCGATGTCGTACTTGCCGCTCTGGACGCCGAGGATGATCGAGTCGAAGGCCGAGGGCTGCCACTCGGTCTTGACGCCGAACTTGGCCATCACCGCGTCGAAGAGGTCGACGTCCATGCCGATGACCGTCTTGCCGTCGGAGTCGAGGTACTCGTTGGGCTGGTAGGTGGCGTCGGTGCCGATGACGATCTTGCCCGCGCTCTTGATCTTCTCCGGGAGCTTCGCCGCCAGGGCGGGGTCGACGCTCGGCGTCGAGGACGACGACGCCGCCGGGGCCGAGCTCGAGCTGCCACCTCCGGAGAGGGAGTCGGAGCCGCAGGCGGTGAGGGCGAGGGCCGTCGTGGCGAGAGTGGCCACGGCGATCGCGCGGGTGCGGAACATGCTGGTCCTTTCACAGGTGCCGGACCCGGTGCTGGCGTCCGGTCGAGAGGGTGTGGGGGTGATCCTGCCACCGGAGGGTGGGACGTGCGTCACGCCTCGGTAACTATCGGGCACCCGTGTCGCGCGCGCCGGTGGCCGCGACGTGCGTCACATCCGGGCCCCTCGGCCCGGCACGGCGGCTGTGCCATGATGAGGGCCTCCCGGCGGACACCCCCGCCGTGCGCCGCGCCGAGACGCACCCTTCCCTCGCGCCGCACCCCTTCCGAACGCACCGCCCGACGGCGTGCGTCCGCGTCGTCCCCGAGGAGCCGTCATGTCCGCGTCCCCCGTCCTGCCCTCCTTCGACCCGGAGAGCCCGGTGTTCCGCGCTCACGAGGGCGGGAAGCTCGGGGTACACGCGACCCAGCCGCTGCGCGGTCGTGCGGACCTGTCGCTGCTCTACACCCCGGGCGTCGCGGAGGTGTCCCTGGCCATCGCGGGCGACCCGTCGCTCTCGACGCGGTACACGGCCCGCGGCAACACGGTGGCCGTCATCAGCGACGGCACCGCCGTCCTGGGTCTCGGCGACATCGGCCCGCTCGGTGCGCTGCCGGTCATGGAGGGCAAGGCGGTCCTCTTCAAGCACTTCGCCGGCATCGACGCCGTGCCGGTCGTCATGGAGTCGGGCACCGTCGAGGAGCTCGTCGAGGCGATCGCGCGGATCGCGCCGAGCTACGGCGGCATCAACCTCGAGGACATCTCCGCTCCCCGCTGCTTCGACATCGAGGAGCAGCTGAAGGAGCGCCTCGACATCCCGGTCTTCCACGACGACCAGCACGGCACGGCCATCGTCGTCCTCGCCGGCCTGCACAACGCGGTGCGGGTGCTCGACCGGCGCCTCGAGGACCTGCGGGTCGTCGTCGCCGGCGCCGGCGCGGCCGGGGTGGCGGTGACCCGGCTGCTCCAGCGGGCGGGCGTGCGCGACGTCGTCGTGTGCGACTCGCGCGGTGTGGTCCACGGCTCGCGGGCCGACCTCTCGGAGCACAAGCAGCGGCTCGCGCTGTCGACCAACCCCCACGGGCTCACCGGGTCGCTGGCCACCGCGCTCGACGGTGCCGACTGCTACGTCGGGGTCTCCGGTGGCACGGTGCCCGAGGAGCAGGTGGCGACGATGGCCCCGGACGCGATCGTCTTCGCGCTCGCCAACCCGACGCCCGAGGTGCACCCGGAGGTCGCGCACCGGCACGCCGCGGTCGTGGCCACCGGGCGCTCGGACTTCCCGAACCAGATCAACAACGTCCTCGCCTTCCCCGGCATCTTCCGCGGGGCCCTCGACGCGGGCGCCACCCGGATCACCGAGGCGATGAAGCTCGCCGCGGCCCGGGCCATCGCCGACATGGTGCCCGAGCCGACGGCCGACCGGATCGTGCCGTCGGTGTTCGAGCCCGGGGTCGCGGACGCGGTCGCCGAGGCGGTCCGCCGGCTCCCCGGCCCCCCCCCCCCGCCGCCGGCGGGCCCGCGGCGGCCCCCCGCCCCCCCGGCGGCCGGGCCCGCCCCCCCCCACGCCCCCCCCCCGCGCCG
>OEIU01000529.1_pt1 | contig 34638 bp, 26 predicted proteins | sample 1539221 | NCBI WGS metagenome assembly OEIU01 (sample SAMN03792071, study PRJEB22550) | activated sludge metagenome | feature: wastewater treatment plant; material: activated sludge; isolation source: Wastewater treatment plant of a petroleum refinery complex | place: Argentina: Zarate | collected...
TAGCGCCACTTGCACCAACTCGTCATGCCCGGCCTCGTGTAGCCTCGTGCCGGGCATGACGACGAGTTTCCGGTCGCAGGATCGAGCCGAGACTCACCAGAGAGACATCGGGTATAGTATCTCCGAGCCTCGAGGCAGGGAGAAACGACCGTGTCAGTCACAGCCAACAGTTACGTTTGCGGCATCTCCGATGTTCCGCTGCTGGGCGAGACCATCGGACAGAGTCTCGACAAGGCGGTATCGCGCTGGGGCGACCGCGAGGCACTGGTCTCGCCGAGCCATGGCGTGCGCTGGACATGGAAGGAGTTCGCCGCGCGCGTCGATGCGCTGGCCGCCGGCTTCCTCGCGCTTGGCCTCGAGCGGGGGCAGCGGATCGGCATCTGGTCGCTGAACCGACCGGAATGGACGCTGACCCAGTTCGCAGCTGCCCGCGCCGGGCTGATCCTCGTCACCATCAACCCCGCCTATCGCCTCAGCGAGCTGGAATTCGCACTCGCCAAGGTCGGCTGCTCGGCGATCGTGGCGGCGACCGCCTTCAAGACCAGCAACTACATGGAGATGCTGAACACGCTGCTGCCGGAGCTGAAGTCGTCGCAGCCGGGCAATCTGCGCGCCGCGAAGCTGCCGAACCTGCGGGCGGTGATCCAGATCGGCGGGCCGCTCTGCCCCGGCGCGCTGGCGTTCGAGGAGGTCGCCCGCATGGGCGGCGCCCGGCACCGCGAGCAGCTTGCCGCGCTCGGCAAGTCCCTGCAGTTCGACGATGCCGTCAACATCCAGTTCACCAGCGGCACCACGGGCTCGCCCAAGGGCGTGACGCTGACCCACCACAACATCCTCAACAACGGCTATTTCGTCGGCCGCGCGATGCGGCTCACCGAACGCGACCGCATCTGTATCCCGGTGCCGCTGTATCATTGCTTCGGCATGGTGATGGGCAATCTGGCATCGGTCTCCCTCGGCGCCGCCATGGTTTATCCCGGCGAGGGCTTCGATCCCCTGACGACGCTGCAGACCATCGAACAGGAGAAGTGCACCGCGCTCTACGGCGTGCCGACCATGTTCATCGCCGAGCTCGATCATCCCGAATTCAAGCGTTTCGACCTGAAATCGCTGCGCACCGGCATCATGGCGGGCGCCCCCTGCCCGGTCGAGGTGATGAAGCGCGTCAACAACGAGATGAACATGGGCGAGGTGACGATCGCCTACGGCATGACCGAGACCAGCCCGGTGTCGTTCCAGAGCGCCGCCGACGATCCGCTGGAGCGCAGGGTGTCGACGGTGGGTCGCGTGCTCGCGCATCTGGAGGTGAAGGTCGTCGATGCCAACGGCGACATCGTGCCGGTCGGACAGCGCGGCGAGCTGTGCACCCGCGGCTACTCGGTGATGCAGGGCTACTGGAACGACCCCGAACGCACCGTCGAGGCGATCCGTGACGGCTGGATGCACACCGGCGACCTGGCGACGATCGACGAGCAGGGCTATTGCAACATCGTCGGCCGGCTGAAGGACATGCTGATCCGCGGCGGCGAGAACGTCTATCCGCGCGAGGTCGAGGAGTTCCTGTTCCGCCATCCGGCGGTGTCGGAGGTGCAGGTGTTCGGCGTGCCCGATGCGCGCTTCGGCGAGGAGGTCTGCGCCTGGATCGTGCTGAAGCCCGGCGCCCGCGCGACCGAGGAGGAGATCCGCGCGTTCTGCCAGGGTCAGATCGCGCACTACAAGATCCCGCGTTACGTGCGCTTCGTGTCCGAGCTGCCGATGACGGTCACCGGCAAGCCGCAGAAGTTCGTGATGCGCGAGCGGATGATCGGCGAGCTCGGCGTGTCGGTGGGGCGGACCGCGTAGTGTGAACAGGCTCTGAACGCGCGATCGGTGCGCGGGCTCACTGCCGGCGCACCATCTCCTGCACCTTGCGCGCCAGCGTGTACAGCGCGAACGGCTTGGACAGCATGTCCATGCCTTCGCCGACGAACTCGCCGCGCACGGCAGCCTCCTTCGCATAACCGGTGATCAGCAGCACCGGCAGCTTCGGCCGGGCCGCGCGGGCCAGCTCCGCCAACTGGCGCCCCGACAGATCGGGCAGCCCGACGTCGGTGACCAGCAGCTCGAAGGAACCCGTCTTCACATGCTCGAGGGCCTGGATGCCGCCCGACACCGCGGTTACGCGGTAGCCGCAGCCCTCCAGCGCTTCGACGAGCGCCTGCCGCAGATCGTCGTTGTCGTCGACGACCAGGATGCGTTCGCCGACGCCATGCTGGATCTCGCGGCCGGGCTCGGCCGACGCCGGCATGTCCTCCTGCAGCGCACGCGGCAGGAACAGCTTCACCGTCGTACCCTCGCCCAGCAGCGAGAAGATCGACACGTGCCCGCCGGACTGCCTGGCGTAGCCGTAGATCATCGACAGGCCCAGGCCGGTGCCCTGACCGGAGCTCTTGGTCGTGAAGAAAGGGTCGAAGGCGCGTTCGATCACGCTGGGCGGCATGCCGGTGCCGTTGTCCGAGACGCTGACGACGACATAGTCCCCGGGCGCGAGGCCGTTCAATCCCGGCATCTCCGGCGTCACGTGCAGATTGTCGGTCTCGATCGTCAGCTTGCCGCCGCGCGACATCGCGTCGCGGGCGTTGATCGCGAGGTTCAGCAACGCGTTCTCGAGCTGGTTGGCGTCGGTGTGCACCGGCCATGCATCCTCTCCCAGCCGCAGCTCGAGCGAGATCTGCTCACCCAGCGTCCGGCTGAGCATGTCCTCCAGGCTGCGCGCGAGCTGGTTCACGTCGACGGTGCGCAGATCGAGCGACTGCTTGCTGGAGAAGGCCAGCAGACGCTGGGTCAGCGCCGCGGCGCCCTTGACCGACCGGTCGGCGGTGGCGACCAGGCGTGGCATGTCGGCGACCTGCCCGGACTCCGCCAGCCGCCTGATCAGCTCCAGGCTGAAGCTGATCGTCGACAGCAGGTTGTTGAAGTCGTGGGCCACGCCGCCGGTCAACTGGCCCACTGCCTCCATCTTCTGCGCTTGCCGAAGCTGATCCTCGGCACGCCGCTGCTCGGTACGGTCGTGCGCGATCAGCAGCACCAGTCCGCCGCGCGCACCCCGGCGCTCGACCAGCGCCACCACCGCTTCGACGAAGATCTCGGCCCGGCCGGAATACGACCAGCGGGCGCCATACGTCTGCTTCAGGCCGGTGCGCAGACATTCGAGCACCCGCCGCTCCACCTCGTCGACTCCGTCGGCGGGCAGCAGTTCCCGCGGCGACCGGCCCAGCGCCGCGACGCGGCTGCGGCCGATCAGCGACTCGACGCTGGGATTGATGTCCTCGAAGGTCATCCGCTCGTCGTCGTCGACGCTCAGCAGCATCAGGTATTCCGGCGAAGCCAGGAAGTACGCACGGGCGCGGGCTTCGCTCTCGCGCTGCTCGCGGGTGCGCGAGGTGACCTCGGCCTCCAGGCGGTCGTTGATCGCCCGCAGCCGCGACTCGGCCAGATCGCGCCGCCTGTCCGACAGCACCCGCCGCGTGGTCTCGGTGGTGTGGCACAGCACGCCGCGCGCGATGCCGCCGTCGTCGTAGACCGGCGAGAACGAGAATGTCCACCAGGTGTCCTCCGGCTCGCCGCGGCGCGCCATCTGCACGAAGGTGTCGATGTGCCGGACCGACTCGCCGCGCAGGGCCGTGTCGATGCTCGGCTGCACCGCCCCGATCGCATCGGGCCACAAGTCCGCCAGCGTCGTGCCGATCGATCGATCGATGCGCGGCCCGAGGATCGGCCGATAGGCGTCGTTCGAGAAGAAATGCAGATCCTCGCCCCACAGCAGGTACATCGACTCCGACGACGACAGCATGAAGTTGACCATCTGCCGCAGCAGCGCCGGCCAACGCTCCGGCGGCCCAAGCGGATGCCCCGACCAGTCGTGCGCGCGCATGGCCCGGGCGGTGATGCCGCGCCCATCCAAACCACGCTTTTCCGACTGCTGCATCCGCCGCTCCGAAGCGTCCGACATCCTGACAAATACCGCGTTTGAATTCGGGATTCAACCGGGTTGGCGGTTTCCAGAGTAGCCCGGAATCCGATTGCCGTTAAAGAATCCTGTTAACGTTAATGAGAATTCATCTCATTGAGCGTTGCCCGCAGGGTGCGGGTGGTGTACTTCCCGATGATGTCGATGGTGTCGAAGGTGACGCCGACGCCGTTCGATCAGCGCAAGCCGAGCGGGATGCACGAGCCGATCGATCCGGCGCTGGGCTGGGAGCGGGTGATCGAGTCGCTGCACGCGCAGCGGAGTGCTCTGTAGCGGAGTACCCTTGTCGGCCTGGCGCCACTCTCACGGAACCATGCCGAGCATTCTCACCGTCTCCAGACTGTGCAAGACCTATGCGTCGGGGCTGCACGCGCTGCAGGACGTCGATCTGGAGATCCGCCGCGGCGAGATCTTCGCGCTGCTCGGCCCGAACGGCGCCGGCAAGACGACGCTGATCGGCACCATCTGCGGCACCGTCCGGCCCACCAGCGGCACGGTGACGATCGACGGTCACGACATCGTGCGCGACTTCCGCGCGGCGCGCGCGCTGGTCGGCCTGGTGCCGCAGGAACTGACCACCGACGCCTTCGAGACGGTGTGGCACACGGTCAGCTTCAGCCGCGGGCTGTTCGGCAGGCGCGCCAATCCGGCCTACATCGAGCAGGTGCTGCGTTCGCTGTCGCTGTGGGAGAAGAAGGACAACCGGATCATGACGCTGTCGGGCGGCATGAAGCGGCGCGTGCTGATCGCCAAGGCCTTGTCGCACGAGCCCCGCCTGCTGTTCCTCGACGAGCCGACCGCCGGCGTCGACGTGGAGCTGCGGCGCGACATGTGGCGGCTGGTGCGCTCGCTGCGCGAGTCCGGCGTCACGATCATCCTGACCACCCACTACATCGAGGAAGCCGAGGAGATGGCCGACCGGGTCGGCGTGATCCGCAAGGGGCGGATCATCGTGGTCGAGGAGAAGGCCGAGCTGATGCGCAGGTTCGGCCGCAAGCGCCTGACCCTGCAATTGGCCGCGCCGCTGCCGGCCGTGCCGGCGGCGCTGTCGGCATATCCGTTCGAGCTGTCGGCCGACGGCAGCAGCCTGTCGTACAGCTATGACGGACACGACCCGCAGTTCGACATGGTCGGCCTGCTGCAGCGGCTGACCGCCGCCGGCGTCGCCTTCACGGACCTGAGCACGCACCAGAGCTCGCTCGAGGACATCTTCGTCAGCCTGGTGGAGGAGCGCACGTGAACGTCACCGCGATCCGCGCCATCTATGCGTTCGAGATGGCGCGCACGCTGCGCACCGTGACGCAGAGCATCGTGTCGCCGGTGATCTCGACCTCGTTGTACTTCGTCGTGTTCGGCGCCGCGATCGGCTCGCGGATTCCCGAGATCGACGGCGTCAGCTACGGCGCGTTCATCGTGCCCGGCCTGGTGATGCTGTCGCTGCTGACGCAGAGCATCTCCAACGCGTCGTTCGGCATCTACTTCCCGCGCTTCACCGGCACGATCTACGAGCTGCTGTCGGCGCCGGTGTCGGCGATCGAGATCGTCATCGCGTACGTGGGCGCGGCAGCGACCAAGTCGGTCGTGCTCGGCCTGATCATCCTGGCCACCGCGGCGTTCTTCGTGCCGCTGCGCATCGAGCATCCCGCGTGGATGCTGCTGTTCCTGGTGCTGACCGCGGTGACCTTCAGCATGGTCGGCTTCATCATCGGCATCTGGGCGGACAATTTCGAGAAGCTGCAGGTCGTGCCGCTGCTGATCGTCACGCCGCTGACGTTCCTGGGCGGCAGCTTCTATTCGATCAACATGCTGCCGCCGTTCTGGCAGAAGGTGGCGCTGCTCAATCCGGTGGTCTACCTGATCAGCGGCTTTCGCTGGAGCTTCTATGGCACGGCCGACGTCGGCCTGGTCTGGAGCCTCGGCATGACGACGCTGTTCCTGCTGCTGTCGCTGGTGATCGTGTCGTGGATGTTCCGCACCGGCTACCGGCTGAAGAGCTGATGAAGCCGAAGAGCCGAGAGCCTGAAGATGCCGGATGATCGATGCGCAGCCGTCCGCTCCGCCCGGGCGCCTCAACTGCCGCCGAAGCGCCGTGCCGCCTGCGCGATGGCAGCGAGCTTGGCCTCGGCGGTGGCGGCCGAGCAGATCGGATTGTCGGCGAAGGTCGCGAAGCCGCAGTCCGGATGCAGCAGCAGACGATCGGCGCCGAACAGGTCGATCGCGCCGGCGATGCGCGCCGCGACCTCATCGACCGCTTCGGCCTGCGGGTTCTTCTGGTTGACGACGCCCACGCCGATGCGCGCATCGGCGGGCAGCGCCTTCAGCAGTGCCATGTCGCCCGCCCGCGGCGTGCAGGCTTCCAGCAGATAGGCGCCCACGCGCATGCCCGCCAGTGTCGACAGCATCGGCGAGTAGCTGCCGGCCAGCGCCACGCTTTCGTCGGGCGTCCAGTTGCCGCGGCACACGTGCAGTGCGATGCGTTCGCGCGGGAAGCCTTCGACCACCGCGTTGACCAGCTCCTTCGCGAACCCGAGCTCGTGCTCCGGGCCCTCGGACTCCGACAGCGCGCCGCACATGAAGCTGCGCTTGTTCTTGGGGCCGCTGAACACCACCTCGGAGAGCACCGGCTCGTCGAGCTGCACCAGCGTGGCGCCGGCGTGCATCAGTTCGGCCAGCTCCTCACGCAGCACCCGCACGATGTCGGCCGCGATCTGCTCGCGCGTCGCATAGACGTTGTCGGCGATGCAATCCATCCACATCGTGCGCGTCAGCAGATAGGGGCCGGGCAGCGCGATCTTCATCGGCGCCGTGGTGATGCCGGCCAAAAACTGCAGCTCGTGCGCCACCAGCGGCCGGCTGCGCACGAGGCGGCCGAACACGCCGGGGTGGCGTATCTCGCTGGCGGGCACATCCAGCGCACGCATCTCGGCTTCGAAAGCCGCGGGGTCTTCGACCAGCGGCAGCAGATCGGTCAGCGGCACGAGCTGGCAGTTGTCCAGGCGCGTGGCAACGAAGCTGGCATAACTGTCGCGGCGCTGCTCGCCGTCGGTCAGCAGGGTCACCCCGGCGCGCTGCTGGGCGCCGACGACCAGACGTACCGCGTCGTCGGCGGCTTCGTGGAACGCCGCCTCGTCGAGCTGGCCCTGTACGTGGCGGTGCATGGCGTCGATCAGCCAGCGCGGGCGCGGCCAACTGCCGATGCCGGTGACGGCCAGCGGCGGCAGCGGACGCGGCGGTAGCGGGCGGGACGGGCCGGGCCCCCCCCGCGGCCGGGGCAGCGGCCCGGCCGCTCGAACGGCGGCCGCCCGTGGAGCGGCCGCCGCATCGCGTTCGGCGAGCGCGCCCTTGCAGATCAGGAAGCTGCGCTGCTTGCCGTGCCGGGTCCACGACACCAGCTCGTTGCGCGTCATGCGGCACCAGGCGGGCAGGTCCTCGTCCACCGAGATCTCGGTGGAGCGCACCTCCAGCAGGCCGCCGCGCGGCAGCGGGTCGATGTGCTTGCGGATCAGCAGCAGCAGGCCGTTGCCGCAATCGAGATCACCCCCGTCGAATGCGACGTCGGGGGCGAGCGTGTGTCGGTCGACGGGTTGCATCACAGGCGCTCAGCGTTCATCCCGGCGCCCGATCCCGGCGCGCGATAACGGCGCTCCATGACCGATGTTCATAGCTGGCGCTCAATAGCTGACGCTCAATAGCTGACGCTCGGGCAGGCCTCGCCCATGAATTCGACCAGCTTGGCGCCGCCGACGATCACGGCGCCTTCGACCAGCTTCGTCTCGTCGAGCTTGCGCTTCTTGAAGCAGGGCGAGCACACATAGATCTTGCCGCCGGCCTTCACGAAGTTGGCCATCAGCTCCTTCAGCGGCGCGAAGCCTTCCTCATGGATGTCATCGGCAAAACCGGGTTGCGCCAGGCGCACACCCTCGATGGACAGGAAGACGAGGGTTTCCTTGTCGGACGCGACCGCGGCATTGGCGACGACGAAGGCGACCGTGGCCTTGTCGGGATCGTTCTTGGAGCAGGTGAGGTTGACGAGGAATCTGCCGGGCATGGTGGGCTCCTTGGGAAGGACACTCGTTCAGGGGGTTACAGGATTGTCGCGGCGGGCACGGATCCAGAAGGCGGGCGGCTGCGCATGCAGCAGCTCGTGCCGCGTCATGCGGCAGTACGCGGGAATGTCCTCGGCGGCACCCAGGTCGGCGGCCAGCAGCTTGAGCGTGCGGCCGGGCATGGCCGCCAGGCGGGTGCGCAGCTCGAGCACGAGTTCGCCGCAGCCCAGCGGGCCGGCATCCCAGGAGTCGTCATGGCGGGGGGGGGGGGCCGCTTCCGGCATCTGGCTTCCGGGCGAGCATGTTCGGCCGACCCCGATTCACGGCCGCCGCATCGTTCGTCATAACGGGTGGACCCGGCCCGGCATGCCGCCCGCGGCGTGCGGGCCCATCAGCCCGCACGAGGCATGACAGCCGGAACGAGGTCGACGATCCGTCGGGATCGTTGGCGGGCGCGCGCGATCCGCAAGGCGTTCTCGACGAGAGCGCCGGCCCACACGGGACACCGGCGAATGCCTGCCCACTACGAGCCGTAGTCTAGGCATTGGGTGGCCGCTTGTCCATTCGTCCCGACGCGACGAACTGCGCGCGCAGCCCTTCCGCGAAGCGCATGGCGAGCCGTGAACGCGGCCGGTCCTTCGGGAAGATCAGGCACAGCCTCAATTCGATGTGCGGGCGGAGCGGGCGGAAGACGACGTCGGGCAATGGATACTGGTGCACGGTCGCCAGATCGACGAGCCCGATGCCGACGCCCTCGGCCACCATCAGACAGGCCGCCTGCGGCGAGTTGACCTCGATCGCCACGACCGGCATCGGCAGTCCGTGAGCGCCGTAGGCTTCCTTGATCGCGATGCCGATCCGGGTCGTCGGCCCGGTGGCCACCAGGGTTCCCGATGCCAGGTCCCCGGGGCCCAGCTCCTTGCGCCGGGCGAGCGGTGAACGCCGGGGCACCGCGCAGACGACGTTGGACTTCGTGACCTCTTCGATCACGACACTGGGGTCCATCACCGGCGCGTAGACCAGGCCGATGTCGACCTCGCGCCGCGCGACGCGCTCCTCGATGCTCTTCGCGGTCGGCAGCGCATGGATGGTGATCCGCGCACCCGGGCTGTGCTGGCGCAGTCGCGACACCGCCTTGGGCAGATACGCGTTGACGAAGGTCGGCGACGCCGCGATGACCAGGCGCCCGGTACGGCCGCCGCGGATCTCGTCGACCGCCCGATTCAGCGTATCGATGCGGCCGAAGATCTCCTGAACGTCGGGGAACAGGTCGGAGGCCTCCGGCGTGGGCTGCAGCCGCCCCGCTATGCGCTCGAACAGCTTGAATTTCAGTTGCTGCTCCGCATGACGCAGCACGTTGCTGACCGCCGGCTGGGTGACGTTCAGCAGGTGCGCGGCGCCGGTCACGGAGCCGGCCTGCATGACCGCATGGAAGACTTCGAGATGACGCAGGTTCATCGGGCATGCTCCCGCCGGCAGCTCCATCACTTCGAGTGATAGGGTACCAAAGAATATTCATTGGCCACGAATAGGCGGAGCGGCCACCATTCGGTGCATGGAGCACGAGAACGGCCTCACCGCAGCGCTGGTCGAGCGCGCTTTGCGGCTGCGCCACGACGATCTGCCCGCCGACGTCCGACTGGTCGCGCGGGACTGCCTGACGGACTGGCTGGGCTGCACCTTTGCAGGGCTGCACGAGCCGGCCAGCAGCATCGTCGCGGAGGCGGTGATCGAGGAGGGGAGCGCGCCCCGGGCGACCTTGATCGGCCGCGGCGCCAGGGGCGGCCTGCCGCAGGCCGCGCTGGTCAACGGCACCGCCTCCCATGCGCTCGACTACGACGACGTCAATCTCGCGCTGCCCGGGCATCTCGGCGTCGCGATCATTCCCGGCCTGCTCGCGCTGGCCGAGCAGCGCGGGGCGAGCGCCGCCGATTTCGTCGCGGCCTTCACCGCCGGCTACGAGACCGCCTGCCGGATCGGCGCGCTGGTCGAGCCTGCGCACTATGCCAACGGCTTTCATGCGACGGCGACCATCGGCGGTCTGGGCGCGGCGGTGGCCTGCGCGCACCTGCTGAAGCTGTCGGTGACGCAGGCCTGCTCCGCGCTGGGGGTCGCGGCCACCCAGGCCGCCGGTCTGAAGTCGATGTTCGGAACGATGGCCAAACCGCTGCATGCCGGCCTGGCCGCGCAGGCCGGGTTGCGGTCCGCGCTGCTCGCGCACAAGGGGTTCGTCAGTCGCGGTGACGTGCTGGAGTGTGCCCACGGGTTCGCCCGGGTCCACGGCGCCGACTTCCGCGTCCGGGACGCGCTGGCGGAGCCGCCCGGCGGCTACCACCTGCTGAACAATCTGTTCAAGTTCCACGCCGCCTGCTTCAGCACCCATTCCACGATCGAAGCGGCGGCGGCGCTGCGCCGCGAGCATCGGCTGCAAGCCGGCGAGGTTTCACGCATCCACGTGCTGGCCGGCGACGGCTGCGTGATCTGCAACATCCAGTCTCCCGCGACCGCGCTCGAGGCGAAGTTCAGCCTGCGGGCGACGGCGGCGTTCGCGCTGCTCGGCATCGACACCGCCCGGCTCGATTCGTGGGAACGGGTGACCGAAGAACGCGTGCGCGCCGTCGTCGACCGGGTGCAGGTGGAGCTGGTCCCCGGCATGAGCCTGAGCGAATCCGTCGTGACGCTGGACACCCTCGATGGCCGGTCCCTGCGGCGGGCGATCGATTGCGGCACTCCGCTGTCCGACAAGGCCGGACAGTCCGCGCGCGTGACCGCCAAGTTCCTCGCGATCACGTCGCCGGTGATCGGCGAAGAGCGATGCCGGCGGATCCTGGATCGATTGAACGCCTTCGAGCGCGGCGCCGACATCGCGGCCCTGCTGCGCGAATGTCGCTGACGCGATTCCGGACGCTCATCGACTGCACCAGCCGTTTCCCGAACCGCCACTGAGAGAAGACCCCTGCACATGAACAAGGACAGCATCTACGGCAAGGTTGCGAAGGGCGAGCCCTACCGCAAGGCCGGCGCGCGACTGACCGAGGACGCCGAGGAAGTCCAGTACCGCACCAAGCTCGGCGATCCCGCCCAGCAGATGCGCGAGTACGGGATCTATCACCGGTTCGACAAGGCGCATCTGGTGATGCTCGCGGAGCAGGGATTCCTGAAGCGTGACGACGCGGCCCGGATGCTGCAGGCGTTGAGAAGGATGGAGCAGGCGGGCATCGAGGAGGTTCGCGCCGCGACGCAGGCCGGTGAGCATTCCGGCGAGGCATGGCTGATCACGGAGCTGGGGGAGGAGACCGGCGGGCGGATCCACGCCGGACGCAGTTCCGGCGACTTCATGGCCGTCACCAGCCGGATCTTCATCCGGGAGTTCATCCTGAAGCTGATGGCCGCGTCGATCGCGCTCAGAAAGAAGCTGATCGAGCTTGCCGGCGACAACATCGATACCGTGATGCCGGCGTCGACCTGGTCGCAGCATGCGCAGCCCACGACGTTCGCGCACTATGCGATGTCCTGGGAGCTGTCGCTGGAGAACGATTTCGCGCGCCTGAAGCAGCTCTACGAGCGCGTGAACCGGAGTCCCGCGGGCGCCGCCATCATGACCGGCTCGCGCTATCCGATCAAACGCGAGCGAACGGCGGAGCTGCTGGGGTTCGACGGCGTCATCACCAACACCCGATACGCCGTGCTGGGGTTCGACGGCTGGCTGGGCGTGCCGGCCGAGGCCTACACCGTTGCATCGCTGCTGATGATGAACGTGTCGGGCATCGCCTCGGAGCTGTACCTCTGGTCCACCACCGAGTTCTCGTACGTGGAGCTGGCGGACCGGTACTGCGGCACCAGCAGCATCATGCCGCAGAAGAAGAACCCCTATACGTTGATGTGGGTCAGAGGGGCGGCGGCGCGCACCTACGGCCGGCTCGCGTCGTACATGTACGAGATGCACCACGTCTGCCTGGGCTACACCAGACCGCCCGCGCCGACATTGGACGACGTGCTCGAGGCGACCGAGATCATGACCGGCGTGCTGTCGACCCTGTCGCTGCACAAGGAGCGGATGCTGGCGAACGCGACGAACCTGAACTGGATCTGCGCGACCGATCTCGCCGATCTGATCGTGCTGGAGAAGGGGCTGCCTTTCCGGACCGCGCATCAGATCGTCGCGATCCTGGTGCGCATCGGCATCGGCAGGGGGCTCACCCAGACGGGGGTCACCAGCGCGCTGCTGGACGAGGCGGCGACCGAGTACATGGGCAAGCCGCTGGGGCTCGACGAAGCGAGCATCGGCCGGGCGTTGAACCCGGCCGAATGCGTCCGCGCGCGCCAGCTCACCGGCGGCCCGGCGCCCGAACGCGTCGCGGACGACATCGCCCGGGCCAGGGCTTGCTGTGCCGAGGACGACGCGACGCTCGCTCGGCTGAGCGGGCGACTCGCCGACGCGGACGACCGGCTCGAACAGGCGATCGACCGGATCGTGGCTGGGTGACCGCGGCGATGGCGGCCGCATGCCGGACGGCGTGCATCCTGATGACGGAGAGGAGGACGGAAAGAATGAAAGCGACATGGTCGGAGACGAATGAGCCCGTCGTTGCCGGGCTGCGGAGGGTGGCGGCGGGCGCGGCCAGGCTCGGGCGCCTGCGGGTGCATGGCGCCGCGCTGGCGCTGCTGCTGGCCGCCGCGGGCGGGGCCAGCCCCGCCTACGCTCAGCGCGTGATCAAGATCGTCGTGCCCTACGGCCCGGGCGCGGTGCTGGACACCGTGGCGCGCAGCCTGAACGTCGAGCTGGGGCAGACGCTCGGCACCACCGTCATCGTGGAGAACCGGGCCGGCGCCGGCGGCACCGTGGGCACCGCCGCGGTGGCCCGGGCGACCGGCAACGACACGCTGCTGATGACCGCGGCCAGCCACAATTTCTCCGGCCATCTGTACAAGAGCCCGGGCTACCACCCGCTCAAGGATTTCACCGGCGTCGCCTATATCGGCAACTCCGGCTTCGTGATCGCCGCGCCCGGCAACCTGGGCGTCGGCAGCCTGCAGGACTTCATCAGGCTGGCGAAGGACAAGCCGGGGCAGCTCAACTATGCATCCGCCGGCAACGGCGGTGCGACCCACCTCGGCATGGCGTCGTTCCTGTCGGCGGCCGGCGTGCAGATGCAGCACATCCCGATGAAGGCGACCGGCGAAGCCGTCAACGAGGTGCTCGCGGGCCGCGTCGAGGGCACGACCGCCGCGGTGATCGGCGTGATGGGGTTCGTCAACGATCCGCGGATCAAGCTGCTGGCCTATACCGGCGCGAAGCGTTCGCGCTTCCTGCCGGATCTGCCCACGGTGGCCGAAGCCGCGGTGCCCGGCTACAGGTTCGACACCTGGTTCGCGTTGCTCGCACCCGCGACGATGCCGAAGGCGGAGGTCGAGAAGATCCACGCCGCGACGAACAAGGTGCTGGCGGAACCGGCGGTCCAGGAGCGGCTGAGCCGCCTGGGCATGGAGCCCGGCACGATGTCGCTGGACGAGCTCGACAGCCTGCTGAAGGCCGACTTCGCCGCCGCCGGCGCGCTGGTGAAGAGCTCGGGAGCGAGGATCGAGTGACGGTGCGCCGGCATCGGTCCGCCGCCTGCGCCGCCGCCCGCCTGCTCTCGCCGACTACGCAAAGCGAGGTATGTACGACGTGCTTCCGCACCGCTATGCTCGCCGGCGGGTTGCGCAGCGCGTCCATGCCGCCCGCGGTTCGATGAGCGGCGCAGTGATGGAAGCGGTCGGGCGGAGCGATGGCGGATCGTTGGCAGGTGCTGTGGCTGGTGTCGTTCGCGCGGATCGCGATGGGATTCCAGTTCCAGTCGGTCGGTTCGGTGGCGCCGGTGCTGTCGCGCGAGCTGGAGCTGAGCCTGGCGGAGCTGGGCGGCATCATCGGCGCCTATCTGCTGCCCGGCGTGGTGCTGGCGCTGCCGGGGGCGATGCTGGGAGTGCGCTTCGGCGAGCGGCGGGCGGTGGTGCTCGGTCTGCTGATGATGATCGCCGGCGGTGCCGGCTGTGCGCTGGCGCGTGATGCCGACGAGCTGCTGTGGGCGAGGCTGCTGGCCGGTGCCGGCGGGGTGCTGTTCAACGTCGTGTCGACGAAGCTGATCGCCGACTGGTTCGCCGGCCGCGAGATCACGCAGGCGATGGCGATCTACATCAGCACCTGGCCGATCGGCATGGCGATCGCGCTGCCGCTGCTCGGCGCATTGAGCGAAGCCGGCGCCACCGGCCTGGCCTTCCTCACCACGTCGCTGATGGCCGCTGCCGGCCTGGTGGCGGTGCTGGTGCGGCCGATCTCGGTGGCCGCGTCGGCGGCCACGCAGACCTTCGCGGGGCTGGGTCTGGGTCGGCTGACCGCGCGTGAATGGCTGCTGGCGGGCGGGCTGGCCGGGGGCGCCGTGGGGGGCGACAACGGCGCATTCGCCGGACTGGCCTCGTTCCTGCCGACGGTGCTGGCGGCGCGGGGCGCCAGTGCCGGCGAAGCCGCGACGGTGGCGATGTCGCTGGTGCTGGGCATCATCGTGTCGATACAGCTCGGCGGCTGGCTGTCGGCCCGCGTCGGTCGACCGGACCTGCTGGCCTATGCGGGGCTGATCGGCTGGGCGGCCGCGACGGCGGCCTTGCTGGCGGGCGGGGCGGGGGCGTTCTGGCTGGGGGCGGGGGGCGGCGTGTCGGGGGTCGCGACCGGGGCGCCGGGGTCGCTGCCGGCGCAGATCCTGCGGCCCGTGGTGCGTGCCGCCGGCACCGGCGCCTTCTACACCGTCTATTACCTGATGATGGCGCTGATGCCGCGTGAGCTCGGGCGCTTCGCGGAGCACTACGGCTCGGCCGACGGCGTGGTGGTCGGCGCAGTGGTCATCATCCTGCTGTCGGCCGTGCTGCTGGCGGCGGTGCGGCTCGCGCAGCGGCGCAGCCGCGGCGGTTGAACGCGCGCGGCGCTGCACCGCGAGTTGACCCGATCTGTCGGTTGGTTTAACGTCGGACGGAAGGCCCCTCCCCAGCAGCCTGTCAGAGGTCTTGCCGGTCCACTCCCGCCGTGAGCGCCGTCCAGGTTTCCAGCCGCCAGTCCTCCTTTCTGCCGCCGTTGCTCGATGGCGGCGGCGAGATGGGCGCGCGGCTGCGCGCGTTCGACTGGAACGGCAGCGTGCTCGGTTCGCCGGCGCAATGGCCGGCCGGTCTGTCCGCCGTCGTGCGGCTGGTGCTCGAGTCGCGGTTTCCGATGTGGCTGTTCTGGGGGCCGCAGTTCACGTTCTTCTGCAACGATGCCTGCGCGGCCACGCTCGGCTCGAAGAGCGAGTGGGCGATCGGCGCATCGGCGCGCGAGGTCTGGGCCGAGACCTGGAGCGACATCGCCTCGCGGATCGATCGGGTGCTGTCGGGCGGCAGCGCCACCTGGGACGAGCGGATGCGGCTGTTCCTCGAGCGCGGCGGCCAGCGCGAGGAGACTTACCACACGTTCTCGTACAGCCCGCTGCGCGACGACGATGGCGCGATCCGCGGGCTGCTGTGCGTGATCACCGACGAGACCGAGCGGGTCATCGGCGAGCGGCGCGCGGCGCTGCTGCTCGATCTGGCCGCCGAGGTGTCGGCGGCGCGCAGCGAGGCGGAGGTGTTCGCGGCGATCCGGCGCTGCCTGGAAGCCGAGAACCATGACCTGCCGTTCACGCTGACCTACCGCCTCGACGCGGCCACCGGCGAGCCGGAGCTGGCGACCCACAGCGGCATCGCCGGCAAGGGGCGCTTCGGCGCGATCGGCGATCCCGCGTCGTGGCCGCTCGCCGACGTGTTCCGCACGCAGCTCGCCGAGCTGGTCGACGATCTGCCGCGGCGCGCCGGCGCGGTGCCCAGCGGCCCGTGGGACCGGCCGCCGACGCAGGCGCTGGTGCTGCCGATCGTGCAGGCGGGCCGGCATTCACCGGTCGGCGCGTTCGTGGCGGCGCTCAGCCCGCACCGCCCGCTCGACGCTGCCTGTCGCGGCTTCATCGACATGCTGGTCGGGCAGATCGCCGCGGCGCTGCAGGCAGCCCGGACCCGCGGCGTCGAGCGCCGGCGCAGCCGGCAGCCGGCCGGGCCGCAGCATGTGAAGGCGACGCTGGAGCTGCGCGCCGAGACCGCCAGCGTGCTCGAGACGATCAACGAAGGCTTCTTCGCACTGGACGACAACTATCGCTTCGTCTACGTGAATGCCGCCGCCGAGCGCCTGCTGCAGTCGCGCCGCGCGGATCTGCTGGGCCGCAGCCACCGCGAGGTCTTTCCCGATTCGCTGGGCGAGCGGATGCGCATCGAACTGCGGCGGGCGATGAACGACCGCGTCGCCAGCACGTTCGAGACCTGTCAGGAGCCCTGGCGCCGCTGGTTCGAGGTGTCGGTCTACCCGATGGACGAGGGCGGCGTCGGCGTGTACTTCCGCGACGTCACCGATCACAAGCGGGCGATCGAGGCGCTGCACGATGCCGACCGCCGCAAGGACGAGTTCCTGGCGCTGCTGGCGCACGAATTGCGCAATCCGCTGGCGCCGATGCGCAACGCGCTGCAGCTCGTCCGTCATCCGCGCATCGATGCCAAGGGCCTGGCCGATGCGCATGCATTGATGGAGCGTCAGTTCTTCCAGCTCGTGCGGCTGGTCGACGATCTGCTGGACGTGAGCCGCATCACCCAGGGCAAGCTGGCGCTGCAGAAGAGCCGGATCACGTTGCAGGCGGTGCTCGACAATGCGGCCGAGACCGCACGGCCGGCGATCGAGGCCGGGCAACACGAGCTGCGGGTCGACGTACCTTCCGAACCGGTGGTGCTGCATGCCGATCCGCTGCGGCTGGCGCAGGTGTTCGCGAACCTGCTGACCAACAGCGCGAAGTACACCCCGCGCGGCGGCGTCATCCGGGTGCGGGCGGGTCTCGATGACCATTCGGTGCTGATCCGGATCGAGGACAACGGCATCGGCATCGCGCCCGAGGCGCTCGACCGGGTGTTCGACATGTTCAGCCAGACCGGCCGGGCGCAGAGCCGCAGCAGCGGCGGGCTGGGCATCGGGCTGGCGCTGGTGAAGTCGCTGATCGAGATGCACGGCGGCACCGTCGTGGCGAGCAGCGACGGCCCGGGGCGCGGTTCGGCCTTCGTGATCCGGCTGCCGCGCGGTGTGGGCGGCGGCGAAGCGCCGGTATCGCCGATGCATGCCGATGGTTCGCCGGCGTCCGACGGGGCGGCAGCGGCGCTTGCGCCGGTCGGGGAGCCCATCGAAGTGCCCGCCGTCGTGCCGGCGGCGACCGCCGGCGGGGCGGCTGCGGCCGGCGCCGGAACCGCCGAGGCCGGGCCGGCCGCTGTCGGGTCTGTCGGGTCTGTCGGGGCGAAGCCGGCGAACGCCGCGCCGGCCGCGACGACGCCGGCGGCTTGCGCCGCGCAGCCCGACGACGACGTCGCGTCGAGTCCGCCGCGCCGGGTGCTGGTGGTCGACGACAACGTCGACACCGCGGCCTCGATGGCCACGCTGCTGCACGCGTTCGGGCATCACGTGCAGCAGGCGCACGACGGCGAGCAGGCGCTCGAGATGGCGCGCCGCTTCCGTCCGGAGATGGTGCTGATGGACATCGGCATGCCGCGGATGAACGGGCTCGATGCGACGCGCCGGATCCGTCAGCTCGGCCCGACGCCGCGGCCGCTGATCGTCGCGGTGACCGGCTGGGGGCAGATCGCCGACCGCGAGCGTTCATACGAGGCCGGCTGCGACCTGCATCTGACCAAGCCGGTCGAGCTCGACGTGCTGCTGAAGATCCTGAAGCGGCTGCCGAATCCCTGAAGGCGGTCCGCGGGCGGGTTACGGATGGATCACGGGCGGATCGTCGGCCTGTCCATCGTCCGCCAGCCCCTTGCGCGCCAGCCGCAGCGCCGCGCGGATGACCGCCGGGTCGCCGATGTGGTTGGCCAGGATCAGCACCAGCCGCGCATTCAGCAGCTCGCTGTCGGCGTCGGACAGCCCGCGGTGGGCGGCCAGCAGCTCCTCGTAGAAGTCGTCGGGCGACGGCAGGTTCGGTTCCAGCTCCAGGTTCAGACCGGTCTGCGGCATCACAGGCTCCCCAATCCACAGGCGCGGCGCAGCGCCGCGGCCAGCCGCGCGGCATCGGGCCGGCGGCCGCGGGCGGCGACGTGCTGGTCGGGACGGAACAGATAGACGGTGCCCGGGCGCAGGTCATAGCGCTGCGTGAGCTTGCCTTCGAGGTCGTGGACCAGCACGCTGCCCGGCAGCGGCTCGACGCCGCCGTCACCGGCCGCCCGCACCGTCAGCAGCTCGAGCGCGGGCTCGAGCGCGCGCAGTTCGTCCAGCACCCGCTCCATCGCTTCGCGATCCCCATCGGCCGGCCGCCAGGCCAGCGTGAAGCGGCGCGGCAGCAGGTCGATCCACCAGCGCGGCCACCGGTCGACCTGCACCGGCGCATCGATCGCCGGCGCGCCGGGCACCGCCGGGCCGTCGAACGGCTCGCGATCGGCAGTGGACAGCGCGGAGCCGTGCAAGGTCGCCGGCACCGACAGGCGGCCGCTGTTGACCAGCCGGCGCGCGAACGGCGCATCGGCGGCCAAGGTCAGCACCGCGTCTCGCATCACGCGGCTGGCATGGCTCTTGGGCGTGATGAAGTCGGTCGAGCGGGTGGAGTTCAGGATGTTCTCGTCGGCCGCGTAGACCCGCTCGTCGTCGTAGCTGTCGAGCAGCGACTTGGGCGAGCGGCCCTGGATCACGCGGGCGAGCTTCCAGCCGAGGTTCTCGGCATCCTGCAGCCCCGAATTCGCGCCGCGCGCGCCGAACGGCGACACGCCGTGCGCGGCGTCGCCGGCGAACAGCACCCGTCCGTGACGGAACTTCTGCATCCGCATGCAGGCGAACGTGTAGACGCTGCACCATACCAGCTCGAACGGCGTGTCCGCGCCGAGCAGCGCGGTCACCCGCGGGATCACGCGCGCCGGTTCGCGCTCGGCGACCGGATCCGCATCCCAGCCGAGTTGGAAGTCGATGCGCCAGACGTCGTCGGGCTGCTTGTGCAGCAGCACCGACTGCCCGGGGTGGAACGGCGGGTGGAACCAGAAACAGCGCTCGGGGGGGGACGGGGCCGGCATCCGGACGTCGGCGGTCAGGAAGCGGTCGCGGAACACCTGGCCTTCGCTCTTCTGGCCGATCATCGTGCGCACCGGCGAACGGGCTCCGTCGGCGGCGATCAGCCAGTCGGCCGCGAGCGTGTAGGCGCCGTCGGGCGTCTCGACCTGCACCGTCACGCCGTCGGCGCGCGGCTCGATGCCGGTGACCTTGTTCTTCCAGCGGATCTGCAGGTTCGGCAGCTCGCGCGCGCGTTCGACCAGGTAGCCTTCGCAGTAGTACTGCTGCAGGTTGATGAACGCCGGCCGCTTGTGGCCGGGCTCGGGCAGCAGGTCGAACTCGTAGACCATGCGGTCGCGCAGGAACACCTTGCCGCGCTGCCAGCCGACACCCTTGGCGACGATCGGATCGCCGCAGCCCAGCCGGTCGAAGATCTCCATCGACCGCTTCGAGAAGCAGATCGCGCGCGAGCCGCTGGACAGCCGGTAGTCGTCGTCGAGCAGTAGCACCTCGATGCCGAGCTGCGCGAGCTCGATCGCGCAGGCCAGCCCCACCGGGCCGGCGCCGACGACGATCAGCGGGCGCCGGCCGCCGGGCCGGTCGAGCTCGGGCGGCCGCTGGTAGGCGTACTCGATCGTCTGGAAATCAACGTTCATCGTGCGCGGTCTCCTCCGGCAGCCGGCCCATCGCCGGCGGGGGCATGCATGCAGGCCGGACAGCCGCTGACGATTATAGGTGCGCGATCATCCGGGGTCCGCACGATCCGCCGGGGGAGCGCAACCGCTGCGCCGCCCGTCCGCCCCGGCCGCCGTTGCGAGGCGGCATCTCCCTTCCCGGTACGGGGTCAATCACTTGTTTGATAACATCCAATCAATCGATTGATTATGACGGGTTGACCGATGATGGCCGCGCGACAGGGTACACAGGATCCGGCGTCGGGTGCGCGCGCCAAGCTGATGCGCGCGGCGCTGCGCCTGTTCGCCGACAAAGGCTACGAAGGAGCATCGACGCGTGAGATCTGCGACGCGGCGGGCGCCAACCTGTCGGCGATCCGCTATTACTTCGGCGACAAGGCGGGCCTTTACCGGACGGTGTTCGCCGAGCCGCTGGGAGACCTGACCTGCGGTCGCGCGCTCGGCGAGTACGCCGCACTGCCGCTGCCGCAGGCGTTGCAGCAGTTCTACCGGGAGTTCCTCGAGCCGCTCAAGCATGGCGAGGCGGTGCAGCAGGTGATACGGCTGCATCTGGGCGAGCTGATGGAGCCCGCCGGCGTGCTGAACGCGCCGGCCGATGCCGACCTGCGGCTGATGTATGCGGGGTTGCTGCGGCTGCTGAGCCGCCATTTCGCGCTGCGGCGCGCCGATGCCGATCTGCAGCGGATGGCGATGGCGCTGATCGGCATGGCCACGCAGTGCTATCTGATGCATGGCGGCGCGCCGGCGCTGGCGCCGCAGATCGTCGGCTCGGCCCGGGCGATCGATCTGCTGGCCGAACGGATCACCGGCTATGCGATGGCGATCGTCGGCAGCGAAGAGCGGCGCCGCGGGCGGGTGTCGGCAGCGGCGGGCGACGCGCCGCTGCTGCATGCGGCCGCCGCGGACACAGGAAAGGGACAAAGGGGTGGTGATGTCAGCGTATCCGCGCACTGAAGTGCCCGTGCCCGTGCCCGCGCGCCGGCCGCTGCGCCGGGCCGCGCTGCTGCTGTGCCTGCCGCTGCTGCTGTCGGCCTGCGCCAGCCAGCGCGGTCTGTTCGCCACCGTCGGGCCCGACTATCGGACGCCGGAGCCGCCGGTGGCCGAGGGCTGGCAGGCGCCGCGCGAGGTGCTGGCGCATGGCGGCGATCCCGGCAAGCTGACGCAGTGGTGGGCGGGCTTCGACGACCCGGTGCTGCTGGCGCTGCTGGAGGCCGCGCAGCGCGAGAGCGCGACGCTCGCGCAGGCGGCCGCCCGCATCGAGCGGGCCCGTGCCGACGCGGCGGTCGCCGATCCGGCATCGCTGCCGACGCTCGATGCCATTGCCAGCGCCAATCGCGGCACCCTGCCGCTGCTCGGTCCGCCGCTGCTGCGCAACCAGTATCAGGCGGGCGTGCAGACCAGCTGGGAGATCGATCTGTTCGGTGGGCGGGCGCGTCAGCGCGAGGCGGCGCTCGCGCATCTGCAGTCCAGCGTCGCCGCGTGGCACGACGCGCGGGTGGCGGTGGCCGCCGAGGTCGCCAACAGCTACCTGAACCATCGCTACTGCGAAGCGCAGGTGGCGCTGGCGCGCAGCGATGCCGAGTCGCGCAGCGAGTCGCTGCGGCTGACCGAGATCGCCGGCAATGCGGGCTTCCAGCCGCCGGCCAACGTCGCGCTGGCTCGCGCGGTGGCCGCCGAGGGCGTGGCGACGCTGGCGCAGCGCCGCGCGCAGTGCGAGATATCGGTCAAGAGCCTGGTCGCGCTGACCGGCATCGACGAGCCGTCGCTGCGCCGGCGGCTGGAAGGCGATCCGGCGCAGTTCGCGAAGCTGCCGTCGCCGCCGGTCCGCCGGATCGACGAGGTGCCGGCACGGGTGCTGCTGCAGCGGCCCGACGTGGCGGCTGCCGAACGTGACGTGGCGGCGGCCAGCGCCGACATCGGCGCGGCCGAGGCGCAGCGTTATCCGAGCCTCACGCTGACCGGCAACATCCTGCCGACGCGCTTCGAGATCTCCGGCATGTCGCCGATCACCGCGACCACCTGGTCGATCGGCCCGTCGCTGTCGCTGCCCTTGTTCGACGGCGGCCGGCGCCGCGCCAATGCCGAGGCCGCGCGGGCGCAGTACAAGGCCGTCGAGGCGGTGTTCCGCGCGAAGGTGCGCACGGCGGCGCGCGAGGTCGAGGAATCGCTGGTGCGGCTGGCGGCGGTCGCGCAGCGCCAGCCCGACGTCGCCGCCGCCGCCGACGGCTACCGCGTCAGCTTCGAAGCCGCGCAGGTGCGGCATCGCGCGGGGCTCGGCAGCCTGATCGAGGCCGAGGAAGCGCGGCGCACGATGATCACCGCGCAGTCGGCGGTGACGGCGCTCGAGCAGGAACGGGTCGCGGCGCTGATCGCGCTCTATCGCGCCGCCGGCGGCGCCTGGGACGAAGCGCCGCCGCCGCCGGTGTCGCTGCGCTCGTCCGAGAATTCCGGGAAGAATCCGCAATGAATCTCCGTTCGTCGATACCGCTGGCCGTCATGCTGATGGCCGGCCTCACGCTGATCTCGGTGCCGCTGCTGCGCGCGCAGGACAAGGGCGCCAACGCCGGTGCGAAAGCCGAAGCCAAGGCCGACGCAAGAGCCGACGCAAAAGCCGATGCCAAGGCGGGCGCGAAGGCCGATGCGAAGGGCGACCCGTCGGCCAGGCAGTCGCGCCCGGCGCTGTCGGTCGCCGTGGTCCGGCCCGAGGCGACACGGCTGCCGCTGTCATTGACCGCCAACGGTTCGGTGGCCGCCTGGCAGGAGGCGATCCTCGGTGCGGAGGTCAATGGCCTCAGACTCGCCGAGGTGCGCGCATCGGTCGGTGATCAGGTCAGGCGCGGCCAGGTGCTGGCGGTGTTCGCCCGCGAAAGCGTGCAGGCCGACATCGCGCAGGCGCGCGCCGCGCTGGCCGAGGCCGAAGCCAATGCGGCCGACGCCCGCGCCAACGCCGAGCGGGCGAAGCAGGTGGCCGGCTCCGGCGCGCTCAGCACGCAGCAGGTCGCGCAGTATCAGACCGCCGAGAAGACGGCGCTCGCGCGCGTCGCCTCGGTGAAGGCGCAGCTCGACGCGCAGCAGCTCCGGCTGCGCTACACGCAGGTGGTGGCCAGCGACGACGGCGTGATCTCGTCGCGCACCGCGACCTTGGGCGCGGTGGTGCCGCAAGGGCAGGAACTGTTCCGGCTCATCAGGCAGAACCGGCTCGAATGGCGCGGCGAGGTGCCGTCGGCCGATCTGGCGCGGCTGTCGGTCGGGCTGCCGGTCAAGGTGCAGGCGGGCGGCAGCGCCGTCGTCGATGGCCGGATCCGCGTGATCGGGCCGACCGTCGACGCGCAGTCGCGCAATGCGCTGGTCTACGTCGATCTGCCCGGAGCGGTGGCCAAGGGATTGCGGCCCGGCATGTTCGCGTCCGGGGAGTTCGTCCTCGGCGCCACCGACGGTCTGACATTGCCTCAGGAGGCGGTGGCGCTGCGTGACGGGTTCTCGTATGCGTATCGCGTCGGCGAGCTGCAGGGCGACCAGGCGCGGATATCGCAGGTCAAGCTGCAGCTCGGGCGGCGCGTCGGCAATCGCGTCGAGATCATCGACGGCCTGAAGGCCGGCGACCCGGTGGTCGCCGGCGGCGCTTCGTTCCTCGCCGACGGCGACGTCGTCAAGGTCGTGCAGAAATGAACGTCTCCGCCTGGTGCATCCGCAACCCGATTCCGGCGCTGGTGCTGTTCGTGCTGCTGACGTTCGGCGGCCTGATGAGCTTCCAGTCGATGAAGGTGCAGAACTTTCCCGACCTGGACCTGCCTACCGTCACGGTGACCGCGCTGCTGCCCGGCGCCGCGCCGTCGCAGCTCGAGACCGACGTCGCGCGCAAGATCGAGAACTCGGTGGCCACGCTGCAGGGCGTCAAGCACATCTACTCGAGCACGCAGGACGGGGTGGCGATCGTCACCGTCGAGTTCCGGCTCGAGAAGCCGGTGCAGGAGGCGGTCGACGACGTGCGCTCGGCGGTGTCCAAGGTGCGCGCCGACCTGCCGGCCGATCTGCGCGATCCGATCGTCAACAAGATCGACCTGGCGTCCAGCCCGGTGCTGGCGTTCACCATCTCGTCGGACAGCATGGACGACGAGGCGCTGTCGTGGTTCGTCGACGACACGATCTCGCGCAGGCTGCTGAGCATGCCCGGGGTCGGCGCGGTCAACCGGGTCGGCGGCGTGTCGCGCGAGGTCACGATCGCGCTCGATCCGGGGCGGCTGCAGGCGCTGGGCGCGACCGCGGCCGACATCTCGCGACGGCTGCGCCAGGTGCAGCAGGAATCCGCCGGTGGCCGCGCCGATCTCGGCAACGGCGAGCAGCCGGTGCGCACGCTCGGCAACGTGCGCACCGCGCAGGAGATGGCGGCGCTCGAGCTGTCGCTGTCCGACGGCCGCCGGATCCGGCTCGACCAGGTGGCGTCGGTGCGCGACGACGTCGCCGAGCCGCGCTCGCTGGCCCTGCTCGACGGCAAGCCGGTGGTCGGCTTCGAGGTCACCCGCAGCCGCGGCGCCGGCGAGATCGACGTCGGCAAGGGCGTCTACCAGGCGCTCGACGAGCTGCGCGCGGCGCGGCCCGACCTGCGGATCACCGAGGCATTCAACTTCGTGACCCCGGTGGACGAGGAGTTCCAGGGCTCGATGGCGCTGCTGTACGAGGGCGCGATCCTGGCGGGGCTGGTGGTGTGGCTGTTCCTGCGCGACTGGCGCGCGACCCTGGTGTCGGCGGTGGCGCTGCCGCTGTCGGTGATCCCGGCCTTCATCGGCATGCACTACTTCGGCTTCACGATCAACGTGGTGACCCTGCTCGCGCTGTCGCTGGTCATCGGCATCCTGGTCGACGATGCGATCGTCGAGGTCGAGAACATCGTGCGCCATCTGCGGATGGGCAAGACGCCCTACCAGGCGGCGATGGAGGCGGCCGACGAGATCGGCCTGGCGGTGATCGCCACCACCTTCACGTTGATCGCGGTGTTCCTGCCGACCGCGTTCATGAGCGGCATCGCCGGCAAGTTCTTCAAGCAGTTCGGCTGGACCGCCGCGTTGGCGGTGTTCGCCTCGCTGGTCGTCGCGCGGATGCTCACGCCGATGATGGCCGCCTATCTGCTGAAGCCGGCCAAGGAGCACACGGCGCAGGACGGCTGGGTCATGCGCAACTACCTGCGGATGGTCGGCTGGTGCATCCGCCACCGGATCCTGACGACCCTGGGCGCGCTGCTGTTCTTCATCGGCTCGGTGTCGCTGATCCCGCTCCTGCCCACCGGCTTCATTCCGCCGGACGACAACTCGCAGACGCAGGTCTATCTGGAGCTGCCGCCCGGCTCGACGCTGGCGCAGACCCGCGAGATGGCCGAACGCGCCCGCCTGCTGCTGGGCGGCGTCGAGCACGTGCGCAGCGTCTACACGACGATCGGCGGCGGCGCCGCCGGCACCGATCCGTTCGCGCCGCAGGGCGCCAGCGAGGTGCGCAAGGCGACGCTGACGGTGCTGCTGACCGAACGCAGCGAGCGGCCGGTGCGCAAGCAGCCGATCGAGCAGAAGATCCGCGATCCGCTGTGGGAGCTGCCGGGCGTCCGGACCAAGGTCGGCCTGGGCGGCTCGGGCGAGAAATACATCCTGGTGCTGACCGGCGACGACCCGCAGGCGCTCGCGCTGGCCGCGCGCGAGGTCGAGAAGGATCTGCGGACGATCTCGGGCCTGGGCAGCATCGCGTCGACGGCGGCGCTGGTGCGCCCGGAGATCGCGGTGCGGCCGGACTTCGCCCGGGCCGCCGACCTCGGCGTCACCACCGCGGCGATCGGCGAGACCTTGCGCATCGCCACCGTCGGCGACTACGACGTCGCGCTGCCGAAGCTGAACCTGTCGCAGCGGCAGGTGCCGGTGGTCGTGCGGCTGCAGTCCGACGCCCGCCACGATCTGGCGCTGCTCGAGCGGCTGGCGGTGCCGAGGATCAAGCCGGGCGTCGGGCCGGTGACGATCAACCAGGGCGCGACCCTGGAGGTGTCCAGCGGCCCGGCGATCATCAGCCGCTACGACCGCGCGCGCAACGTCAACTTCGAGATCGAGCTGTCGGGCCGGCCGCTCGGCGACGTGACCGTCGAGGTGCAGAACCTGCCGTCGATCCGCAACCTGCCGCCGGGCGTGCGGCAGATCGAGATCGGCGACGCCGAGGTGATGGGCGAGCTGTTCGCCAGCTTCGGCGTGGCGATGCTGACCGGCGTGCTGTGCATCTACCTGGTGCTGATCCTGCTGTTCAAGGACGTGCTGCAGCCGGTCTCGATCCTGGCGGCGCTGCCGCTGTCGCTGGGCGGCGCGTTCGTCGCGCTGCTGCTGACCGGCAAGAGCTTCTCGATGCCTTCGCTGATCGGCCTGATCATGCTGATGGGCATCGCGACGAAGAACTCGATCCTGCTGGTCGAGTACGCGATCGTCGCGCGGCGCGACCATGGTCTGTCGCGGTTCGATGCGCTGATCGACGCCTGCCACAAGCGGGCCCGGCCGATCGTGATGACGACGATCGCGATGGGCGCCGGCATGCTGCCGATCGCGATCGGCCATGGCGTGGCCGACCCGTCGTTCAGGAGCCCGATGGCGATCGCGGTGATCGGCGGGCTGATCACGTCGACGTTCCTGAGCCTGCTGGTGATCCCCGTCGTCTACACCTGGATGGATGACTTCGAGCATCTGTTCGGGCGGGTGTGGGGCGCGCTGACCGGGCGGCGCCGGCGGGCCGCGGCCACGCCGCCGCGGTGAGCGGCCGCCGGGCGCCGCGCTGCCGCCGCAGCGCCCTGGCCGTATCCCCGGTCCTCGCTCATCGCAGCGCCCCGGCCGTGCCTCCGGTCGGCGCGCGGCCAATCACCGCGCGATGCCCTTTGTGGGACAATGCCCGAGCGCTGGAGACCGTGCCGCGATGCCCCTGAAGAACATGGCCCGCCCGTTGCCGGACGGGGGTTCGTCGTTGACCGAGGCCGAAGGCCGCATCAGCCATCGGCTCGACACGATGCAGCATCGGCTGATGTTCGATCGCAGCGGGTTCCTGGACCGCATGCTGCCGTTTCGCGGGAGTCGCTGACGCCATGTACCGGACGATCGACGCCCGACCGGCGCGGGCCACCGCTGCCCGCTCCGCCGAGCGCGCCTGGCAGTGGTGCCTGGCGATCGCCGATGCGCGGCGGCGCGGGGCGCTGCCGGCGGGCGGCGGCGAGGCTTCCTTTGCGCTGGACGATGGATCGGCCGATCGACCGCGGCTCGTGGCGCTGGCAGGCGCAGCCGCCGGCGAAGCGGTCGCTCCGCCTGTTGCTACGACCGTTGCTCCGCCGGAGATGCGGTGGGTGCCGGCCGGCGGCTGGACGCCGAGGGGTGGCTGGACGCCGGCAGCCCGCGCGCTGTTCGCGCTCTATCTGCCGCTGCTGTCGATCGATGCCGGCCGCGGCTTCCTCGTCGCGCATCTGGGGCAGAGCATCGACGGGCGGATCGCCACCCGCAGCGGCGATTCGCAGGCGCTGAACTGCAAGGCCAATCTGGTGCACCTGCACCGGCTGCGCGCGCTGAGCGACGCAGTGCTGATCGGCCGCGAAACCGCCAGCCATGACGATCCGCGGCTCACCACCCGGCTGGTCAGCGGCGCCAATGCGGTCAGGGTCGTCATCGACCCCGAGTTGCGGCTGTCGGCGGATCTGCAGATCTTCACCGACGGCCAGGCGACGACGCTGGTGGTCTGCGCACCACCCCAGGCCGCAGAGGCCATGCAGCGGCTCGGGCAGGACCGGGTCGTCGCCGTGGCGCCCGGCGCGGACGGCCGCCTGTCGCCACCGGCCATCCGCGCGGCGCTGGCCGACCGCGGGCTCGCGGCGGTGTTCGTCGAGGGCGGCGGCGTCACCGTGTCGCGCTTCATCGAATCCGGCTGCGCCGACCGGCTCCATGTCGCGGTGGCGCCGGTGCTGGCCGGCGCAGGGCGCGACGGCCTGCAGCTCGCCGGGGCGGACCTGATGCGCGACGGCACGCGGCCCGGCTGCCGGTTGTTCCGGATGGGGAGTGACGTGCTGTGGGATTTCGATCTGCGCAGCGTGGCCGGGCCCGGTTCCGGTGCGATGGCGGGCGAAGAGGCCTCGGTGCAATACATCGGCTAGCGCAGGCGGCCCGAGGGACGAGCCGCAAGGGGGCTCGTCGGTTCCGACGATGGTCGGTCCGTCGCCGGCCGCCTACAGTTCCGCCTCCCCCTCTGCCCGAGCACGCAATGAGCTTCGATTCCCTGCAGGTGCCGATGAGCCTGGGCAGGACCGAGTTCTGCCCGACGTACGAGTCGGTCAAGAAGATCGGCTACGGCGCCGACGATGAAAGCGGCTGGATCGTCGGCGATCCGCGCGAGCGGATGGTGCACCCGGTCCTGCTGTCGATGTACCTGTGGTGGCCGCAAGGCTTCTTCATCCAGGAGCCGGGTGCGATCGGGCATTTCGACATGTTCAAGCAGCGCTTCGGTCATCTGCTGAAGTATCCGTACCTGCACGGCAAGACGCACGCGCGCTTCTTCAAGGCATTCAAGGCCGGCACCCGCATCACCGCCGAGGTCGTCGTCAGCGAGAAGTACGAACGGCGGGGCCGTGAATTCATCGTGCTGCTGGCCCGGTTCACCGACGAGCAGGGCGCCGACATCGCCGAGTACCGGCATACGGTGATGACGCGCAGCCATGCGCCGATCCGCGGCATCGGCGACAAGGAGTCCGCATGACCGGCACCCCGACGAAGCGTCCGGCGGTCGGCGATCCGCTGCCGGCCCTGCACGTGCAGATGACGCTGGCCAAGGCCAGGCTGTTCTCGCTGCCCAAGGAGAGCTTCCACACCCATGACGACATGGCGGTCGCCATCGGCCTGAAGCGCGCCGCGCCGCAGGGCCTGATGGCTTACGGCTATCTGTCCCGGCTCGCGACCGATTATTTCGGGCCCTCCTGGGTATCCGGCGGCGAGCTGAACGTCGCCTTCATCAATCTGCTCGACCGGGACGACCTGCTGACCATCGCCGGCAAGGTGACCGGCGTCGAGCGGGACGGTGGCCGCACCCGGGTGACCGTCGAGATCTGGGTCGACAGCCACCGCGGTACGCGGGTGGCGGCGGGGAATGCGATCGGCTACGTCGATGAGTGACGGCCCTGGCCGATGCGGCGTCCGTGGCGGGTCGCGTCGTCGCATTCGACGATGCCGCTGGAACGGCCTGCTCCTTAACATGCAGGCACCGGAACGATACGAGGCACCGGTCCTCGCTTGCGGGTTCGCTCAATGACGATCGTCAACGCACCGGCGGGTGCCTTCGCCGAATGGCTGGCACTGCCACCCGGCTTCCGATTCCCCGACGTGCCGCTCCGGATAGACCGGCAACGCCAGCGGCGGAACCATCTGATCACCGGCGTCGACGATGATCTGTTCGGCGACCGCGTCAACGCTGGCGTGCTGACGGATGTCATCAGCCAGTCCGTCCATGCCGTGAAGCTGCCGATAGATGGACGCGTGCTGCTTGGTCTGCAGGTGCAACAGCGGACGGCGCTGTCGATCGGACAGGACCTGATCGGCAGGGGGCGGATCGACGCACTCGTGTCTGCGCCGCGGGGCCACCTGCTCACGTGTTCTTATCATCTGATCGCCGCGGACCAGCCGGCTTCGGCGCCGCCGCCGGTCTCGATACGCAACACGATGCTCCTGCTCGATCCATCGACACCGCGCGCCGCGCCGGGCGCACGACCCGTCGAGGACCCGCTGGCCGGCTTCACGCGTTCCGGCCGCTGCACGATGACGCCGGAAGCGGTGCGCGCCTACTGCGCAGAGATCGGCAACCTGATCCACTTCGACGAGGAATACGCCCGAGCGCGTGGCTATCGTGCGCCGATTGCGCCACGCCTGCTGGACGTGACGATTCTCGTGGCGGAACTGCGTCGGGCGCATGGCGACCGGTCCGCGCCCTTCGCATTCGACCTCGATCTCCGCGTGCACCGGCCGCTGTTCTGGGACGAGACGCTGGACACCTGGATCCGCCGGGCGGGCGACTCCTTCGAGTTCCGCCTGGTTACCGGTGACGGACGGATCACCAGCGCGGCCACTGCCACGCTGGGAACCGAGCCTCGTTCGACGCGGTCCGGTCCAGCGAATCCGGCTGATGAATCGGAGTTCCGCGCATGACCACCCAGATTCTGCAGGGCGTCAAGGTCGTCGACCTGACCTCGGTGATGCTCGGGCCATACGCCACCCAGATCCTCGGCGACATGGGTGCGGATGTCATCAAGGTGGAGAGCATTCACGGCGGCGACGTGCTGCGGCGCGGCGCCCCGCAGAAGAACCGCGTCGGCGCCGCCTTCATGGGCCTGAACCGCCACAAGCGCAGCGTTGCGCTGGACCTGGCCTCCGCCGAGGGGCGGGAGGCACTGCTGAAGATCGTCGCCACTGCGGACGTCTTCGTGCACAACATGCGCGGATCGGCCGCTGCCCGGCTGGGTCTGCAATACGAGCAGCTCAAGGCGGTCAACCCGCGGCTGGTCTACTGCGCGAGCTGGGGTTTCGGGAGCAATGGCCCCTATGCCGGCAAGCCGGCGTTCGACGACATCATCCAATCGCTGTCGGGGATGGCGGCGCTGCAGGGAACCGTCCGCGGAAAGCCCGGCTTCGTGCCCACCGCGATCGTCGACAAGATCACCGGCCTGACCACCGCCTATGCGATCGCGATGGGGTTGTTCCAGCGCGAGCGGACCGGAACCGGCGTGTCGTTCGAGATCCCGATGTTCGAGACGGCGGTCAGCTTTCTCTTCATCGAACACCTGGGCGCCGCGGCCTTTGCCGACGACGATGGCGCGACACCCGGCCATCCGCGCCAGGTGATGGAGCGCGGCCCTTTCGCCACCAGTGATGGTCACCTGACCATCATGCCGTATACCGGTCAGCAGTGGCGTCGCTTCTTCGAAGCGGCCGGGCGGATCGACCTGGCGTCGGATCCGCGGGTGACGGACGACATCCTGCGCAACGAGAACATCGAGCTCATGATGCGTTGGGTCGCCGAATGCGTGGCGGACAAGCCTACGGCCTACTGGCTCGCGCTGCTGGAGACGAACGACATTCCGGTGGCCGTCACCCGCAGCCTGGACGAGGTGCTGACGGATCCGCATCTCGCCGCGGTGGGGTTGCTTCAGCAGCAGATGCATCCGGTGACCGGAGCGACGCGGTCGATCGCTCCGCCGCTGCTGGTGGATGGCGAGCGCCCCGCGATGCGCCGTCCGGTCCCGCGCCTGGGCGAGCACACGCGGGAGATCCTGCTCGAAGCGGGCCTGGCGCCGGAGCAGGTCGACCGGCTGTTGGCGGCAGGCATTGCTGCCGTGACGCCGCCGGCCGGTCCGGCCTGCTGATCAGGCGGTGACGCTGAATCCCAGTGAATCGATGATCCTTTTCCAGCGGGCGTAGTCGGCGACGACCGTTTCGCGCATCTGCGCGACGGTGCCGCCGGTCGCCTCGAAGCCGAGACGCGCCAGCGTCTCCTGCATCTTCGCGCTCTTCAGCCCGGCATTGCAGGCGCGATTCCATTCGGTGACGGCCTCGGCCGGGGTGCCCTTGGGCGCCCACAGCGCGGACCAGGGTTCGCATTCGAGGTTCTTGTGACCCAGCTCATCGAGTGTCGGTACCGACGGCAGCGCCTTGGAACGCCGACGCGAGGTCACCGCGATCGACCGAAGCTTCCCCGTGCGGTGCAGGTCGGCCACCTCGGAGGTGTTGTTGATCGCGAGCTCGATGTGGCCACCGAGCACCGCCGCCACGAGGTCGTTGCCGCCCTTGAACGGCACGTGCTGCAGGCTCAGCCCGAATTCCCGGCCGAGCATCTCGCCGAACAGATGGGCGATGCTGCCGGTGCCGCCGTGCCCGTACAGCGTGCCTGCCGGCTTGCTCTTCGCCCAGGTGATGAGATCGGCCATGTTCCGGACGCCCGTACCGTTCGCCACCGAGATCGTCAGTGAGTAGGTGCACAGGCTGATGATCGGGTCGACGTCGTTGACGAAGTCGATGTCGACGTTCTTGTTGGCCAGCGGCGCGATGACGGCGGTGGTGCTGCCGGACAACCCGACCGTGGCGCCGTCGGCCTTCGAGCGGGTCAGGCCTTTCGCCGCAATGAGGCCGGACGCCCCCGGCTGGTTGACGACGAGAACGCTGCGGTCGAGCGCCGCGCCGGCCTGCTCGGCGATCGCCCTGCCCACGATGTCGGTCCCGCCGCCTGGCGGAAAGCCGACCAGCAGCTTCAAGGTTCCTTCAGGAAGGGCGGCGGCAGCCGATCCCGTCAGCGGCAATGCCGCCGCGAGGGCTCCCGCGCAAAACGTTCTGCGTTTCATCGTCTGCGTCTCCAACTCCATTGGTCGGCGGCGTTTGCGAGCCGCGATGCCCGCGGATCGCCGGTCCGGTCCCTCGCTATGCTAGGGGCCATCCACGCACAGGTGTATCGTCGTTTGCGACGAGGGCCTGCCGGGTGCTAACCGAGGATGCGGTACTTGCGCGCGATCGACACCGCCTGCGTGCGGCTCTGTGCATCCAGCTTCAGGTTGATGCTGCGCAGATGCGTGCGAATCGTGCTGTCGGAAACCTGCAGCTTCTCCGCCATCGCACTGTTCGAATAGCCCTCGGCGACGAGCCTGAGCACCTCGAGTTCCTTCTGAGTCAGCGCTTCGATGTACGGCGGCAGGTCGTGCGTGCCCGCCGGGTGCGATTCGGGCATCACCAGGTAGGGGCCGAACGAACCGCGCAGCTTGTGGGCGTACTCGATCAGCGTCGGGTCGGCCCGATCGGAGGCGTTCAGCTCCTGGATCACCGCCTCCACCGCCGGCAGGACCAACGGGCCTTCATCCAGCATCAGCCGCATGAACCCTTCCCGGTGACCATCGATCACCAGATCCCGCGCCACGGCGGTGGCGAGGTCGCGCCGGTTCAGGCGCCACAACGCGATGATCTTCAGCACCGATAGCTTGCGGACCCGCCGTATCCGCGACTCGACGCGCAGCCTGGGCAGCTCGCCGTCGATCCGCGCGATCACCTTGGCGGCGTCGCCGAAATGCGCGTCCCATCGCATGCGGGCCAGCGTGATCTCCAGGATGTCGTGGGCGGGCAGCCGCAGCCGCTCGACGCGCTGCCAGACCTCCGGTTCGTCGGCCCGGTCGATCTCCTCCCTGGCACCGGCCCGGTTCCCCTGCAGGATCAGCAGGCGGCCGCGCTGCAGCCGTGCCGTGGCCACAACGCGCGCCAGGTCCCGCGCGTAGCCGAGAGACTCCAGCTCGGTCAGGACGCGGAACGACTGGTCGACATCGCCTCGCCAGAACTGGATGTGGCTGCGGATCACGTAGCTGCTGATGATGTGATCCGGCAAGCCCATCTCGCTGGCCAGCGGCAGGTAGACCTGCAGCAGCCGCTCGACGGCATCCAGCGCATTGGCCTCGTACAGCGTGGACGCATACAGGACGCCGGCCCACGCATTGCCGCTGGTCTGATTGGCGTCGTCCTCCGACGTGGTCGCTTCCAGGGCTGTCTGGAAGCGCGCCATCGCCTGGCGCAGCCGGCCACGCTCCTTGTCGAACATGCCTTCGGTGGCTTCGGCGTACATGCGGTTCAGCGCGCTGCTGCCCTGCGTGCGCCGGGCGACGTTCAGCAGGCGCCGGGCCTCGCGCAGATCGCCCATCACCGCCGACACGTGCGCCATGCAATTGGTCAGCACCGCATCGGCGAACGGGACGGGCGTGGGCAGCCGTGCCAGGCATGCCTGTCCGACCTCGTACGCCTCGTCGTAGCGGTCCATCATCGTCAGCAGCAGCGGCCGCAACGCATTGACGTGGGCGCGGATGGCGGGATCCGCGCTGGACTGCAGGCCGCTTTCGACGAAGCCCTTCATGGCCTCCGCGGCGCCCCGCGTGAAGAGCCCTGCCCAGGCATGCAGGACCTGAATCAGCGGATGGTGCCGCAGGACGTCGTCCGGCGGCAATGCACTCAGCCAGCGCTCCAGCAGACGCATCCGGCCTCGCTCGAGGTAGCGCAGTGCGTGAGCCGTCAGCAGGCGGATCGCACGCTCGAAGTCCCGGCCCTCGAGCGCATGGTCGATCGCCGGTGCGTAGCGCCCCGCCGATTCGAACCACTCCGACGCCCGCCGATGCAGCGTCGGCACGTCGTCCGGGTGCTCGCGGCCGAGCTGCGCCTGCAGGAAGGTGGAGAACAGCCGGTGATACTGGAAGATCGGCTCGGGACCCGGCTCCTCGAGCTTCGACAGGAACAGGCCTTCGGCATGGACCCGGTCCAGCATCGCGACAGCGTCGGCATCGCCCAGCAGGTGACGGCACAGTCCCGGATTCAGTTCCGCCAGAATGCTGGTGCGCAACAGGAAGTCGCGCGAACGGAGCGGTTGACGGGCCAGCACCTCCTCCGCCAGGTATTCGCCGATCGCTCCGCTGGCGCCGAACAATCTGCCGACGAAGCTCTGCGGACGGTCGTAGCGCCTCAAGGCCATCGACGCGAGGACCAGCGCGGCGATCCAGCCTTCGGTGCGCGCGTGCAGCGACTGGATGTCTTCGGCGTTCAGCGTGTCCACGCCGGAAAGCGCGAAGAACCGGCTGGTCTCGTCGAGGCCGAACCGCAGCATTTCCGCGTCGACTTCGACGAGATGGCCGCGGACCCGAAGGCGGGGCAGGCCGATGTCCGGCACGCTGCGCGAGCCGATCACCAACTGGCCGCCCCGCGGCAGATGCTGGACGATGTCGCGGATCACGCCCAC
>OEIU01000530.1_pt1 | contig 34636 bp, 27 predicted proteins | sample 1539221 | NCBI WGS metagenome assembly OEIU01 (sample SAMN03792071, study PRJEB22550) | activated sludge metagenome | feature: wastewater treatment plant; material: activated sludge; isolation source: Wastewater treatment plant of a petroleum refinery complex | place: Argentina: Zarate | collected...
CTGAGCCCCGGCGACGGGCTGCGGGCCGTCTCGGCCGGCCTCCTCGCGGCCGTCGCCTGGAACGTCCTGACGTGGCGCCTGGGCCTGCCGGCGTCGTCGACGCACGGGCTGATCGGCGGCCTGGTGGGCGCCACGGTCGCCGCCGCCGGGCTCGACGACGTCGACTGGGGCGTCGATGCGCTCGCCGAGGGCCGGCTGGAGGGGGTCGCCAAGGTCGTCGCGGCGCTCCTGCTCTCACCGCTGGTGGGGCTGCTGCTGGGGGCCCTGGTGCTCCGGGCGGCCGCCGCGGCCCTGCGGGGGGCCCGGGTGGGCTGGAACCGGCGGTTGCGCCTGCTCCAGTGGCCGACGGTCGCGGGCCTCTCGTTCGCCCACGGCTGGAACGAGGCCCAGAAGAGCATGGGCGTCATCGCGCTCGCACTGCTGGCGGGCGGCGCGACCGACCGGCTGGAGGTCCCGCAGTGGGCGGTCGTCGTCGCCGCGGCGACGATCCCGGTCGGCGCGTTCGTCGGCGGGTCCCGCATCATCCGCACCCTGGGGTACGGGGTGTACCGGCTGCGGCCGATCCACGCGGCGGGTGCCCAGGCGACCGCCGCGGCGGTCGTCGCCGCCACGTCGGCGTGGGGCGGTCCCGTGTCGACCAGCCAGGTCACGAGCTCGGCGATCATCGGCGTGGGCGCCGCCGAGCATCCCCGGGCCGTGCGCTGGGGCACCGGGAAGGAGATGCTGGTGGCGTGGCTGCTCACCATCCCCGCCACCGCGATCCTCGGCGCGCTCCTCGCGGGGATCCTGCGCGCCGGCGCGGCGATCGGATGAGCGCCCCTTGAGAAGCCGGCTGCAGCGGGCGGCGGAGCGTCTCACGGAGCGCCTGGCGCCGAAGGTGCCGGACTTCCACGGGCTGCTCGCGGCGCAGTGCGCCGTGGTGGTGGAGGCGCTCGACGAGCTGGTCGCCTTCACGAGCGGGGGCACCCCCGTCCACGGGGTCCGGGTGCGGGAGCTCGAGAAGGAGGGGGACCGCCGCCAGGTGGTGACCCTCGACACCCTCGCGCGGGCCTTCGCGACGCCGATCGACCGCGGAGCCATCTACCTGGCCGCGACGGCGATCGACGACGTCCTGAACTACGCGAAGACGACGGTCCGCGAGATCGAGGTGCTCGACGTGCGGCCCGACCGCTGGATGGCGGAGATGGCCGGGCACCTGCGCGACGGGGGCGCCGCCCTCGGCGCCGGGTTCGCCCTGCTGCGCGACGATCCGGAGGCGGCCCACGCGAGGGCCATCGAGGTGCACAAGTCGGAGCGCAACGCCGAGAAGGTCTACCGCGCCGCGGTGGCGGACGTGTTCGCCGCGGCGCAGTTCGCGCAGGCCATCGGACCCGGCGCCGAGGGGGTGCCGGAGGCCTTCGACCGGCTGCTCCTGAACCTGCGCCGCCGCGAGGTGTACCGGCACCTGTCCAACGCCGCCGACCATCTCGACGTCGCCGGCCGCGCGCTGCTGGACATCATCCTCGCGGACGTCTGAGACACGAGAGGAAGGAGGAGCGATGCAGGGGATCAGGGAGGCCGCCGCCGAGTTCCTGGCCGGGCGCCGGATCGCGGTGACCGGCGTGTCGCGGCACCCGGAGAGCCACGGCGCCAACGTCGTCTATCGCCTCCTGCGGGACCGCGGCTACGAGGTGTTCGCCGTGAACCCGAACGCCGACGAGGTGGAGGGCGACCGGGCGTACGACGCCCTCGCCGACATCCCCGGAGGCGTCGACGGGGTGGTCATCGGCACGCGGCCCGAGTCGGCGGAGGCGACGGTGCGCGAGTGCGCCGACCTCGGCGTGACGCGCGTCTGGATGCACCGGGGGCCGGGGGCGGGGAGCGTCTCGCCGGAGGCGGCGGCGTGGGGACGGGCGCACGGGATCACGGTGATCGACGGCGGCTGCCCGTGCATGTTCGCCCCCACCGCCGACGCCGGGCACCGGGTGATGCGGATGGTGCTCACCCTCACCGGCAACGTGCCCCGGAAGGTCTGATCCGGCCGGGGGGGTGCGCCCGCCCGGCGCCGGTCGTACGATCGCGGCGTGTCGGGGGACGTCGAGACCCTGCTCGCCGACGCGCAGGCCGCCGCGATGGGCGGACGGTGGGCGGCGGCCCGCGACGGCTACGCCGCGGCGGTCCCCCGGGCCGGCCCGCCCGCGGAGCTGGGGCTGGCGGAGGCCCTCATGTGGCTCGGCGACACCGACGGCGCCGTGCATCGCGCCCGCCGTGCGTACGCCGGGTTCCGGCGGGCATCGGAGCACATGTCGGCGGGCGAGGCGGCGATCCTCCTCTACTTCCTCTACCGGGAGAGCCTCGGCAACGTCGCCGCCGCCTGCGGGTGGATGGCGCGGCTGGAGCGGATGGTGGAGGAGCACGGCCTGGAGCCGCTGGGCGGGTGGGCGCTGCTGCTCCGCGCCCACGACCGCGGCGGCCGCGGCGACGCCCTCGGCGGGGGGGCGCTCTCGGGGGCGGCATCGGCGGCCGCGCAGGCGGGCGCGGACCCCGACTTGGAGCTGTGCGCCCTCGCGGCCCGGGGGGCGCTGCTCGTGCAGGCCGGCCGCCTCGACGAAGGGCTCGGCCTGCTCGACGAGGCGATGGCGGCGACGCTGGCCGGGGAGGGCACCCGACCCGACACGGCCGTGTTCACGAGTTGCTGCACGATCGTGTCGTGCAGCCGGTCGGCCCAGTTCGCCCGGGCGGCCCAGTGGATCCGCGCGTCAGAGGCCATCGCCGAGCGGATCGGCTCGTTCCACGTCCACACCACCTGTCGTCTCCACCTGGGGTGCGTCCTGCTGGGCACGGGGCGGTGGGCGGAGGCCGAGGCCGAGCTGACCGACGCGATGCGGCTGGCGCGGACCGCGGAGCCGCCGGTCTTCGCCGAGGCCCTCGCCCGGATGGCGGAGCTGCGCCTCGCGCAGGGGCGGGTGGAGGAGGCGGCCGCGTTACTCGAGGGCGTGGAGGACCGGGCGACGTCCGTCGCCGCGCTGGCCGGGGTGCTGCTGGCCCGTGGGGACCCGGCCGGCGCCGCCGCGACGCTGCGCCGGCGCCTGCGGTCGGTCGGCGACGGTTGCCTGGAGGCCGCGATCCTGGTGGAGCTGCTCGCCGAGGCCGAGGTGGCCGGGGGCGGGGTGGGCTCGGCCGGCCGCCGCGCCCGGGAGCTTGCACGTCTGGCCGAGACGGTGGGTTGCGACGTGGTCACGGCGCGCGCCGAGCGCGCCCTGGGGCGGGTGGCGGCGGCGGCCGGCCGCCCCGCCGTGGAGCATCTCGAGGCGGCCCTCGAGGCGTTCTGCCGGCTGGAGATGCCGCTCGAGGCCGCGCGTACTCACCTGCTGCTCGCCGACGCCCTTGCGGAGGAGGCCCCGGAGGAGGCGGTCCGCGAGGCCCGCGCCGCGGCGGCCGGATCCGACGCTCTGGGGGCCGCACGGCTCGCCGACGCCGCCCGGGCGCGCCTGCGCTCCCTCGGCGTGCGCGCCGGCCCGTCCGGGCCGCGGAGCCTCGCCCTCCTGACCCGCCGCGAGCTGGAGGTGCTCGGGCTGCTGTCCGACGGCATGTCCAACCGGGACATCGCCGAGCGCCTCTACCTCACGCGCAAGACGGTGGAGCACCACGTGCACAACGTGCTGGTGAAGCTGGATCTGCGGAACCGGGCCGAGGCGGCGGCGTATGCGGCGCGCCACGGCGCCGCAGATCACGCCACGACCTAAGGGTTCTCATCGATGCGCGGCCGGGGCCGACGCGGCGATGGTCGGTGCGCACCGCCCCACCGACACCGGAGGACACCATGGCCGAGACCACCCTCACCGACGCGCTCACCGTCCAGCGTGCGATGCTCGCCGCCGCCGTGCGCGGCGACATGCAGGCGCTGCGCGACACCCTGCACCCCGACTACGCGTACACGCCCAGCGACGGCGTGGAGCAGCCCGGCCCGGACGCGGGGGTCGCCGTGGCCGAGCTCTACACCACCGCCTTCCCGGACGTCGTGATCGAGGAGGTCCGCTCGTGGGCGCCGGCCCCCGATGTGGCGATCATGGAGTTCCGCGTCACCGGCACCCACACCGGGCCGCTCGGCGACCTACCGCCCACCGGCCGTCGGATCACCGCGATGGTCTGCAACATCGTGGAGGTTCGAGACGGCCTGATCTGGCGCGAGCACGAGTACTTCGACGAGCTGGCGCTCCTCCGTCGGCTGGGGCTCGCCCCGACGGGCTGATCGCGCCGGCGGGGCGTCGGGGGTGCGGCCGTCTCGGGGCCGCGCCCCCGCGTCAGCGGGCGTCGAGCGCCCGGTGCAGCTCCGCCCACGCCCAGCGTCGCATCGCCCACCCCAGCTCCCGCGCGATCCGCCCCGACTCGTCGAGCCGCCGCAGGTCGTCGACCAGGAACGCGCAGGCCACGATGTCGGCATCGGCCGACCCGGCGAGCGCGGCCAGCTCGCCCTCGGGCTCGTCGCCGAGCGCCTCGCCGCGCTCCAGGCGCAGGATGCGGCGCTCGGTCAGCGCCCGGACCCCCGCCGCCAGGCGTGCCGCGGGGCTGTCGCCCTCCGCGTCGGCCACGGGCCGCAGCGCCGCCCGGAGGCGATCCCAGGTCGCCGCCCGGGTGTCCTCCCACCCGACCTGCGCAGCGACGCCCGCGGGGCCCGCGCGCTCCATCGCCGCGAGCACCCGGGCGTGGGCGATCACCGGCGCGGCGATGCCGGCGACGTCCGCGGTCACGTCCGCGTCAGTCGACGACGATCACCTCGCAGCCGGCGTCCCGCTCGACGTCCGCGGCGACGTCCGAGCCGAGCAGCCGCCCGAGCATGCCGTGGTGGTGGTGCCCCACGACGATGGCGGTGGCGTGCCGTTCCTTCGCGACGTCGACGATGAGGCGCGCCGGCTCGCCGGGCGCCCACACGTAGTCGGCGGCGACGCCCGCGTGCTCCAGGCGCGCCTGCGCGTCCTCCAGGGTCTCCGTGATCTCGGGCGGCGGGGTGAAGCCCCCCGTGATGGGGGTGCCGTCGCCGGCCGTGCCGAACTGGCGCGGGTCGCGCGGATCGAGCGGCATCTCCAGCACCGCCAGCACGATCAGGCGCGCGTGGTGCCCGCGCGCCTCCTCCGCCGCCCGCTCCAGGGCGCGCACCGAGGCTTCCGACCGGTCGTACCCCACCACGATGCTCATCTGCATGACCTCCCCGTCATCGCGGCGTCCGCGGCGGGCCGATCAGGGGCGTCGCGACCGGGGCGGCGGCCCCGATGAACTCCACCAGCCCGTCGCCACCGACCGTCGGCACCACGTTGGCCCAGTTGTTCGCGACCCACACATTGCCCGACTGGTCGATCTGGACGGCGGTCAGATGCTGCAGGCCGCCGTTGGTGAAGCCGGTGAGCGGTGGCGAGAGCACGTCGCCGGTCCGCGACCCCGGCGGGCAGCTCGCCACCCTCCGGCCGCAGAGCTGGGTGAGCGTCCGGCCCGGGAAGCTGGCCACCCACACGTTGTCGTCGCCGTCGATCGCGACGCCCCACGGGCCGAACATGCCCGGCGCCCGGAACCGCGCCTTCAGGCGTCCGGAGGGGCCGATGCGGTTGATCGTCTGGTCCACGAGGCTCGCCACCCACAGGTCGCCGCCGGAGTCGATCGCGATGCCCTGCGGGGAGCGCATCCGGTCGATGACGAATGGGCCGGTGGGCTGCCCGTCGGGGCTGATGCGCGTGAGGGAGCCCTTCACGTCGGCGTCGATCGCGCCGTTGCCCACCCACACGTTGCCCCGGCCGTCGACCTCGACCGCGAACGGCTTGAACAGGCCGCCGCCGGTGATGACCCGCGCCTGGCGCGGGTCGCCGCCGGGATACATGGTCACGGTGCCGCCGACGTGGTTCGCGATCCAGACGTTGCCGCGCTGGTCGACGGCGATGCCCTGCGGCGCCTGGAGGGCCCCGGCCGTGATCCCGGTCGCGCCGGACAGCGGGACGCCGTCGGCCGTGAACAGCGACGCGGCGTTCCCCCCCGTGAAGTCCGGGCTGGTGAACGGCGTCGGGTCGGCGCCGGTGAAGTTGCCGAGCCACACCCGGTCCTGATGGTCGATCGCGATGCCCCACCAGTTGCCCATGACCCCGCCGCCGCCGACGGCGCCGCCCAGGCGCGGGGCGCCGGTGGGGTCGAGCGCGACGGTGTAGAGGCCCGGCCCCGTCCCCGGCGGCTGGAAGTTGTTGGTCACCCAGACGTTCCCCCGGGAGTCGAACGCCATCCGGCCCGGCCCGTCGAACCCGCCGGCGGTGTGCTTGAGGGACAGCACCCACGACGACGGCGCGCGCGCCAGCACCGGCCGGTAGCGGGCGGCCTTGCGCAGGCGGTAGATCGCGCGGACGTCGTCGGCGGGGTTCAGCGCGATGGCGTGGGCGGCGGCGAGCGTGTCGCGCGGCGCCGGGCCGCGCGGCGGCGCCGCCGCGCGGAACAGGGCGCGGCAGCTGCGGGCCGTCCCGCGCGTGCACCCGCCCAGGACGGCAGCGAGCGTGCGCAGGGCCGGGAGCGTCCGGGTGGCCGTGCCGTTGGGGGCGCTCGCGAGGACGGCGCCGATGCGGCCGGTGGCGGGGTCGACGAGGCTCCGGGCGGTCGCGGCGGCGTTGCGCATGCCGACGGCTGCCCCGGTGACGCGGGTCCCGTGCAGGAACCGTGCCATGGCGTACGCCGACGCCACGGTGGTCAGCTCGTTCAGCGTCAGGCGCGCCGGGGGTCCGGTGCGGGGGTCCGCGACGACCATGAAGCGCAGCGCGCGGGGGGGCGCGGTGTCGCCGCCCCCGGCGACCGCGTACACCACCGCGGCGCCCGTGGGAGCGGTGTACGTGATCGCGAAGCGGCCGTCGCCGCCGGTCGTCGCCGATCCCAGCAGGCGCGGCGCCGCGCCTCCTCGCCCGGCGTGGAGCGTCACCTCCGCGGAGGCCACCGGCGCGCCGGCGGCGATCACCGACCCCGACACCTCGGCGCCGTGGGCGGCCCCGGCGACGGCGGCCACAACCGCCAGGCACCCCGCAGACGCCAGCATCCCGAGCCGGGCCCGGCCCCGAGATCCCATCCGACCCCCCCTGTCCCCGGACGTCGCGGGCGACGGTATGGCAGCCGCGCGCCGGCGCGCAAGCGGGCCGCCCGCGCGTCCCCCGGGACCCCGCCGGGCGCGGCGGCTCAGATCCCGCCGGGCTGCGCCCTGCGCGGGACGACGGAGTTGGCGAGCGTCGCCTCGGTGAACGCCCCCGTGGCCCCCTGGCCGGTGGCGTAGCGGTAGAGGGCCACCGCGAAGATCTGGGTGAGGGCGGTGCTGAGGATGCCGGCGATCACGACGATGATCACCGCCAGGCCCACGAAGATCCCGATCGCGACGGTCCCGCCGATCAGCACGCCGATCGCCACGAGCAGCGCCGCCGGGATGATCGAGGCAAGCGCGATCACCGCGCCGATGGACACCTGGCCGGTCACCTGCTCACCCCAGCGCTCGCGGAAGATACCGGCCGACCGCTTGAGCGTGTCGATCGGCCCCAGGCCCTCCAGGGCGATCACCGGGATCGCGAGGAACGTCACCAGGTTCCAGGCGATGGCGATGCCGCCCAGCAGCAGGTCGCCGAGCGGCCCGGTGCGCTCCTGCAGCGCGCGGATCACGACGTTGACGCTGGCGACCATCGCCGCCCACCCGGAGATGGCGGGCAGGCGCGTCCTCGCGACCCCGACCCCGCTCGCGATGGCGGCGTCGTGCCCGTCGAGCACCTGGGCGGCGGCGGCGGCCAGCGCGACGTTGAAGAACACCGCCGCGAACGTGACGAGGTAGATGGCGATGGCGGCGAAGATCACGCCCGGCACGCCCATGTCGCCGTCGAAGAACAACACCGAGGGGATGCCGAACGCGGCGGCGGCGAGGAGGGCCGCGACGGCGGCGAGCACGGGGAAGGCCGCGAGCGACCGGTCGGAGCGGAGCACCGACCAGCTGATCCGCGTCAGTGCCCAGCCCTGACGGATGCGATTCATGACCGGCATCGTCGCTCATCGGGCCTCCCGGGGAAAGCGCAGCCTCCCGGAGCGGCCGTCGGTTGCTCAGTCCGGCAGCTTGGGAGAGACCTCGTCCACCCAGCGCAGATACTCGTACCGTCCCTGGCCGCGGTTGGCGAAGATGGAGATGGCGAAGTCCTTCCGCTCCCCGCCCGGCACGCGCACCCAGGCGATCCCCGCGTCCGAGTCGACGCCGTAGGGCGTCCAGTGGGGCACACCGCCGGCGTCGTTCCAGCGGATCATCGAGCGCGCCTCGCTCCGGCTCGGGCCGAGGGTCGCGAACAGGTTCTCGAGGTCGTCGAACGACGGGGTGCGGTGCCCGAGGTCGGTCTTGACGCCCAGCCCCGGGTGGTAGTGCTTGACCTGCTCGAGGTGCTCGGCGATCGGCACGTCGACGGAGTTCTCGTCACCGAAGCAGAGCCGGGCCGTGCCGTCGCGGCGGTCGAGCACCACGGCCGCCTCGTACTGCGGGTTGGCCTTGATCTCCGCCGCGAACGCCTTGCCGGCGGAGCGCTGGTCGGGGAACGTCTGCCGCGGGCGTGCGCGGTTCATGGCGCCCGGGATCTGGATGTCGGGGCGGGTGTTCGGCGGCTGGTCCCCGCGCTCGACCGGCGAGCCGTCCGGGCGCTTCGTGCTGGGGTCCCCCTCGGGGATCACCGTCGCGGGGCCGCCGTCCTCCACGCCGGCCGCCTCCAGCGAGCCGCCGGTGCGGTCGCGCATCGCACGGCGGATCCTCGCCCGCGCCGCGCCGGCCTTCTCGCCCGTCGCGGGGGTGAGGCTGATCTCGAGCGGCTGGCCGGGCGTCTCGCCCTTCGCCAGCTTCCACTGGACCCCCTCGCGGGCGAGGTCCTCCTCCGCGGCGATGCAGACCTCGGCGGCCAGCTTGCGGCGGCCGTTCATGATCGCGGTGGTGTACGCGGCCTCGTGCTCGCCCATCTGGGCGGTGAGGTTCGCGTAGTGGCGCCACGGCGCCTGGCCCGTGCGGAGGAGGTCGGCGGCGGCCTTCTCGGCCCTGGCCGGGTCGATGGACGCAGGGGCCGGGACCTCGACGGCCCCGCCGGCCCCCGGGGTGCCGCCGAACAGCTGGCCCTTGAGGGCGGCGATCCCGGCGTGCATCAGCCCCGCGGTCACCGCACCGGCCGCCGCGCCGACCACCGCGTCCTTCATGGACTGGCCGAAGCCCTTGATGATGCCGTCGCGCCAGGTCTCGCTCTTGGCGGCGGTCTCGAAGGCGGCGGTCGCGCCACCCCCGATCGCGCCCTCGGTCATGGACTTCACCGCGCCCATGCCCACGGTCTCGAAGTGCGACGCGGCCGCAGCCCTGGCCGCCCCGGAGGCCGCCCCCCGGTAGGCCGTGCTGAGCGCCGAGAGCGCTGCGGGCGTGGCCATCACCGCGGTCGCGCCCTGCGCCGCGCCGCCCGCGAAGACCGCTGCGCCCTCGGCGCTCGCCATGGTGAAACGGTCGCCCTTCACGGCCTTGTTGATCGCGAGGTTGGCCAGGCCCTGCGCCATCGCCATCCGGGCCACCTGCCACGAGATCAGCTCGGCGGCCGCCACGCCACCGGCCCCGCCGGTCGCGACCGTGATGATGACCCCGGCGGCGGCGGTGAGCGCCTGGACCGCGAGGGCCTGCATCTCGGCGCTGTACTGCTGGTAGATGCTGAGCGCGGCGTCGGTGCGGCCCAGCGCGGCCTCCATCCGCGCCTGCTCCTCCGGCGTCGGGTTCTTCGGGTCCTTCACGCCCTTCTGGGCGGCGTCGAGCTCGCGGAGCTCGTCGCCGAGGGCGGAGCCGGGCCCGGCGGCGCGGGTGTCGATGCCCTCCCCGGAGACGCGCGACTCGAGCCACTTCCTGCGCTCGAAGGGGTCTGCCGGCGCGAGCAGGTCCTCGACGCCGTCGCCGCCCTTCATGCCGCGCAGGCGCTTCACCAGGTCGCCGTCGCCCCGGATGACGGCCTTGTCGGCGTCGGACGCGGTCATCAGGAGCCGCCGGGCCCCCTCGGCGGTGTCGAGGTCGGCGGCGATCGCGAGCTTCTTCGCGACCGTCCCGCGGACCATGACCTCGCCGCGCTCGATCGGCTTCGTGCTGCTCGTGCCGGAGGTGAACCGCTGGCGGAACGCAGCGTCGTCGAACACCTCCGCGAACGCGGCGGCCACGCGGCCGTCCTCCAGCACGAGCCGGATCACGCCCTCGTGGTCGGAGACGACGACGCCGCGCGCGTTCACCAGGACGTCGATGCCGAGCTTCTCCCCGTCCTTCGGCGCGCCGGCCTGGAGGAGCGCCTCCATGCGGCCCCGGTCGGCCTGGGTGGTGGTCAGCTCGCTGGTGATCAGGTCGTAGAGGCCGTCCCTCTCCTTGCTCTCCCACTCCGCCCGGAGCGTCTTCAGCTCGTCCGGGGTGGCGTCCTGGAGGGCGCTCCAGACCTCCTTCCAGTCCGTCCCGAGCCCCTCGACGGCGATCCGGATCCGCTCCTTGGCCCCCCACTTCCCCATCAGGAGGAGCCTGGCCCGGTTCGCCACGTCCGTGCCCTTGCCGAGGCGGTAGTCGAGGTCGTCGGAGAGCTTGGTCTTGTAGGAGGCCTCGTACTCGGCCTCCACGGTCTTGATCCCCGTGGTGCCGGCCGTCTTCGCCACCTCGTGGATGGCGGTGTCGACCGTCCCCTCGGTGCTGACCGTCGCCTTGAGCGCGGCCCGCAGGGTGTCGGCGCCCCGCATGCGGCCGTAGGTGAGCAGGGCCATGCCCTTCACCCAGTCGCTCCCCGACAGCTCGCCGGAGTTGAAGACCCCGCTGTCGGTGCCGAGGACCCCGGCGATGCGGTCGGGCCTGCCGTCCAGGAGGGTCCCGTCCGTCGGGAACTCCGTGCCGTAGTCCGCCGCGAAGTCCCGCGAGACCCCGCCCCCGGATGCGGCGGCCTGCGGCAGCAGCCGGAACAGGGTCTCATTGTCGGTGCCCGTCTCGACGACCGCGATGTAGATCTTGTCGGCGGTCCGGAGGGTCCCGCGCCGCAGGTATGCCCGCATCCGGGCGGCGTCCGGCGCGAACCCCATCCCGCGCGTGATGTCGTCGTCGAGCTCGACGCCGACGGCCTTGGGGTACTCGGCCTTGAGCGCGTCGTAGCGGCCGCTGAGCGTCATGGCGTGCCGCAGCGCCGCCTCGCGGTCGCTGGCGAACAGCTTCGTGTGGAGCTCCTTGGCGGCCTCGGCGTCGCCGCCCGGGGCGGTGCCGGGCGCCGTGCCGGGCGCGGTGGACGGCGGGGCCGGCGGCGCCGGCGGGGTCGTCGTCCCCTGGCGGGCGAGCACCCAGCGGGCCACCAGGCGGTTGCCGCCCTCCGTCGACGGCAGCGCGGCCGCGACCGCCGCCTCGGCAGGCGCGGGCGTCGCCGCCGTGGTCGGCGCCGGGCCCTCCGGGACGACTTCCCGCGCTGCCCCCGACACCCGCCGACCGTAGTCGAGGCCGCCGATCGGTGTCGAGTCGTGTGAGGGACGGCCCTCCGCCCTCCCCTCGACGCCGCCCGCTGACGTAGTGTCGGGATGTTGTCCTCCTCCAGCCCCGTCCGACCCATGATCCTCGCCGTGGACGACGACCCGGCGGTGGGTCGCTCCATCGAGCGCGACCTGCGCCGGCGGTACGGGTCGCGGTACCGGGTGCTGCTGGCCGGCTCCGGCGCGGACGGCCTGGACCTGGTGGAGCAGATCGTCCGCCGCGGCGAGCCCGTGGCGCTGCTGGTGGCCGACCAGCGGATGCCGGGGATGAGCGGCGTGGAGTTCCTGGCACGGGCGATCCGGATCGCCCCGCACGCCAAGCGGGCGCTGCTGACGGCGTACGCCGACACCGAGGCCGCGATCACCGCCATCAACGACGTGCGCCTGGACCACTACCTCATGAAGCCGTGGAGCCCGCCCGAGGAGCGGCTCTACCCCGTGCTGGACGACCTGCTGGAGGACTGGGAGGCGGAGGCGGCGTCCCGCGTCGCGGAGCCGGGGCTGCGGCTGGTGGCCCACCGCTTCTCGGCCGAGGCCCACGCCACCCGCGACTTCCTGGCGCGCAACGGCGTGCCCTACCGCTGGGTGGACGTCGCGGAGCCCGAGGCGGCCACCCTGCTCGCCGCCGTCCACGGCGACGACCGGCTGCTGCCCCTGCTGGTGTTCGAGGACGGCGAGGCGCTGGTGCGCCCCACCCAGGCGGAGCTGGCCGCGCGCATCGGGCTGCACACCGAGGCCGACCTCCCCTTCTACGACCTCGTGATCCTCGGCGGCGGGCCCGCCGGGCTGGCCGCCGCGGTGTACGGCGCGTCCGAGGGCCTGCGCACGCTGCTGGTGGAGCGCCACGCCACCGGCGGCCAGGCGGGCCAGAGCTCGCGGATCGAGAACTACCTCGGCTTCCCGTCGGGCCTGTCGGGGGCCGACCTGGCGCGCCGCGCGACCGCCCAGGCCCGCCGCCTCGGCGCCGAGATGCTCACCGCCCGTGAGGTGCTCGGCATCCGCGAGAACGGGCCGGCGCGGGTGGTGACGCTCGACGGCGGCGCCGAGATCGGGGCGCACAGCGTGCTGGTGGCCACCGGGGTCCACTACGCGCGGCTCGAGGCCCCCGGCGTGGAGGAGCTGACGGGGACCGGCGTGTACTACGGCGCGTCCCCGGCGGAGGCGGCCGGGGTGGAGGGCGAGGACGTGGTGGTCGTGGGCGCCGCCAACTCGGCGGGGCAGGCGGCGATCGACCTCGCGAGCCGCGCCCGGCGCGTCGTCGTCCTCTGCCGCGGCGGCAGCCTCGCCCGGAGCATGTCGCACTACCTGGTGGAGCGGATCGAGTCGCTCCCCAACGTCGAGGTGCGCGTCGACACCACGGTCGCCGCGGCGACGGGCGACGGGCGGCTCCAGGAGCTGACCGTCGAGACGCACGGCGAGCGGACGACCCTGGCGGTGAGCGCGGCGTTCGTGTTCATCGGCGCCCGTCCGCAGACCGACTGGCTCGACGGGACGCTGGCGCGTGACGCCCAGGGCTTCATCCTGTCGGGCCCGGCGCTGCGGCTGCTGGAGGGGCGGATGCGGTGGACGCTCGACCGCGACCCCTTCCCGCTGGAGACGAGCCTGCCCGGCGTGTTCGTGGCGGGGGACGTGCGCGACCAGTCGATCAAGCGGGTGGCGTCGGCGGTGGGGGAGGGCTCCATGGCGGTGCAGCTGGTCCATCACTACCTGGGCGGCCTGGCGCCCGTGAGCCGGTGACCCCGGAGCGCCTGCGGGAGGTGCCGATCCTGGCCGGGCTCGGCGACGCCGAGCTGCAGCGGGTGGCCGAGATCGGGCACGAGCGCCGGCTGGCGCCGGGCGACCTGCTGTTCCGGGAGGGCGACCGGGCCACCGCCTTCCACATCGTGCTGGAGGGTGCCCTGGAGACCACCCGGTCGGTCGCCGGCGAGCAGGTGCTGCTGCTCACCCACCGGCCGGGCGGATACCTGGGCGCGATGGCGCTGCTCACCGACACCCCTTACCGGGGGAGCACCACGGCCACGGCCGACACGCTGGTGTTCGAGCTGGACGGCGACGAGCTGCGCGGCCTGGCGTTCACGCACCCGCCGCTGGTCCGCGCCTTCCTCGCGGCGATCGAGTCGGTGAGCGGGGCGGTGAAGGGACTGGAGCGGGACCACGAGAAGCTGATCGCGGTGGGGCAGCTCGCCGCGGGCCTCGCGCACGAGCTCAACAACCCGGCCGCCGCCGCCGCCCGCGAGGTCGCGACGTTGCGCGAGTACGAGCGCACCCGGCAGGCGGCGTTCGGCGAGATCGCGGCGGCCGGCGCGTCGGCCGAGCGGCTGGCGGCGCTGGCCTCCCTGGGCGTGACGGCCACCGCCGACGTCCTGGGGGACGAGCCGCTCGACCCCATCGCGCGCAGCGACCGCGAGGCGGACCTGGCCGGCGCGCTCGAGGCGCGCGGCGTCGACGACCCCTACGACCTCGCGGCGGCGCTCACCGAGGCGCGCCTGGATGCGTCATGGGTGGACCGCGTGTGCCGGGACGTGGGCGAGGATGTCCTGCCGGCGGGGCTCCGCTTCGTGGCCTCGTGCGCGGGCACCCGGATCCTGCTGGCGGAGCTGGAGGAGGCGACCACCCGCATCTCGGACCTGGTGGGCGCGGTGCGCAGCTACTCCCACGTCGACCAGGCGCCGCGGACGATGGTCGACGTGCGGGTGGGGCTGGAGGACACGCTGTCCCTGCTCGGCCACGCGCTCCGCGAGAAGCGGATCGAGATCGTCCGCGACTTCGAGGACATCCCGCTGGTGGAGGCGTCCGGGCCGGAGCTCAACCAGGTGTGGACCAACCTGATCGACAACGCGGTCGACGCCCTCCCGCCGGGCGGCCGGCTCGCGCTCGCCACCCGGCGGATCGGGGACCGGCTGTGCGTGGAGGTCGCCGACAACGGCCCGGGGATCCCGGAGGAGGCGCAGTCCCGCGTGTTCGACGCGTTCTTCACCACCAAGCCGGTCGGCGAGGGCACCGGCCTGGGCCTCGACATCGCCCGCCGGCTGGTGCTGCGCCACCACGGCGAGATGCGGCTCCACTCGGAGCCGGGCTCCACCCGCTTCCAGGTGATGCTGCCGCTGACCTAGGCGCCGTCCTGCTGGAGCGCCTCGATCACGTCCTTGGTGTGGGTGACGGGGATGCGGCTGCCCTCCAGCTCGATGCGGCTGCCGGACTCGCTGTCGATGAGCTCCAGGATGCGGACGTTCACGCGCTGGTGCACCTTCACCTCGAGCTGCGACCGTGGCACCCGGAACACGAGCGGGCCCGCCTCCTTGCGGCGCTTGGCCTCGCCGAACCCGCAGACGTGCGTGGGCGTGACGCCGACCATCATCCAGGTCGGGAGGCCGGTCGTGGCGTCGTGGATCCGGCCGCCGGCGATCGCGCCCCCGACGGTGGCGATCGAGTCGCCCAGGTTGCCGAACCCCGAGCCGAGCTCGTCGCCGATGAACCCGCCGGCGAACATGGCGCCGGTGTGGCCGCGGGGCTGGAATTCGCCGGCCGCCTCGACCTCCTCCTGGACGCCGAGCAGCACCAGCGCGTTCTCGATCGCCTGGACCATCGCCTCTTCCGACATGCGGGCTCCCCTCGTCGTGGCCGAATGCGCATCTGAAACCAGCAGCCCGCGACGGCGCAACCACCACCGGCGACGGCCCGTGCCCCCGGGCACGTTTTCGGCGGTTGCCCCGCACCCGCCCGGCGCCCCCCCGACCCCGCCGCCTGCGTCCGGGCGCGCCCCCCCCCCCGCCCCGGGGCCCCACCGGTCCGGCATCGTCGCCCACCCGGATGCCGCCGCGGCCGCGGCCCGCGACGGTCGTGGTGCCACACCCAGCGTATGAGGAGGGCCGTCATGGCTGCCGACATCGTCGACCTCACCGGGAGGACCGCGGTCGTGACCGGGGCATCGTCCGGCATCGGCGTGCACCTCGCCCGCGGCCTGGCGGCCCATGGCGCCAACGTGGTCGTCGCCGCCCGGCGCCTGGAGCGGCTGGAGGCGCTCGCGGCCGAGCTCGGCGAATCCGGGACGCAGGCGCTCGCGGTGCGCTGCGACGTGACGGACCACGAGCAGGTCGAGGGCCTCCTCGACGCCGCGTGCGAGCGGTTCGGCCGCGTGGACGTCATGGTTAACGACGCCGGCACCGCCGGGGATGGCGGGCCCGTCCCCGAGAAGACCCCGCCCGAGCTGTTCGAGCAGACGGTCCGGGTCAACCTCTTCGGCGTGTTCTTCGGCTGCCAGGCGGCGGGCCGGCGGATGCTCGCCGACGGGCGGGGCGGCTCGATCGTGAACCTCGCGTCGTTCCTCGGCCTCGCCGGGCAGCAGGACTACCCGCCGGCGTACCAGGCGTCGAAGGCGGCCGTCGTCAACCTCACCCGGGCGCTCGCCGTCTCATGGGCCGACCGGGGCGTCCGGGTGAACGCCATCGCCCCCGGCTGGTTCCCCACGGAGATGACCGAGGGCTTCTTCAGCATGCCGCGATTCATGGAGTCGGTGCTCCAGATGGAGCCGATGGGTCGCATCGGCCGGCCCGAGGAGCTCGTCGCGCCGCTGCTGTTCCTCGCGTCGGACGCGTCGAGCTACGTGACCGGCCACACCCTGGCCGTCGACGGCGGGATGACCGCCTCGACGGGTGCGGCCCGGCACACGGCCGCGTACCTGGACGAGTTCGCCGCCGTCGTCCCGGCGGGGCTGGGGGAGCGCGTCGGCACGGCTCCCCGGTGAGGCGGGGCCGAGCGGGGTCCCCGCCCTACGCGGCGGGGTGCCCCGCGGGGCTCTCGTAGTCGACGGCGGCGTGCTTGGTGGACACCAGGCGGCCCTGCGAGAGGGACATCACGAGCACCGCGATCAGCTCGTGCATGATGATCGTGTGGCGGTTGCCGGACTCCTGCATCTCCGTGCGGAGCCGGTCGCGGACCTCGGGAACGCCGGTGGTGTCGATGATGATGTCGACGCCGTCGCCGAGTGCGGCGACATCCATGGCGTCATCGAACGTGGGACGGCCGTGCGCGCGGGCGAGCGCCACGCCGGGCGCGTCCGGGTCGAGGTCGGCCACGCCGACCACCTCGACGAACGCGGCGGACAGGAGCTGGCGGAGGAGGGGGGTGCCGGTCTCGCCGGCACCGACGACGCCGATGCGGATCGTGTTCACGGGATTCCTCGCTCGTGGGCGCCCTGGCGGGCCCGGGGCGCGCGGTCACCCGCCGTATCGGCCGTCAGCTGGAAAGCTTGACCTCCTGTGCCGCGGGGACACGCTCCGGCCCGACGGTCGACATCGAGGGCGAGGGGCGCTCCCGCGACATCGCCCCTGGTGAGCGCCCCTCAGTGGGTCGGCGCGCCTCGGCTGGCGCGGCGGTACGCGGCGGGGGTGAGCGCGTACGCGCGCCGGAAGTGGCGGCGGTAGCCGGAGACGTTCGGGAGTCCGACGCGCCACGCCACCGTCTCCACCGGGTCGTCGGTGCGCTCCAGCAACGTCCGGCTGGCGTCGAGCCGCTCCCGCAGGAGCCACTCCCCGGGGCTCGAGCCGGTCGCGTCAACGAACCGCCGGCTGAGCTGGCGCGACGAGAGATGGACCTCGGCCGCGATGCGCTCGAGCGTCAGCCGCTGCCCCAGGTGCCGCCGGGCGTAGCCGATCGCCTCCTCCACCAGCGGGTCGCCGATCGCGCCCGGCACGGGCCGCTCGATGTACTGGGCCTGGCCGCCCTCCCGGTGCGCGGCCACCACCATCCGCCGCGCCAGCCGGTTCGCGATGTCGGTGCCGTGGTCGGACCGCACGATGTGGAGGCACAGGTCGATGCCGGCGGCCGTTCCGGCCGACGTCAGCACGCGCCCGTCGTCCACGTAGAGCACGTCGGGCGTCACGCGCACGTCCGGGTGGCGGTGGGCGAGCAGCGCGGCGTGGCGCCAGTGGGTTGTGGCGCTGCGGCCGTCCAGGAGCCCGGCGGCCGCCAGGGTGAACGCGCCGGTGCACAGCGACACCAGCCGGGCGCCGCGGCGGTGGGCATCGCGCAGCGCATCCAGGACGGCCTCGGGCGGCGTGCGGGTCACGTCCGGCGTGCCGGGCACGATCACGGTGTCGGCACGGGCGATCCGGTCGAGCCCGCCTGAGGGGATGAGCTCGAACGCGCCGAGGGTGCGCAACGGGCCGGCCGACGCAGAGCACGTCTCGAAGGCGTACCACCAGGGCGCCCCGAGATCCGGCCGCTCCAGGCCGAACACCTCGGCGGCGATCGCGAACTCGAACGGCGACAGCCCGTCGTAGACGAGGGTCGCCACGCGGTGCGGGCCGTCGGTTGGGTTCGCGGGAGTCACGTCCGGATCATATCGCTACGTGACGATCACGCCACTGGCCGGCGCCGACCCCCCCGCACGACCATCGATCCACACGAACGACGACCGGTGGTGATCGATGCTCGAGCTCCGACCCAACTGCGAGCTGTGCGACACGGACCTCCCGCCCCAGAGCGCGGCGGCCCGGATCTGCACCTACGAGTGCACCTTCTGCGCCCGGTGCGTCGAGCACCACCTCGGCGACGTGTGCCCCAACTGCGGCGGGGGCTTCCAGCCCCGGCCGATCCGGCCGCGGGGCGAGTGGCGGCCCGGCCACGGGCTCGCGCACGACCCCCCCGGCACCGAGCGGCGCCGCAGCCGGCGTACGCGCGACCAGATCGCGGCGCTCACCGAGTGCCTGCGATCGATCCCCCCGGGCGAGCGCTGACCCGCGCCGCTCCGGGATGCCCGCCCAGGACGTGCTGCCGGTCGTGGAGACCCTGGTCATCCGGCCCGACCCAGTCGCGGTCGCGGCATAGGCGGATGGGGCGCGGCCCGGGCCGCGCCCCGCCGTCACCCGTCGGCCAGGAGCATCCGCGACCCGCGCTCGGCGATCATCATCACGGGCGCGTGGGTGTTGCCGGAGGTGATCGACGGCATCACCGACGCGTCGATGACGCGGAGCCCCTCGACGCCGCGCACGCGCAGGCGGGGGTCGACCACCGCCTCGTCGTCCGCGCCCATGCGGCACGTGCCGCACGGGTGGTAGAGCGTCTGGCCGGTCGCCCGCGCCCAGCCCAGCAGGGCGTCGTCGTCCTCCACCGCCGGCCCGGGGTTCATCTCCCGCGCCACCAGCCGGGCGAGCGACGGCCGGGCCACGAGCCGGCGCGCGCGCCGCATCCCGGCGACGACCTGCCGCCGGTCGTCGGCGTCGCTCAGGAACCGGGGGCGGATGGCGGGAGGCCGACCCGGGTCGGCCGCGACGCTGTGGATCGAGCCCGCCGACCGCGGCCGCTGCTGGATGATCCCGATCGTCATCCCCGGCTCACGGTCGAGCACCCTGCGGGCGGCGTTCTCGTAGCTGGCGTGCATGAACAGGAACTGGATGTCCGGGCGGTCGCCGTCGGCGCCGGTCGCCACGAAGCCGTGGCAGAGCGCCGGCCCGAGGGTGAGGATCCCGGTGCGGCGGACGAGGTACCGGCCGGCGGCGGCGGCGAGCCGCCACCCCCGCGTCGACTCGTTGAGGCTCCCGATTCCCTGGAGCCGCCAGTTCATGCGCAGCGCGTAGTGGTCCATGTAGTTCTCGCCGACGCCGGGCGCCTCGCGGCGCACGGGGACGCCGATCGCGCGGAGCACCTCGGGGCGGCCGATCCCGGAGAGCTCCAGCAGCTGCGGCGAGCGGATCGCGCCGGCCGCCAGGATCACCCCCCGGCGGGCACGGAGCCGGTGCACCGACCGCCCGCGCCACACCGTCGCCCCGGTGCAGCGGTCGCCGTCGAAGATCAGGCGCAGCGCGAGCGTGCCGGTCATGACGGTGAGGTTGGGCCGCCGCCGGGCGGGGGCGAGCCAGGCGTCGTACGGGCTCCACCGCCGCCCGTGGAACTGGTTGACCTGGTAGTAGCCGAACCCCGCCTGGTCCAGGTTGTAGTCGTCGACGATGCGGGCGCCGTCCTCGACGGCGGCGCGCAGGAACGCGTCGGCGACCGGGAACCGCTCCCGCACCTGCGTGACGTGCAGCGGCCCCCCGCGGCCCCTGCCCGCGTGGCCTCCCGCGACGTCCTCGATGCTGCGGAAGCACGGCTCCACGTCCGCCCACGACCAGCCCGTCGCCCCGGCCACCGCCCAGCCGTCGTAGTCGGCCCGCTGCCCCCGCACGTACACCATGCCGTTGATGAGGCCCGACCCGCCGAGTCCCCGCCCGCTGGGGACCGGGATCGCGCGACCGCCGGTCTCCGGGTCGGGGGTCGATTCGTACGCCCAGTTGTAGCGGCGGCTGCGCAGCAGGTGGCCGAACCCCGCGGGGATGCGGATGAACGGGCTGCGCGGCTCGCCTCCCGCCTCGACGAGCAGCACCCGGTGGCGGCCGGAGCCGGTGAGGCGGTTCGCCAGGACGCCCCCCGCCGTGCCGCCCCCCAGGATCACGTAGTCCGCGTCGTCCACCGTGATCCACGCTAGTCCCGGTCGGCGTCGTCCAAATCCGCAATTCGCCGAAAGGCGCGTCGTAGGCTGCACCCATGGATCCGCTGACCCGCCGCATGGCGTGGACCGCGGGGGGCGCCGCCCTGGTGACCGGGGCCCTCGTCGCCCTGGCGGCTGCGGTCTTCGCCACCGTCGTGGGGCACCCCCCGTCCGTCGGCGGGCTGGTCGCCCTGGTGGCCGCGTCCGGGGTGCTCTTCGCCATCGTCGCCGTGGTGCTGGTCACGCGGGTGGGCCGCGTGCGCCGGGCCCTCGGCCTCGACCCGGTCCGGCCCCGCCTGCCCTGACGCGATCCCCCGTGGCCGGGCCGCGCCGCGGGGAGGTTTACCCGCGCCGCCGGGCCGTCCTAGACTCGCGGTCACGCCGGGGGCGACCGGTCCCGCGCCGATCCGGGAGATCGCGGTGATGAGGCCTCGAGGACGCGCCGTCCATTCGCGCCGCATCGCGGTCGCCGCCGCCGCGGCGCTCGCGGCCGCCGCCGCGGCGACCGCCGTGGCCGTCGTGCCGAGCGATCCGATCGACCGCATCGTCGGGACGGGGACCAGCGGTGGCGCGGGCGACGGCGGGCCGGCGATCTCGGCCGAGCTCGGCGCGCCGCAGGGGATCGCGGCCGACGCGGCCGGCCGCATCGTCATCGCGGACGGCGGCAACGGGCGCATCCGGGTCGTGGACCCCGACGGCCGCATCCGCTCGACGGGGGGCAGCTTCGGCGAGCCGTCCGACGTGGCCGTCGACGCGGCGGGCAACATCTACGTGGCCGGCGCGAGCGACGCCGCAGTGTTCCGCATCACGCCGGACGGCGTGCGCTCCACGTTCGCCGGCACGGGGGTGGCGGGCCCGAGCGGCGACGGGCTCGCCGCGAACGCCTCGCAACTCGACGACCCGCGGGGGGTCGCGGTCGACGGGGCGGGCAACGTCTACATCGCGGAGACGGGGAGAGACCGGGTCCGGCGGGTCGGTCCCGACGGGATCCTCCGGACGGCGGCGGGCGGCTTCTCCGGCGGCTTCGCCGGCGACGGCGGACTGGCGACCTCGGCGCAGCTGTCCGGACCCCGCGACGTCGCCGTCGGTCCGGACGGGGCCCTCGTGATCGCCGATTCCGGCAACAACCGCGTCCGGGTCGTGGATGCGAACGGCGTCATCCGCACCGTCGCCGGCACCGGTGCGGCGACCGGGGCCGTCTGTCCCGTCGGCCCGGCCCCGGCCCCCCTCAACCCGCTCGACTTCCCCGCCCGCGTGGCCGTCGATGCCGGCGGCAACGTCTACGTGGGCAGCCAGGGGTGCGTCACGAAGGTCGCGGGCGGCCAGATCCGCCGCATCGCCGGCGACGGCAGCACCACCACCGACGGGGGCGACGGCGGGCCCGCCTCCGCGGCGCTGATCGCCCCGAGCGGGCTCGCCGTCGACCCGGGGGGCTCGCTGCTCATCGCGGACGGACTGGCCGCGAAGGTCCGGAGGGTGACGAACGCGCCCCCCGTCCCCGCGTTCGCCGCCGCGACGCCCGCGCTCCTGACGGTGGAGGTCGACGCGGGCGCGTCGTCGTCGGGCCAGGCCGGCGAGGCGCTGGTGGCCCACACGTGGTCGTTCGGCGACGGCACGACCGCCCAGGGGGTCACCAGCCGCCACGTCTACGGCGCCGCGGGCACCTACGCCGTCACGCTCACGGTGCGCGACGACAGCGGGGCGATCGCGACGACGTCGCGTGCGGTGACCGTCGCGGGGCCGCCCCCGCCCCCGCGCGTGCGGGTGACGACGACGCGGATCGTCGGGTCGTACCGCGGCGGCCGCCTCAGGGCGTCGCTCGCCATCAGCGGCGTCGCGACCGGCCCGGGGGCGGTCACCGTCTCGCTGGTCCGCCGGTCCGGCCCGGCGGCGGTCGGCATGCTCCGCTCGGCCGCCCTGCGGCTGGAGCTCGCGAAGGCCGGCGCGGTGACACGGCGGCTGACCCTGCCGCGAACGCTCGCGCCGGGCGCCTACGCGATCTCGGTCGGCGGCGACGCCGTCGCGGGGCGGCCGGGCACGGTCACCATCGCCGCGCCGCCCCAGGGCATCCTCCGCCGCGCGTTCATCTCGTCCCGGCGGAACGGCACCGCGGCGGCGGTCTTCCCGCGCGCCACGCGGCAGCTCTACTGCACCTTCGACCTCGCGGTGCTGCCGGCCCGGGGGCCGGCCCGCGCCCTGACGACCTCGTGGCGCGTGCCGGGCGGGACGCTCGAGCGGGTGGGCAAGCCGCGCACGCGACGCGTGTCCGGGGTGGTCGTGCGCTCGGGCGCGGCCTTCCCCCCGGGCCGCTACGCCTGCACGCTGCGCTCGGGGAGCATCGTCGTGGCGACCGTGGGGGCGCGCATCCGCTGACCGCCGGCGCCCTCAGCGCCGCCGACGCCGCGAGGGGGTGCGCGCGATCTGCGCGGGAACCAGCGGCCACACGGCCGCCTCGCGCGCCACGGGCCCCGGCGCGAGGGGGCCCCGCACGGATGCCACGCGCACGTCCACGCCGCTGCCGCGCAGGTACCAGCGGAACAGGAGGGCCGCGCGCGGCGCGTGCCATCGCGACGTGACCACCAGCACCTCGGCGGCGTCCAGATCCCGCGCCAGCCGAGCGGCGTGCACCGCGTTCTCGGCCGTGTGGCGGGCGCCGTCGTCCAGCAGGATGCGGGCCGCCGGGCCCCGCCACGCGCGGCGCATCAGCTCGGCCTCGGAGTGGGCCGCCGGCGTGCGCGCCCAGCCCGACAGCACCACCACGTCGTCGGCCGTCGCGAGCTCGCCGGCCCGCCGCACGCGCGCGGCGCACACCGGGTGCAGGTCGCCGCCGCGGCGCACGGAGAAGCCCAGCACGGCGACCACGCGGCCGGGGCTCATCCGCGCCGGTGCCGCAGCCACCCGAAGAAGATGAGCGTGCCGATCACCGTCACCACCAGCTTCCACGCGACGGCGCCGTGCAGGCGGGACTGCCCGCTGGCCCGCGGCCGCATCTCGACGGCCACCTCCTCCACGCGCAGGCCGGCGCGGTGCAGGCGCAGCAGGGCCTCCACCTCGGGCGCGCCGCTGGTGTAGGGCTCGGCCATGAGCGGCATGGCGGCGGCGTTGACGGCCGCCATGCCGCTGGTGGCGTCCATGAACCGGCGGCCGAGCCGCAGGCGCATCGCGCCCTGGAGCAGCCCGATGCCGAACCGACGCGACGGGCTCGGCGCGTAGCGGTCGGCCTCGTAGCCCTCGCCGGCGGCGAACCGCGACCCCACCGCGACGTCGCATGCGTCGGCGCGCACCAGCGCGATCAGGCGGGCCAGCTCGGCGACGGGGTGCTGGCCGTCGGCGTCCACCCGCCCGCAGATGGCGTAGCCGCGCTCCATCGCCTCGCGGTAGCCGGTGGCGATCCCGATCCGCAGGCCGCGGTTCTCGCCGAAGGAGACCACGTCGGCGCCGTACGACCGGGCCACATCGGCCGTGGCGTCGGTGGAGCCGTCGTCGATCACCAGCACGTCCACGGCCGGCAGGCCGGAGCGCAGCTCCTCGAGCACGGCCGGCAGGTTGGCCTCCTCGTTGAAGGCGGGGATGAAGACCACGGTGTCGGGCATATCGGGGGTCGGCCTCGTCTCGTCGTCGGCGATCCGGGTGGATGGGCTGCGGCCGATGCTACGGCCCGGCCCGGGCCCCCGGCCGGCGGCGCACGCGGGGGCTCGGCGGCCGTGCCGCCCGCGAGCCCTACGACGCCGGTGGCCCGTGGACCGGGTCGGGCGGCGCCGGGTCGGGGATCGCGCCCGCGGTGAAGAGCGGCGGGCGCGGGTTCAGCTCGAAGTGCATGAAGTCCTCCTGCCCCGTGCCGAGCCACTTCAGATTGCCCGCGTCGCTGCCGGCGAGGGCGGCGACGAGGAGCGGCGGGAGGTTCATGAAGCCGTGTGCCGCGACGTTGCCCTTCGACCCGACGCTGGACGCCCCGACGCGCGTCCCCTGCGCCTTGTTGGCCCACGATGCGCGGTAGGCGTCGCCGATCCGCTGGATGCGGCGCTCGGCGGCGAGGATCTGGGCGGGCGGCGCCGGCGGTGGGGGCGGCTTCGCGCCGGTGGTGCCAGGTGCCGGCGTGCCCTCCGGCCAGAGCGCCCGCCGCACCGCGGTGGCGCGGGCGTCCTTGGCGGCCGTCAGCACCGCGGTCACCAGGTCGGCGCCCGCGGTGCCGGTCAGCGCGGGGAGCGCGCTGGGCGTGGCCGCCGCCCGCCCCTCGTTGCCGATGCGCAGCAGCACCGGCGCGAGGGACGCGTCGTCCTTCATCGCGTCCTTGTACTCGTCGCTGGTCTCGCGGAGCTCCCGCGCCGTGCTCTCGACCTGGGCGGCGGTGCGGGCCAGGGTCACCTCGTCCGTCGGGTCGTCGCCGGTGACGTCCTGGACCGGCCCGAGCGCGCCGCTGTCGGCGATGTTGGGGTTGAGGCTCGAGTCGATGTCGATCGCGGCGCCGAAGCTGTGGTCCGAGAGGCGGTGGGGGGCGTTGCGGTTCTCGCGCAGGTTCGCGCTCCAGGTGTTCCGGCCGAGGGCGGTCCGGATCTGGTTGGCCATCGTGGTGCGGTCCGCCTGGGGGACCTTCGCGTCGTTCAGCCGGGCGTCGATGAAGGTGTTCGCCCGCGCGAAGGCGGCGTTCATCTGGGGGTGCACGCTGGTGGCCGTCGTGACGTTCCTGAAGGCCGCCGGCACCAGGCTGCCGAAGTAGGCGTTCGCGCGGGCGAGGGCGACCCGCGTGCCGTCCACCAGCCCACCGAACTCGGTGATGACGCCGAGGCGCACGGCCTCCCAGCTCCGCTCGACGAAGGGGAGCACCCGCGGGACCAGCGCCCGCTCGCCCGGGATCTGCACGGCGGGGTCGAGCGGCGTCGCCGGCGCCTCCACCGCGGTGCGCGGCTGCACGTCGGTGACCAGGCCGTCCAGGATGTCCATGAAGAGCCGCCGCCGCCGCGCGTCCGAGGGGTCGGCCTTGGTGGAGCGTGCGTCGATGACGCCGAGGTCGGCGACGACGGCCGCGCCGTAGAGCACGTCGTAGAGCGGCAGGGCCGGATGGGTCGGGTTGCGCCGCCGCAGCTGGGCGGCCGTGTTGGCGCGGCGGTTGATGATCTGCTGGGTGAGGATGCCGACGACGTCGTCGCCGTCGGCGGTGCCGACGAGGGGGGCGGCGGCGGCGCGGACCGCGACGCGCACCCGCTCGGCGGCGGCCTCCACCCGCTGGGCGGGGGTCGGCGGCGGCGCCGGCTGCTGCGGCGGGGCCTGCTGGGGCGGCGCGGGTTGGCGCGCGACGGTGCCGCCTGCGCCCTGGGTGGCCTTCGCGCCCTGCGGGCCCGGGGGCAGCATCCCGATCGCCGTCTCCAGGTGGTCGTCGGCCGAGATGATGTTCCAGTGTCCGCCGCCGCCCGGGGTGATGCGGATGTTGGCGAGGATCGCCTGGTGGATGCGCGACTTCTTCGTCCCGACCACCTGCCGGTTCCTGGCCAGCCAGGCGTCGCGCTGCTCGACGAGGTACTGCGACGACTTGCCGTAGAAGCCGCCGTGGACGTTGTAGACGCGGAAGCCGTTCTCGACGACCCACTGCACCATCCGCTGCTCGGCCACGTCCCGTCCCGACGTGGTCGACGCGTCGATCGCGGTCAGCGCGGTGAGGTCCTGGTCGAGCCGCTGCTCGATGGCCTTCCAGATCGTCTTCTCGAACCCGGCGTCCGGATACATCGTGTCGAACAGGAAGAGGGCCTGGAGCTTGGAGGGGCTCATCTCCCCGCTGACCATCTGGGCGATCGGCATGTCGGCGCCGCTGTGGCCCGACAGCGCCACCCGGCCGGGGGTCGGCGCACCGTCGCGCCAGACGCCCATCTCGGCGAGCCGGCTGAAGGTGGCCGCGATGTACGTGTCGGCGTCGAACCCCTTGGAGGCGGCGTTCTGCTTGGCGTTCTTCTTCGGATCGTCGGGGTTGAAGTCGGACAGCTCGCTGCCCTGGGGGAGGATCCCGATCATCGGCCGGCCGGAGGCCGCCATCTGGGGGCCGATGCGGTACAGGTCGATGTCGTCGGCGTCCGTGTTGGGCTGCTTGCCCTCCGTGTGGCCGAGCCCCTCGTAGCCGGGAGAGAAGCCGTGCAGGTGCAGGAGGATGTCGATCGGCTGGCCGCCCTTCGGCGGGGCGGAGGGGATGAGCACGATCGCCCAGTTCGTGTAGCCCGGCAGGCCGACGACCTTCAGCCGCCGCATGGAGCGGCCGCTCGCCGGGTCGGCGATGGCGCGCTCGGGGGCGGGCCCCGGGTTGTACCCGCCCGAGTACCCCTCGCCGGGTTCCGTGCGCCGGGCGAGGAAGCCCGTGGCGGCGCGGTTGCCGGCGGCGCGCTGCAGGTCGAGGAGCAGGTGGGACTCCCGGCCGGGACCGTCCCCCGCCTCCTCGCGGCGGGCGGCCTCGTCACGTGTGATGCGCTGGCGTCGTCCCATCACCGGCCCCGGCGCCAGTATCCGCCGTGCGGGGCGGGTGCGTCGAGCGCCCGGCCTCAGGCGCGCTCGAGGAAGAGGGACGCCATGTCGCTGTAGAGGCGGCAGTGCTCCACGTTGGTGGCGCTGGCGGTCGGCTCGGGGACGATGCGCAGGTACCGCTTCGCGCCGTCGGCCTCCACGGTCATGCGCTCCGGACGCGCGGCCATGACGACGTACCCCTTCGTGAACTGCCCCCCGGTCATCCGGTCGAGCTCGGCGGCCTCGGCGCCTCCGTCGCCGTGCAGCACGAGCATGTGGGTGATCATGTACCGGCGCGACATCGCCGCCTTCTGGGCGATCACCAGGCGGGTGCCGGTGAGCACCGCGTGCGTCCGCCGCATGCGCGCGAACGTCATCACCTTCGCCTGGCCCAGCCGCGGGACGACGTAGAAGTCGGCGCCCGCGTCCTCGAGCAGCCGCTCCTCGCCGGGCTCCGGGCTCCAGGCGTCGAGGTAGTGGGCGCTGACGCCGCGCACCCGGTTGACCACGATCGCCCCGGCGACCATGACGACGAGGACGCCGATGAAGACGAGCAGGGCGGTCATCGCCGGCGGTCAGCGGTCATGGTGCCGCCCATTCTGGCAGGTGCGCGCCATCGGTTCCGGCGCTCTTGCGCGCGCCGCGGTGCACCTGAAAAGGTCGCGCCCATGGTTACGGTTCCTCGTGCTCGGACGCGCTCGCGCCGCTCCCGTCCGCGGCCCACCGCGTGGGCCGCGGCGTTCGGGCTGACGCCGCTGCTGGTGGCGGCCATCGCCGCCGGGCAGGCGGGCGCCGCCCTGCCGGCGGGCTGCTCGCAGGCGGGGACGACGGTCACGTGCGCCTTCGGCTCGACGGGGGCGGAGCAGACGTTCACGGTGCCGGACGGGGTCGGCAGCGTGCGGGTGGTTGCGGTCGGCGCGCCCGGCGGCGCCTCGGGGCCCCGGCAGCCGAGCCCCGTCCCCGGAGGTGCCGGGGCGGTCGTCACCGGGACGTTGCCGGTGACCCCGGGGAGGACCCTCTACGTCGTGGTGGGCGGCCCCGGCGACGCCGGTTTTTACACCAGCGCCGGCGGCTTCAACGGCGGTGGGGCGGGTGTCGCGAGGAACACGAGCGGCAACGCCGGCGGCGGTGGTGGCGGCGGCGCGTCGGATGTGCGCACCGCGCCCCTCTCGGCGGGCCTCAGCCCCGATCCGCGGCTCCTGGTGGCCGCCGGCGGGGGCGGGGCCGGCGCGCCCACGCCCATCGGCGGCGGCCTCCCCGGCGACTACACGGGCGGTCCCGGCGGCGCCGCCGGGCAGGCGGGCGCCGCCGGCCGGTACACCTGCCTCGCCCCGCCCAGCCCGGGCGGCGGCGGCCGGCCGGGGTCGGCGACCGCCGGTGGCGCCGGCGGCGCCGGCGGCACCGGCGGCTGCGAGGCGGGCGAGACGACGGGGCGGACCGGCGCCGCGGGGGTCCTCGGCGTCGGCGGCGGCGGTGGGAACCTCAGCGCCGGAGGCGGCGGCGGCGGCGGTGGCCTGTTCGGGGGCGGCCAGGGCGGCCAGGGCGTCTTCGACCCCAACGACGGCCTGTACGACGGCGCCGGCGGTGGCGGTGGCGGCGGCTCGTCGCTGGCGCCCGCGGGCGGATCGGTCGCCGCGAACACGGGCGGCCTCGGACCGTCGGTGACGATCAGCTACACGGTGCCCGGCGGCGGCGTGGGGGCCGCGCCCGCGCCGAGGGCCGGACTGAAGCTCAGGATCGGCGGTCCGCGCCAGGTGGCCGCCGGCGGGACCGCGACCTACCGGGTGACGGTGAGTCGCAGTCACCGCGGCGACCAGCGTGCCGTCCCCGTCCGGAACGTCCGGATCGTGAGCGCGGGCACCGCCCCCTGGAGGGTGCCGCTGCTGCTGCCGGGCCGTGACCGCACACGCACGGTGCACGTCCGCGTGCCGGCCACCGCGCGCGGGCGCTTCTGCACCGTCCACACCGCCAGGTCCGCGACGGCGAAGGGCGCGACCGCCCGTCACTGCGCACGGGTCGTGGGGTCGCGAACCTCCCCGGGGGCACCTGCCGGCGACTGAACCGTGAGCGTCGCGGTCATGCGGGCCTTGGACTGGTCGGTCGTGTCGCTCGGGCGGCCCCTGCGGGCGAAGAGGTCGATCACGTGGACGCCCGGGTCGAGCCCCGTCACGACGAAGCCGTAGGCGGCGATCAGGGCGCGCTTGCCCGTCAACCGGAAGCCCCTCGCCACGACGAGATCTGCGCGCGTCAGCGGAACCGCGACCCCGTCGACGGTGAGGGTGACCACCCGGAGCTTCTGGTCGGGTCGGGGCGCGAGGATCTTCGTGCGATCGCCACCGCGACATGCCGCGAATGCGGGGGCCCTGGTGCTGATGCAGAAGAACGGCGTGACGAACACCGGGACGCCCGCGGGGACGGTGCAGTCGATGCGCTTGATCGGGGTCCGCGGCCCGAAGAGGCGCGCCGCCGGGACGTAGAACATCGGCGCACCGGGAAGCTGGCCGTTCTGGCAGAGCTGGGGATCGGCGGTCGGCGCGAACATGGGGGCGCCCGTGAACGTCGCGGCCCCCTCGCCGTAGGGAGGGATCTTGCCGTGGTCCAGCCCGGAGCGCTCGTAGAGCCAGGCGGCCCACTGCGTGCTCCATGCCGTGACGGTCTGGCCCGCCACGACATCCCGCTGGCGGAGCACCTGGGGCGCGGCCTCAGCCGGCGCCGAGGCGAGCGCGAATGCTGCGAGCGCGCCGAATGGCGCGAGGAGTGCCAGCGACCGTCCGTGAGCGCGAGCGGCGAGGCGGGGCATCGGGCACCTCCCTGGGCTCGTACTGATCGGTGGTTCTGGCGACTATCCCCTGGCTGGACGTTCCCGGGCAAGTGGAGGACGACGACGACCCGCGCCGCCGGGGCTCCAGCAGCGACGGGAGGAAGCTGCCGTGTGCAGCCTGGGGATCCGCAGCTTCAAGTCGCCGGCCCCGGTGCGACCCGTCACGCGGGTTGCACCGGGGCGCATGGCGAAACGCGGCTTGCGTCGTTCGGATCGAGCCGGGGATGATCCGCCCGATCGGTTCGTCTCAGTTCAGGGAGACGGGGGCACATCGCGATGGACGGCGAGGCGACGCCGCCGAGGCTCCTCTCCGGGGTCATCGTCGGCCGCGAGGCGGTTCTGGATCGCCTTCGCCGCCTCCTCGACGCGAGCAGCGCCGAAGGCCGCGCCGTCGCGATCGTCGGCGAGGCCGGATTGGGCAAGACCCGGCTTGCGAAGGCACTCGTGTCGGCGGCGCGGGAGCGAGCGCGGGTGGTCCTCGTCGGCAGGGCCAGTCCTCTGGAAGCGGCGCTGCCGCTCGCCGTGCTTCAGGATGCGCTGCGCGAGGAACGTCGAGGTCCGGCCGAGATCCCCGTTCCGGCGGACCCGCTCGCAGCGGCATTCCCTGGGCTGCTGTTGCCTGAGCTGGCTTCGGCGGAACGAGCGGGGTCGACCATGGATCGCGGCGCGTTGCTCGAAGCGGCCGCCCGGTACTTCCGCGCGCGGGCGTCCCCCGCGGGGCTCGTGCTGGTGCTCGAGGATCTGCACTGGGCCGACCCGACGACCCACACGCTGGTGGGATACCTGGCCCGGGCGACTCAGAACGCCCCGATCCTGCTCGTGCTGACCTTCCGCGCGGACGAGGCGTCGCCCGGGTCAAGCCTGGCTGGGCTCCGCCACGAGCTGGCACGAGAACGCCTGAGCGAGGAGCTGGACCTCGAGCCACTCGCACAGGGGGACGTCGCACTGATGCTCTCGGACATCCTCGGCACGGACGTGAGCCGTGACGTCGCAGCGATGGTGTTCGGCGCAAGCGGTGGCAACCCGTTCGTGATCGAGGAGCTGGTCCGAGACGCAGTGGCGTCGGGCACCCTTGACGCGGTTCGGGGCAGCTGGGAGCTGAGCGAGCCGATCGTCCTTCCAGGGACCGTCCAGGAGATGCTGGTCCGGAGGATCCGGACCCTCCAGGAGTCGGACGGCGAGCTGGTGAAGTGGGCCGCGGTCCTTGGCGAACGGTTCGATGCGGATCTGCTGGCTGCAGCCGCGGGCTGGGGGGAGGGGGTGGCGCTCGAGGCGCTCGGGCGCCTGCGAGAGGCAGGGCTCGTCGCGGACACGCGCGACCTGGCCGACGGTCGCCTGGCCTTCCGTCACGCCTTGACCCGGCAGGCGGTCCTGGCAGGAATGCTGGCTCCCGAGCGTCGCCGCCGTCACGCCCGCGTACTGGAGGTCGCCGCCCCGCCAGGCGGCATCTCCGAGCTCCCCCTCGGGGAGCGACTCGAGCACGCGCTCGGCTCTGGCGATCGGGCGCGCGTGCTCCGCTACTCCGTCGAGGCGGGCGGTCGCGCGGTCGGACTCGGTGGATATGCCGAGGCGCGCGGCCACTACGAGCGGGCGCTGTCGCTCTGGGCGTCCGAGGACGGGGCGCCGATGCGGGCGGACCTCCTCATGCGGCTGGGCTACCTGACGAGCCACATCGGCGGTGGGTTCCTGCTCTGGATGGCGCAGCACCAGAGTCGCCAGTACTTCGACGAGGCGCGGGCCCTCTTCGACCAGCTGGGAGATGAGCACTCTGCGGCCCTCGCCGCTGGGGGTTCGGTGTGGTCGCGGCGCAGGATCGACGTCGTCGACGACCTCCGCGGTGCGCTTGGACGGCTGAGTGGCGCCGGCGCTCCCGACGCCGTCTGCCAGATCCTCTGTCGGCTGGGGGACCGCGAGTTCCTCGTCGGTCACTCGCGCGCGGCGCTGCGGACCTGCTCCGAGGGCCTCGCCCTGCTCGAGGCCTCGCCGGAGGCGAATGATCCGGCGCAGTTTCCCCGCCGCGTGCAGCTGCGGCGCTCGCTCCAACTGACCGAGGCCGCCGCGACCTGGTGGCTCGGGGACGCCGACCGTGGCCGCGCGACCATGCTGAGCCTGGTCGATGACGCCCTCGCGGAGAACGACTACCTGATGGCCGCGCTCACCCTCAACTACCTGACTCGCCAGAGCTTCGACCGGCCTGCCGAGGCGGCGGCCTTCGCTCGGCGGGGCACCGAGCTGGCCGAGCAGCACGGCCTCTCGAGCACCGTCGCCTGGCTGTGCCATCTCACCGCCCAAGCCCAGCTCCAACTCGGCCGTCCGGTCGAGGCCGAGGAGGCCTTGGAGCGGGCCGAGGCGCTCTTGGTCGGGGAACACGACCATCCGTTCGTCCGGGATGCGGTGCGGATGGTCCGCGCGGAACTCGCGCTGGTGGCGGGCCAGATCGACGAGGCGGTCGCAAACCTCGCTCCGTTGGCCGCCGAGCTCGACGCCCGGCATGGCCGCATCTTCCGCCGGACGGTCCGCGTCGCGCTCGCCCGTGCCCATCTGACGCGCGAGGAGCCGCAGGCCGCCGCCGACGCCCTGGCGCCGGTGCTCGCCGCGTGGAACTCGGCGGAGGAGGGGCCCTACGCGCTCTCGGCGCTGTTGCCGATGGCGTGTGCAGAGGTGGCGTCCGCGCTCGGCGACGGCGACGGGGCAGCGGGCTGGGGGAGCGAGCTCGCCTCGCTGGGCGGCGGCCCCCGCGCCCGCTACGCCGGTGCGCTCGCGGGCCTCGCGCGCGGCGCCGTCGGCTGTTGCGGCATCGTGGAGGAGGCCTGCCAGGGGGTCGAGAAGGACGGGCGTCGCTGGGAGGGGGCCTGGATGCGCTTCGCCGGCGCGCGGGCCGCCGTTGCCGCGGGGGACGAGAGCGGAGCTGCCGCGCTCGCGCTCGCGGCGATCGCGGCGTTTCACGACATGGGTGGGGGCGGTTGGCACCGGACCTGCGAGGTGCTGCTCCGCCGTCTGGGATGCCGTGTGCCCGTCCGGCGCGCCGCGAGGGGTGCCGGAGGCTTGACGCCGCGCGAGGTCGAGGTGCTGCGCCTGATCGTCGACGGCTGCTCCAACCGCGCGATCGCTGAGCGGCTCGTCATCTCCGAGGGGACGGCAGGGCGCCACGTGTCGAATGTCTACGCCAAGCTCGGCGCGCATTCGCGTCTCGAGGCGGCCCGTATCGCGTCGGAGCGGGGGCTCCTCGCGGACGCGTCGCAGTGACGTACATGCCGGATGCCGCCGGATACAGGATTCGCATGATGATGGCGTATGCCGCCGGGCCTACCGTCAATGCGGTGAGGACGTCGGCATGAAGGCGGGGGTGTACCTCGGGCCGGGCCGGATCCGGGTCGCGGAGGTCCCGGACGCGACGCTGGTGGAGCCGACCGACGCCCTGGTGCGGGTCACGCACGCGGGCATTTGCGGGAGCGACCTCTGGGTCTACCGGGGAGAGCTCGAGCTCTACGGTCCCGCACCGAGCCGGGTCGGCCACGAGTTCCTCGGTCTTGTGGAGGCGGTCGGCGCCGAGGTGCGCGGCGTCCGCCCCGGTCAGCCTGTCATCGCCCCCTACACCTTCTCGGACGGCACCTGCGAGCTGTGTGACGCCGGCCTCCCGACGCTGTGCCGGGCGGGTGGGTTCTTCGGGGGCGCGAGCGACGGGGGCCAAGGCGAGGCGGTCCGCGTCCCGCTCGCAGATGGCACGCTGGTGCCGCTCCCGGGCGTCGACCTCTCGGACGACCGCCTGGCCGCATCCCTCGCGACGCTGACCGATGTCATGGGCACCGGCCACCACGGCGCGCTCGTTTCGGGTGTGGGGCCGGGAGGCACAGCGGTGGTCGTGGGCGACGGCGCGGTCGGTCTCTGCGCCGTGCTCGCGGCCCGCCGACTCCGGGCAGAGCGCGTCATCGTCGTGGGCCATCATCACCACCGCCTCGCGGTCGCTCAGCGGTTCGGCGCGACCGAGGTGGTCCGCGAACGTGGTGCAGCCGCCGTGGAGCGCGTCCGGGAGTTGACGGGGGGCGGATCGGCGCATGTCATCGAATGCGTCGGCACGGCGGCCGCATTCGCGACCGCCATCGGTTGTGCCGCTGCCCGCGGCACAGTCGGGCATGTCGGCTCACCGGTCGAGGCGATCGACCTCCGGGACGCCCACATCCGGAACGTCCGGCTCGCCGGGGGCCGCGCCCCCGTCCGTCACTACATCCCGGAGCTGCTCGAGGACGTCCTGGCGGGCCAGCTGGACCCATCGCCCGTGATGGACCTGAGCGTGGGCCTGGACGACATCCCCGCAGGCTACGCGGCGATGGATGGCCGCCGGGCGATCAAGGTCCTCGTCCGGGTGGACGCGGCCTGAGGTCACGACGATGCCTACGGCACCTCTGCCCATCGTCTACAGGCGGTCGACCCCCCGCAGATACAGGATCCGTCGGATGAGCGGAGCGATGGTCCCGACGTAGCGTCAGCACATCGCGTCCGGGGGTCCCCCGGACGCAGGGCACCGGCACCGGAACCGAGGGGCATGACCCACACCGGGGACATCCTTCACCAGCCGCTCCCACCTCCAGTCGGGGTGTCGGGCGGCGGGCGGGGAGCTCTGGCGTCCGCGGATCACGCACTCGCGGTGCTGTCCGATGCCGCCGCGGCGGTCGCGCGCGCCGGGGTCGTCATCGCGGTCTCGGTCGCGATCGGGGCGCTCGCGGGGAACGTCCTCACCCGTAACGCCTTCGACTACTCGATCTACGGCGCCGAGGAACTCGCGCGCTTCGCGTATCTGTGGGTGATCTGGCTCGGAGTGTCCTTGGCGATCAAGCGAGGGGCGGTCACCGTCATCAGCTTCGTCGCCGACGCCGGGCCGCAGTGGTGGCAGCGGGCGGTCCGAACCTTCGCCGGGGTGAGCGTGGCGGTCCTGCTCGTCTACGCCTGCGTGAGGTCCACCCAGTGGGCGGCCAGCGACTTCGCCTGGGAGAACTCCTCAACCTCACTCGGAATCACCTTGTTCTACCCGCTGGTCTCGATGACCGTGGGCTACTACCTGATCAGCCTCCACTACCTGTCGGCGGTGGTGAGCGGCACGCGGCGGGCGCTCGACGATCCTCGCCGGGCCATTCGCACGAGCGCGCTCGGGGTGGCCGGCGCGGTGGCGATCGGCGCGGCGGTCTGGGGCGCCGCGGCGGCGCTGCTCGCGGTCGGCGCCGCGCCGTTGATCGCGCTCGGGGTGATCTTCGTCGCCCTCACCCTGGCGGGGACCCCGATCGTGTTCATGTTGTCGATCGTCGGCATCATCGCCTTCCTGCCCAGCTTCCTGGGGCTGCAGTTCTACCCCGTCACCGACC
>OEIU01000531.1_pt1 | contig 34634 bp, 32 predicted proteins | sample 1539221 | NCBI WGS metagenome assembly OEIU01 (sample SAMN03792071, study PRJEB22550) | activated sludge metagenome | feature: wastewater treatment plant; material: activated sludge; isolation source: Wastewater treatment plant of a petroleum refinery complex | place: Argentina: Zarate | collected...
GCGCACGTGTTCCGCAGCCTCGATTCGGCGGAAGACCAGAAGTACAACGCACAGTTCCAGGCGATCCTCCTCGGGGCCTAGCGTGGCATCCGGTACCTTCGCCGAGAGCGGGGCAGACCTCGAACTGGTGGGGATCAAGAAGAGGTTCCCTGGCTTCACCGCCATCGAACACCTTGACCTGACGATCCCCGCGGGCTCGTTCTTTGCCCTGCTCGGGCCTTCCGGATGTGGAAAGACCACGACCCTGCGGCTCGTCGCAGGGCTGGAAGACCCCACTGAGGGTTCGATCCTCATCGGCGGCAAGGATGTGACGAAGCTCAAGCCGTTCCAGCGGCAGGTGAACACGGTGTTCCAGAGCTACGCGCTGTTCCCGCACATGACCGTGCTGGACAACGTGGCGTTCGGGTTGCGCCGGCGCAGGATCGAGGACCCCGTCGCGAAAGCGCACGAGGCGCTGGTTCTCGTGGAACTTGACCACCTCGCCGCCAGGAAACCGCAGCAGCTGTCCGGCGGGCAGCAGCAGCGCGTCGCCCTGGCGCGCGCCATCGTAAACCGCCCCGCGCTGCTCCTGCTGGATGAGCCGCTGGGGGCACTCGACCTCAAGCTTCGCCGGCAGATGCAACTGGAGCTCAAATCCATTCAGGAAGAGGTTGGGCTCACGTTCGTCCACGTCACGCACGACCAGGAGGAGGCCATGACCATGGCCGACACGGTCGCGGTCATGAACAAGGGCGAAATCGAACAGTTGGGCGCGCCGCAGGATTTGTACGAGCTGCCGCGGACGGCGTTCGTGGCGAACTTCCTCGGCCAGTCCAACCTGTTCACCGGTCACGTGGCCAGCACGACGAGCACCAGCATCACGGTCGACGTCGAGGGTGCAAAGATCACGGTGCCGACGAAGCGCGCTCAGCGCCACACGGGTGAAGTGACGGTCGGAATTCGACCGGAAAAACTTCACCTGCACAAGGACGAACCGAAGACGGCGGCGGGGACGAACAGCATCGGGCCCGGGCGCATCATCGACGTGTCCTTCAGCGGCGTGAGCACGCAGTACACCGTCGCCGTACCCGGCCTCGACAACCTCACGGTGTTCCAGCAGAACACCACGTTCGGGCCGATCGCCCATGAGGGTGCGGAAGTGTGGGCGACCTGGGAGGTCGATCACGGATTCGGACTGCAGGATGATCCGGGCGCGGCGCCGCGGTTCCCCGCGGACACCGACACGGCGACGATTGCGGTTCAGAAGCGTCGTGCGCTCAAGTCGGAGCTAGAGGAGTCCTGACCGTGGCCTTCAGCGCATTCGCGACAGGGACCGCCAAGGAGCAGGCGCCACGGCGCAAGAGCAAGATCGCGCTGCTGTTGCTCCTGCCCGGCATTCTCTACCTCATGCTGTTTTTCCTCGTTCCGCTCGTTTCGCTCGTCATCACCTCGTTCCAGCAGCCGGTGCCGTATGGGGACATCGGCGAGTTCCAGAATGCGTTCAAGTGGGAAAACTACGTCGACGTCGTCAACACGTACGGAGAACACATTTTCCGCTCGTTCGCCTACGCGATCCTCGCCACGATTTTCGCCCTGTTGTTCAGCTATCCTCTGGCATATTTCATCGGCGTGAAGGCGAGGCGCTGGCCGCTCCTGCAGAACCTCATGCTCGTTCTGGTCATTGCGCCGTTCTTCATCAGCTTCCTGTTGCGCACCCTCGCCTGGAAGGCGATCCTCTCCGACGAATCGTTTGTGGTCACGGGGCTGAAGGCGTTGTCGCTCATGGCTCCGGACGCCCATTTCACCGGCACCCCTGCTGCAGTCATCTTCGGCCTCACCTACAACTTCATCCCGTTCATGACGCTCCCGCTGTACTCCACTCTCGAACGGCTGGATACGCGCCTCCTGGAAGCGGGGAGCGACCTGTACGCCAAACCGGCCATGACGTTCTTCAAGGTCACGGTTCCGCTGTCGATGTCCGGAATCGTGTCCGGGGTGCTGCTGACGTTCATTCCCGCGGCGGGCGACTACATCAACGCGAGTCGGGACTTCCTCGGCGGAACGGGCACTCAAATGATCGGTAACGTGATCGAAAGCAACTTCCTCGTCACGTTGAATTACCCTGCCGCGGCGGCGCTGTCCATCATCCTGATGGCGGTGATCCTGGTGATGGTCACGGTGTACGTCAAACGGAGTGGAACGGAGGATCTGCTGTGACGCTTCAGGAAGGTCTCGCCGTGTCCGAGGCGGTAACGGCGCGCAAACCTGCCTCGCGCAGAGGGGCGCGGCTGGGGTTCGGCAACTGGCTTCTGCCGCTCTACGCGATCATCTCGTTCGTGTTCCTGCTCATTCCCATCGCGTACACCTTCGCGTTTTCGTTCAACGACTCGGTGAAGTCGAACATCGTGTGGCGCGGCTTTACGTTCGACAAGTGGCTGAACGTGTGCGACCAGATCGACGTGTGCGTTGCCTTCGGAAACAGTCTGATTATCGGAATCAGCGCCACGATCGTCGCGACCATCCTCGGCACCATGATCGCGATCGCGCTCGTTCGGTACCGATTCCCGTTCCGCTCAGGTATCAGCCTTCTGCTGTTCCTCCCCATGGCGACGCCCGAGGTGGTTCTCGGGGCCGGCCTCGCAGCGGAGTTCCTCGGCGCCGGGGTGCAGAAGGGCCTTGGCACGATCATCATCGCCCACATCATGTTCTGCGTGAGCTTCGTCGTCGTGACCGTCAAGGCCAGGGTGTCCACGCTGGACCCTGCCCTCGAGGAGGCGGGACGGGACCTTTACGGATCGCCGAACCAGGTGTTTTGGAGAATAACGTTCCCGTTGCTGCTGCCGGGAATCATCGCCGCGGCGCTGCTGTCGTTCGCCCTGAGCTTTGACGACTTCATCATTACCAACTTCAACGCGGGGACGACAAACACGTTCCCGAAGTACATTTACATCTCCGCGGCGCGCGGAATCCCGGCCGAGGCGAATGTCATCGCGTCCGCCGTATTTCTGCTCGCCATCATCCTCGTGCTGATCTCCCAGATTTCCTCCGCAATGAAGCGGAAACGACTCGCCGCAGCGGGCGGATGATGCGCAGGAGGGTAACGTGGTGACGGGGTATCACGATCGAGCCCGTCTGGCGAGGCTGTGGCGCGACGAAACCGAGACGTTCCGTGCCGCGCGCACCGAGTCGGAGAAGTTGTGGCGGCGGGCTGTCCCGCACCTCCCGGATGGCGTCCCCATGCTGTGGATGGCGAAATGGCCGGGCCCGTGGCCGGTGTACGTGACCGAGGCGCAGGGCGCGCACTTCACCGACGTCGACGGCATCGACCACGTGGATTTGTGCCTCGGAGATACCGGGGCCATGTGCGGCCACGCGCCTCCCGCCGCTGTGAAGGCGATCTCCCAGCGCCTCGCCCACGGTTCCACGTTCATGCTCCCCACCGAGGACGCCGCGGTGGCCGCAGAGCTTCTCACCGCCCGATTCGGCGTACCGAGCTGGCAGTTCACCCTGTCCGCCACTGACGCCAACCGCAGTCTGGTCCGGTATGCGCGGCAGGTGACGGGCCGCCGGAAAATCGTCGTGCACGACTACTGCTACCACGGTTCGGTCGATGAAACCTTCGCGACCCTGGACGAGCGCGGCGCGGTCGTGGAGCGCCGCGGCAACATCGGGGCCCCGGTTCCGCCATCCGAGACGACCGCAGTCGTGCCGTTCAACGACGTTGCGGCGCTGGAGGTGGTGCTGAAGTCGGGGGACATCGCGGCGATGCTCATCGAACCGGCACTCACCAACATCGGAATCGTGTTGCCGGCCGCGGGCTACCTCGAGGCCGTGCGGGAACTGTGCACGCGCTATGGCGTGATCCTCATCATCGACGAGACGCACACCATCAGCGCAGGCCCGGGCGGAATGACCACCACTCTCGGACTTTCGCCGGATGCCGTGGTCGTGGGCAAGAGCATCGGCGGCGGAATTCCCGCCGGTGCGTTCGGGATGTCCGCTGAGCTGGCGGAACGTGCCCGCGCGAGCCTCGAACTGGAAGATATCGATGTCGGCGGCGTGGGCGGAACCCTGGCCGGCAACGCTCTGTCTTTGGCGGGCATCCGCGCGACGCTTTCGGACGTGCTCACCGCCGCCGCGTTCGAGAACATGACCGCGAGGTCGACGGAGTGGACCGGCGGGGTCCAGGCTGCTCTGGACGAATTCGAGGTGCCGTGGCAGGTGACCCAGCTTGGAGCACGGTCGGAGTACAGCTTCCGTGCGACGGCACCCGTGGATGGCGCGGAAGCAGCGGCCGCCGACGATTTCGAATTGCAGCAGTACCTGCACCTGCATGCCCTCAACCGGGGCATCCTCATTACTCCGTTCCACAACATGGCCCTCATGTGTCCGACCACCTCCAGCGCAGATGTCGAGCGGCACACCGTCGCATTCCGCGAGGCAGTGTCGAGCCTGTTCGGCTGAGCGGTTCCGTCACTTGCCTCCCGGCGCGTGGAGCCGTGCCCCGTTCGGGTGCTTGGGCCTATCCTTGGGGTGTGGCACGATCGAAACAGTGCCGCTCGTCACGTCGGCGCCACCACGGAGATTCGGGGGAGTCATTGGCCGTGAATTCATTGCCTACAGTGTTGTCTGCAGCGCCGTCGCGTCACGTCAGCAGGAGGACCGTCATCCAGGGTGCCGGCATGGGGGCGTCAGCGCTCCTTCTCGCGGCCTGTTCGACCGGGGCGCCGCAGGCGCCGGAGGCGGCGACCGACAAGTCGGACTCGCAGAAGACCCTTCGGTTCGACAGCCGGGATACCTATCGCAATACGACCGGCGAGGATTTTCCGCTGCTCGAACAGTTCTCCGCGTCCACCGGGATGGCCGTGACGTACACGAACGCGGTCAGCGACGACAACGTGTATTACGGCAAGGTCAAGAACCAGCTGAAAATGGGCCAGGACATCGGGGCGGACGCGTCTGTGCTCAGCGAGTGGATGGCCGCGCGCTGGATCCGGCTGGGCTACGTGCAGCAAATCGAGCACGACAAGCTCACCAATTTCGCGAATTTGCGACTGATTTTTCAGAACGCCCAGTTCGATCCCGGCCGGCGGTTCTCGCTGCCCTGGCGCAGCGGATTCACCGGAATCGCCTGGAACAAGGCGGCACTTCCCGGCGGGCTCGCGACGGTGTCCGATTTGTGGGACCCCGCACTCAGGGGAAAAGTGGGCGTCATGTCGGCCATGAGAGACACGCTGGGGCTCATCATGCTGAATGCCGGGGTCGACATTTCGTCCAGCTCCTGGGGAGATGCAGAATTCACCACTGCCGTGAACACTCTGCGCGACCAGGTTTCGAGCGGCCAGATTCACGCGATCAAGGGCAACAAATACAAGGAAGACTTGAAGAGCGGCGCGACGGTCGCCGCCATTGCCCGGGCCGGCGACATCATGCAGATCAATCAGGAGGCCGGCGACCAGTGGGCGTTCGCGCTGCCGACCGCCGGGGGCGTTCTGTGGAGCGACGTCGCCGTCATCCCCATCGGGTCCACCCACCGCAGCAACGCTGAGGCGTTCATCAACTACTACTACGACAGGCAGAACGCCGTGCGCGTGGCCGCGGCGACGAGTTTCATCTCGCCCGTCGACCTCCGCCAGCCGGAAATCGGCACGATACCTCAGGAGCTTTCCCGCAACGAGATGATTTTCCCGAGCGAGGCGACGTTCACTTCGACGAAGACGTTCCGCACCCTCAGCCAGGGCGAGGAGCAGCGCTATGGGGCCCAATACCAGTCGGTCCTGCTCGGCGCCTCCTGACCGGAGTGAATCTCGCGCTCGCCGGCGTCGGTAGGGTTAAGCCCATGCTTCGTTCAGAATGGTGGCGCTCTGCGGTCATCTATCAGGTGTATCCGCGGTCCTTTTCCGATTCCGACGGCGATGGTCTCGGCGACCTGCCGGGGATCACGCAGCGCGTTCGAGCCATCCGGGACCTTGGGGTCGACGCGCTGTGGCTTTCGCCGTTCTACACGTCGCCGCAGAAGGACGCCGGGTACGACGTGGCCGACTACCGCGATGTGGATCCCCGATTCGGCACGCTCGCGGATTTCGACGCGCTTGTCGCCGAGGCACACAGGCTGAACCTGCGGCTCATCGTCGACCTGGTCCCGAATCACACGTCAGACCAGCACGTCTGGTTTCAGCAGGCTCTTGCGGCGGGGGAGGGCAGCCCCGAGCGGGCCAGGTACCTGTTCCGGGACGGTAAGGGACCGAACGGCGATACGCCGCCGAACAACTGGGAATCGGTGTTCGGCGGTCCGGCCTGGACGAGAGTCCCGCGGCCGGACGGCACGCCGGGGCAGTGGTACCTCCACCTGTTCGACACGTCGCAGCCGGACCTGGACTGGGAGAATCGCTGGGTGCGGGAGCAGTTCCACGACATCCTGCGGTTCTGGCTGGACCGCGGTGTCGACGGCTTCCGGGTGGATGTCGCGCACGGGCTGATCAAGAAGAAGGGCCTGCCCGACTACGTCGCGCCGAAGGGCGGTGCGAGCATGGGCGGCCACGCTTCGACTCCGCCGTACTGGGCGCAACCGGGTGTGCACGAGATCTACCGGGACTGGAGAAAACTCCTCGACGAGTATCCGGGGGAGCAGGTGCTCGTGGCCGAAGCGTGGGTGAATCCGCCCTCGAAGCTCGCCCAGTGGGTGCGGCCGGACGAAATGGATCAGGCATTCAACTTCGAATTCCTCGAGACGCCGTGGGATGCGACCGCGATCCGCCGGGTCATCCGGGATTCCCTCGTCGCCTTCGGGAAGGTGGGCGCACCCAGCACCTGGGTGCTGTCGAATCACGACGTCGTGCGACACGCGACGAGGCTCGCCATCACGACGGACCATGTCCAGGGCGAGGGGATCGGGCCGAAGTCGCCGGACAAGCCGAACCGGGTGACCGGTTTGCGGCGCGCCCGCGCCGCGACGCTTCTCATGCTCGCCCTGCCGGGCAGCGCCTACCTCTACCAGGGCGAGGAACTTGGCCTTCCCGAGGATGTCGAACTTCCGGATTCCGCGCGCCAGGACCCCACCTGGTTCCGGACACACCACGAACGCTACGGTCGTGACGGCTGCCGGGTCCCGATCCCGTGGGAGGCGCTCGCTCCCGCATTCGGGTTCAGTTCGACCGGGAAAAGCTGGCTCCCGCAGCCCCCGGAGTGGGCCGGGTACGCACGCGACGCCCAGGAGGGTCAGCCCGATTCCACCCTGGAACTGTACAAGGAAGCGCTCGCGTTGCGCGCGAAGCACGGGCTCGGCCTCGGCGACGTGGAGTGGCTGAGCGGCTACCCCGAGGACGTCATCGCATTCCGAAACGGGAATGTGATCGTGATCGCGAACGTGGGCACGCAGATTGTGACGATTCCGCCCGGCGTGATTGCACTGTCGTCGGAACCGGTTTCCGCGAATCTGCCCGGCGACACAACGGTGTGGCTGGAGACCTCGGAGGGGTAGCTGCCCGTCGTTCAGAATGCGACGCGGATGTGGCCGACCGGCACGCCGCCGCCGAGCACCTGCTCGGTCACGAGCGCTGCGACCCGCGCCGCGTCGCCGGGAGCGATGGCCCCGGCGCGGGCGAGGAGATCAAGGGCCACGAGGCTCGTGATGCGGTGGCTGCCGTCCAGCGATTTCATGGCGACCGCCGTACCGTCCGCCGCGCCCATCGCGATGACGCCCTCCGCACCGCCCTTGCAGAGCAGGCCGAGTTCCTCGATGACGACCGTATTCGCCCTGCCCGGGCCGTCAATCGCCCAGGGATACTCCTGGATCGCCGCGGCCAGCCGCGCGACATCCGCGTCGTCGCCGTTCGGGTTCCTGCCGCGGGCGACGAGCGAAAACACTCTGGCCAGCGCGCGCAGGCTCACCGCGAACAGCGGCGCGCCGCATCCGTCGACGCCCACGTGCCCCACCGGCTCGCCCGTAAATTCTTCGATCGTTTCGCGGATTCGCACCTGGAGCGGATGCGCCGGGTCCAGGTAGCTCTCGATCGGCCAGCCGTTTTCGACGCACGCGAGCAGGAATGCGGCGTGCTTGCCCGAGCAGTTCATCATGACCCTGTGCTTCTCGCCGCTCGTGCGCGTGACCGCCGCCGACTGCGCGTCGCCGGGCCAGTCGAGCGGGCACTGGAGCGCATCCTCGGTGAGTCCCGCCCGCTCCAGCAGCTGCGAAACGACCGCGAGGTGCGCTGGCGTTCCCGAATGGCTCGCCGAGGCGAGGACGAGTTGCGCCCCATCGAGCGTGACACCGGACCTCATGACCGCGAGCGCCTGCATCGGTTTGAGCGACGAGCGCGGGTAGACGAGGGCCTCCACGTCGCCGTGCGACTCGATCACGTCACCGTTCGGAGACACGGTCACGGCAGCGCCGAGATGGCGCGATTCCGCCAAACCGTTTCGTTCGAGCGTCGCCAACTCCACGACGCCATCAACGCCGAGGGCATGCTGGCGCCCGGAAGCGCCAGCGGTTTCGGTCACAGGGCGGCGAGCGCGTCCTCGATCACGCTCAGGGCATCCAGAATCTGCTCGTCGCTGATGGCGAGGCTCGGCAGGAACCGGATGACGTTGCCGTACGTGCCGGCGGTGAGCAAAATCACCCCGTGCTCGAACGCGTACCGCGAAAGGGAAGCCACCGCGGCGGCGTTGGGTTCCTTCGTCGTCGCGCCGGTTCCCGGCTGCACGAACTCGATCGCGATCATCGCGCCGATCCCGCGGACATCCCCGATGACATCGAACGTCTTCTGCAGTCGGAGCAGCTCCGGCTTGAGCGTGTTCTCGATGCGCGCGGCTTCGGCGAGAAGCCCCTTCGACTCGATGGAGTCGAACACCGCGATCGCGGCGGCAGCGGAGACCGGGTTTCCGCCGAACGTGCCGCCGAGGCCACCGGGGTGCGAGGCATCCATGATCTCGGCGCGGCCGGTGACGGCGGCAAGCGGGAGGCCGCCGGCAATGCCCTTCGCCGAGAGCACGAGATCCGGCACGAGGCCGAAGTGCTCGCTCGAGAAGTACTTTCCGGTGCGCGCCATGCCCGCCTGAATCTCATCCGCGATGAACACGATGCCGTTCTCGGTGCACCACTTCTGCAGGGCGGGGAGGTAGCCCTCCGCGGGCACCATGAATCCGCCCTCGCCCTGGATGGGCTCCACGACGAGGCACGCGAGGTCCGATGCGCCTACGGTCTTGTCGAGGAACGCGATCGTGCGCGCTGCGGCCTCCGGCCCGGTGAGGCCGTCGTGGTACGGGTAGGAGTTCGGCGCGTGGTGGATGTCGCCGGCGAACGGCCCGAAGCCGAGCTTGTACGGCATCGACTTGTAGTTCATGGCCATCGTGAGGTTCGTGCGGCCGTGGAACGCGTGGTCGAGCACGGCGACCGCCTTGCGCCCGGTGTACTTGCGCGCGATCTTCACGCCGTTCTCCACCGCCTCAGCTCCCGCGTTCACGAGGAGGGACTTTTTCGGGAAGTCACCCGGCGTGTGCTGTGCGAGCAGCTCGGCAACGCGCACGTAGCCCTCGTACGGCGTGATCGTGAACAGGCCGTGGGTCAGTTCCCCGACCTGCTGGCGGGCTGCGGCGACGACCGCGTCATCCGTGTGCCCGATCGTCGTCACCCCGATGCCAGATCCCAGGTCGATGAACTGGTTGCCGTCCACGTCGACGATGATCGCGCCGTGCGCGTGGTCGATGTACACGGGGAAGCCGGATGCCGCGCCGCTCGCGACAACCGCGGTGCGCCGCTCGTGCAGGGCAAGGGATTTGGGGCCGGGGATGGCGGTGACCACTCGGCGTTCGCTGGGGGCGCTGGAGTGCCCTGAGCTCGATGGCGAGGAAACAGTGGGAGCGAGCGTATCAGTCATAGTGATCCCATTCTATGCGCGGTGATAGCGTGCAGAGCATGCGAACCGAACATCACTATTCGACGACGATTCAGTGGCGCGGCAACCGCGGAACCGGCACGAGCGGCTACCGCGACTACGGCCGGGAGGTGCTTGTGACCGCAGACGGCAAGCATCCCATTGACGGGTCGGCCGACCCCACCTTCCACGGGAACGCCGACCGCTGGAATCCGGAAGAAATGCTGCTCGCCGCCCTCAGCCAGTGCCACCTGCTCAGCTACCTGCACGTGGCTGTTCTTCGCGGGTTCGTCGTCACCGCTTACACGGATGAGGCGGTCGGCGCGATGGAGCAGACGCCGGACGGCGGCGGCCACTTCACGTCGGTGACGCTGCGACCGCACGTCACGGTGGCCTCCTCCGACATGGTGGATGCCGCCGTTCACGGCCACAAGCTGGCACACCGGATGTGTTTCATCGCGAACTCGGTGAACTTTCCTGTGCTGCATGAGCCGCGGGTGGTCGTAGGCTGAGTGGCTGGCGGACTCCTGTCAGCGTTTGCCTAGTTTGTGCCGACAGGATTGCCACGCCATCATTTCTGACGACGAAAGCAGCCCTGTGCCTAAATTTCTCACCGCGCTCGCACTCGCGAGCCTGGTCGCCCTCCCGCTCGTCTCGTGCAGTTCGCCCGCGGATGCCGGATGCGAAGCGCAGCCCGGCCCGCATTCGTCCCAGGTCAAGGTGACGGGGCCGTTCGGCGTCCAGCCGACCGTGACGATGCCGCCCGCGTTCGACGTCACGAAAACGGAGCGCAGCGTTGTCGTGAACGGATCCGGAAAATCCGCCGTGGAGGGCGAGCTCGTTCAGACCCACTACGCCGTGTACAACGCGTCGACCGGCCAGCCCGTCGAACTCACTCCCGGCGCAATCTGGGGCGAGGGGAACTTCGTGATCGACAAAGCGCAGAAGGATGCTCTTCCGGGCCTCTACAAGTCGCTGCTGTGCTCGAAGGCCGGTGACCGGGTGGTGTCTGCCGTGCCGTCGAACGAACTGTTCGGAGCGCTCGGCGTGGACATGTCCAAACAGGGCATTGGGAAGTCGGACACCGTCGTCTTCATCTTCGACGTCAGTAAGGTCGGGCCCGCTCCGACCGCAACCCCGACGCCGACTGCGGCGCCGACACCAACTCCGCTGTCTCTGCCCACGCCGGCAGCCTGGGTCGACAACGTCCCCACGGTCGATCTGTCGGGGAGTGTGCCGGTCGTGACGCTTCCGTCGACCCCGCCGCCGGCCCAGCTGGAACTGAAGGTTCTCACCGAGGGAACCGGCGCCGATGTCGCCGCGATGTCGAACGTGCAGGTGACGATCGACTATCAGGGGATTTCGTGGGACACGAAGAAGATCTTCGATCAGAGCTTCGGCACGGGGTCGCCCAAGACGTTCCCGGTGAACGGCGTCATCCAGGGGTTCGCCGCCGCGATCGTCGGTCAGAAGGTCGGGTCGACGGTGATCGTCTCGATCCCGCCGAAATACGCGTACGGGGAAGGCACGATCAGCGATGCCGACCTGAAAGGTCAGACTCTCGTGTTCCTCATCACGATCCACGACGCAGCGGCCAAGTAGAACGCGGGTTCAGGGAAGCCTAAGCATGCGCAGGTTCGCCAGCAAGCTCATTTCCAGCTAACGGCGGGTACTCTCACACCATGGAAACCGTGCTCCTCTACATTCTGGGCATCGTCATCGTCACGGTGGGGCTCGCGATATCGATCGCGCTGCACGAGCTCGGCCACCTCGTCCCCGCGAAACTGTTCGGGGTGCGCGTCGGCCAGTACATGATCGGGTTCGGGCCGACGCTGTGGTCGCGCACGCGCGGCGAAACCGAGTACGGCGTGAAGGCGATTCCGCTCGGCGGATACATTTCCATGGCCGGGATGTTCCCCCCGGCGAAGGAAGGGGAGCGCGGGCGCACGGCGAGCACCGGATTCTTCCAGGCGATGGTGCAGGATGCGCGCACCTCGAGCGCCGACACCGTGCGGGACGGCGAGGAGCACCGCACGTTCTACGGGCTTGCCGTGTGGAAACGCATCATCATCATGTGCGGCGGCCCGTTCATGAACCTCGTGATCGCGATCGTCCTGTTCGCGGTGGTGCTCAGCGGATTCGGCGTGCAGCAGGTGAGCACGACGATCGGCAGCGTGAGCCAGTGCCTGCTGCCGGCGACGAGCACCCAGACAGCGTGTGCCCCGAGCGATCCGCTTGCCCCCGGCGCCGCAGCGGGCATCCGGCCGGGCGATCGGCTCGTGAGCATCAATGGCACCGCGGTGACGGATTGGTCGGCTGCGACCGCGATCATCCAGACGTCGCCGGCGCAAACCCTGACCGTCGTCGTCGACCGCAACGGCACAGCGGTGACGCTGCACGCCACCCCGGCCCTCACGCAGCGCTATGTGCCGGGCAAGGACGGCAAGGTTGCCACCGGGGCCGACGGCAAACCGCTCACGCACGAGGTGGGCATGCTCGGAATCACTGCAGCATACGAATACGTGCAGCAGCCGTTGACCGCCGTTCTGCCCGCCGTCGGCGACAACATCGCGGCGGTCGGGAACATCATCCTGCACCTTCCGCAACGCATGGTCGATGTGTGGAATGCGGCGTTCGGCTCCCAGGCGCGGGACCCGAACGGCCCGATCAGCGTCGTCGGTGTCGGGCGGATCGCCGGCGAAGTCACGAGCATCAACACGATTCCGCTTCAGGATCGTGCCGCATACCTCATCGGGCTCGTCGGTTCGGTGAACGTCGCTTTGCTCGTGTTCAACCTCATTCCGCTCATGCCGCTCGACGGCGGGCACATCGCCGGGGCGCTGTGGGAGGGCATTCGGCGCTTCTTCGCGAAACTGTTCAAGCGGCGCGACCCTGGGCCGGTGGACACCGCGAAGGTGATTCCGCTGACCATGGCCGTCGTCGTGCTGCTCGGCGCGATGAGCCTCCTGCTCATTTACGCGGACATCGTGAAGCCGATCAGCGTTCTGTAGCACGGGCGCGCCTGGACTTGACCTTGGGGTCGCCGCCCATGGAGGCCCGCCACACCCGCGACCCCAACGTCAAGCCCAGGGGCTTAGCGGCTCAGCAGCAGCGCTTCGCCCTGCCCGCCGCCGCCGCACAGGGACACCGCGGCGCGCCCGGATCCGCGGCGCTTCAGCTCGTAGGCGGCGTGGAGCGCGAGGCGGGCGCCGGAGGCGCCGATCGGGTGACCGAGCGAGATCGCGCCGCCGTGGATGTTCACAATGTCGTGGCTCACGCCGAGCGCGCGCGTCGAGTGCAGGGACACCGCGGCGAAGGCTTCGTTGATTTCGATGAAGTCGAGGTCGCTCACTTCCCACTGTCCGCGCTCGAGCGCCGCGCTGATCGCGTGCGCCGGCTGGCCGTGCAGGGAATTGTCCGGGCCGGCAACCTGCCCTGGTGCCCCGAGCAGCGCGAGCCACTCCAGATTGTGGGCCTCGGCGTAGTCGCGGCTGCAGATGATGAGCGCGGCGGCGCCGTCCGAGATCTGCGACGAGTTTCCCGCGGTGATGGTGCCCTCGGGGTCGAAGGCGGGCTTGAGTCCGGCCAGGGATTCCTCGGTGCTCTCCGGGCGGACGCCCTCATCGACGGTCACGACGATGTCGCCCTTCCGTCCCCTGATCGTCACGGGGGTGATTTCCTCGGCCAGGAGCTCGGCTGCAGCGCCCGCGCGCTGGTGGGATGCCGCGGCGATGCGGTCCTGATCCCCGCGTGAAATCCCCAGTGGCACGTTGTGGCGCTCGGTGGACAGGCCCATGGAGTCGTGATCGAACGCATCCGAGAGTCCGTCGTGCGCCATGTGATCGAGCGCGGTCACCGACCCGTAGGGCCACCCCTTGCGCGAGCCCATGAGAAGGTGCGGGGCGTTGCTCATGGACTCCTGGCCGCCGACCGCGACGACCTCGGCTTCGCCCGTGCGGATGAGCCGGGCGCCATCGATGATCGCGGTGAGCCCGGAGAGGCACAGCTTGTTGATGGTCGTGGCAGGCACGTCGTAACTGATCCCGGCGGCTATGGAGGTCTGCCTGGCCGGCCCCTGACCGGCACCGGCCTGGAGCACCTGGCCGAAGAGCACCGCGTCGATGTCCGCAACGTCGACACCGGAGCGCGCGATCGCAGCGCGCAGCGCCGTCGCACCGAGTTCCACCGCGCTCAGTGCGGAGAGGGATCCGTTCAATTTTCCTTGCGGTGTGCGTGCTCCAGCGAGGATGACGACGTCGCGCTGCTCCATTGTGTGCTCCATGCGAATAGGGTTTGACGGGTGGGTCCTGTTTGACACTCTAGCGCGGAACAGGCTACATTACTGAGACCTGAATCGTCTGTCATGTTTTGGGCGATTCCCCACGTCAACACAGCATGAAAGGCAGTTAAATGCGAGTATCGAAGAAATACCTCGCTCCGGCCATCCTGGCCATTGCGGGATTGGCGCTTGCTGGATGCGCGCCGACTACAGGAGGAACCTCCCCAACCAACGACGGCGCTGCCAAGGCCCCGGTGAAGGTTGCCATCATCACGTCCGAAACCGGCCCGCTCGCGGGATACGGCGAAGAGTACCTGCAGGGTTTCAAGGCCGGCCTTGACTATGCCACCGGCGGAACCGGCAAGGTCGACGGACGCGCACTCGACATCACCTACACGGACGACGCCGGCGACTCCGACAAGGCCGTCTCGGCGGCGAAGCAGGCCATCGGGAATGGCACCCAGATCATCGCGGGCACCGTCTCCTCCGGCATCGCGCTCGCGGTCGCCGAGCAGGCGGCCCAGAACAAGATTCTGTACATCTCGGGACCCGCAGCGGCGGACGCCATCACGGGCGTGAACGAGTACACCTTCCGCTCCGGGCGCCAGACGATTCAGGATGTCGCCACGGCGGGAACCTTCGTGGGCGACCTGACCGGAAAGAACGTCCTCGTGTTCGCACAGGACACCGCGTTCGGCCAGGGTAACGTCGCCGGCGTCAAGGCGGTCCTGGGAGCCAAGGGCGCCAACGTCACGGGCGAGCTTGTCCCGGAGGATGCCACGGAGTTCACCCCGTTCGCGCAGAAGATCGTCGCGGCCAAGCCCGACATGGTCTTCGTCGCGTGGGCCGGTGCCACCACGGGTGCGATGTGGCAGGCGCTGTCCCAGCAGGGCGTATTCAAGATCGCCCCGGTCGTGACCGGTCTTGCGAACATCGCCAGCTACGGGGCGTACGGCCCGGCCAGCGAGGACATCAGCTTCCTGAGCTACTACTTCGGCGGCGCGGGCGGCACCGATGTCGAGAAGGCGATGATCACGTACCTCGAGAAGAACAACCAGCAGGCGGACCTGTTCACGCCGGACGGCTTCGTCGCGGCGCAGATGATCGTTCAGGCGATCAAGACGGGCGGCGGCGACGACGTGCAGAAGATGATCAAGTCCCTCGAGGGCTGGAGCTTCGACTCCGTGAAGGGCAAGCTCACGATCCGTGCGCAGGACCACGCGGTCCTCCAGCCGATGTTCCAGGCGAAGCTCGTGAAGTCGGGCGACACCTACAAGCCGGAGCTCATCAAGAAGGTCGACGCCGACACCGTCGCACCGCCGCTCGCGAAGTAGTATCAGCGAACGATGACTGCCAACCAGCCCGTGCTCGACGTGGAGCACCTCAGCCTCCAGATCGGCGGCGCGCGCATCCTCGAGGATGTCACGCTGCAGGTTGCCGAGGGTGAGATGCTCGGCGTGATCGGCCCGAACGGGGCGGGTAAGACCACCCTGTTCAATCTCATTTCGGGCGTGATCGCCCCCACCTCGGGGACGATCCGCCTGAACGGGAGGGACGTCACGAACGAGCACATCCACCGCCGGGCGCGGGCTGGGATCGGCAGAACGTTTCAAACCTCGAGCCTGTTCAACGGGCTCTCGGCACTCGAAAACGTGAGGCTTGCCGCGCAGGTCGAACTGGGCGGCAGCCTCTCGATCGTGCGCTTCCCCAACTCGCGGGATCGGGCCAGTGCCATCGCCGCCGAGCGGCTCGACGAGGTCGGGCTCGCGCACCACGCCGCCACGGATGCCGGGGTGCTGTCGCACGGCGACAAGCGCAAACTCGAAATAGCGATGCTCCTGGCCACGAATCCGCGCCTCATTCTTCTGGACGAGCCCATGGCCGGGGTCGCCTCGGGCGACGTTCCGGGCCTTGTCGAGGTGATCCGCGGCCTGCACAAGGACAGCGGGCGCACCGTGCTCATGGTCGAACACCACATTGACGTCGTCCTCGGGCTCGTCGACAGTGTCGCGGTCATGCACCACGGCCAGCTCCTCGCGCACGACACCCCGGAGGCCGTCATGGCGAACCCGGCAGTGCAGGGCGCATACCTGGGGGATGCCGCGTGAGCTCCGGGAATTCGGCGGCCACCATCCTGACCGTGCGCGGACTGAGTGCGAAGATCGCCGGTCAGCAGGTCGTGGAGGACGTGAGTTTTGATGTCCCGTCGACCGGCGTGACCGCTCTCCTCGGCCGCAACGGCGTCGGCAAGACGAGCACCATCAAGGGGATCCTCGGGCTCATCGAGCGGCGCGGCGAGGTCACGTTCTTCGGGGATGGCGCATCCGGCAACGCTGCGGGCGTTCGCCTGGATCGGCAGCGCACGCACCGGATCGTGCAGCGCGGAATCGGCTACGTTCCCGAGGACCGCGAAGTGTTCTCCAAACTGACTGTCGCGGAAAACCTCAGGCTCGCCGAGCGGGACGCGAACCCGCGGCGCGACTTCGTCGCAGAACTTTTCCCGGATCTGGTGGCCAGACCCGGCCAGCTCGCCGGCACGCTGTCGGGCGGCCAGCAGCAAATGCTGTCCCTTGCCCGGGCGCTCATCAACACGAACAAACTCCTTCTCGTCGACGAACCCACGAAAGGGCTTGCGCCCATCATCGTCGGGGAGGTTGCGGATGCCCTCGCGGAAGCGGCGAAAACCGTGCCGGTGCTTCTCGTGGAGCAAAATCTGCAGGTCGTGCGGCGGCTCGCGGCCGGCGCGATCGTGATCGAGGGCGGCCGGGTCGTGCACACGGGAGACGCCAACGAACTTCTCGAGGACGACGACATGACCCGCCGGTTCCTCGGCGTCCATGCCGAAGCCGGCGGCCAGAAGTCCGCGGATTCGGGGGCGACGACGTCATGAGCACCGTCATCCTGCTCCTCATCACGGGCCTCGGCCTCGGCGCGCTGTACTTCCTCATCGCCTCCGGCCTCTCGCTCATTTACGGGCTTATGGGCGTCCTGAACTTCGCGCACGGGTCCTTCCTCACCCTCGGCGCGTACATCGGGTGGGAAGTCGCCCGCGTGCTTGGGGCCGACAACTGGGCCGTCTTCATCGCCTCGGTGCTCGTCGGCGCTGCGGTGGGTGCCGCTTTCGCGGCCGCGACGGAGTTTTTCCTCATCCGGAAGCTGTACGAACGGCACATCGAACAAGTGCTCGTTACGGTGGGGCTCGCCCTCGCCTCCGTCGCGCTGTTCGACGGGATCTGGGGCACCGACCCGATCTACGTGACCGGGCCGAGCTGGCTCGGCGGAACCACCGAAATCCTCGGCGCCTCCATTCCGAACAACCGGTTCATCCTCATCCTCGCCGCGGTGCTCGTACTGCTCGGGATTGTCGCGTTCCTCAAGTACACGAGATACGGACTCATCATCCGGGCCGGCGTCGAAAACCGTTCCATGGTCACGGCCCTCGGCATTGACGTGCGGCGGGCGTTCACCGTGGTGTTCGCGATCGGCGGTGCCGCCGCCGGCGTCGGCGGTGTGCTCGCCTCCAGCTACTACGGGTACGTGTCGTCGGGAATCGGCGGTTCGCTGCTCATCTTCGCGTTCATCGTGACCGTCATCGGCGGGCTCGGTTCGCTGAGCGGCGCGGCGATCGCGGCCGCCCTCGTGGCCGTTCTGCAGCAGTTCGCGAACTTCTACCTCGGCGGGACGGGCGACTTCGTCGTCGTGCTCCTGCTCGCGGTCGTCCTGCTCGTGCGGCCCTCCGGATTACTCGGGAGCAAAGCATGAACGGCGTGAAGGTGTTCCTGTCCCGACCGCTCGTGACGTGGGCGCTCGCCGGCGTGCTCGTCGCGTTCCTGGCGATCCTGCCCATGCTCGCGATCGACATTCCCGGCGTCTTCCCCGGCCCCACCTACACCCCCGGAACGCTCCAGCTGATCGCGTTCAGCATGCTCATCGCGTCGCTCGCCCTCAGCTACCACCTGATCTTCGGCGTCGCGGGGCTGCTGTCCTTCGGGCATGCGCTGTACTTCGCGATCGGCGCCTACGGCCTTGGAATCGCGCTGCGCCACTTCGGCCTCGAACTGCTTCCCGCGATCATTCTGACGTTCGTCATCGGGCTTGTCATCGCGGCGGCCGTCGGCGCGCTCAGCCTCCGCGTCACCGGAATTTCCTTCGCGATGGTGACGCTCGCGTTCGCCCAGGCCGGATCCGTGCTCATCCGGAAAAACCCGGGACAGCTCACCGGCGGTGACGAGGGCCTCGCACTGGACACCACTCACGTCCCCGACATGTTCGTCGGAGTCCTCCAGACCAAGAACCTGTACTGGCTGTGCCTGGCCATCCTCGTCATCGTGTTCCTCGTGAGCTCCTGGTTCGAGCAGTCCCGCGCCGGCCACGTCGTGGCAGCCACCCGGGAAAACGAACTGCGCGTGCGCGTCATCGGCATCCGGCCCTACTTCGTGAAACTGCTCACGTTCGTGATCGGCGGGGTGCTCGCGACCATCGTCGGCATGTCGTACCTGCTGCTGCAGAGCAGCGCCACGCAAAAGCTGGCGTCGGCGGACTTCACGCTGACCCTTCTCGTGATCGTGGTGCTCGGCGGGGTCGGGTACCGCTGGGGCGCCGTCATCGGCGGCGTCGTGTACACGCTCCTCGATCAACGCCTCACCGCGTTCGCGTCGTCGGACGCCGTGAGCGGCCTCCCGGATTTCCTGCGCATCCCGCTCTCGCAGCCGCTGTTCATTCTCGGTACGTTATTTATTCTGGTGGTCCTTTTCCTGCCCGGCGGCCTCGCCGGAATTCCAGGGCGGATCGCTGGCACCCGATCGCGGACGAACGAGCCGCGGCCTGCGCCGGAGAAAAACGTGCTGGAGGAACTCGAATGACCCACGGACTTCACACTCTCGGGCGGTGGACGCGCGACCGGGCCATCGCCACCCCGGATCGGGTCGCCGTGGACGACCGCGGAGTCGTTCTCACCTACCGGGAACTGGACGCCAGGGCGAGCGCTCTCGCCGAGGCCTTCCTCGACCGCGGGTACGGGGTGGGGGATCGCATTGCGACGCTCACCGGCAACAGCGCCGACCACGTCGTCGTGTTCTTCGCGTGCGCGAAGGCGGGACTTGTGCTTGTGCCGCTGTCGTGGCGTCTGTCGCCGCGCGAACTCGCGGTGCAACTCGTGAAGTCGGACCCGGCCCTGCTCCTCGTCGAGGACGAATTCACGACGCTGGCCACCGCGACGCGCACACGCCTCATCAACCCCGTCGCCGTGCAGGGCCTTGGGGTCGGGCAGATCGAGTCAAACGTCCCGCACCCGACGAGAACCTCCCTCACGGATGCCCCCGTGCGCAGGGATGTGCGCGACGACGACGCCCTCCTCATCATTTTCACGTCCGGAACGCAGGGGGAGCCGCGCGGGGTGATCCTCACCCACGCGAACTGCTTCTGGACGAACCTCGCGCTGTCCCGCACCGCGGAAATCACGAGCTCTGACGCGGTCCTCGCGTTCATGCCGCAGTACCACGTCGGCGGCTGGAACGTTCAGCCGCTCCTGGCCTGGTGGGTGGGCGCCACGGTCGTGCTCGAGCGCACCTTCGACCCTGGTCGCGTGCTGCAACTCATCCAGGAGCGGGGGATCACCACCACGATGGGCGTTCCGGCGAACTACCTGTTCCTGTCCGAGCATCCCGCGTTCGCGGACGCCGACCTGTCGAGTCTTCGGCACGCGATCGTCGGCGGAGCACCCATGCCGGAGCCGCTCCTGCGGACCTGGCACTCGCGCGGGGTGGCGCTCACGCAGGGCTACGGCCTCACCGAGGCGAGCCCCAATGTGCTGTGCCTGCCCGACGAGGATGCCCGCACCAAAGTGGGCCTCGCCGGCAAGCCGTACCCGCACGTCGAGGTGGCGGTCGCCGACCCGGTCACGGGGGAAGAGCTGGAAGGCGACGCGACGGGGGAGTTGCTGGTGCGCGGTCCGAGCGTGTTCCCCGGCTACTTCCGCGAACCGGAACTGACCGCAGTCACCCTTCGGGGCGGCTGGCTGCACACGGGAGACCTCGTGCACAGGGACGGCGAAGGGTACTTCCGCGTCGTCGACCGCATCTCGGACATTTACATCTCCGGCGGCGAAAGCATTGCGCCCACCGAAATCTCGAGCGTCATCGCCGCGCATCCTGCGGTTCTGGATGTCGCCGTCGTCGGCGTGCCGGACGACCGGTGGGGGGAAGTCGGAGTCGCCTGGGTCGTCGTGAGGCAGGGCATGGTCACGGATGAGGACGAGTTGCTCGCCCACTGCGCCGAACACCTCGCCGCGTTCAAGTTGCCCAAGCGCATCGTGCTCGTGCGCAGCATCCCTCGCTCACCGGGCGACAAGGTGCTTCGCCGGGTCCTCGTCGAACAGTACGCGGCCATGCTCTCAGACGAGGTGACCTCATGAGCGATGCGCCCCGCACCCAGCGCGGAACCCGCACGCGCGCTCGCCTCCTGGAGGCGGCAGAGGCCGTGTTCGCGGAGAACGGATACAGCGAAGCGTCCATCGTGCGGATCACCGAGGCCGCCGGCGTCGCGCAGGGCACGTTTTACCTGTACTTCACGAGCAAGCTCGAAATTTTCGAGGAGCTCGTGGAAGACCTCAACCGCCGCGTGCGCCACGCCATGACGGAGGCGGCGGCGTCGGCGACCACGCGAATCGAATCGGAGCGGGCAGGGTTCCGCGGATTCTTCGAGTTCACGGCGGCGCACCCGGCTCTGTACCGCGTCGTTCGGGAGGCGGAGTTTGTGTCGCCGAACTCGCTCCGGCTCCACTATTCCCGCATTGTGGAGGGCTACATCCAGGGGTTGACCACGGCGCAACAGCAGGGCGAGGTCGGCGAATTCGACCCGGAGATCGCCGCCTGGATTCTCATGGGCATCGGCGAGATGGTGGGCATGCGCTGGGTGCTGTGGGGCAACGGCGACACCTCTGGCGGCGCGAGCGACCCCACGGGCAGCGGCACGTCCGAGGTGCCGGACAAGGTCTTCGAACAAATGATGCAGTTCATCCAACGTGGACTCGGGGTGTCGTCGGACACCGAGAACCCCAGGCAAGGGAAGGAGCGGACATGACCGACCTCAGTGGTCGCCGGGCACTCGTGACGGGCGGTGCCAGCGGAATTGGCGCGGCGTGCGCTGTGGCGTTCGCCGCGGCAGGCGCCCACGTCATCGTGGCCGACCTGAATGGCGACGCGGCGGAAGCGATGGCGAAGAAAATCGATGGCGAGGCGTGGCCGGTCGACCTCAGCGACACGAAAGCGCTCGCGGATCTTGACCTCGATGTGGACATCCTCGTCAACAACGCCGGCGTGCAGCACGTGAGCCCGATCGAGGAGTTCGATCCGGAGCGGTTCTCCTTCATCCTGCGCCTCATGCTCGAATCCCCGTTCCTGCTCATTCGCGCCGCGCTGCCGAAAATGTATGAACGCGGTCACGGGCGCATCATCAACCTGTCCTCCGCGCACGGGCTGCGCGCCTCCGCGTTCAAGTCCGCGTATGTCGCGGCGAAGCACGGGCTGGAGGGCCTGTCCAAGGTCACGGCGCTCGAGGGCGGCCCGCACGGCGTCACGAGCAACTGCATCAACCCCTCCTATGTGCGCACGCCGCTCGTGGAGAAGCAGATCGCCGACCAGGCGCGCACCCACGGCATTCCGGAGTCCGACGTGGTCGAAAAGGTCATGCTCGCGGAGATTGCCATCAAGCGTCTCGTCGAACCCGAGGAAGTCGCCGACCTCGCCCTGTGGCTCGCCGGCGACACCGCCGGCATGGTGACGGGCGCCTCCTACACGATGGATGGCGGGTGGACGGCACGATGACCGGCACACCCGATTCGAGCTACCGGCGCACGAGCGTTCCGGTGCGCGGCGGCGACCTCACTGTCGGCAGCTGGGGCCCGGAAGACGGCCCGGCCGTGCTCGCGGTGCACGGCGTCACCGCGAGCCACCTCACCTGGCCGCTCGTCGCATCCTTCCTCCCCGATGCTCACCTGATCGCCCCGGACCTGCGCGGCCGCGGCCGCAGCAACACACTTCCCGGGCCATGGGGGATGCCGCAGCACGCCGAGGATCTGGCAACGGTTCTCGATGCGTTCGGCGTGAATTCTGCCGTCGTCGTTGGCCACTCGATGGGTGCGTTCGCGTCGCTCGTGCTCGCGAACAGATACCCGGAGAAAGTGTCAGCACTTGTTCTGGTGGACGGCGGGTTGCCCCTGCCGACCCCACGGGGACTGAGCGATGAAGAGCTGACGCGGGCGACGCTGGGTCCGGCCGCGGACCGGCTGTCCATGACGTTCGAGTCGCACGAGGCGTATCGGCAGTTCTGGCGGAATCACCCGGCCCTCGCGGACGACTGGAACGAACTCATCGAGGACTACATCGCGTACGATCTCGTCGGTACTGAGCCAAACCTGCGTCCGGCGAGTTCGTTCGACGCGGTCGCGGCCGACTCGATCGAGCTGCGCGGCGGCGAATCGCTCCTGAAGGCACTCGACGAGCTCGCGCATCCGGCCACCCTCATCACGGCCCCGCGCGGCCTCATGAACGAGGTGCCGCCGCTGTACCCGGCTGAAGCGCTCGCGCCGTGGAGGGCCAAACTGCCCCAGCTGCAGATGCTCGCGGCGCACTCGGTCAACCACTATACGATCGTGATGACGGACCGCGGAGCCCGGTTGGTGTCGGAAACCATCGCCGCCGCGCTGAACGGAAGCGTCGTCGGCGTCACGCAACACGAGGAGGTCGAGCGGGCATGAGTATGGACAAGTCGGTCGCGACGGCAGCGGAAGCTGTCTCGGACATCCGGGACGGGGCGAGCATCGCGGTGGGCGGATTCGGGTTGTCCGGCAACCCGATGGTGCTCATCACCGCGATTCTGGATGCCGGGGTCAGGGATCTCTCCATCGTGAGCAACAACTGCGGCGTGGATGATTGGGGGCTCGGCGTCCTGCTGAAGGCCCACCGCATCCGCAAGATGACGTCGTCGTATGTGGGCGAGAACAAGGAATTCGAACGCCAGTTCCTCTCCGGCGAGCTCGAACTGGAGCTCACCCCGCAGGGCACGCTCGCGGAGAAGCTGCGCGCCGGCGGCTCGGGCATTGCGGCGTTCTTCACCCCGACCGGGGTCGGAACCCAGGTCGCCGAGGGCGGACTTCCCCGCCGGTACAAGCCGGACGGCAGCATCGATGTCGCATCACCGCAGAAGGAGGTGCGTTCGCTCGAGTTCGGCGGCCGCACGCGCGACTTCGTGCTTGAGGACGCGATCACGACGGATTTCGCGATCGTCCACGCGCTGCGCGGCGACACCCACGGCAACCTCGTGTTCAACAAGGCCGCACGCAACTTCAACCCGATCGCCGCGATGGCGGGGCGGGTGTGCATCGCCGAGGTCGAGGAACTCGTCGCACCGGGGGAGATCGACCCGGACGGCGTCCACTTGCCCGGCGTGTACGTGCACCGGATTCTTGAGGTGGGAACCGACGTGGAGAAACGCATCGAACGTCGCACCGTGAGGGAGGGATAGCCATGGCACTCACCCGTGACCAGATGGCGGCGCGCGCCGCCCGGGAGCTGCAGGACGGCACCTACGTGAACCTCGGCATCGGATTGCCGACTCTCGTGCCGAACTATGTGCCGGACGGGGTGACCGTGATCCTCCAGTCCGAGAACGGCATCCTCGGCGTCGGCCCGTACCCGACCGAGGATGCGGTCGACCCCGACCTCATCAACGCGGGCAAGGAGACGGTGACGTTGCTGCCCGGCTCCGCGTTCTTCGACTCGGCGACGAGCTTCGGGATGATCCGCGGCGGCAAGATCGACGCCGCGATCCTCGGGGCGATGCAGGTCTCGGCGACGGGCGACCTCGCAAACTGGATGATCCCCGGCAAGATGGTGAAGGGGCCGGGCGGCGCGATGGACCTCGTGCACGGCGCCGGCAAGCTCATCGTGCTCATGGAACACGTTGCCAAGGATGGTTCGGCGAAGATCGTGAACCACTGCTCCCTCCCGCTCACCGGGCGCGGCGTCGTCGACCGCATCATCACCGACCTGTGCGTCATCGACGTGACGCCGGAGGGTCTCGTGCTTCGGGAGCTCGCTCCCGGCGTGACGGTCGATGACGTGCGGGCAGCGACCGAGCCGCCGCTCGACATCGCCGCCGACCTCGTGCAAGGGACCTGATATGACAACCACTCTTCTCGGCGGAATCACCGCGACCGAGGTGGCGACGGATCGCCTGCACGCGAACGTGCTGGAGCGCGCGGCAGGCGTGGCTGCGGGCGGTGAAGCGGGCACGATCGTGTTCATCCACGGCAACGTCTCCTCGTCGTCATTCTGGCAGCCCACCATGCTGCGAATGCCGCAGGAGTACCGGTGCCTCGCGATCGATCTGCGCGGGTTCGGCGACAGCGAGACGCTCGACGTCGACGCGACGCGCGGCCTCGCCGACTTCTCGGACGACGTCGCATCCGTCATTGCCGCGATGGGCATCGACTCCGCGCACTTCGTCGGCTGGTCGATGGGCGGCGGTGTCGTGCAGCAGCTCATGCTCGACCACAATTCGCTCGTCGCCACCGCGACCCTGCAGGCGCCGGTGTCGCCGTACGGTTTCGGTGCGACGGCAGGCCCCGAGGGACGGCTCGTGACCGCGGATGCCGCAGGCAGCGGCGCCGGGGGAGCGAACCCGGACTTCGTCGCGCGCCTGGCCGCGGGCGACACCTCTGCCGACGAGCAGACCTCGCCGCGCACCGTGTACCGCACCGCGTATGTTGCGGCAGGCTTCGAGTCCGAACTCGAGGACCTCTGGGTCGAGTCGATGCTGACCACGAAGACGGGCGACGGCAACTATCCGGGCACGTCGGTGCCCAGCGAGAACTGGCCGGGTTTCGCGCCGGGCGATCGCGGCGTCCTGAACACGATGGCGCCGCCGTTCTTCAACGCCTCCGGGATCGTCGACCTCGAGCGCAAGCCGCCCGTGCTGTGGATCCGCGGCCTCGATGACGCGATCGTGTCGGATGCCTCATTCTTCGACCTGAACTATCTGGGGCAGATCGGCGTGATACCCGGGTGGCCGGGCGAGGAGCTCGCGCCGGCGCAGCCCATGGTGACGCAGACGCGTGCGGTGCTGGAGTCGTATGCGGCCGCCGGCGGCCAGTTCCGCGAGGTCGCGCTGGAGAACTGCGGGCACTCCCCGCAACTGGAGCACCCGGACGCTTTCGACGACGCTCTCCTCGCGCACATCCGCTGACTGCGGGAAGCCGGTGCCGGCTCGATAGGATGAACACGTCCCGGCAGCAAAGGCGGAGCATGGCGCAGACAACTCTGAGCGTGAACGAACGCGCCGATCGTGTGCACGTGGTTCTGAATCGACCCGAGTCCCGCAATTCGATCGATCAGACAATGATCGACGAGTTCCACGAGGTGTGCGCGGGGCTCGAAGCGGATCCGAAACTTCTCGTGATCTCCGGCGCGGGCGGCACGTTCGCGTCCGGCGCCGACATCCGGCAGATGATCGACCGCGGCCGCAAGGAGGCCCTTGCGGGCATCAACACGACGCTGTTCCAGCGCGTTGCGGCACTTCCCATGCCCGTCATCGCGGCGATTGACGGCTATGCGCTCGGCGGCGGGGCGGAGATCGCGTATGCGTGCGATTTCCGGATCGCCACGACGCGCGCGAAAATCGGAAACCCCGAGGTGGGGCTCGGCATCATCGCCGGTGCCGGGGCGACCTGGCGCCTGCTGGAACTCGTCGGCGAGCCCGTCGCGAAGGAGATTCTGCTCGCCGGACGCGTGCTCACCGCTGCGGAAGCGCTCGCCCTGCGGCTCGTCTCCGAGGTCGTCGAGCCCGGGGCGCTTCTGGACGCGGCCGACGCCCTCGCCGACCGGATCCTCGCGAACGATCCGGCAGCGCTTATGGCCACGAAACGGCTGCTCGCCCTTCCTCGTGCGGCGCATCCGCACGCCGACCTGGAGGAGCAGGCCGTGCTGTTCGAATCCGAAACGAAACGCGCCCGCATGACCGCGTTCCTCAACCGAAGCACGACGAAGGGCACGAAGTGAACACGGTTCCAACATTGGTGGGGGTGCTCGGCGGCGGCCGGATGGGCGCAGGGATCGCACACGCGTTCGCGCTCGCCGGCTCGAACGTCGCGGTCATCGAGAGGGACTCGGAAAGCGTGCAGCTGGCGCGCGGGCGCGTCCTGGCCGCGATCATGACGAGCGTCGAACGCAAGACCACCACCGAGGCCGCGGAGGAGCTTACCGCGCGGGTAGGATTCGGTCTGGACCTGTCCGCGTTCGCCGAAGCGGAACTCGTGATCGAGGCCGTGCCGGAGTCGCTCGAACTGAAAGTGGATGCCCTCAGCCGCGTCGAGGCGGCCGTATCGCCCCTCGCGTGGCTCGCGAGCAACACGTCCGCGATCTCCATCACGACGCTCGCGCAGAGCCTGCAGCGCCCCGAGAGGTTCTGCGGCATGCACTTCTTCAACCCCGTTCCGCCATCCAAACTCGTGGAGCTCGTCGCGGGCGAACAAACCTCGGAGGAGCTCATCGCGGCCGCTCAGGGTTGGGTCTCCTCGATAGGCAAAACCCCCATCACGGTGCACGACGTTCCGGGCTTTGCGACCTCGCGACTTGGTGTCGCGCTCGGACTTGAGGCGATCCGGATGCTGGAGGACGGCGTCGCGAGCGCCGACGACATCGACGCCGCCATGGCGCTCGGGTACGGGCATCCGATGGGGCCGCTGAGGCTCACGGATGTCATCGGGCTGGACGTGCGACTGGGCATTTCCGAGTACCTGCACGTGATGCTCGGCGACCGGTTCGCGCCGCCGAAGCTGCTGCGCGACATGGTGGAGCGCGGCGAACTCGGACGGAAGTCCGGAAAGGGATTCTACGAATGGCCGCAGGAGCGCGCATGACGACCGTGATTCCGAGCTACCTGATGGACGAGTGGTGGACGCCGTCCAGCGGCACCGGGACCGCAATTCTGGATGCGAGCACAGGCGAGGCCGTCGCCTCGGCGAACGTCGCCGGCATCGACATCCCCGCCGCGATTCTCTACGCGCGCTCGGTCGGGCAGGCGGGACTTGGCGCCCTGACGATCCACGAACGCGCGCTCAAGCTGAAGGAACTCGCGCAGTTCCTGAACGACAAGCGCGACGAGTTGTATGCGGTTTCCGCGCAGACCGGGGCGACGCGCGGCGATTCGATGGTGGACATCGATGGCGGAATCGGCGTGCTGTTCACGTTCAGCTCGAAGGGCCGCCGCGAGCTGCCGAACTCGAACGTCGTCGTCGACGGCGCGCCGGAGGTGCTCTCGAAGGACGGTTCGTTCCTCGGCCAGCACATTTACACCAGACTGCCCGGCGTCGCGGTGCAGATCAACGCGTTCAACTTCCCGGTGTGGGGCATGCTCGAAAAGTTCGCCCCGGCGTTCATCGCGGGCGTGCCGACGATTGTAAAACCCGCGACACCGACGGTGTACGTCGCAGAGGCGGCTGTGCGGATGATGGTCGAATCCGGCATCCTGCCCGACGGCTCGCTGCAATTGATTTCGGGCTCTGCTCGCGACCTCATCGACCACCTCGACTACCGCGACCTTGTGGGGTTCACCGGGTCGGCGTCCACCGCGAATGCGCTGCGCTCGCACCCGAACGTCGTGCACGGCGGCGTGCGGTTCACGGGGGAAACGGATTCGCTGAACGCCGCGATTCTCGGCCCGGATGCCGTCGTCGGCACTCCGGAGTTCGACGCGTACATCAAGTCGCTTGTGACCGAGATGACGGTGAAGGCAGGGCAAAAGTGCACGAGCATCCGGCGCGCAATCGTGCCGGGGACCCTCGTGGAGGACGTGATCGCGGCGACCGCTGCGCGCATCCAGGAGCGCGTCGTCGTGGGCGACCCCCGCGCGGACGGCGTCACGATGGGCGCGCTCGTGAGCCGCGAGCAGAAGGATGAGGTGAAGGCGCGCGTGCGCGAACTCGTCGCCGCCGGCGGGGAGATTGTTCTCGGCTCGCTCGATGAGCCTCAAGTTCGCCGCGCCGACGGGTCGACGGGCACGGCCCCAGAGGGTGCGTTCATGCAGCCCGTGCTGCTGCACTTCGCGGACGCGCTTGCCGCCGCCGCGCACACGGTCGAGGCGTTCGGCCCGGTGTCCTCCGTGATCGGCTACGACACGGTCGACGAGGCTGTCGAACTTGCTGCCCTCGGCGGCGGTTCGCTCGTCGCCACGGTCGCGACGCACGACCCGGATGTTGCCCGCACTGTGATCGAGGGCATCGCCGCCCACCACGGCCGAACGCTCATCCTGGACCGCGACGACGCCCGATCGAGCACCGGCCACGGCTCGCCCGTGCCTCACCTGATCCACGGCGGTCCTGGCCGCGCCGGCGGTGGGGAGGAACTGGGCGGTATCCGCTCTGTGTTCCACCACATGCAGCGCACCGCAGTGCAGGGATCCCCGGCCATGCTCACATCGGTGACCGGCCAGTGGTTCACCGGGGCACCCCGCAATCTCGATGGCCCGCATCCGTTTCGCAAGTCGATCGCCGAACTGCGCATCGGGGACGCGATCGCCTCGCCGCTGCGCGAGGTCACGCTCGACGACATCACCGCGTTCGCGAACACGACGGGCGACAAGTTTTACGCGCACACGAACGAGGAGGCGGCGGCCGCGAATCCGTTCTTCCCGGGCATCGTCGCGCACGGCTACTTGCTCGTGTCGTGGGCGGCCGGACTGTTCGTGGACCCGGAGCCGGGTCCCGTGCTCGCGAACTACGGGCTGGAGAATCTGCGGTTCATCACGCCCGTTTCGCCCGGCGACAGCATCCGTGTGACGCTCACGGCGAAGAAAATCACGCCGCGCGAGACGGACGAGTACGGCGAGGTGTGCTGGGACGCGATCATCCACAACCAGGACGACGAGATCGTGGCAACCTACGACGTGCTGACGCTCGTCGCGAAAGTCTGGCCGCCAGCGGCGTAGTGTGCGGCGAGGCCGGGCGCAACGCTTCTACTTCAGCAGGTCCTCCGACGCGGCCATGAACATCGTGGTGATGGTTTTGTCATGCCCGATGAAGGAGAACACGTGCCCGTCGTGGGATTTCGCGACGATGGCGCCGACCGGGAAGTAGTCGCCGTACGGGCCGCTGCGGAAGCTGTCGAGCACGCTGTCGGGCAGGGCGAGGTCCCACGGGTTCGGGTCCAGTGGCGTGAACATAAAGGACATCGCATTGACCGCATCCTCGGGGGTCATGTTCTGGTTCAGCCCGCTGTTCGCGGCGAGGACGAAAACCGGATTGCTGAACGTGGGGCTTTGTGCCAGAACCGCCGTATTCTGCGAGTTGAGGGTGTCCGAGAGGTACCCGATCATGCTGCTGTCGAACGTGCCCTGGCCCATGTCCTTCGGCGTGGGAGTGGGTGTCGGCGTAGCGCTCGGCGTCGGCGTCGGGCTGGGGCTCGATGTCGCAGTCGGCGTGGGCGTTGTGGTGACGGCGGGCGTAATCCACGGCTGCAGGATCACGACGATGACGAGGATCGCAGCCAGAATCGCGGCCAGGAGGATCCACAACCACCACGGCAGGAATTTCCGCCGCGCGTCTTTTTCTTCGCCCGCGTCAGCCGATGATGCCTGACTTTCGTCAGGCGAAGTCCCGCCCATAACGCATAGATTAGCGCCTTGCGGGCGTGCGCCAACAGTGAAACTTTCTAGAGAACTGGGTGCACTTCGGCGCCGTCGGCGAATCTGTCCACGCCGTAGGCTGGGGCGATGGGCACGATCCGTCGGATCTCGGAGAACGTGCTCAAACACGACCCGCAGGCACAGCAGGAACTGCCCGAGGCCGTCCGCCGGAATCTGCCCGGCAACGCTCTGCGCATCATCGGCGCAACCGCACTGCAGAACTCGGGCGACCAGGTCGTGAAAGCCTCGACCGTCCTGCCGTGGCTGTTCCACGCGCTCGGCGTGCCCAGCGCGCTCGTCGGCCTGCTCGTGCCCATCCGGGAGTCCGGGTCGATGCTCCCGCAGGCCTTCATCACCCCGTTCGTGCTGCGCGTGCGCAGACGCAAGTGGGTGTTCGTGATCGGCGCCATCGTGCAGGCCGCGACGGTCGCGGCCATGGCCGTCGTCGCGGCATTCGCCGATGGCCTGCTGGCCGGCGTGCTCATTCTGGTCGCGCTCGCCGTGTTCTCGCTCGGCCGCAGCCTGTGCTCGATCTCGTCCAAGGATGTGCTCGGGCGCACCGTGCCGAAGGGGACGCGGGGGCAGATCAACGGCCTCTCGACGATGTCCGCCGGAATCGTCGCGATCACCCTCGGTCTCGTCCTGCGGTTGGTCGGCGGAGGCGATCCGCCGATCTGGATGCTCGTCGTGCTCCTCGCGGGCGGTTCGGCGCTGTGGGTGCTCACCGCCCTCGTGTATTCGGGCGTTCGGGAGCCGGCGGGGGAGGATGCGGACCAGTTTGTGTCGGACGAGTCTGCGCCGGACAAGTCTGCGCCGGTCAAGTCTGTGCCGGACGGGCGCGAGGACGGGAGCGCCCAGGACGAGCCGCCCGCTCTGTCGGCGGGGCTCAAGACTGCCGTGACGCTGCTACGCGATGATGTGCCTTTCCGCCGCTTCGTTACGATGCGCAGCCTGCTGCTCGTGTCTGCGCTCAGTCCGCCGTTCGTCGTCACCCTCGCTGTGTCCTCCGGCGCCGGGGCGCTCAGCGGGCTCGGCGGGTTCATCATCGCCTCCGGGCTGTCCGCCGTCGTCGGCGGCCCGGTGTTCGGCAGGATCGCGGATCGCGCGAGCCGCACCCTCATGGCGGTGGGTGCCGGGGTGGCGTCGCTGACGCTCGTGGTCATGTTGGTTGTGAGCGGATTGCCGGGCTTCGACGGCGGAACGGTGTGGGGAGCATCCGTGTTCGTCACGACGTACTTTGTGCTCACGTTCGTGCACACCGGCGTGCGGGTGGGCCGAAAGACGTACATCGTGGACATGGCCAAAGGCGACCAGAGAACCAACTACGTCGCCGTCTCGAACTCTGCGATGGGTGTCATCCTGCTCGCCGCCGGCGGCATCAGCTCGCTGCTCGCGCTGTGGGGCGTCGAGTGGGCGCTCGTGTTCCTCGCCGCCCTGGGTTTCCTCGGCGTCATCGTCGCGGCGCGCCTGCCGGACGTGTCCGCGGGGTAGGGCACCCGCGCTGGCGGCACGGGCTTCAGTGCTCGCGCAGGTCGTGGACGCGCTGGAATTTGCCTGCGCTGCGTTCGATTGCGCCCGGGTCGACGACGTCCACGGCGATGTTGCAGCCGAGTGCGGTCCTGACCCGGCGCACGAGCGTGGTTGCCGCGGTCGTTGCGACGGCGAGATCCGTGCCGTCGCGCCGTTCGACCTTGACGGTGAGTTCGTCGAGCCTCTTCGGCCTGGTCAGTTCGATGATGAAGTGCGGGGCGAGTTCGGGGAGGGCGAGCACGATTTCTTCGATCTGGGTGGGGAAAATGTTCACCCCGCGCAGGATGATCATGTCGTCGTTGCGTCCGGTGATTTTTTCGATGCGCCTCATGTTGGGCCTGGCAGTGCCCGGCAGCAGCCGGGTGAGGTCGCGCGTCCGGTAGCGGATGACGGGCATCGCTTCCCGGGTGAGGGTCGTCAGCACGAGTTCGCCGCGTTCCCCGTCCGGCAGAACGGTCGAGTCCTCCGCGATGATTTCGGGAAGGAAATGGTCCTCCCAGAGGTGGGGGCCGTCCTTCGACTCGATGCACTCGTTTCCAACCCCCGGGCCCATCACTTCGCTGAGGCCGTAAATGTCGAGGGCGTCGATGTCGAGGTGCGCTTCGATGTCTTCGCGCAGTTTGTTGGTCCACGGTTCGGCTCCGAGCACCCCGACTGTGAGGCTCGTCGAACGCGGATCGATTCCGGCGGCGCTCATCCCGTCGGCGATCGTCAGAAGGTAGCTCGGGGTGCAGAGGATCACTTCCGGCTCGAAGTCGTGGATGAGCTGCACCTGTTTCGCGGTCTGGCCGCCCGACATGGGAACCACTGTCGCGCCGAGGGCTTCCACGCCGGCGTGCAGGCCAAGGCCGCCCGTGAACAACCCGTACCCGTACGCGTTGTGCACGATCATGCCGGGTCGCACCCCGGAGGCGCGGAGGCTGCGCGCGACGAGCCCGGCCCAAATCTGCAGGTCATTCCTGCTGTATCCGACGACCGTCGGCCTGCCGGTCGTTCCCGACGACGCGTGGATGCGCACCACATCTTCCCGGGGAATCGCGAACATCCCGAACGGGTAGGCCTTCCGCAGGTCCTCCTTCGTGGTGAAGGGGAGTATCTCGACGTCGCTCAAAGCCTTGATATCGTCGGGGTGCACGCCGACCTCATCGAACTTCGTCCGGTAGGTGGGCACCGTCTCGTAGGCGGTTCGAACGGTGTGCTGGAGGCGGCGCAACTGGATCGACTCCAGTTCGTCGCGGGACATGCGTTCTTCCGGGTCGAGGCTGTCCTCTGGCGCTGCGGCCAACCGTGTTTTTCCCGTCGTCGACATTGTGTTCTCCTCAGGCTTAAGACACTAGTAGCCTGCGCGGTCACGCTGTGAGGAACCTTCGGAGACGTGTTCGGGAGTTACTGCGTGCGCACGCCGCCGAACGCGACGGCGACGACGTCGTTCGCGACATCCTCCGCGCTGACCGGGCCGCCGGGCTTGTACCAGTCGACGACGGATCCGATCATGCCGAACAGAAGGCGGGTTGTCGTGCGCGGGTCGATGTCCTTTCGGATGTCGCCGTCGTTTCGTGCCTCATCGACGAGGTCCGCGACGACCTGATTGAACGCGCGTCGGCGATCCAGGGCGTTCCGCTCGAGCTCCGTGTTGCCGCGGAGGCGCAGAAGCAGGGTAACGAACGGTAACTGATCGGTGAGCACCCCAACGGAGGAGCGCAGCACGTACATGAGACGGTCGATGGCCGGCCCGGTGGAGGCGAGCGGGTCGACGAGGATCGCCTCGAGGCTGTCGAGCGCGCGATCGAGCGCGAGCTGCAGCAGGTACTCCTTGCTCGGCACGTGGTGGTAGATCGCGGATTTCGTGATGCCGAGCTTTTCGGCGAGCTGGCCCATCGAGGTGGCGTCGTAGCCGTGCTGGATGAACACTTCGGCGGCCACGCGCAGGATCGACTCCTGGTCGTGGTTTTGCCGAGTCGGGGCGGCGGTGTCGGTCATGATGAGCGCTCCGCGTGAAGACGATCCTGGGTCACCGTTTTGCCGTGGCCGCGGAACTCGGCGATGATGCCCTGCGCGTTCCGCACCTCGACGTCGCACAGGACGCTGCGGCCCCGCCGGGACCGGACCTGGGCAGTCGCGGTGAGAAGATCGCCTGCGCGCCCCGGCGCGTAGTAGGTGATCTCGGCTCCTGAGGAGACGGTCACGCTCCCTTCGCTATTGCACGCCATCGCGAACGCGGTGTCCGCAAGCGTGAACACCAGCCCGCCGTGCACGATCTGGTGGCCGTTCACCATGTCGTCGCGCACAACCATCGTGACGATGGCGTGGTCTTCGCTCATCTCCACGACATCCATGCCGAGCAGTTCGGTGGATGCGCGGTCATCCCGCAGCATCGTGTCCGGGCGTTCATATGTGCCGGAAGCGGCGTCGCTCATCGTTGACCACCAATCTGTCGGGTGTTAGCCTAGGGCAAAGCCTAAACGAACGGTCGGTCAGTTGCCAAGTGCCTGTCGGCCTTTCGCACTGTGAATCGACTCCCCGCAATCGAAGGTGATCAGCATGGCAACCGCCGCACAGAGACAGCGTAGCGACGACGCGGAGCTCCCGGAAGATCCGGCCGGCCGCGCCCATTTCGACGAGCTCATCGCCGCCGATCAACGCGTGGAGCCCACGGACTGGATGCCGGACGCGTACCGCAAGACGCTCGTGCGGCAGGTCTCCCAGCACGCGCACTCCGAAATCATCGGCATGCAGCCGGAGGGCAACTGGATCACGCGCGCCCCGAGCCTCAAGCGCAAGGCGATCCTCATGGCGAAGGTGCAGGATGAGGCCGGCCACGGGCTGTACCTCTACTCTGCGGCCCAAACGCTCGGAACGCCGCGCGACAAGATGACCGAGGACCTGATCAGCGGCAAGGCCAAGTACTCGTCGATCTTCAACTACCCCACTCCCACGTGGGCGGACATGGGGTCGATCGGCTGGCTCGTGGACGGGGCGGCGATCTGCAACCAGGTTCCGCTGTGCCGTGCATCCTACGGGCCGTACGCGCGCGCGATGGTGCGCATCTGCAAGGAGGAGTCCTTTCACCAGCGGCAGGGTTTCGAGATCCTGCTGCACCTGTCGCGCGGCACGAAGGAACAGCATGAGATGGCGCAAGAGTCCGTCAACCGCTGGTATGCGCCCGCGCTCATGATGTTCGGCCCGCCGGATGCCGATTCCCCGAATTCCGCGCAAAGCATGGCGTGGAACATCAAGCGGTTCAGCAACGACGAGTTGCGTCAGCGTTTCGTGGACATGATCGTGCCGCAGGCTGA
>OEIU01000532.1_pt1 | contig 34587 bp, 21 predicted proteins | sample 1539221 | NCBI WGS metagenome assembly OEIU01 (sample SAMN03792071, study PRJEB22550) | activated sludge metagenome | feature: wastewater treatment plant; material: activated sludge; isolation source: Wastewater treatment plant of a petroleum refinery complex | place: Argentina: Zarate | collected...
TAGCATTACTATTGTAAAGACGACTCGGTGAGTCGTCTCTTTTTTTGAATTCTTATAACTTATTTTTTTAAATGTTACTGCTTCTTAGGAGACGAGCCATCGGCTCGTCTTTACAGTAAACATATTAATTATTAAATCCCAACCTCTGTATCAACGCCTCGGGTTTTGGTTCACGTCCACGGAACTTTATATAAAGATTCATTGGTTCATCGCTGCCGCTTTTTTCTAAGATGTTCGTTCTGAATTTCTCAGCGGTAGTTTTATCAAATAAACCATTTTCTAAAAATGCTCCAAATGCATCAGCATCAAGAACCGCAGCCCAGTAGTAGCCATAATATCCAGCGGAGTAACCGTCTCCTCCAAAAATATGATTAAAGTTTGTGCTTTGATAACGGGAAGCAATTTCAGGAATCAATCCAATTTTATCTAAACTTTCTTTTTCAAATTTTTCCGGATCAACTTCAGAAATATTTGTTTGCGTGTGCCAATCCATATCAAGTATTGAAGCTGCTAAATATTCAACTGCCTCAAATCCTTTATTAAAATATCTTGCATTAGTTATTTTTTCGATTAAACTATCCGGTATTGCTTCGCCGGTCTGATAATGCTTTGCATACATTTTTAAAACTTCCGGATGTGATGCCCAGTTTTCCATTATTTGGGATGGAAGTTCTACAAAATCCACAGGGAATCTTTTTGATCCGGGATAAACTGATTTACCAAACAAACCATTTAATCCATGACCGAACTCATGGAATAAAGTTTCAACTTCATCAAAACTTAATAAGGCAGGTTTATCTTTGGTTGGTTTAGAAAAGTTTCCCACATTAACAATAATCGGGGGGACATACTCACCATCCATATCAGATTGCTCACGGAAATTACTCATCCACGCGCCTGCACGTTTTCCGCTTCTGGGATAATAGTCTGTGTAAAGTATCCCAATATGTGTTCCATCCGCTTCTTTAACTTCATAAACATCAACATCATTATCATAAACCGGGATATCATTTCTTTTAACAAATTGAATTCCATATAATTTACTTGCAACATCAAACGCACCCTTACGAACATTTTCCATCTGGAAATATGGACGAAGCATTTCTTCATCGAGTGCATATTTTTCTTTCTTAACTTTTTCAGCATAATACCACCAATCCCAGGCAGCCAATTTAAAATTTCCACCTTCCGCATCTATTATCTTTTGCACATCAGCAGCTTCTTGTTTTGATTTTTTTAATGCCGGTTTCCATAAATCCATTAAAAATTTATAGACAGCATCCGGAGTTTTTGCCATATTTTTTTCAAGTCTGAAATCTGCAAAAGTTTTATAGCCAAGCAGATTTACTTTTTCATTCCGCAATGCAATTATCTTTTTTATTATTTCTTTGTTATCAAATTCATTATTGTTATTACCGCGAGCGATATATGCTTTATAAAGTTTTTCCCTCAAATCTCTTTTTTCTGAGTATTGCAGAAAAGGAGTAAAGCTTGAACGCTGAAGATTGAATGCCCACTTTCCTTCCAATCCATTTTGCTTTGCAAGTTCTGCTGCACCTTGAATTACGGCATCAGGCAGACCAATCAAGTCTTCTTTTTTATCAATCACTAATCCCAAAGCGTTGGTTTCTTTACGAAGATTATCACTAAACTTTAGACTGAGCATGCTCAGATCTTCGTTAATCTTTTTCAGTCTGGTTTTCTTGGCTTCATCAAGTCCGATTCCGTTTCTAACAAAATCGGAGTAATAATAATCCAGAAGCTTTAACTGTTCAGATGAAAGATTAAGTTTTTCCTTTTCATCATTAATAGATTTTATACGCTGAAACAATTTTTCATTCAAATAAATATCATCACTTAGTTTAGAAAGCGCAGGTGTAATTGTTTCGGCAATCTTTTGAATTTCATCATTGCCATTTGAACCACTTAGATTAAAAAACACATTAGAAACCTTTGAAAGAAGCACTCCACCTTTTTCCAAAGCTCCAATGGTATTTTCAAAAGTAGGTTTATCCGGATTGTTAATGATGATATTAAGCTCAGCCCTCCTGATTTTTATTCCCTCTTCAAATGCAGGCAGATAATGCTCAATTTTTATTTTATCAAACGGCGGTGTTTGAAATGGAGTTGTATATTCTTTAAAGAATGGGTTATCATTATTCATTGTCTGTGCTTGCATATTAGATGAAATCATTCCAAAGAATAAAAGAAGTGCAATAAAAAAATATTTCATTTTGTTTTCTCCCTTGATTAAAAAAATAATAGATCATAACTAATTTAAAATCTTACGCTTTTGCCGGTTCTTCTTTCTTCTTACCAAATTCAGGATCAATCTTTACTAAAGCAGCGACTATAAATCCCGGAATAGTTGAAATCAGAACCCATTCGAAAAATCTTGGATAACCAATTGTTTCCTGTAACGCACCCGAAAACATTCCCGGCAGCATCATACCAAGCGCCATTATTCCGGTGCATATTGCATAATGAGCTGTTTTATGTTCACCTTGCGAAACCATAATCATAAACATCATATAAGCAGTAAATCCAAATCCATAACCAAATTGCTCAAAGGCAACTGCGGCATTTATCAAAATAAAATTTGTGGGTTGAACGTGTGATAGATATACAAATGCAAGATCAGGTGTATGCATTATTAATACCATCGGCCATAACCACCATTTTAATCCATTTCTGGAAATTACATAACCTCCAATTAAGCCACCGGCAGTTAATGCAATGATTCCAACTGTTCCGTAAACAATTCCCACTTCTGATGTTGTAAGTCCTAACCCACCTTTATTAATTGGATCAAGAAGAAAAGGTTGAACCAGTTTAACAAGTTGTGCTTCTGCAAATCTAAAGAATAAAAGAAATCCAAGAATATTCCAGATATCTTTTTTCTGCATAAAAATTACAAATGCTTTTAGAAATTCTATGAAAGGAAGCAATGTTTCATTTTTGTTTGATGATTTTTCAAATTTATCTACAAAAGTTGCTACATAAGTTCTGAACAAAATTACAAGAATTATAACTAAAAGAATTGTTGAAACAATTGTGTCCCAGGGAGATTGAACTTTAAATAAAGAAAGAATAAATCCAAGCAATAAAAATGATAAGTAAACTACAACTGCAAATAATGCGAAACCGCCTGCAAGTAAAAAGATTTGAGACCCGCTTAATTTTTTACCAAGTAATGTTCCCTTATCTTCTTTAGGATAAGGAAGAATAAACTTGTGATAAAGAAAAAGTATAATAAAAAATCCGGCAGCAATCATAAAAACAACAGACCATGCACCTTTAAATCCCATAGATGGAGCTAACTGTCCGGCAATTACAACAAGAACACCTGAACCAACAATTGTTGCAATACGATAAAATGTTGATCGAACACCAACAAAAGCCGCCTGCTTTGCTTGATCAAGACTAAGCATATAAAAACCATCTGCTGCAATGTCGTGTGTTGCAGATGCGAATGCCATCAATGCAAAAACTATTAAAGTTAATTGCCAGTAAATTGCTGTGTGCAGACTTAAGGCAATTCCAAACAGACCAACGGCAACGATAAACTGCATCGTGGTAGTCCAGAATCGTTTTGTTTTGAACATATCAATGAATGGTCCCCAAGCAAATTTTAAAAACCACGGGAAATAAAGAAGACTTGTAAAGAATGCAATATTGGTATTTGATACGCCAAGATTCTTGTACATCATAACGGAAACAGACATCACCATTACATAAGGAATTCCTTCCGTAAAATATAATGTTGGTATCCACGCCCAGGGATTTCTTGTAGTCGCTTTTTGTTCTGACATTAAAACTCCTTTTTAAATTCGTCATTGCGAGTGAGTCATCGAGCAAAGCAATCTATTAAACTATAGATTGCTTCAGTCATCCTAATCGGATTCCTTTGCAATGACTTACTTTGATAAATTTTTTGCCATTAACGCAGCACCGTACTCAGGAGAGTGCTCTGCTTCTTTAATTTGAATATCATTAAATTTTCTTACAACCATTTCATTAAAAAGATACGAAAAATAATTTGGGGTGGTAAGCAAACTTCCGATTAACGACACTTTTAGTATTTGAACTTTTAATTTTTCCTTCATAGCGGAAATGTGAAGCAAGAGTTCATTAGCTTCATTTTCTAAAATTCTTTGTGCAATTTTATCACCACTTTCAGCAGCATCAAAAACAAGCGGTGCAACTGAAGCGATATTAAAATTATTTCTGTAAACTTCTGTAATCAATTCTTCCGCTGACGAAATTGAAAATTCCTGTTCCAGCAAATCGGCAATTTTTGTGTACTTTGCTCTTCCATCATAAGCGCGAGCAACGGCATTCAATCCTTTTCTGCCAATTCTATAACCACTGCCTTCATCACCGATATATCTGCCAAATCCACCTACGCGATGAATCTTACCTTCTTCATCTTTACCAAACATTATAGAACCGGTACCTGCAATTAAAATGCTACCCGCTTTACCGGTGAAAGCACCCTCCAATGCAATTCGTGCATCACTTTCAACCCTAAATTTATTGATGGCAATATTATTCTGTTTGGCTTGATTAAAAATTTGTTTCTCTAAAAGTTCTGCATCATTTCTTCTTCCACCTCCGGTTGTACCAAGCACTATCGCTTGGATATCATCGGATAAAATATCCTGGGATGATGTACAATCGTTTATCAGATTAAGAATTGTTTCTGAAACGGTTTCAGTTCCAATTACTAAAAAGTTTGAAGGTCCGCCAATAGTTTCATAGATAGGTTGCAGATTCAGATCGGTTAATATACATTTTGTCTTCGTTCCCCCGCCGTCCATTCCGATTAAATACTTCATAAGCAGTCTTTTGCAAAGATGTTAAATTATTGTATTTGTAAAATATATATTTTTAATTGGATTATAAACTGATTCTTTGATGAGCAGGAAATAATAACGTAAATTTGTTCATAAAATTTTATTTCATTTCAACTTTTAAGAAAAGAATAATGAATCCACTTATACGAATTTTAGGTTTATTTATTTCATCAATTTTACTATTCGCCTGTTCAGCTAACATCAGCAATAATATTAATATTTCAGAATTGGATTATCCTGGCGATTTAAAAGTTATTACAAGAGCAGATTGGGGATGGAAGCCGCTTGAAAGAGTAATTCCGCAGCATCACATTAACAAAATTACTATCCACCATGGTGGAGAAGAATTTGCAGAGGATAAAGATATGATTCAGTATCTTCGCAATCTTCAAAGCTGGAGCAGATCAGAAAAAAAATGGATTGACATTCCCTACCACTTTATGATTGATCTTAAAGGAAATATTTATGAAGCCCGTCCAATAAATTATCCCGGCGATACAAATACCGAGTATGATGTTACAGGACACGCTTTGATTTGTGTTGTTGGAAATTATGAAGATCAGAAATTAAGTGAAGCGTCTTTAAAATCTTTAGTTAAGCTTACGGCATTTCTAAAACAAAAATATCATGTTGAATTAAAAGATATAAAAGGACATAAAGATTATTCAAATCAAACCGTTTGTCCCGGAAAGGATTTATATAAATATCTTGCAGATGGTTCTTTCTTAAAAATGGTTGAATCAGAATTAAATCCAGCTAAAGAAATTATTTCGTCCAAAGTAAAAACAGGAATTGAAGTTTTACGAGATAGAAATTTTGATATTCTAAAAGGTAAACGAGTTGGTTTAGTTACTAATCCAACCGGAGTTGATAGCAAATTAAAATCCACGATAGATATTTTGTTCGAAGCTAAGGAAGTTAATCTAACGGCATTATATGGACCTGAACACGGCGTGCGTGGAAATTATTCCGCAGGTGAGCAAGTTGATTATTATATAGACGATGCGACAAAACTTCCTGTGTATTCCTTATACGGTAAAACCCGCAAACCAAATTCAGATATGTTAAAGGATGTTGATGTTTTGGTATTTGATATTCAGGATATCGGAAGCCGATCTTACACTTACATAAGCACAATGGGATTGGTAATGGAAGCTGCTGCAGAAAATGACAAAGAAGTTGTAATTCTTGATCGCCCGAATCCGCTTGGTGGAAACAGAATTGAGGGAAACATTGTTGAAGATGGATATTTTTCTTTTGTCAGTCAATTTGCAATTCCTTATATACACGGATTGACGGTTGGTGAATTAGCAACGTTATTAAATGAAGAAGGTTTACTGACAAATAGAGTTAAGTGTAAACTTTCCGTCGTACCAATGGAAGGTTGGACGCGTGATATGTATTTTGAACAAACCAAGCTGCCATGGGTTTTAACTTCGCCGCATATACCACATAAATTTTCACCATTTTATTATGCAATCTCTGGAATTTTGGGGGAATTAAACGGAGTGCTTTCTATCGGTGTTGGATACACAATTCCATTTCAAACTTTTGCTACTGAATGGATTAATGCCGAAGAACTTGCAAATAAAATGAATTCATATAATTTTGATGGCGTAATCTTTAGACCGATAACTTATAAACCGTATTACGGATTTGGTAAAGATAAAATGCTGCACGGAGTTGAAGTTTATATTACTGATTATAGTAATGTGAATTTAATTCCGATTCAATTTTATTTTGCACAAGCTGTTAATGAACTTTACGGAAGAAATATCATTTCAGAAAATGAAGGACGCTTTGATATGTTTGATAAAGTTTTAGGATCAGGCAAGATTAGAGAATTGTTCATGCAAAATTTAAGGGTAGATGATATACTTCCATATTTAAACAAGGACGTTGAAAATTTTAGAACAATTTCTAAAAAGTATTATTTGTATAAATGATAAAGAATCTCATACCTCGACTTCGCTCAGCATGACGATTGATTAATTACTATACCACAGTCACACTGAGCGAAGTCGAAGTGTGACCTTTGATTTGTCAATATGAAACCTGGTTGGATTTACATACTTAGATGCGCAGATGATAGTTATTACTGTGGTTCAACTTCAAATTTAGGACAAAGAATAAATGAACATATATTTCATAAATACTCAGGTTATACTTCTGCTCGATTACCAGTTGATTTAGTTTTCTCGCAAGAGTTTGCAGACATCAATGATGCGATCAGAGCGGAAAGACAAATAAAGGGATGGAGTAGAAGAAAGAAAGAAGCTTTAATTAATAGTGATTTTGATTTGTTGCACGAATTAGCAAAGTGTACAAATAAAACTTCATCATATAAAAATTAGAATTGTCATGCTTCGACTTCGCTCAGCATGACTTTAGAACATTAATATTCACCACAGTCACACTGAGCGAAGTCGAAGTGTGACCCATTTTAAACAAGAATGAAATATGAATTACTTCGAAACTGAATTTATAAATTACAAGAACAATCAACTTTATGTTGATAACATTAATGTAATTGATTTAGTTAAAGAGTTTAATACTCCACTTTATATCTACAGCAAAAACCATTTTATAAAACAGTACCAGGATTTTGAAAATGCTTTCAAGAATATAAATCATAAAATATTTTATGCGATGAAAGCTAATTTCAATTTAAGTGTAATCAACACTTTTGTAAAACTCGGCAGCGGAGTCGATGCAAACTCTGAAGGTGAATTATACAGAGCATTAAAAACAGGAGTTGATTCTTCAAAAATAATCCTTACAAGTGTTGGTAAAACAAAAAATGAAATTAAACTTGGATTAGAAAAAACTGTTTTAATGATTAAAGCTGAATCTGAAGAAGAAATTGAATTGATAAATAAAATTGCCGGTGAGATGAATAAAGTTGCACGAGTTGCAATTCGTGTTAATCCAGATGTTGATGCCAAAACACATCCATATATTTCAACGGGGCTATCAAGTAACAAATTCGGCGTTGATTCTAAAACAGCTTTATCCATTTATAAAAGAAGAAAAGATTTTAAGAATATTCAATTCACTGGGATTGATATGCACATCGGTTCGCAAATTACTTCTATCGATCCATTTGTTGAAGCTGTGCAAAAACTCTCTGATCTTTATTTTGAATTGGAAGCTGATGGATTGAAGCTCGATCATTTTGATGTTGGAGGTGGAATTGGTGTTAATTATAATAGCGAAAAAACTTTTTCAATTGAAGAATTTGCAAAGCAAACAATTCCCCTTTTCAAAAAACTTAATTGTGAAATTATTTTTGAACCAGGTAGATTTTTAACTGCTAATGGCGGTTTCCTTGTTACAGAAGTATTATATAACAAAAAAAATGGCGAAAAGAATTTTGTAATTGTCGATGCCGCGATGAATGATCTTCTTCGTCCATCATTATACCAAGCTTATCATCATATCCAACCTGTTCAAAAATTTGAGGGTAGAAAAAATATTATAGCAGATATTGTTGGTCCTGTTTGCGAGTCAGGAGATTATTTTGCACGCGAACGAGAAATATCAGAATCAAAATCTGGAGAATTACTTGCAATAATGTCTTCCGGAGCTTATGGAATGGTAATGAGTTCAAATTACAATGCTCGCCGCCGAGCCGCAGAAATTATGGTTGATGGAGATAAATATTCCGTAATCAGAAGCAGAGAAACGTTTGATCATTTGATTTGGAATGAGAAGATAATTTAGAGATAGAATGTTTTATGAACTTCTTATTGCCCCGACCTTTAGAAGCTGTGTGAAAATTCAATTGTAAGGAGAAAACTCACCCTAAATCCCTCTCTTAAAAAGAGAGGGACTTTGAAATTATAATGTATTAAGCCCCTTCTCTTTCTAAGAGAAGGGGTTGGGGATGAGTTCCTTTGGTTGACAAATAATTTTAACACAGCCTCATTAGGTCGGGGATAAAATTACACGAACTTCTGGGCTTCAGCCCAAATTAAAAATGCATTTTGGCTAAAGCCTTATATTTTTTCTATACTGTCCTCGACCTGAAGGTCGTGGCAATTCAATTATTACTTAGAATTTAATAATCTTTTAATCAATGTTACAGGATGCAGCACTTCAACATCAACATTAAACTTTTTTGTGCCGTGTTTAATTTGCCCCATACAACCGGGATTTCCTGTTAACACAATTTTTGCTTTTGTGTTTTTGATATTATTCATTTTTCTTTCAAGCTGTTTAACTGCATCATCATATCTAACAACATTATAAATTCCGGCACTGCCGCAGCACCAACTTGCTTCTTCAAGCTCAGTATAATTAATTCCCGGTAAAGACTTGATTACTTCACGTGGTTGTTCAGAAATTTTTTGTGCGTGAATTAAATGACAGGCATCATGATAAGTAACAAGTTGATTTTCTTTTTGATTGTCATTTCGATCAGAGGGAGAAATCTGCTTTGATAAATTTGGTTCAGATTTCTCAGCCCGCATGTCCGGTAGGCAGGTCGAATCCGCCGCGGCGGACTTCGAAATGACAGTTTGAAAAGTCAATTCCGGTTTTTGTTCTGCAAAGAATTCCATAACATCTTTTACTTTTGCTGAGAAACGTTTTGCTTTTTCAGCGTAATCAGGATCATCTTTAAGTAAGTGAGCATAATCTTTCATAAATGCACCGCAACCGGCAGAGTTTGAAATAAGGAAATCGTAATCATGTTTATCAAACGCATCAATATTTTTTCTTGCAAGCTTAAGTGCAAAATCCATATCACCGTTATGTCCCATCAGAGAGCCGCAACAAACTTGATCTTTGGGAGTAATCACTTTGCAACCGCACTCTTTTAAAACATCAATTGTGTCAATATTAATATCTGCAAACATTGTATTCATTAAACAGCCAAAGTGGAATGCAGTTTTGTATTTCACTTCACCATTTGGCATTTCAATTTCTTTTATTTGAGTATCAGAAAATTTATCTGCAATTGCTGGAGAGAGAGTTTCTATCTCTGCAAGATTTTTGGAAAAGACTTTTAATATTCCAGTTGCACGAATAAATTTTTGCAAACCTATTTTTTGATAAAGCCGCAATAATCTTGAAACAAACTTCAAACCATTTCTGGATGCAACAATTTTTCTTAATGCAAATCTTTTAACAGTTAGCATAAACTTTGATCCAAATCCTGCTTTATCAACAACCACACGAGCGGCTTCAACCATCTGACCATATTTTACACCAGCGGGACAAGCAGTTTCGCATGCCTGACAATCCAAACAGAAATTCATTTCTTCAGCAAACAGCTCACTCATTTCCAGTTCACCACGAGCAACAGATCTTATCATCCTGATTCTACCGCGCGGAGATGAGCGTTCCATTTTAGTAAGATCATAAGTCGGACAGGTTGCAAGACATAATCCGCAATGCATACACTGCTGAAGTATATCATCATCAGGAAGAATTTTTAGTAAATCTTTGTAATCAATTTCTTTAGGCATGAAAATCTTTTATTTGTTCGCGTTTGGTTGGAAGATTTCCTTCACATTTTGGTGAAATAGTAAAAATCTTACCAGGATTTAAAATATTATTTTCATCAATTGCTGATTTAATTTTTTTCATCATATCAACTCCGGCAGGACCTGCGAGTTTTTCTAAAAATTGTTTTTTAGCTAAACCTGTTCCATGCTCGCCTGTAATTGTTCCACCAAGTTTAATTGCTTCATTAAAAATAAAATCAAAAGCGCGGTGAGCTCTTTCAAGTGCTTGTGAATCACGTTCATCGGTTAAAGCTGTTGGGTGTAAATTACCATCACCGGCATGACCAAAATTTCCAATCATAACATCAAACATCTTTGCAGCTTTTTCAACTTTTTCGATCATTACCGGCAGCTCACTCCTTGGAACAGTAGCATCTTCCAAAATAGTTGTGGGCATCCTCCTTGCAAGTGCACTAAAAGCGGTTCTGCGTGCAGTCTTCAAGATGTTAGCTTCGCTTTCGTTAGCAGCTCCTTTAAGTGATGAGGCATTATTTTTTACAGCTATCTTTCTTATCGTTTCTGCATCCTCCTGAACGATATTTCCCCTTCCATCAACTTCAATCAATAAAATGGCTTCGCTTTTTCTGGGCAATCCAATTTTAGCATAATCCTCGACACAATTAATTGTTGTGTTATCTAAAAATTCCATCATTGAAGGAACAATGTGAGATGAGATTATATCTGAGACTGTTTTACCGGCGTCAATCAACTTATCGAAGATAATTAAAAGTGTAATTGTTTGTGTTGGCTTTGGAATTAATTTCAATAAAACTTTTGTAACTATACCAAGAGTCCCTTCACTGCCAATAATAAAATCACGAAGATTGTATCCGGCAACATCTTTCATATTCTTACCGCCAGTTTTAAGAAGTTCACCGTTTGGAAGAATCATTTCAACACCGAGAACATAATTTTTAGTAACGCCGTATTTCAGTCCGCGTAAACCGCCGGCATTATTTGCAACGTTACCGCCAATCGTACAAACATTTAAACTTCCAGGATCAGGCGGATAGAATAATCCAAGTTTCTCAACTTCTTTTTGCAATGCTCCGGTAATAACTCCTGGTTGAACCCAGGCAGTAAGATTATTTGTATCAACTTCCAAAATTTTATTCCACTTAGTCATCACGACAACCACAGAATTATCAACAGGAATTGATCCTCCGCTTAAACCTGTTCCGGAGCCACGCGGAACAACATTAAACTTTTCCTGATTTGCAAGCTTAAGAATTTGTGAGATATGTTCTTCATCTTGCGGAAATAAAACTGCTTCGGGTAATTGCTGGTAAACCGGAGTACCATCATAAGAGTAAACTAGTTTGTCTTCTTTGGAATCGAAGAAATTATCTTTCCCAACAATTGATTTAAGTTTTTCTGCTGTGTACTGGTCCATAATAGTTCCTGTTTTTACAATGCAAAGTTAAATAAAAAGTTGGAGTGATGTTTAAAATTGGATTTAAATTTATAGAGATGCCTAGTTAAATAACCGATTGTGAATTGTCTGACTGGCAATTTAGTTTTTCAGAATGGGCACATTCAATTTTTATTAAGTTTTAATCCTTAATAAATATTGTTCAATTCCTCAACCCACTTTGGAACATTTTGCTGAATTTTAAGCAGTTGATTATCCTGACCATATTCTGGATTGTACTCAGCGATCAAACGCCCTGTAGCAATCTCTCTTAATTCGTAATGTATGCCCAACCCACCATGAACCGTTTCCTGTTCATAGGCAATCTGCCTGCTGTCTTCGGTAAAATTCCATAACCAAATTGGCAGACCATTGCCTGTAAACATATGTATCTGACCACCTGAGTAAATCTTTAATTTTAATGGAATAGGATATGAAGTGCTGTTATTATCGTACAACTCAAGCCATCCAACAGCTTTTCCATCATCCGAAATTCTAATCTTATCGAATGCAACCTGTGTAGAATCTTTCTCAAAAATGATTTCTTCTGAATTGCTGGTTTTTATAATCAATAGTCCAGCATCGTCAACTGAAGCAAACAAATAAGTTACCTCATCATTTAATACTTTTGCAGCAGTACTATCAGATGGAAAATGTTGACGAATTTGAGAATAACCTGTATAAGAAATGAAAAAATATATAAATATTAAAAATAAAAATTGGTTCATCTCTATTACCTTTCAAGAATTGAAATAAGACATCTATATTTATAACAGTTTGGACCCATAACAATTTCTGTCTTTACAATATAAAGTTAAATAAATAGTTGGATTGATGTTATATCATAAATTAATTTTTTAGATTTTTTTCTCAAATTTTTATATAGCTTATAATTAAATTGATTTTAATACCGAAAGTATTATTCGTTGCTATTTGGCAACGAAATATTTTTTAAATTAAAATTATTTTTAAGGATTGTTGAATGATATTAATTATACAATCCATAAATTTGTTTTGTCAAAACGGATTTGTTTTCAGAAATTTTAACAACCATCAGAATTGATTATTTACCACACATCAAAGATATTAAACAGTCAGTTACTAAAAACTTTATATTGCCAACAAAATTTCAGAGAATTAGATGAATCATAAAATACATTTTATTGAGCAACTAATCATAAGATCACTTTTTTTACTTTTCTTTTTACAAATCTCTTTATCAGCTCAAAATAATGCTTACACTATTGATGAGGCAATCAATTTAGCGTTAAAAAATAACAGAGATATTAATATTTCGGTAATGAATGTTAAAAAATCGGCAGCAGCAGTTAATCAAGCTTATGGTTATGCTATGCCATCATTGGATTTTTCTGCAAACTTTTCTCATTTCCTTAGAAAACCTCTGATGTCTTTCCCTGATTTTGGAGCTTTATTACAAAATGCAACTTACTCAATTTTATTTGATGAAAATGTTATCCCAAGAGATGAGAATAAGTTTAAACCTATTCAAAACACACTTCAATCCTTTTCACAGGCGAATAATTATTCAACACAGTTAACATTAACTCAAACTCTCTTTAGCTCAACAGTATTTAAAGGAATCGGGGCATCTCAAATTTATTATAATTTATCCAAAGCAGATTTAGATAATACTATTTCTAAAACCGTCTTATCGGTACAAAAAGCTTTTTATGGTGTGCTTCTATCAAAAAATGTTTTAGAAATTACTCAGGCAAGTTTTGTTAATGCTAAGGAAAATCTAAGTAACGTAAAAGCAATGTATGAACAAGGAATGGTTTCAGAATTTGATAAGCTTCAGGCAGAAGTTCAGGTTGAAAATATAAGACCTGTAGTACTGCAAATGGAAAACACTCTAAAGTCTGCTAAAGATGGATTAAAAATTTTACTTGGTGTTAATCAAAATGAAGATATTGATGTATCCGGTGAGTTTGATTATCAGTCTTATGATATTTCAAATGAAGAGGAAATAATTAATGAAGCACTTACATCAAATTTTGATTTAAAAACTCTTGATCTAAAAAAGCAAGTAGATGAAGCTTTTATTCAGCTTGATATTTCTCAATACTGGCCCACTATTGCCGCATTTGGAAATTATACTTACGCCGGTTCTTCAGATAAATGGAAATTTCAGAATTACTCTTCAATGACCGTTGGACTAAGTTTTTCAATCAATTTGTGGCAGGGCAATCGAACCAAACACGCTGTTGAACAATCCACTATTTCTTACAAACAAACTGAGCAGCAGTTTTTTCAGTTAAAGGAATTTACGATTGCCAGTGTAAAAAATAAGTTGCAGGAATTAAAAAGAGTTCAATCAATAATTGAGGCTCAGGAACAAAACGTAAAAGTTGCGGAACGCGCTTATGAGATTGCAAAAGTTAGATATAGAGAAGGTGCCGGAAGTCAACTTGAAATTCAGAATGCAGATCAAGCTCTTAAGCAAGCACGATTAAACAGGATTCAGTCTATTCATTCTTATCTAATTACTAAATATGAGCTTGAACAATTGCTTGGAAGAACGAATCAAAATTATTTTTCAAATTTTCAAAAGATTGAATAACTAAGTTTAAAGTAAATTTTTTATAATGATCAAGGAGATGCATCTTTATATGAAAACCGGAATTATAAAAATTAAATATCTGCTGATTGTTGTTATTGTTTTATCAAACATCATAATTTTACAATCCTGCGGCGGAGATAAACAAGAATCCAAAAGTATGGAGCAGTTAAGAAATGAAGAAGGTATTCCTGTTAAAGTTGAAGCAATTAAGATTCAACCATTTAATAAATATCTTTCTTTCTTTGCAAAATTAACCGGAATAAAAGAAGCAACTAAAGCCGCAATGATTGGTGGAAACATTGTGCGTGTAAATGCAAAGATAGGTGATTATGTAAAAGACAGACAGGTAATTGTTGAATTTGATACTGATAATCCGTCAGTCCAATATAATCAAGCTAAAACAACATTTGAAAATGCTGAGAAAAATTATACGCGGGTTAAAGCTCTTTATGATGCAGGTGAAACATCACTTGCAAATTACGATGGAGTTGAAACTCAGTACCGGGTTGCAAAAAGAAATTATGAATCATTACACAAAATGCTTTTTGTTGAATCTCCTTTTGATGGATATATAGTTGATGTAAAAGTAAATCCTGGTGATGGAGTAAAAAATGAAGCGCTTCTTTTTACAGTTGCGCAGCTTAATAAAATGCGGAGTAAAATTTGGGTTTCTGAAAAAGAGATTACTCAGTTTAAAAAAGGTATGCAGGCAGTTACAGAGTTTGGCGGACAAAAATTTATCGGCAAGATTGTTGAAATCGCAATGGCGATGGATCCGGCAAGGCAGGCGTTTTATGTTGAGGTTGAATTTGATAACCCGCATGGCATTTTAAAGAGCGGGATAACAAATGAAATTAAAATTCTTACTTATGAAAATCCTAACGCAATAATAATTCCAAGAAACCTGGTAACTAAGGATGAAACCGGTTCTTATGTTTTTATCGCTTCAAATGGAAAAGCACAAAAAAAATATATTACAAATGGAAATGAGAGCGGAATGTTTTTTGAAATCAGCAAAGGATTGAACTCCGGCGATCTGCTAATTGTAAAAGGTGCTTCGCAGCTTGAAGACGGCTCTAAAATAAATGTGATTCAATAAGAGGATTAAAAAAATGTTTTTAGCAAAAGTCTCTATTAACAGACCGGTTTTAACGACTGTAGTGCTTCTTGTATTTTTAATCTTTGGTTTGATAGCTTACTTTAAACTTAATTTAAATCTTCAACCCGATGTTGAAATACCTTACGTAACTATTTCAACAGTTTACCCGGGTGCAGGACCCAAAGAAATTGAAACTCTTATTACAAAAAGAATTGAGGAAGTAGTTTCAACCGTAAGTCAGGTTGAGAGAATTGAATCCTACTCCCTGGATGGTTTATCAATCATCATCATCGAATTCAATCTTAAGAAAAATGTTGATGTAGCAAGTCAGGAGGTTAAAGATAAAATTGATCCGATATTAAATAATCTTCCTGAAGATTCTAAAAAACCTATTGTACAAAAAGTTGATCTAAAATCTTTTCCTGTTGTTGATGTAGTGCTTAGCGGGAATCTTGACCCGAGAGATCTTTATGAAATTGCCGACAAAACATTAAAGGATAGATTCTCTCAAATTCAAGGTGTGGCTAAAGTTCAAATAACAGGTGGACAGGAACGTGAGATACGTTTAGTGATGGATAATCGTGTAGTGTATGAAAATACAATTTCACTCCCACAAATGGCTCAGATTCTTAAAGCACACAATATGGATATTCCCGGGGGATATTTTCAGATTGGCGATCAGGAATATACGGTACGACTTAATGGTGAGTTTAATAATGTTGATGCAATCAGAGAGCTTGAAATTCCAACTGCCTATGGACCAAAAAAAATCAGACAATTTGCGGATGTAATTGATGCCGGTAAAGATATCAGACAGCGTGCAGTATTTTTTAACGTAGAAAAAAATGTTAAAGATGGAAATGTGATTAGACTTGGTATCGTTAAAAGTGCCGAGGGAAACATTGTCGAAGTTGCAGACGCAGTTAAAAACTCACTTACAGAAATTCAAACTACTTTGCCAGAAGGATGTAAGCTTGAAGTTGTAACCGATGCTTCAGCATTTGTTAAAAGCAGTTTTAGTGATACAATGAGTAACATCTATCTTGGTGTTTTGTTTACGGCTATAGTTTTATTCTTTTTCTTACACGATTGGCGATCAACAGTAATTGTTGCGATGTCTATGCCAACATCAATTATATCCACATTTCTTTTACTTCAAGCTTTTGGTCTTACATTAAATATGATGACACTTATGGGACTTTCTGTTTCCGTTGGAGTACTTGTTGCTAATTCTATTGTAGTGATTGAAAACATTTTTCGTTATAAAAAACTCGGTAAAACTATAAAGCAAGCATCATATATAGGTACATCTGAAGTTACGGTAGCAGTACTCGCATCAACTTTAACAAATCTTGTTGTATTTCTTCCAGTAGCAAATATGTCATCAATGGTTGGAATGTGGTTAAGAGAGCTTGCTTTAGCTGCCGTGTTTGCAACTATCTTTTCACTGATTATGTCATTTACACTAACGCCAATGCTGGCATCTTTGATCTTATCCAAAGAACATAAAACCGGAAAATTTGCAACCTGGTTCAATAATTTTGAAGCGAAGCAAACTGCGTTATATAAAAAGTGGTTAGCCGCTATTCTAAAAACAAAAAAAATCAGTTTAATTGTTGTAGTATCCACTATAATAATTTTTGTTTTAGTGGTAATGCTTTTTGGACCCAAACTTGGATTTGAGTTCGTCCCTCAAACTGATGACGGAAAACTTAATGTTCAGGTTGAGCTTCCGGAAGGTTATAATCTTGAAGCAACTTCAAAAACTGTTTCTGAGATTGAAGATCGTATAAAAAATCATAAAGAAGTAACACACGTACTTACAAATCTTGGTAAACTTAGCGACCTTGATATCGGTACAAATATGGCAAGTATGGATATCCAATTAGTTGATGCTAAAGATCGTGATGCAGGATTACAGACAATGATTACCAGATTTGTTAAAGATTTGTCCAATATCCCAAATGCAAAAATTAAAGTTGATGTTGGGCAGCATATGGGAGGACAGGGCGCACCAATTCAATTCTTTTTGATGGGACAGGATCTTGATGAACTTGAAAGATTAAAAGAAGAAGTGATGGCTAAAATCCATGATGTGCCGGGATTAATAAATCTTGATCAGAGCTCGCGCGCCGGTAAACCTGAAATTACTGTTTATCCAAAAAGAGAAAAGCTTACTGAAACGGGACTAACAATTGCGGATCTTGCACTAACTCTTAGATCATCTGTGGAAGGTATGCAATCAGCTAAGTACAGAGAGTCCGGCGATGAATATGATATAACCGTTACACTTAATGATGAATCAGTTGATTCGCCGGAAAAAATTGGGAACATAACAGTTGCTTCCAAATTAGGATCGTTTAGATTAGCACAGCTTGCAGATGTTAAATTCACAAAAGGATATACAAAAATTCTCCATCGGGATAAATATACATCAATTATGTTTTCCGGGGCGGCAGCACAGGGCTTTCCTTTGGGAAATGTTACAAATGAAATTGATCGAAGAGTTAAGGAAATTAATTTGCCAAGCGGATATTACATTCGCTGGGGCGGTAATGTAAAAATGATGAATGATATGTTTGCTGATATGGCATTTGCTTTTTTACTTGCAGTGCTTCTTACTTACATGTTGCTTGCAGCAATACTTGAAAGTTTTTGGCAGCCGGTATTGATTATGTTTACAGTTTTACTTGGATTGATTGGTGTTATCCTTGCTTTATACATTACTAATACTGCATTCAGTATTACATCATTGATGGCAATAATAATGTTGATAGGTATTGTGGTTAACAACGCAATTTTAATTCTTGATTATACAAATCAACTTAGAAGAGAACAAGGGATGCTGCCTAAGGACGCACTTTTAGAAGCTTGTCCTACAAAACTTAAACCGCAGATAATGGCTTCCATTGCAATCATACTTGGTATGCTCCCACTGGCGCTGGGAATTGGTGATGCAGGAAAAGAAATACGTATGCCGTTGGGAATTGTTGCTATCGGCGGTTTGATTGCATCGACGGTGCTTACACTTTTTGTAATCCCGGCACTTTATTATCTAACATCAAAATCAAAAGTTGTTGATCCATCAAAGCGGGAAATGGTATAACTAAAATTTAAATTTTACTTCACCCCTGCCCCTTTCCTTGCCAAGGAGAGGGAAAAAGATCGGGTTACTTTTAAAGATTTTATCTCACAAAAAAGCCGGAATAAATCCGGCTTCTTCTAAAAAGATTTTTGTTGCTTTAACCTAAATAAGTTTTTAGTCTGTTACTTCTTTTTGATTCTCTTAATTTTATCAGAGCTTTTTCTTTTATCTGTCTGATTCTTTCTCTTGTAAGATTAAATCTTTCACCAATCTCTTCTAATGTAGCAGAATTATCGGCATCAATTCCAAATGAAAGCTTTATAACATTAGCTTCGCGTTCAGACAGGAACCTTAGAGCATTAGCAATTTCATTTTTTAATGATTCATTTAATAAATCTCTATCCGGTGATGGTTCATCGTGATTAGGAAGAACATCCATCAAACTATTTTTATTTTCATCACCAGCTTTAAGCGGCGCATCCATTGAAATCTGTCGTCCGGAAATCTGAAGTGCGTAAGCCACTTCATCTGTGGTCATTTCAAGAAATTTGGATAACTCTTCAGTAGTTGGTTTTCTTTCAAATTCCTGCTCCAGATTTCTATATGCTTTGCTAATCTTGGAAAGATCTCCAACTCTATTTAACGGTAAACGTACAACTCTTGATTGATCTGCAACGGCTTGCATAATACCCTGTCTCACCCACCAAACAGCATAGGAAATAAATTTAAATCCGCGTGTTTCATCAAATCTTTGAGCGGCTTTTATTAATCCAATATTACCTTCGTTTATTAAATCACCAAGTGATAATCCTTGATTTTGAAATTGCTTAGCAACGGAAACTACAAATCTTAAGTTTGCTTTAACCAATTGCTCTTGTGCTCTTAAATCACCAGCTTTAATTTTTAGTGCAAGTTCAATTTCCTGCTCTGCTGTAATAAGATCAACTTTACTGATTTCCAGAAAATACTGATCAAGAGACTTGCTCTCACGGTTCGTAAATTGCTTTGTTATTTTCAATATATTTTTACCTATTTAATGTTATGCGAAAGGGTGACCGACTGGAAAATTTATAACGGTAAGAAAATTAAACCGTAAAATTTGCGATGCTACTATACTCATTTTAAAGATGGAAAGAAAGTCAAATAAACTATAATTATTTATGAAATGATGATAGTATGATGATTATTTTGTTAAACCGATCATCTATCGTTGTAATGGATACTAAATAAACGATTATCTGAGAATAAAAATTTTTTATAATAAGTTATATTAGCTTTTAAATAATCGTTATTTGAGAGTATTTCCGGTTTCCTTATCAAAGAAATAAATTCTATCAACTTGCAAATAGAGTTTAGCTTTACTTCCATGAGATAAATTTTCCGCAGTACGTAATCTTGAAATGAACTGAACACCATCCAATTGAAAATATACGAATGCTTCATTCCCCATCGGCTCAACAACTTCAACATTTACTTCGAATGGTATTAAGTTGTCCCCGGAATTTTCTATCACAATATTTTCAGGACGGATTCCAATAACAATTTGTTTATCTGAATATTTATCTAATGAACTTGATTGATATCTGGTTAATTCAAATTCAATCGCTCCGCCGCTACTTTTAAAAAGTAACTGGTTCTCTTTAAAAATTTTTCCGTTCAAAAAATTCATTGCGGGACTCCCAATAAATCCTGCCACAAAAAGATTAGCAGGTTTATTATATAAGTTAAGCGGGGTATCAACCTGATTAATAATTCCATCTTTCATAATTACAATCCTATCCCCCATCGTCATTGCTTCAGTTTGATCGTGTGTAACGTAAATCATAGTGGCGCCAAGCTGCTTGTGGAGTTTAGATATTTCTGTTCTCATTTGAACTCTTAGCTTCGCATCAAGATTACTTAATGGTTCATCAAACAAAAATACTTTAGGTTTGCGCACGATTGCTCTGCCAACTGCAACGCGTTGCCGCTGTCCGCCGGAAAGTGCTTTTGGTTTTCTATCAAGATAATTTTCTAATCCAAGAATCTTAGCCGCTTCATTAACTCTAACTTGGATTTCTTTTTTATCAAACTTTTTAAGTTTTAACCCGAACGCCATATTTTCAAAAACAGTCATATGCGGATAAAGTGCGTAGTTTTGAAAAACCATTGCAATGTCGCGATCTTTTGGGGGAAGATTATTTACAAGTTTTCCATCAATATAAATCTCGCCGCTTGTAATTTCTTCAAGCCCTGCAATCATTCTTAAAGTTGTTGTCTTTCCACATCCGGAAGGACCAACTAGAACAACAAACTCTTTATCATTAACAACAAAGTTTGCATCCGTAACAACTTTGTTTCCACCATCATAAATTTTTGTAACGTTCTTTAATACTACTTCAGCCATAATTATTCCAAAATCTTATTTACTAATTATTAATTTTAAATTATTCCTTAACGCTTCCCATCATAATCCCTTTGATATAATATTTCTGCAACACAAGAAAAACTATTATTACAGGAATAATCGTAACTACAGATCCAGCCATCATTAACTCAGGATCTTTTGTATGCTCAAGCATAAGATTAGCGAGAGAAACAGGGAGCGTATACATTGAATCATCCGTTAATGCAATTAAAGGCCAGAGAAAATCATTCCACGTTCCCATAAAAGAAAAGATTGCAAGTGTAACCAATATCGGAATTGCTAATGGCAGAATTATTTTTCTGTAAATCTGAAAGTCTGTTGCACCATCCATTCGGGCGGCTTCAATTAAGCTATCAGGAATTGCAAGACAGTACTGCCTTATTAAAAATATTCCAAAAATATTTGCCATGCCCGGAATGATTATTGCCATATAAGTGTTTATCAATCCCATTGATTTAAGCATTAGAAATAGTGGAAGCATCGTAACCTGGCTTGGGATTATCATTGAACTTAATAAAAGATTAAAAAGAAATTTCTTTCCGGCAAATCTGTACTTTGCAAAAGCATATCCCGCCATTGAATTAAATAACAACGAGACCAGTGTAACTGACAATGATAAGAAAAGACTGTTGAAGAAATTTTGTGATACATTTAATCTTTGAAACAAAGTTTGATATTGAATTAATGTAAAGGGATCAGGTAAAAAGATTGGTGGGAATACACTTGCTTTACCGTCATACATTAAAGATGCGCCAATCATCCAAAGAAATGGAACGAGCGTTATAATCGATGTTATAATTAAAAAACTATATAGTATAATTTTTTTTATCATTCTGAACTCTTCTGAATTTTAAGTTGAACAATTGTTCCGAGCATAATGATAAAGAAAAGTACAAATGCGATGGAAGCTGAGTAACCCATATTCCACCATCGGAAACCTTCCTGATACATAAACTGCACTATGCTAAGTGTGCTGTTCAGAGGTCCGCCTTGTGTCATTATGTAAGGTTCGGCGAACAATTGGAAATATCCAATCATCGTAATGATAGAAATAAAAATTGTTGTCGGTGCCAGCATTGGAAGCGTGATGGATTTAAATTTTTGCCAGCCGCTTGCACCTTCAATTGATGCGGCTTCATACAAATCTTCCGGAATATTTTGTAAGCCCGCAATAAAGATTATCATATTGTACCCAAAATTTTTCCAGACAGACATTAGCACAATCGCAGGCATTGCAGTTGATGGCTCGCCAAGCCAATCAATCGGGGCAATACCGATTAAACTTAGGATGTAATTAATTAGCCCAAATTTTGGATGATAGATAAAACGCCAAACTATAGCTACTGCCACAAGCGTAGTAACAACAGGGATAAAATAACTTAATCTAAAAATTGATTTATACTTTACTAATTTAGAATTAAGCAAGAGTGCTGCGCCAAGTGACACAGCGATAGATAAAGGTCCCGCCATTATTACAAAATAAAAAGTATTTTTTAAGGCAGTATAAAAAAGCGGATCATCAAAAAGTTTTATATAATTATTAAAGCCAATAAATCTAACAGTACTAAAATCTCCGAGTGCGTAAATATCAAAATCCGTAAAGCTAATTATGAAAGCAGAGATAACCGGAATGAAGAAAAAAATAAAAATTGCACTAAGTGCCGGCGCAAGAAAAAAGTAAGCTGCGTTTATATAAGTTTTATTTTTCATACTTAAAGTATTTCAATTTACTTTTTCTTTTCTCTTTTCTTCAACTATCCATCTTCTTTTTTCTAAAATTCTATCTACATCTTTATCCAGATTCTTCAAAGCATCATCAACACTCATAACTCCCCTTGCTGCAAGCTCTGCATATTGCTGAACTTTTGAAAACGCAATCTGTTCCCACTCGGGAATTTTTGGTGTCGCACGCACATTCATAAACTGTAAGTAAAATGCCTGCATATATGGATCATTTTTTAAAAGAGAATCTTGCCATGCTTCTTTATTAGCAGGAAGATTATTTAATAATTTATAAAATTCCAATTGAGTTTTAGGTTGTGAAAGGTATTCAAAAAATTTCCACACTTCTTTTTTGTATTTAGAATCTTTAAAGATCACCAAACTTGATCCGCCTGCTAAAGAAACACCGGGATACTCATTTGCATAACCGGGCATCGGAGCCGTCATCCATTTATCGACAAGATTTCCTTTCATCCATTTTTTAAACTCTGGAATATTCCACGGACCTGATATGTAAATCGAAAAATATTCTTCGGCAAATGCCTGATAAACATTTGTAACCTGTGATATGCCTATTGGTGCAAGATTTTGTTTATGAAAACCTGTTAAAAACTTAAATGCTTCATTAAATTGCTTGCCGCCAAAATCTCCTTGTGTATTTTCATCTTTTAATAAAGATGAACCCGCTTCCATTCCGAATATTACAAATGGCGCCCACTCATTTGTAGGGAGATAGATCGCGTATTTTTCTTTCCCGGGATAAAGTGCTTTTATTTTTTTTGAAAGGTCGTAAAGTTCAGCCCAGGTTTTAGGTGGATTTTTATAGCCGGCTTTTTCAAAAACATCTTTTCTATAAAACATTACTCGCGTATCAACATACCAGGGAATGCCAAAAACTTTTTTATCTAATACATTAGTTTCCCAAATACCTTTAAAATATTTGTCATCATTAATCTGATCAGATGTTCTGATGTATTCATCAAGCGGGATAATTGCATTAAGGGCAGCAAACTGTGGAATCCACGTATTACCAAGCTGGCAGGCATCGGGAGTGTTATCACTTGCAAAAGCGGTTACTAATTTTTCCTGCGCTGCAGTCCACGGAATTTGTTGTACTTTTATTTTTATTCCCGGGTTTTGTTTTTCAAACTCAGGGACAAGCTTAGTAACATATTCTGCTTCGGCACCCATTGCCCAGAACTTAATAGTTTTTTCCTCATCATTTTTATTTGAGCAGGAAGCAAAAAGAAAAATGAAAACAGAGATAACTATAAAAAATATTTGAGCAGATAATTTCATTTTTTATTTCTGTAAGATCATTTTGCCTGAAAGATATTTTTCAGGTGTACTAATTCTGTAAATATAAATTCCTGAACTGACAGATTTGTTTTCATTATTCAGACCATTCCAGATAATTTTATTTTCACCAGCTTGCAATTCTGCATTAACTAAATCTTTAATTTTTTCACCCAATTGATTGAATATTGTTACTACAACATTTTCTCTTGCAGGAACACTAAATACGATCGTTGTATTTGGATTAAATGGATTGGGATAATTGCCTAACAACACAAAATCATTTACTGAAATAGATTCGTCTTGAACATCAGTGGTGGAATCAGGAACAAATCCTATTGCATTTAATGCTGTTTGGATTTCCGGATTTGCCATAAATAAATTCCAAAGTAATCCACTCCGGTAATTTTCAATCATCACGATTATTGGTCCCTGATCAATGGCAAGATATCCATCACTAAACCATCTTCCTGAAACACCTTTGCTTGAGTAAGTTAAATTAAACGCATCTCTGAATCCAAAATCACCCCAGAGCTCTGATCCATAAGTTCTATAAAAATATTTTAACGCTGCAATAGATTCATTCGGAGTATACGGCATTGACGAAAGTGCCGCCGTTGGAGAGATTGTTCCGTTATCATTATTAGGATCGTGTGCCAAATAATAAACCCCGGGAATAGAATAGCTTGCCGTTAGTCCCCAGTTGTTTGCTCCATATCCAACATAACCTTTGGGATTCGTAATACAATATTGTCTGTTAACCAATGCCTGATTCTTGTTATGTGTAAAATAGTTTGCATACATATCTTTTTTATTCCTGGGATCAAATCCAAGAAAAGAATAATGCGTAAAGAAAAGCGGACCGCCATAACTTGATCCAACATAAAGCAAATAGGAATAAAGCATTCTTAAAGAGGAAATCTGGCCATTGTTTCCCCATCCTGATCTATAAAATGATGAAGGTGAAATACTAACTGCGTGAGTTGGAGAGGCAATTGCAAGGATGTATGCAATTAAAGTCTCATTCCAACCATGAAAAATAAATGTATCACTAAAATTAAAACCATAAGTTGGAGACCAGTTCCAGTAAAGTCCGGATGAGTTGTTACGATAGAAATTCCAGTCAACATCATGCCAGAGTTGAGTAATTAAATTTCTTATCTGTTCTTCCGTAGAATCAGTTCGATTAAAATATTGGCGTGCTGCAAGCAAACCTTGAATCATAAAAGCAGTTTCAACAATATCTCCACCATCCTGAACTCCAAAGTTTACAACTTTACCAGTTGTTCCGTTAAACCAATGTGGAAACGCACCATGAAATTTATCTATCTTGTTTGCAAGAAAATCAACAATCTTATACATTCTTTCTGCGCCTTGTTGACGGGTAATAAATCCTCTTTCAATTCCAACAAGTATCGCCAATACACCAAATCCACCTCCGCCTATAGTATTTGTAACATCTTTCTCATCAGGTTGCCAACGCTCTCTTGCAATTCCGGAAATTGGATCTCCCCAATCCCAGAAATATCTGAATGTGGCTCTTTGAACCATATCAAGAAATTCCTCATCATTTATTGTATGAGTAATCGCATAAGCGCTATCACTAAGAGGAGATTCATTTCCAGATGAATCATATGCACTAATTTTAAATGTAAAAGGAATGCCAATCAAATTCATATTTATTGAATAATAGCTTTTAAGATTGCTAACACTTGTAAAATAATTATAGTTCTGTCCGCTTTTAATATAGATTTTGTAACCAGCCACATCCGGCTCAGAGTTGTTGTACCATTCAATATCAACATGTTTCTCATAGCCAAATGCTTTAACTCCTTGTGGTACTGCAGGCGGAGTAAAATCCTGAGACAAAACATCTGCTGTATAAATTAAAAGTAAGCCGATTAATATATTTTTCATTAAGATTCTTTCCTGTTTAAAATCTTACTATTCCTTTTTCTTAATAACTTTATATGAAAAAGGTTTTAATATTGTTTCTTTACCATTAAACTTAAAAGTTTTTTTCTGATTATGATAGTTCAATAAAAAAGTATAGGATATTTTTTTAGATTTTCTGATAACAAACTGAATATCGGGATCAGATACTTTAGCTTGTCTTTTAATTTTATCAATGGCTAAAATCTTTTCCAGCAGATGCAGGTGCTCATCGCTTGTGTAACCAAATGCAAATCCCAGTGATGTTATACTGCCTTTACCAAAATGTTTTCTTATCCCGCAAACCTCATCTGATTCTGTAAATGCTACTAAATCAACATTTACATCGCTATAAATCTGCTTTTGTTTGAAGATTGTGAAAATATCTTCAATCCCGAATGCACTAACTTTATTAGGGCTATCAGATTTATTGAATTTAATATCTAACTTATCCTTTAAAACTGTACATGGATTAAGATATAAATCTAAGGTTGGAATTGCCGGATAAATTATTAAGTGCCCGCCTTTATTTACAAATTCTACTAAAAGATTTTGAGTTTCTGCATCCATTAATTCTGTTGTGGTTAACCAAAGTTGTTTATACTGAAGTAATTCGTCAGTGGAAGAATTTTGTAAATCTTTTATATCATAATTAAAATTTAAGGTTTGAAGTCCGCGTAATAATCCATTAAAAAATATTTCTTCACGAATAAATCTTGGATCAAATTGCAGTCCTAATTTTTCAACATCAAGCCGTTTTTCTTTTAGCAGTTGAGATGTTGTGAGTTCAGTATAGAAATAAAGTTTATAAAATCCAACACAAATATCTGATTGAGATTCGCTCAATAAAAAATCTTGCTTTTCGTTATTGATAAAACTATTAACTTTTTTTATTGATTTATACAAAGCTGATTGATTTGCTTTGGCATCTAATGGAGTTTGATAATAAAAAGTCTTTCCAAAATATCCCTTGCCTTTTGGATTTATTCCCTGGGAGAACATATAATAATTAAAACTCTTCATACCGTGAGCAAGAGAAGCGAAGTAAAATGTTTCTAAATCATTCGCATCACTTTTAACATGATGTTCACGTGTGCCCGCTTGAAATTCTGCTGCCCAAACAGGTCCATGCGGCTGCATTGCTTCCAGTATTTTATTACAGGCCAAATCCGAGTGAGCATTCCGGAAGGAAACAAATTCTGGAATATGATCAAGACCAAATATCAAATCCTTCCTCGTTCTCATAATCTCTTCGTAAGTGCTGATGAGCATCGGCAGCTCGGCAGCGTTACCATAAATCCAACCGGGAATGTTGTGAGTAAGTTGAAGATCAATACGATAGTCCCTTATTTTTTTAATTAATATATCAAGATATAGTGCAAAGTAGTGCCGATAGAAAAGATGAAAATCGAAATAAGCACAATAGTCTTGTTTGTTTTCAATTTTGCCAGTTGGTGCGGAAATAATTTCGAACGAGGAATAATTGGTCCCGTAAATTTTATTTAATACTTCGACTGATTTGTATTTATCAACAAGAAAGTCTTTATACATTTTCATTACTGAAGGGTTGTAATCTATTTTCCCGGATAGCCACTGAAATACACCCACCTCGTTACAAACTTGCATCATAATAATCGGTCCGCCATTACTTTCCTGATTTGCACAAATTATTGGCATTACTTTATCGTACCACAAATACGTATAACGCAAATACTCGTCAGATAAGTAGGACATCAAATCATCAGATATGATGTTTCCGTTCTCATCCAATGCGTGTGCTTCTTTACTGATTTTTTTTAGCAGCCACAGTGGTAAGCCCTGTCCCTCGTATTCTGCAAGAATGTATGGACCGGGTTTTACTATTAAATCGAGTCCAACTTTTTTACAAAGTTTTATGTACTTAATTAAATTTCTTGCCGGATTAGTTTCACCTGTGAAGTCAAATTTGCCCTCTTCGTATTCGTGCCAATCCCACGGAATATAAGTTGATGTTGTATTCGCACCAGATTGTTTTAATAGCGTTAAATGCTTCTCCCAGAGTTTAGGATCAAGTCTGAAGTAATGTATTTCTCCAGAAATTACGAAGTGAGGTTTTCCGTTTTTTATAAAATATCCATTGGCTGAACTGAAGCTCATCTTATTTTTTCCAGTCTTTCTGCAAGTTTTTTAATTGCCACGACTTTCAAGTCGTGGTAAAATATTAATCGATAATCCTGGCTTCAGCCAAAACAAAATTTGTTTTTTGGCTAAAGCCATTCTATTCCTTTTTAGAAACCACGACCTAAAGGTCGTGGCTATATAACAATCAAATAACTTTAATTCTTAAAATTAACAAATTTCAATTTTGATAATAAATTACAACTGTTGCCGGAAACTCCTTTATAGTAATTTCATTCTCCGAAAAATCTTTAATCTCTTTTCCGTTTACAATCACTTTGGCTGGAAGTTTTGATCCATTAAAATTCTTAATCTTTATTCCACCTTTTGGAAGATTGATATCACCATAAATTGAAAACTGATATTCATCATTTTCTTTTTTAATTGAGTAGGAAAGTTCACCGTAATAAGTTGGAAGATTTTCAACTGACATTCCATCCGGTGAATCAATCCATCCGCCTTCGGCGGATTGATAAAGTGCAGAGCCAAGAACAAGCAATGAATCATATTCATTCTCGTACACAAACATCGAACGTATTGCATTAATAAAATCTGACCCAACCCATGTATGAGGCATATCGCCAATAAATTTTGGTGTGCGCATATCTTTCCATACCACTTCTGCAAAGGCATTCCAGTTTTTGGGATGCTGATCCTTCAAAAAGTAATCAATCAGTTCGTGCGCACGTTCGGGTTGATCTAAATGAATAAATGAACCAATCAAACGATTTTCGTAAGGAGTGTAATTTATCCAATCAGCTTTGTGATCTCTTCTGCTTTTGAAAAATTCATAATACTTATCAAACGTGTTATAAATTTGTGGCTTGGGTAAATTATTAATTTCATTACAGGGAGTTAAAGCTATAGTTGTTGATGTTGCATCAAAGTCGCCAAGCTCAACGCAGCCGGGAATGTAATTTATCTCTCGTGTTTTCATCGCAAGCTGGATTGAGTTGTAAAGATTTTCTTTAAAGGTGTCGCGAACTTTTTTTATCCGCTCATAATTTTCTTTTTCACCAAGGATCCTCTGTATTTCTGTAGCGTCTTTCAAACCTTTCATTGTGAAGAAATCATCCCAGTAAGAATGCATTGGTTTTGCAGAATATCCTTCGTGACTTATTGATTCAGTTACCAATCCGTAATATGCACGCACGCTGTCGTTTCCATACTGAAAATGATCTGTTGAGCGTTCTGCAATTAATGATTCAATATAATCAACAGCTTTCAGGACATTTGCATTTTTTGAACGAAGGAAAGTAGTGTCTTTCGTAAAATTGAAATACTCTTTGATCAGATAAATCATTTCACCGTGGCTATCGTGTTCCGGAACTGGATCAGGTCCTCTCGAATCAACAACGCAGGGAACTTTTCCGTTTTCATACTGATATGAAGTGTACCATTCTATAAAATCTTTTACTTCACCCACAATTCCGGATTTTAAAAGCGCAGATGAAGTTAGAGAACCATCGCGAATCCAGCTTCGTTCATACGAGCGCGAGCCGGGCTGAATTCCTGCTTTATCCCGATTAATTAAAATGTAAGCAAGGTTTGATTTGTATGTATTTATAATTTTATCTGCTGATTTTGGAAGATTAAATTTTATGTGATTTACTTTTGACTTCCAAAAATTAATTGTCTCATCAAGTTTTTTTTCTACAACTTCCGAGTTAAGATTTTCAGTTAAGGTTTCTTCATCATAGAACGGAGCGGCTAAGTAAATGATTTTTTCTTCACCCGCCTTCAAATCAAAACTATACTTCAATACTCCACCGGCAAGTTCTGTTGGATCGATAATACTTTTGTTTTGAGGAAAATTATTTTCCCGTATTTGTTCAACAAAATTCCCTTCATCAAAAGATGCTGCGCCGAATGAATCATAATCTGTAATGGGTAAAATGACTTTGTCATCATTTACAAATATTTTTTTATCAATTTCTTTAATTGAATTTATTTTTGCTGCTCCACCTGTCAGATTTAAGAATTGATAAAATGGATTAACCTGAAAAGGTCTGATGAGTAAAAATAAATTTCCGGTTTTGGTTGAAGTTGAATTATTTCTAATTGTGTACTTCAAAAATAATGTCGAGTTTTTGTTTGCCTCCCCGTTTGCAAAAGTTTTCGTTTCAAGATTCACTTCATCACATTTCCAGTTTACCGATGGAATGGGCAAATAATTTTCTTCAAGCGATTGAGTTGAGGTAACATTACTCCAATTAAATAATTTATCCTCAACTTTCAACATTGGTTCAATTGAAAATTTTGCTTTATCAACTTCGACCATTCCATCCTCATTTATCAAACCTTCTTTAACATCGTTATTTACTCCAACAATTGTCCAGTACGATGCTTGCTCTAAAAAGTATCGAGGATAATTTCCCACGGGAGAATTTTTAGCTGTATAAATCAGAAAATCATTTTTTGTTAATGAGTTTTTAACATCCAGAAAAGTTATCTCACTAATTCCGAAACTTTTTTCCGAAACAGTTGAATGAAGATCAAGCATTAAATATTTTGCTTGTGATTCGGGAAGATTAATAAAACTTACATCACTTTGGTTTGATGAAACCGAATAAACTTTTTCCCAATTATTTTTATCATCAGAAAATAAAACATCAAATGATTTTGCCTGATGATTTTTTAGCCAATCAACTTTTAATCCGCCCAATTCTCTATTTGTTTTAAAATCAATAATGATTGATTCATGATTTACTCCATTACTTTGCCAATAAGTTTGCGGCAAAGCATCAAAAATAAATTCCGGGGGATGTTCTTCAATGGAAGAAGATGCTTCCGCATTCGGAAGAGAATAAATATTTGTTTCAGGTGGAAGCTGCTCAAACTTCAAATCATCAAGCCAGACCGTGCCTTTACCTCCAACAAAAGAAGCAATTGTAAATTCAATTCTATCAATTCGTTTTAATGAATGATCTTCTGTTGGTCCCCATGCAAAATTAATATGTCTTTTCTTTATCCGGATTTTCTTCCATTCTTTTGGGAAATCAAAATTACGATTGTTTACCCACCAGACATTGTTACCTGTGCTGTCAATAAATTTTATCTCAAAGTTATTTGATGGCGAATTAGCTCTGACATAAAAAGTGAATTCAAAATTATCCGGTAAGTCGATCGGAAAAAGTTTTTGAATACCGCCGTACCCATTTCCTTTGGTAAAATCATAATCAAATTTTACCGCATTGCCGTGCAAACCAATGTCGCTTAAAATTGAAAGATCAACTCCGTCTGCTTTTATAAAACTCCAGCCGGCTGTTGATTCAAAATCATCAAGCGTTGTTGATTGAGCACTTAGTTTATTGTTTCCAAATACCAGTAGGGCTATTGTGAAAATTATGTTCAGGGTTATTTGTTTGTTTGGCATTTATAAATTGTACCTAAAAATCTTGCCACGAATTTCACTAATTAAAACGAATTAAATTTTATTTAATGTATTCAAATCCAAGTCTGTTTAATCCATTTTGAATTATTGGATCTTTCATTACATAATTCCATATCAAACCGGTTCTGAAATTTTCTATCATCAATAACATCGGACCTTGATCAATTCCAATATATTCTTTGTTGTACCAATTCAATGTCGGATTAAAAGCATCTACATATCCATACTCTTTCCATAAATCTTTACCGTATCTTTTATTAAAAGATTTTATAGTTGGAAGAACAACTTCGGGTGCAAAAATGATTGAAGATATTGAAGCATAAGACGCGATTGTTCCATCATCAAAGTAATTATAATCAACACCGCTTGTGCCTCTTGCAGCATAGCCCAAAAACTGTTTGTCATCATAATTATATTTTTCGGTTGGACCATCGCAAGCTGAAAGTCCCCAGCATAGCGAATCATATCCAACCCATTTGTGAGGATTATCCATGGCGTATTGTCTTTGGACTAAAGTCGCTCTTCGGGAATTTTCAAAATAATCAATTCCTTTTTCTTTCATATAAGAATCAGCAAGTCCACGGAAATCTATAAACACTTGAGAAAACTGATGACCGAATAGTGGCGGGAAAGCAACGTGAGAAAGATTCGGATATGGAGTTCTCCAATCATAAGAAGCTAACCAGGTTTTATATGCAGCTTCAACATTTTTCATTCCACTTCCTGCAGCTAAAACATAAAGAAACAATGCCTCGTTATAACCATTCCACCCCATAAAATGTAATCCTTTTTCAGGTGTCCAAGCCATTGAAATTGTATTTGCATATTCGCCTGTTGAAGGCATTTCAAAAAAATCCCAGTCAAGTCTCTTTAAAAGATTTGCAGCAAGGTTGCGAATTTCATTTTCAACATCGTTTACTTGATTATAATATTTTCTCGCGAAAATAATTCCCATCATTAATAAGCCAGTATCAATGGTAGAGAGTTCACAGTTCCATTCGCGAGTACCGGAATTCATTCTTAAGAAGTGATAATAAAATCCCTTGTAACCAGTAACATTTGTATCAGAACTTTGAACAGAATTGAAAAAGAATTTTAAAGTATTAAGAGTTATCAGAGCTGCTCTGTCGCGGGTTATCCAACCGTGTTCAACGCCGACTGCGTAAGAAGGTAATGCAAATCCAATTGCTGCAATACTTGCGGGTGCCCAGCTTGCACTTCTGTCTTTCACCAAACCAGTTTCAGGATTTGATTCATTTAGGAAATAGAGAAAGGCATTATGCTGAATTGAATCTAAAAGTTTATTGTCATCTGTTGTAAGTTCGTAATTAATTTTTCCCTTTGATTCAAACGAGAAATAATTTTGCTGCGCCTGACATCCCACAAATAAGAATATCATCAACACAAATGTTTTTAAAATATTCATTATCATCATTTTTTTTGTTTTCAAATTTCCATCAGAGAAATACTTCGACATTCACATTATCTTTCTTAACAGGCTTGATTAAAAATCCTCCCATTTTTTTCCCATCAACGATAATGAATTTATCAGACAAATTATTATTTCTTTTCCGAACAACCTTAATGTTATATGTCGTTCCTCTAAATAATCTTTTGACAGTAAATTCATCCCAATCATCCGGTATGCAAGGATCAATTAATAACCCATCCTTTATTGCGCGAACACCAAGTATCCAATCAACAATAACTTTTTGATACCACGCTGCTGAACCGGTGTACCATGTCCATCCGCCCATTCCATGGTTCGGTGATTCAGGTCCATCAATATTGCCCGGAGTAACATAAGGTTCGGCAACATATTCATCTGGGTTCATTCCATTATAAACAGGACACAAATTTTTATATGATTTAAATGCTTCTTCTTTATTTTTCAACATTGCATAAGCCCAAACAGCCCACGTAGCAGCGTGTGTGTAAACACCGCCGTTCTCTCTTCTTCCGGGTGCGTAACGAGATAAATATCCAATCATCTTATCGGGCTTTGTGTAAGCCGGACTTAAAAGTAAACATCCATTTTTCTTTAATAAAAGTTTTGATACAGAACTCATTGCTTTGTTTTGTTTACCGGATTCTGCAATCCCGCTTATTACAGACCACGTTTGTGCGTTAAGATAAATTTTTCCTTCAGGTGAAGTTTTGCTTCCTATTTTTTTGCCATCATCTTTTGTTGCACGCCAGACCCACTCACCATCCCAGGCATATTTATCAAATGCTTTTTTAAGATCATCGGCTTTTCGTTTATATCTTTTGTAAAGTTTATCATTCCCAATTTCTTTTGATAATTCTGAGAATCGACTTAAAATCAAATAGAAAAATTCAGTCAGCCATATTGATTCACCTTTCATATCTAATCCAACAGCACTTAGACCATCATTCCAATCGCCCGCACCAATAAGTGTCAATCCTCGTTTACTTAACCGCGTAAGAACTTTTTCAATCGCTGCAACGGAATGAATAAATAAAGAATCTTTTTTGTTTTTATTATCATAATAAGGTTCTTTAACAGATAGAATTTTATAATCAGCAGTTTCATCAATGTATTGAAGAATCACAAAAGGAAGCCAGAGCAAATCGTCAGTCATTTTAGTCGGTAAACCAGTTTCAGAAATCGGATGCCACCAGTGCAGCACTGTTCCATCTTCAAATTGATGACGTGCGTGCAAACGAATTTGTTCTTCAGTTTTTTTAGGATCAATTGGAAGAAAAACCAAACTATCCTGCAACTGATCCCTGAATCCAAACGCACCACTTTGCTGATAATATGCTGTGCGTCCCCATAGTCTTCCCGCAATCGCCTGATACCGAAGCCACTTATTAACCAAAAGATTCATTGCGGCATCCGGAGTTTCAATCACCAAAGTATCAAAGGTTTTTTGCCAGAATAGTTTAACTTCATCTAACGCATCATCAACATTCTTTTGATTTGAAAATTTTATAAGCGATGAATTGATTGCTTTTTTATTTTTTTTAATTCCTAAAAAGAAATTTAAATTTTTAGTTTCACCAGGTTCGATATCAATTTCGGTTTTAATGGATCCGATTGAATCATTCCACTTACCCAATTTTTTACTTAAACTTTTTGATGAAATTCCGGCAGGATTTTGAATCGAGCCATA
>OEIU01000533.1_pt1 | contig 34583 bp, 30 predicted proteins | sample 1539221 | NCBI WGS metagenome assembly OEIU01 (sample SAMN03792071, study PRJEB22550) | activated sludge metagenome | feature: wastewater treatment plant; material: activated sludge; isolation source: Wastewater treatment plant of a petroleum refinery complex | place: Argentina: Zarate | collected...
CGCTTGCGCAGGAACAGGATGTCGGTCTGCACCTCGGTCGCCGCAATGCCGGCGAAGGCGCCGGCCGGCAGGCGGATCGCGCCCAGCAGCTCGGCCTGGGCCGCGAGGTAGGTGCGGACGTTGTCCGACTGCGATTCCATCGTGTGGCTGCTGGTGATGAAGCACACCAGGCCGCCGGGCCGTACCAGATCCAGCGCACGGCCGAAGAAGTAGTTGTGGATCGAGAAGCGCGCGTAGCGCCGGTGGCTCCCGTCTGCGACCTTGTAGTTGCCGAAGGGCACGTTGCCGATCGCCAGATCGAACCAGTTCTCCGGCAGCGAAGCCTTCTCGAAAGCCTCGATGCGCACGTCGACGCCATGCGGGCCGTACAGGGACTTCAGGATCGCCCCCGCGACGCGGTCGATCTCGACGGCGGTCACCTGGCAGTGCTCGACCAACTCCTGCGGCATGGCGCCGACGAAGTGGCCGATGCCGGCCGCCGGTTCGAGCACGCGGCCTCCCTCGAAGCCGAAGCGCCGCACGGCACGCCACATGGCCTCGATCACGTGGACCTCGGTGTAGTGGCTGTTGTTGACCGACGCCAGCGCCGAGGCATGGTCCTGTGCGTCCAGCTGAGCGGCCAGTTGCTCGGCGCGCCGGCACCAGGCGGTGTCGTTGCCTTCGCGGTTGAACGCCGCCGGAATGCCGCCCCAGCCGGTGAAGCGCAGCAGGATGCCGCGTTCGTCGGAGCTGGCGGGCCGGCCTTCGGCGTCGAGTTGCCGAAGCAACTCGATCGCCGCAACGTTGGCGTCGAACTTGGCCGCGGCGCCATGCAGGCCGTCGAGGTGCAGCCGCGAGAGCGGTGGCCACGGGGATGCCGTGCTCGATGCCACTGCGCCCGTCGCGGCGATGCGCCACGATGCGCGCGGCGCGATCGGATCGACGGTGGTTGCGTCGTTGTCTCCGGTGGCCGAAGCCATCGGTTCGACGAATGTCTGCAGGGCCTCCTGTGACCGCCGTTCCGAATTTGCTCTTCTTCGGGCGGTCTGAACGTGCGTCTTCTTCGGCGTCCGTCTTCTTCCCGAGGGCGTCTTTGACGCATCTTCTTCGGGCTGTTGCCCCCTGTTCTTTGCCTGCGATTCATGTCGCGCAAGGGCCTAGCGTCGCGACCGTGCTCGGTCGGATCGAGGGGCGGCGATGGCGCAGGGCGGACAGCGCAAGTGCTTGTGTTGCGGGGTGTTTTTCTTTCCCGACTGCCGCAACGTCGCTCGCCAGCGGTACTGCCCTGAGTCGGCCTGCCGGCGCGCGAGCAAGGCGGCCAGCCAGGCGGCCTGGCTGAGCAAGCCCGGCAACGTCGACTACTTCAAGGGCTCGGTGCATGTGCAGCGCGTGCGCGAGTGGCGCGCCGCGCACCCCGGCCACGACCCGGGCACGGCGCGCCGCCGGCGCGCGCTACAAGATCCCTTGCCAGCGCAAGTGGTTGATCCTGTTGAACAAAGCGCCGATCGTGGGGTGCTCGCGCAGGCCTCTTGCAAGGCGGCGCTACAAGATCTCTTGAGCCCCTCGCAGGCCCTGTTGGCGGGGCTGATCGCGCAGTTGTGCGACGTGACGCTACAAGATGACATGGCCGAGACCACCCGGCGGCTCGTACAACGCGGGCACGAACTGATCGTGGGGGTGGAGGCGCAAGGCGATGAAGACCGTCAAGCGCGTGTTGCGGCCCGAGCGGCTGCGCCGGGTGCCGGCGCAGTTCAGCTGGGTTGACCAGGCGCTCGTCCAGCGCCACCTGATCGACCGCTGCGACGCCCGCTCGGCCGCGCTGTACCTGTTCTTGGTGACGGTGGCCGACGCGCAGGGCCTGAGCTACTACGCAAGCTCCACGCTGGCGCAGCGTCTGAAGCTCAGTGACGAGGAGTTGATCGCTGCAAGGGCGCGGCTGATCGAACTCGATCTCGTGGCCTACGCGGCGCCGCTGTACCAGGTGCTGGCCTTGCCCGGTTTGTCGCCATCGCCGTCATCGTCGCCGCCACCGACAGCCTCGCCATCGCGCCGTGACAGCACCGGCCCGGTGGGCATCGGTGAGTTGCTGGCCCAACTGGAGCGCCGCCGTGATCGACTATGAGCTGTACTGCCGCATCCGCGAGCACCTGGAGCGCCAACACCTGAGCGTGGCGCAGACCGCGCAGGCCCTCGAGCTGGATGCACGCACGGTGGCCAAGTGGTCCCGCATCGAGCAGTTTCGGCCCCGCGCGGGCAGCGGCCGGCCGCGTGGCAGCAAGCTCGACCCCTTCAAGGGCCAGATCGTGCGCTGGCTCGACACCCACCCCTACAGCGCGCAGCAGATCTGGCAGCGGCTGCGCGAAGCCGGCTTCGACGGCGGGGCCACCATCGTCAAGCAGTACGTCGCGCGCATCCGCCCGCGCCGAGCGGCCGCCTTCTTGAAGCTGGACTTCGCCCCGGGCGAATGCGCCCAGGTCGACTGGGGCAGCTGGGGCACCATCGGCGTGGGCAACACGCAGCGGCGCTTGAGCTTCTTCGTGATGGTGCTGTGCTACAGCCGGCGCATGTACCTGGAGTTCACCGTCTCGCAGACGATGGAGTTCTTCCTGGCGTGCCATGAACATGCCTTCCAGGCCTTCGGCGGCGTGGTGCGCCGGGTCATGGTGGACAACCTGCGCTCGGCGGTGCTGAAGCACCTGGTTGGCGCGGCGCCGACTTTCAACCCCCGGTACGTCGACTTCGCGCGCTTCTGGGGCTTCGAGATCAGTGCGTGCAATGTGCGCCGCCCCGCCGAGAAGGGGCGCGTGGAGAACGCGGTGGGCTATGTCAAGAAGAACTTCCTGGCCGGCCTGGCATTGCCCGACTTCGCCGCGCTGGCCGCGCCGGCCGCGCTGTGGGTGGACACGGTAGCCGACACGCGCATCCACGCCGCCACCCACGAGCGGCCGATCGATCGCTTCGAAGGCGAACGCCAGCAGCTGCAACGGCTGAACCCGGCGCCGTTCGACCTGGGGCGCATCAGCACGGTGCGCGCCAGCGCCACGTGCCGCGTGGCGCTGGAGTCGAACCACTACTCGGTGCCGCCGCACCTGGCCGGGCAGCGCCTGACGCTCAAGGCCTACCCGGACCGCGTCTGCGTGTATCACGAAGACCAGCTCGTGGCGCGCCACGCGCGCAGCATGGAGCGGCACCGCGACATCGAGGATCCCGATCATGTGCGCTTGCTGCAGGCGCAGCGCGCCAGCGCGCGCGAGCAACGCCTGATGGTGCAGTGGCTGGCGCTGTCGCCGCGCGCGTCGGCCTACGCCCAGGGGCTGCAGGCCAAGCGCGCCAACGCGCGCGGGCACATCCGCAGAATCGTCGCGCTGGCCGAGATCCACGGTCGCGAGGCGGTGGCGCGCGCCATCGACGACGGGCTCGAGCTGCACGCCTTCAGCGCCGAGTACATCGCCAACATCGTCGCCGCCCGCCGCAACCACACCAGCCAGCCCGCGGCGCTGCAACTCACGCGCCGTGCCGACCTGCTCGAGCTGGACATGCCCGAGCCGGATCTGTCGCTCTACGACCGGCAACAGGGGACCGATCATGAGCCGCCCACGTGAGGCCACACGCCCGCACGCCGCCAAGCCCGAGGACAACGCGCTGCGCGCGCAGCTGTCGGCGCTGAACCTGCCCTTCATCCGCGAGCAGCACGAGGCGCTGGCGCACACCGCGGCCGACAAGCACTGGTCGCACCTGGAGTACCTGGGGGAGCTTGCCGCCGGCGAGACCGCCGCGCGCGAGGACCGCCGCGTGCGCCGGCGCATCAAGGACGCACGCTTCCCGGTGCTCAAGACGCTGGATCAGTTCGACTGGAACTGGCCGACCAAGATCAACCGGCTGCAGGTGCAAAACCTCATGCAGCTGGGCTTCGTCGAGAGCAACGGCAACGTCGTGTTCATTTCGGCCACCGGATTGGGCAAGAGCCACTTGATGACGGCACTCGGGCACGCGGCGTGCCTGCGCGGGCACTCGGTGCTGTTCACCGGCGCCATCGATATCGTCAACACCCTGGCCGGCGCGCAGGCGGCGCTGGGCGGCATCAAGCGCGCGATGGACCGCTACGTCAAGCCGCGCGTGCTGTGCATCGACGAGCTGGGCTACCTGCCGATCGACAAGTTCGGCGCCGACTGCCTGTTCCAGATCCTCAGCCACCGCTACGAGCGCGGCGCCACGCTGATCACGACCAACAGGGTCTACAAGCAATGGGCGGGCATCTTCAACAACGACAGCGTGCTGACCTCGGCGCTGCTGGACCGCCTGCTGCATCACGCCGAGACGGTCTCCATCGACGGCAAGAGCTACCGCACGAAGGACCACGTCGACGCCTGAACTGAAGAGGCGTCGGTGGTTCTCCAGAGAAGCTCAGCATCGTGCTCAGCGCGCGAGGGTCGGCCACGCACCTGCCGCCCGCGTCGATCGTCGCCGGATCCAACTGCAAATTCAACCCGGCCGAATTCCTACACGTTCGAGGCGGCGCTCACAGGCCTCCTGTGAGCCCGGGATGAACAGGTCGACCCAGCCCGTTGCCGGGTTGGGCTCTGCGGCTTCGGGGTCGAAGCCCGGAAGCCAGTCCGTGACCGGACCGGCCGCAAGGATGCGTGGCATCGGTGGTTCTCCAAAGAAGGTGGCGAACGCCCCGTCCCAGCGGGGAGGCGTGTTCCCCGGTGGGTGAATGAAGTCGACACGACCCGCGTGGCGGGTGTGCCGTGGCGGCGGAAGCCAGAGCTCGCGGGGCTCGGCCTGCGGCAGCGCTGCTGCAGTGGTGAGTGCGGGTAACGACCGCGACGCCGGGCAAACCCGGGTGCGCCCGTGAGGGCGTGCGTTGGCAAGAAGCCAGATTGCGCTGACCAGCCTAGACGAACGGCAGGTCAGCGCGTGGACGCGGTGTGCCGAGCCCGGAGTTACGACGGCGACGGCCGGCGCTTCACGGTGGCGTCGGCGGGTTGCTGCATCTGGCGACAGTGATCACCGGAAGACCCGTGGATCCACCACCTCGCCGCACATGAAGGCGACGTAGGCGCCGGCCTTGCCGATGTCGGCAAAGCATGCGGCGAGCGTCCCGTCGTGCAGCACCTCCCACAGCAGGGCCGGGTTGTCCGACGCGCGGCGAATCGCCAGGTCGGGCGCCTGGTAGGCCGGATGCCGGTAGAGATCGCGGCCCGAGGTCCAGTCGACGATGCGCAGCACGCAGTTTGTCAGGATCGCCACGCCGCCGGACGCATCGCCTTCGATCAGCAGCGGCACCTTGAGCATGCCGGTGGAGCGCCCGATGCGCCCCACGACATCGAACTCGCTGAGCCAGCAGCGGCCGGTGCCGGTGTCGCCGAGCATCAGGCGCACGGTGCGGCGATCGCGCCGGCAGCGCTCCAGCACCCGTGCCGCCTTCGGGTCGGTCCCTGGATCGAAGTAGGTCTGCGCCGTCAGCCGCGAGCGTCCCCAGGCCTCGATCGCGGCCCGGTACTTGGTGTAGCCCTTCAGCGTGCCGTGGTCGCCGGCGCCGAAGGCCAAAGCCGGCTCGCCGAGCCGGCCGGCGATCTCGTGCGCATGGTCGCGCGCATTGTCGAAGCCGAGGCAACTGTAGCCATCGCCGCAGGCGATGACGTACAGCCGCTGGTCGGAGTTCAGGGTGACGTTCATGACAGGTTCCTTGGTAGAGCCGCGGAACCCGTCCCCGCGGGACGAGCCCACGGGGTGGTTGAATGCGTGCGCCGCAGCGCACGCGCAAGTTCAAGCGGCCAGAGGCAGCGTCGAGACGAACAGGCGCTGCAGCGGCAAGGCATCGCCTGCCGCAAACGCTGCGCAGGCTTCGGCAACCGCCGGCTCGACCTGCGGGCTGCTTGTGTCGCAGGGGACGATGCAGGCCAGCACCCTGTCGTCGCTGGCCAAGAACGACAGCGCACCGCTGGTGGCGCAATGCGTCACCTGCAGCAACGGACATGGCCGCTCGGCCAGTTGCTCGCGGACCCGCTGGACCGCCGCGGCCAACGTCTCGGTGAGTTCAACGCCGTCCAGATCGCCGGCCTCGTGGTCGTAAAAGTGGACGAGGAAGTGGCTCGGCCGCAGCGCTTCGAGGTGGTCGAACGGCAGACCTGGCATAGCGGTGCCGGCCGAAGAGTGCGCGAAACCCGCTTCGGCCATGCCCGAAAGCTGAATGTTCTGGAAGCGTTCCAGATGATCCAGCCTGAGCAGCAGCGCGTCGGCATGCGCGCGGTGATCGATCGACAGATGGGTGCGCATCGACAGGATCTCCTGCGTCATCAGACGCAGTTCGTGGACGACGGCGCGCTCGGCGCGGCGCTCGATGCCGTGGAGGATTTCGGTGACGTGGGACATGAGGGCTGCTTTCTGAATAGGTTGGCCTCTCCGTGGCCCGGTGGGCCAGAGAGGTTGGCGCGGCGGTGCCGCGGGAAGGGAAGGAGGTGCCTCGAAGGCACTGGATGCCAGGCGCGGTGGCCTGGCTTCACGACGGCCGTGGGGAACGGCACTGGGCCTTGGCAGCAGGGCGCTGCCGGCGGGTAACGACCGCGACGCCCGAGCGGCTCGGGTGGGTTGAACGGCCGACGAAGCCGCAAACCGGGATGCGGCTTCAGTGTGCTTCGTTCCCGCGTGCCGTGCGGACGGCGCGGACCGGATTCACCGGAATCGACCGGCTGACGCTGTCGCTTACTGGTGGCGAAAGTTCAGCCTCTCGGGCTAGCCATAGCTAGCTCGTCGACGTGGGGTCGCGGGGACAAATCCACGAATCGACGGTGACCAAAGGCTCGGGGCGCCAGCGCGTTGCTTCGTCGAGCACGGTCTGCGTTTGCACCTCGCTGCAGGCATCCAGGTGCAGACGCCAGTAGACGTGGAAGGGAGCGTCAGCTTTGGCCGTGACCGGTCAACCTCCTGTTGTGCCGCGGCCGGCGCTGGACGGCCACAACCCGACACTGCTCCAAGTGCCGCATAGCAGACAGCCGACGCGCCAAGCTGTCGCACAGATGAACGCGCAGATGCCCGGCGAGCGCATCTGAGTCAGGTTCAGGGGGCGCCGAAGTCGTGGCGACGATCGCCTTTCCGTTGTCGGGCATCATCGAGGGGGGACAAAAGCACAAAAGCGACTCGATGCCGTCGACATCTGCGTCGTGGGTGGCTTGCCCGCGTTCGGTGGAGGCACGGTGCGCGACGTAGTACTGGACCGGCGCCCCTTGATCTGGGTCCAGCACGCCTGCGGGCTGTGGACCCTGCTGGCCCTGTGCATCGCCGCGATTGTCTTCATGCGTGCCCGGCACCTTGAACCGACGGAACGCGCGGTGCAGTAGCCCAACGCTATCGGTCTCGGTTTGTTCACGGCGAGCGGCACCCGGATCGCGCTCTCAAGCAGAGCGAGCGCGTCTCTCATTCATCTCCAGATCGGCCCCGACCTGGCAGTGCCTCGTGCGCGTACTGGCTGTCCTCAAACAACCGTCGCAGCAGCTGCCCGAATGCAATCCAGCGCGGCCGGGTTGTCGAGTGAAGACAAGTCACCCAGTGCCTGGTCGCAGTAAACGCTACGAACGAGGCGCCGCATGATCTTCGTACTGCGGTTCTTCGGCAACTGCGCGACGACGTGGACCCTGCTGGGCCGGAACGGCCTGCCCAGACGCTGATCGAGGTGCTCGGTCACCCGGGCAGGGAGACTGGCGTCTTCAGCACGGTCTCCACCCTTTCGCACGACGAAGACCACCAGCTTCTGGCCCTTGTCCGCGTCGTTGACGCCGATGGCCGCGGCTTCTGCGACTTGCGGAAGTTCCAGCACGATGTCCTCGACCTCGGCAGGTCCCAGGCGCTTTCCGGCCAGCTTGATGGTGTCGTCCGACCGTCCCATCATGAAGTGCATGCCGTCCGGTCGGCACATGGCCAGATCACCGTGGATCCAGACACCGGGCACGGTGCGCCAGTACGTGTCGAGGTAGCGCTCGCGGTCCTGCCAGAACGACTGCGTCATGCCGACGAACGGCGCGCGCACCGACAGTTCGCCCACCGCGCCCACCAGTGAACGGCCTTCCAGGTCCACCACGTCGACGGCGACACCGGGAGAGCGGGTGTTGAACCCGCTTGGCGAAATCGGCCGGATCACGACGCTGGACAGCAGGGCGCCTGAGACTTCGGTACCCCCGGTGTAGTTGATCACCGGCAGATCGGCCCGTCCGAAACGTCGCTGGAACCACAGGAAGTGCTCCGGTGCGATCCCCTCGCCTGCCGTGATCAGCAGACGCAGCGAACTGCGATCGCCCTGCAGCGCCTGCTGCTCATGACCGGCCATTCCGCGGATAAGCGTGGGGGCTGAGCCGAAGTGCGTTACGCGGTGCCGCTCGATCAGCCGGCTCATGCGAGACCAGTCCGGCGCATCGGGAGCACCGTCGTAGCAGACGAGGGTTGCGCCCTGCAGCAGCGCGCAACTGAGCACCATGGTTCCGGCGATCCATCCCATGTCGGCCGGCCAGCAGAAAACGTCGCCTGGCCGGACATCGAAATGCACCACTGTGTCATGGGCAATCTTGACTGGGAACCCACCGTGGGTGTGGACCACGCCCTTGGGCTTGCCGGTCGTGCCGGACGTATAGATCACCAGGAACGCATCGTTCGGGTCACACGGGATCGGTGCGCGGCCACGTCCGGCTGCAGACGCAGCCACGGCAGCCCAGTCGAGGTCCCGCGCATCCTGTTGCCCGCGATCACCGGCGTTCTTCCAGACCACGTGTCGAATGCCCGGAAGCCGCTGCCAGGCCAGGCGGACGGCCCCCTCGACATCCACCCGCTTGCCTCGACGCGAGAAACCGGTCGATGCCAGCAGAACCTCGACACCCGCGGACTCCAGCCGGGCCACGATGGCGTCCTCGCCGAAGCCACTGAACAGCGGGACCATGATCGCGCCGAGCGATGCGATGGCCAGCAGCGACACCGTCGCTTCGATGCCGTTCTCCATGAGCAAGCCGACGCGGCTGCCGCGTTGGACGCCCAATTCGGCCAGGGCGGTAGCGAACTCGCCAACGGCTGCTGGCAGTTGCTCGAAACTCAGGACATCGACGCGACCGTCCTCGCGCTCGGCCACGAGCGCCGGTTTGTCGGCCGTCGCAGGGTGCTCGGCCCACTGGAGCACCGTGTCGACCCAATTGATCCGTGCCCCCGGGAACCAACGCGGGAACTCCGGGCCGGCTGTCAGATCGACGTAGGTTCGCGGCTGTTCACGCCACACGACGCTGCAGAACCGCATGGCCGTCTGCCAGTACCGCCACGGGTCGCGGGTCGACAGCACCAGCAAGTCCTCGTAGTTGTCGACGCCCAAGGCCTGCACCAGCTTGGCGATGCCCGACTGAGTGAGGTGGCTGTCGCCGGGGGTCCAGGTGTCTGATTCGTCGGCGTGCATGTGAGGTGTCCGTGCCGACGACCGCGTGGTGCGCGCCGGCTGAAGCAAGACTCGAGAGGCTGCGTGCGACGCGCGCGCCTCACTCCGGCACACGCGCCGAGGGAAAGTCCGGTTTGCGCTTCTCGCGCACGGCGGCCAATCCCTCTTTGACATCGGCACCAAGAAAGCCGAGCATCTCCAGGGCCAGCGAGTTGTCGAAGATGGGACCGGCCAGCCGCATCCAGTTGTTCAGCGATTTCTTGGTGGCGCGGATCGCGGTCTGACTACCGCGCGCCAGATTGGCTGCGATGGCCAGCGCCCTGCTCAGCACCTCGTCGCGCGGGGCGCAGAACGTCACCAGCCCCAACCGCTCGGCTTCGCGGCCGTCGATGAAGTCGGCCGTCATCAGGTAGTACTTGGCCTTGGTCATGCCGCATAGCAGGGGCCAGATGATGGCCGCGTGGTCGCCAGCGGCCACACCCAGCCGGGTGTGACCATCCGTGATGCGTGCGGTCTCCGCCATCACGCTGACGTCTGCAAGAAGCGCCACCGCCAACCCGGCGCCGACGGCCGTTCCGTTGATGGCGGAAACGATCGGCTTGTCGCAGTCCAGCATGTTGTAGACGATGTCTCGCGCCTCCTTCATGACGACGGACACCTCCTGCGGGTTGCCGATCATCTCCTCGACGTGCGACAGGTCACCGCCGGCAGAGAACGCGCGCTCGCCAGCACCGGTGACCACGATGACCTTCGTCTGCGGATCAGCACCCGCCGTGGCCCAGATCTGGGTGAGCTCCCAATGCATGCGGGCATTGACGGCATTCATATGTTCAGGCCGGTTCAAGGTCACGAGCAGCACACCATCGGGCTGACGGTCGAATCGAAGGTGCTTGTAGTCGTCGTAGTGCATCAAGGTCTCCAGGGACACGGGTGTCGAGTCAGTCTTCGCGCTTGACGTTCGCGATCTCGAAGATGCGCGGCCATTGCACGAGGTCGGCACGGATTTGCTGAGCGAACTCCGCTGGCGTGCCTCCAGGGGCCACGCGGATACCTGCGCGCTCGAGCGCTTCCCGCGCTCCAGGCTCGCGCAGCGCGGCATCGATGGCTGCCTGGACCCGAGTGACCACCGCCAGCGGGGTGCCCACCGGCAGCAGAATGCCCATCCAGGCCTCGAGGTCGACGTCCTTGATGCCCAGTTCGCGCAGGGTGGGCACGGACGGGTAGAGCGGCGAGCGTTCGGCGCCCACCACCCACAGGGCTTGCAGTTTGCCGTCTTGCACATACGGCAGCGCAACGCCTGGGGGCGCCATCATGAAGTTGACTCGGTTGGCCAGCAGATCGGTCATGGCAGGCGCCGAGCCCTTGTAGGGGATGCTGGTCAGCTTGATGCCGGTCGCATTCTCCAGCAGCGCCGTGTGCAGGTGGCCCAGTGCGCCGATGGACGGGTTCGCATAGTTGATCTCACCCGGTCTGCTGCGTGCGCGATCGACGAATTCCTTCAGGCTGTGAACCCCGAGCTCCGGGGGAACAACCGCGACTGTCGTGGCGTAGCCGACAATGGAAACAGGGGAAAAGTCCTTCACAGGATCGAAGGCGACCTTCTTCAGCGCCGGGCTGGCGGTCAGCGTCGAGGACACGAGCAGCCACGTGTAGCCGTCAGCGGGGCTCTTGGCGGCCGTGACGATGCCGATCGCCATGTCGGCGCCGGCGCGGTTATCGATGAATGCCGTCTGCCCCAGCCCCTTGGTGAGCCGCCGCGCCAGCTCACGGGCGACAAGGTCCGTGGCGCTGCCTGCGGCAACCGGAACGACGATGCGGATAGGCTTGGTGGGCCAGACGTCGGACGCCCGGGCCGTCGATGGCATCGCGAAGCCGGCAGCGAATGCAAAAACGATGGAAGCACACAACGCGTGCGTGAGCCGAGGGTTAAATATGTGCATGGAGCGATCTCCCCGACCGTGTGTCAGTTGGTCTTGATTCCCGCAAGTTCGGCGAGCCGCTTCCAGCGGGCCAACTCAACGGGTGCGGCCGCGTTGGCGTTCGCGCTGTTGAGGACATCGACCTCGCAACCCTGGATGCGGCAGAAGTCCCTGAAGTCGTCCTGGCCTGCCAGGCGGGTGAAGGCGTCGGACAGCCGGCGGATGCGCTCCTGAGGTGTGCCCTTGGGTGCCAGTACCACGATGGCAGATGCGATCTCGTAGCCGGTAAGCCCGGCCTGGGCCAGCGTGGGCACGTCGGGCAGATGGCGCGAGCGGGCCGATGTCGTGACGCCGAGCGGCCGAAGCCGCCCGGACTGGATCAGGGGCAACACTGCCGTCATCCCGGCGAAGGTGACGTCCACCAGGCCGCTGGAGGTTTCGATCAGCGCCTGGCTCGGGACCTTGTAGGGCACATGGTTCAGTTCGACCCCTGCCACGCTTTCCAGGAGAGCACCGGCCATGTGCGATACCCCGCCGACGCCGGCGGAGCCGTAGGACACGGAGTTCGGCTTGCGCCGGGCGGCGGCCACCACATCCTGTACCGACCGGTATGGCGATCCGGCCGCCGTCACCAGCACCAGCGCCGTGAGGTTCAAGCGGGCGATCGGCTCGAAATCCTTGACGGCGTCGAAGCTGGTCGTGGTCACCCACTGGTTGATGTAGTGCGAGGCGAAGGTGAACAGCAATGTCGAGCCGTCAGGCTCGGCACGTGCCACGTACTCGGTGCCGATGACACCGCCCGCGCCCAGTCGGTTGTCGACCACGACGCTGGTCTGCATCAGGCGACCCAGGCCCGCGGCGAAGTGGCGCGCCGCCAGGTCGCTCCCGGTGCCGGTCCCGGTGGGGACGACCAGGCGGATCGGCTTGTTCGCAGATCCCTGCGCGCGGGCTGACGCGAACTGCAGAGTGCCCAGAGCGCCGAGGGCGCCCAGCGTGAAATGACGGCGATTCAACATGCTGATTCTCCAGGTTCAGCGCACCGTTCCGGCCGTGATCAGTTGTTCAATGGACGGCGCCGGCAGCCAGCCCTCGAGTGCGGCACGCGCGACGTCTGGCCCGAGTCCGGCCGGCGGCTCCGGGTCCGGCAGCGAGGTGCGCGAGAACCGCGGCCCGGGCGCAGGCTGCGTAACCCCATCGACCTGGATGAACGTTCGCCGGGCCTTGAGATGCGGGTCGTCGAAGGCCTCGCCAATGCTCAGCACCGGCGACACACACAGGTCCGTGCCGCGGAAGATTTCCGCCCAGGCGTCGCGTGTGCGCGTCTTGAAGGTCTCGGCAAACTGCCGGCGCGCTTCAGGCCAGCATCCGCGGTCCATCTGGGCCCGCAACTCCGGTGAATCCAGCCCCAGGCGCTGCAGGAGCTGGTCGTAGAACTTGCTCTCGATCGGGCCGATGGCCACGTACTTCCCGTCGGCACACGCGTACGTGTCGTAAAAGGGCGCCCCCGAGTCCAGCAGGTTGGTCCCCCGTTCGTCGTTGACCATGCCGGCAGCGCGCAGGCCGATCCAGGGCGTCAGCAGCATGGCCACGCCGTCCACGATGGCGGCGTCGACTACCTGGCCTTTGCCAGATCCGCGTGCCTCGAGCAGGGCGGCCAGCATGCCCATGGCCAAGTAAAGCGAGCCGCCTGCAAAGTCCCCGACGACATTCAGGGGGACGGTCGGAGGACCGCCGGCGCGGCCGATCGCATCCAGTACCCCCGTGATGGCGATGTAGTTGATGTCGTGACCAGCCGATTGGGCGAGCGGCCCGTACTGCCCCCAACCGGTGATCCGGCCGTACACCAGTCTGGGGTTGCGCGCCAAGCAATTCTTGGGCCCCAGGCCGAGCCGTTCGGTGACCCCGGGCCGGAAGCCCTCGATCAGGGCATCGGCTTGGTCGATCAGCTGCATTACGGTCTCGACAGCCGCAGGATCCTTGAGATCAACGCGGATCGATTTCCGGTTGCGCAAGCCCAGGTCGAACCGGGGCGGCCGGGCGATGCCAAGGCCGGACGGTTCCTGACGGTCCACGCGGATCACCGTGGCGCCCATGTCGGCCAGGAACATGGCTGCCAGCGGCCCTGGGCCGATGCCAGCCAACTCGACCACCCGGATCCCGGCCAGTGGTCCGCCGCGCACGGCAGTCTCGCTCGGCTTCATCGTCAGATTACCTTGGCCGCCTGCAGCGCTGTCCGCTCGACATCCGACAGCTTCAGCAGTTCGCCGAACACATAGTCGTTGGCGGAGCCGAGCTCGGTGGCGGGTTCATCGAACTGGGCGTGTGCGCCGCTGAACCGGATGGGGAGCCCCATGCCGATCGCGCCGATCTCACCCCCGTCTGTTCGCTTCAACTGCATAAGGGCGCCACTTGCGTGCAATAGAGGATCAGTCAACACCTCGCGGGGACTGCGGACCTTGGCGCAAGGAACGCCGCGCTGTACGTGCAGCTCCTGCACGATCTCTGTCCCGGTGCGCTGCTGCGACCATGCTCCGATCAACTCGTTCAGGGCGGCTGCGTTGCGCATGCGCGCGACCCGGGTCGCGAAGCGGGGATCGTCCAGGAGATCGTTGCGGCCCATCGCGTTAAACAGCGCCGCACTCCAGTCCTGCTGGAACGCGATGATCGCCACATGGCCGTCACGCGCCGGGAAGACGCCAAATGGCGCCAGCCGGTCATGGGAGTTTCCGGACCGCACCGGGTAGCCGAAGGCATCGAAGTGTTCCTCGGCCACCCACGAGGCCAGGCAGTCGAGCATCGAGACCTGGATCTTCTGCCCCAGGCCGGTTCGCCCGCGCTGGATGAGTGCAGCCAGGATGCCGTTGACGGCGTACATGGGAGCCAGCAGATCGGCGATGGGCACGCCGATGCGGGTCGGTGGACCGTCGGCAAAGCCGGTCACTTCCATGATCCCGCTGAGCGCCTGGACGATGATGTCCATGCCCTTGAGCGACTCGTAGGGACTCGGTTCGCCGAATGCCTTGATGGACGCATAGACCAGGCGCGGGTTGACGCGCTGCAGGGTCTCGTAGTCCACCTTCAGCTTGGAGGCGACGCCTTCGCTCATGTTCTCGATGAACACGTCGCATTGCTGTGCCAACTGCATCAGCAACTCGTGGCCACGGGCCGACTTCAGATCGAGCGTGATGCTCTTCTTGTTGCGCGCCCGGTTGAGAACGGTGAGCGAGGTCTCGCCATCCTGGTGGTTCCCGAAGTTGATCCCGCCCAGACCGACAAAGGGTGGATTGCCGCGGGCAATGTCGCCACCGCCCGGCGCCTCGACGCGGATCACCTCCGCGCCCATGCCGCCGAGCAACATGGAGCCGTAGGGCCCTGAAAGGGCCACGGTCATGTCGAGCACCCGGATGCCCTCCAGCGGGCGGGAACTGTGGCCGAGCATGTCTTCTCCTGATCGTTGTCGGGTTCGGGCCGTCAGGCGTTCAAGGCTTTCAATAGGACTTGGGCAGGCCCAGGACCTTGTTGGCGATGTAGTTGCAGACCATCTCCTGCGAAATCGGCGCCAGGCGGAACAGCCGAACCTCGCGCCACAGTCGCTCGACGTGGTACTCCTTCGCGTAGCCCATGCCACCGTGGGTCTGGATCGCCTGGTCGCAAGCCATGTAGCCGGCTTCGGCACCCAGGTACTTCGCGCTGTTGGCTTCGGCGCCGCACGGCTGGCGCGCGTCGTACAGCATCGCCGCGCGCAGGCCGATCTGGTCCGCCGCCTCCAGGCGCATCCAGCAATCTGCCAGCGGATGAGCGATGGCCTGGTTCATGCCGATCGGGCGATCGAACACGACTCGCTGGTTCGCGTAGTCGGTCGCCAGCTTCAGGGCCGCGCGGCCGATACCGACCGCCTGCATGCCGACGACGATGCGCTCGGGGTTCAGGCCATCCAGCAGGTAGTGGAAACCGCGGCCGACCTCGCCCACCACGTCCTCTTCGGCGACTTCGAGGCCGTCGATGAACACCTCGTTGGAGTCCACCGCGGGGCGGCCGAGCTTGTCGATTTCGCGCACGTCGCAGTGCTTGCGGTCCAGGTCGGCGAAGAACAGCGTCATGCCCTCCAGCGGGCGTTTCTCGTCGCGCGGCGAGGTACGCGCCAGCAGCAGGATCTTCTGCGCGTTCTGCCCGTTCGTCGTCCACACCTTCTGGCCATGGATGACCCAGCGGTCACCCTTCTTCTCCGCGCGGGTGCGGATGCGCGATGTATCCAGGCCGGATGTCGGCTCGGTCACGCCGAAGGCCATGAGCAGCTCGCCACGCGCCAGCAGCGGCAGGTACTTGCGCTTCATCTGCTCGGAGCCGTGGCGCAGGATGGGCTGCGGCGGGAAGACGTAGAAGCCGATCGCCGAGCCACCGCTGGTGCCGGCGCCCGAGCCGGTCACTTCCTGCAGCATCACCGCCGCCTCGGCCAGGCCCAGACCCATGCCGCCGTACTCCTCGGGCATGATGATGCCCATCCAACCGGCCTGGGCGAAGGCCTTCACGAAGTCCCAGGGATAGCGGGCCTCTTTGTCGCACTCGCGCCAGTACGACAGCGGAAACTTCTTGGCCAGAGCGCGCGTGGCCTCGCGCACCTCGTTGAGTTCACCCTCGCGCTGACGGATGGCAGCGTAGGCGGCGGAATCGGCGAACGATTGCGACATGGTGGTTCTCCTTGCGCGATTCAGGTCTTGGGACGCAGCAGGATCAGGCCCACGCGGATTGCGTCGCACACGATCTCGTCACGCTGGTTCAGGCCGAGGTGACGGAAGGTCACCACGCCCGAGTCGTTGCGGCTCTTGGACAGCCGCGTCGACACGATCTCCGTGCGCACGTGGATGGTGTCGCCGTGAAAGACCGGCTTGGGGAAGGTGATCTTCTCGAAACCCAGATTGGCCACCGTGGTGCCGAGCGTGGTGTCGGGTACCGGGATGCCGCAGACCAGCCCCAGGATGAACAGGCTGTTGACCAGGCGCTGCCCGAATTGGGTGTTCTTGCTGTACTCGGCATCCAGGTGCAGGGGTGCCATGTTCAGCGTCATGGTGCTGAACTGCATGTTGTCCCATTCGGTGACGGTGCGGCGGACGGCGTGATCGATCGCCAGGCCTTCGCGGCAATCTTCGAACCAGAGAGCGGGCATGTCTTGTCTCGTTGTGAGTCAGGGGTTGAAAGGGCGTCGAGCGGTCGGATGGCCGGCCACGTTCATTGCTGGAAGGCGCGAGCCAGAGCGATCATTTCGCGGGCGGTCTCGACGTGGGCGATGTCGATGTGCTCACCGTCGTAGATGGTCGAGGCCCGGCCTTCGGCCTGCGCCTTGTCCATTGCAGCGATCATTCCCTCGTAGAAGGCAACCTGTTCCGGCGACGGGCTGTAGATGCGGTTGACGATCGCGACGTTGGACGGATGCAGCAACAGCTCGCCGCTCATGCCGAGCGCCCGATCACGTTCGGCGGCGTTCTTCAAGCCGTCGAGGTCATGCACCTGCTGCCACACGCCGCCGATCGGCAGCTTGCCGGCCGCGCGCGCCGCCATCACGATCCGCGACTTCAGGAACAGCGTTTCACGGCCGTCGGTGGACCAGACGGTGTTCAGGGCGCGCGCCACATCCGCGTTCTTGGCCGTGGCGCCGACGATGGCGCCCACGCGATCTCGAAGCGCGATCTCGTAGGCAAACTGCAGAGACCGCGCGGTCTCGAGCAGCGGGATCACGCGCGTGGAGCCGATGTGCGCGCCCAAGCGGTACTCGGCCTCCGACAGCATCGAGGAGACGGTGTCTACATCCTCCGGGCCGATCGGCTTGGAGATGACGATGCCCTCGGTGTGCGGCCCGACGACGGCCAGGATGTCCTCGAAGTCGTACAGATGCGGGCTGCGATTGATGCGCACCCAGGTGCGCTGGCCCTGCTCGGCCAGCCAGGCCAGCTTGGACTTCACGATGTCACGCGCTTCAGCCTTGTTGGCCGGAGGCACGCTGTCTTCCAAATCCAGGATCAGGGCATCGGCCTTGGCCTGGATCGCCTTGTCGATCCAGGTCGGCTTGTTGCCCGGCACGAACAGGAAGGACCGGATCGGCTTCATGGGAGCAAGAGTTGTCATGACTTCCGGGGTTTGTGGAGTTGCTGGGGCGGGCGCGTCACTTGGGTAGCTGCAGACCGGCGAATCACGCGTTCGAGCCTTGCCGCACCGACTTGACGCGAAGGAACTCGCGCAGGCCCTCTTCACCGCCTTCGCGGCCGAGCCCGCTGTCCTTGACGCCGCCGAACGGGGTCTCGGGCAGCGAGACCTGCCACTCGTTGACGCACAGGGCGCCGCTGTCGACTTCGTCAGCAAGGCGGCGCGCCAAAACGACATCGCGAGTAAACATGTACGCCGCCAGTCCGAACGGCAGCCGGTTGGCCTCGGCGATGGCCTCGTCGACCGTGGAGAACGGTTGCAGCAGGGCGACCGGTCCGAAAGGTTCTTCGTTTGCGGCCCTGCAGCCGGCATGGGCCTCGGCCAGCACCGTCGGCTCGAAGAAGAATCCCGCTCCGGGAATGGCGCGGCCGCCGGCGGCGATACGAACACCCTGCGCCCGTGCGTCGTCCACCAGTTGCTCGATGGCCTGGCGCCGGCGCGCGTTCTTCAGCGGCCCCATCTGGCTCGCAGGGTCTGTCCCTGGCCCCACACGCAACGAGCGGGCGCCCTCGATGAAGGCCTCTGTGAACCGTTCGTAAACATGCGCATGCACCAGAAAGCGCGTCGGCGACGTGCAGACCTGGCCTGCATTGCGAAACTTGGCGGCCACGCCTGCGCGGGCCACCGTGTCGACATCGACGTCGTCCATCACGATGACGGGAGCGTGGCCACCGAGCTCCAGCGTCGCACGCTTCATGGTGCGCGCCGCGCGCTCCCCGATCTGCTTGCCGATAGCGGTGCCACCGGTGAAGGTCACCATGCGGATGTCCGCAGCATCGACAAGTTGCGCGGCGATCCGCGCGGGGTCACCGAACACGACGTTGATCACACCGTCGGGAATGCCTGCATCGCTGGCTGCCCGGGCAATGGCCAGCGCCGCGCTCGGCGTCTCTTCCGAGGGCTTGATCACGATCGTGCAGCCCGCTGCCAGGGCGCCGCTGATCTTGCGCGCCGGCGTGATCACCGGTGCGTTCCAGCCGGAGAAGGCAGCGACCGGCCCGATCGGCTCCAGTTCAGCGAGCTGCAGCACCCCAGGCGCACGTGCGGGGATGCTGCGGCCGTAGAGGCGGCGGGCCTCCTCGGCGGCCCACTCGAACATCTCGACCGCCGTTTCGACTTCCGCGAGGGCTTCCCGCAGTGGCTTGCCGAGCTCGGTCGTGATCGAAGCAGCGATCTGATTGCCGCGCGCACGCAGCAGCTCGCCGGTCGCGCGCAGCAGACGGGATCTCTCGTGCGGCGGCCGGCGCCGCCAGCCGGCGAAGGCGGCACGGGCGGCGTCGACGGCCTCCGAGACGTCGGCCGCCGATGCATGCACCAATTCCCCGATGCTCTCGCCCGTCGCCGGGTCGAGCACCGGCTGGCTGTGGTTGCCGGCTCCGGGCCGCCACTGCCCGGCGATGCACTGGGTGAAGAGAGTTGTCATGCGTCTTGTCTTGCGAGTTGTGGGCGAGCGGCGCCTGCCTCGCCCCGGTAGCCCCGGGGCTTAGCGAACTTTTGTGCATCCGCACGACGGACCTTTTTTTGCATGGGGAGAATCGTCGCAGCACTCAGGCCGTTGCGGAACTTCCGAATGATTCCGCCGCCATGATTTTTTGTCATCTCTCGGTTGCATACTTTGGTCGGGAGTGAGGCAGTGTGCAAAGTCACTGGCGGAGAGCCTACCTGCGGCCTTAGGCAAGCCCTAGGCATTCTGAAAACTTATGGACTGCGGCTGTTTCGGAACGCCCCCGCGGCGATGCAACCACCAGAATCGGCACTCATCGAACGAGGAGTCCCAAATGTCCAACGACCCGTCCGCGCCTGTTCCCGCTCCTTGCGAAGTCTTCGCCATCCGCTACGCCACAGTGAATCGCCAGGCGCTGGACAACTTCCTGCAGAGGGACGGGCACGAAGGCACCATGCCGCTGGACTTCTTCGTGTGGCTGATCAGAAGCCCCTCTGGCGTCGTCCTCGTCGACACCGGCTTCAGCGCGGAATCCAGCCGCGCCCGTAACCGTCAGTTCCTCGTGCACCCTGTCCAGGCGCTGGAGTCCATGGGTGTGCCAGCGCAGCAGGTGAGCCACGTCATCCTCACACATCTCCACTACGACCATGCAGGAAACTCAGGCGCCTTTTCCGCAGCCAGGATCCACATCCAGGAAGCGGAGATGCACTACGCGACCGGGCGTTACATGTGCCACCCGAGCCTGAACCACTTCTTCGCGGTGGAGGACGTGAAGACCATGGTCGAGAACACGTTCGCCGGCCGGACGGTGTTCCATGACGGCGAAGGCGTGGTCATTCCAGGCGTGACCGTTCACAGGATCGGCGGTCACACCCACGGTCTGCAAGTTGTTCGCGTCTGGACGGCACGTGGCTGGGTGGTGCTGGCCTCGGATGCCGCCCACTACTACGCGAATATGGATGAACGCAATCCGTTTCCGGCCATCTTCAACCTTGGAGAGATGCTCGAAGGTTACGGCCGGCTGTCGGCCATGGCGGAATCGCTTCAGCACATCGTCCCGGGACATGATCCCCAGGTCATGCAGCGGTATCCGCGCGTGGATGTGAATGGCGTCGAGGCCGTGAAGCTTCACGTCCCGCCGAGCGCCTGAAACCCGTTCAGCCGCCCAGGGGCGGCTGCGCAGGGGACGAGGAGATGTGGTGCTGCAGGATGCACCAACCGCCTTCCCGTTCGACCAGCAGCCAACTAGCCCGAAGGCGGGAATGCGTCTGATGTCCGTTGGACAGGACAAAGTCAAAGGCCGCGAATCCCTGGGCCAGCAGCGTCTGAGGGGCCAGCCGGCGCAACTCGAGCTCTTCGAACCGCACACTGCTGGAGCGGATGATCCGGCAGTACGACGCGAAGTAGTTCCGGATGGCGACACGGCCGACGGCGTGCCCCGGGCGCCCGCCAAAGAACAAGGCGTCCGGGCTGTAGACATCGGCCAGGCGGTCGGAATTCCAGTCGTGTGCACCCGCGTTCCAAGCATTTCGGACCGCCGCGATCACCGCCGCATCACATGTGGACTCCACGACTTCCCCTCCCTGGTTGACTTTGAGCTGCTTCTGTCCTCGCCGACGCTGCGTTTGAGCCAGCGCAGCAACAGCAGGTCGATGTCGTGTGAGCGCTCGTACTGCACCCAGTGACCTGCGCTCGGCATCACCACCCATTCGCGTTCGGGACGATTGCTGGTCAGTCGTTCGGCGAGAAGGTTCGGTGAGCCCGTGATGTCGTACTCGCCCCACACAAACAGGATCGGAATTGTCAGATCGTTCAGTGCGCGGGTCATCACGGGCGATCGTGAGAACGGCTTGCTGTGGAAACGCGTGCTTTCGCAGCACGACTGATAGGCCGCCAGCGCGAGGGCATCAGCGCTGGATGACTGATGGAGCATCAAGGTGATGAGGTTGTGCTTCAGGGCCTCGGCGCGCTGGTCCCCTTCGATACTTCGCCAGTTCCCGAGATCCAGGTCGGTGCGCCGCGGCCCGCCATGGCCGGCCGCCCCGAGCAGCGCCATGCGCCGGATGGATCCTCGGCGCCGACACAGCTCCGCTGCGACCACACAGCCGAAGGAGAACGCCACGAGGTCGATCTCGGCCTGTGCGCCGAGCAGCTGATTCAGGCTCCGCAGCAGGGTATCGCAGAGAACTTTGAGGCGTTCGGGAGATCGGGGTGATACATCCAGATCGTCCGAATCTCCGAAGCCAGGCATGTCCGGAACCCAGACCGTGTAGTGTGCAGCGAGCGCCTCCAGATTGCGCACCCAATGCAGCCAGCTGCCGTGCCCGCCGTGCAGAAGCACCAGCGGCGGACCCGCGCCGAGGCGCCGCCAGCACACGACGCGCCCGCCGACAGCGACCCGACGGTGCTCGCAGGTGGCGTCCAGCCTGTAGATCGCCTTGCGCGCGTCCAGGGCGCCTTGGTCGAAACGTGCGTTCATCGCTTCGGGCACGACATCTCGGCGCCCCGCGTCGTGTGCGCACTGTGAAGAGGTGCATTCATCGAGCTAGGGCTCAGATGCGGCGCTCCCGCAGAGCCGCTGACATAATCAAACCTCATTCCTCGCTCCCCACTCTGTTCATGGCCCGCCGTATTCCGCCCCTCAATCCCCTGCGCGTTTTCGAGGTGGTGGCCAGGACATCCAACCTCACGGTGGCAGCGCAGGAACTCCATGTCACGCAGTCAGCCGTGAGCCGCCAGATTGCTGTGATCGAGGAGTACCTCGGGGTGGAGCTCTTCCGCCGGGAACGGCAAGGCGTCACCCTGACGCGCGTGGGCAAGTCGTACGCCGAGCAGATCGTCCCGGCGTTCGAGGCGATTGCGAATGCGACGGAACGGCTGCACAAGAGCACCGCCCGCAGCGCATTGCGCGTGCGGACGTACACCACGTTCGCGGCCAAGTGGCTGATCCCTCGGCTGCCGGATTTCAAGCAGGCCCATCCGAACATCGATCTCCAGATCACGACCGCGGTGCCGGACGTCGACTTCGACCGGGACCTGGTGGATGTCGCCATCCAACTGGGAGATGGTCGCTGGCAACGGCTGCAGGCGGACAAGTTGTTCCCGGACATCTTCGAGCCGGTGTGTTCGCCACGCTACCTGTCCGAGCATACGAAGTCGATTCGCAAGCCAGAGCCCTTGCTGCGCAAGCAGCTCCTCGTGTCCCACTACCGGCGGCGCGACTGGGACGACTGGCTGAAGGCCACACGGCTGGTGGACGCTGCAGAAGGCGCTGAGCGCATGGAGTTCAGCAGTTCCGTCTTGACCTGGCAGGCCGCCATCGACGGTTTGGGCATGGCGATTGGACAGACGGCGATGCTGGAACACGAGTTCCAGACGGGCCAATTGGTGCGCCCCTTCGAGATGCCGGTGCAATCGTCCCGCGCCTACTGGCTGTTGCGGCCACAGGCCCAGCGCGAGTCCACCAAGGTTGCCGCGTTCCGGGACTGGCTGCTGGCCGCCTGTGCGGCGGCGCCGATTGAAGACCCCGACGACCTCATTGCCGTGCCGTAAGATTCGCCGACCCCGAGGGGTCGGGAATCGCACGCCGCAGTCCGGCGTCGCGGTCATGCGTCAACAATGCTGACGAGTTCCGGCAGGGCCGTGAACAGGGCGGCCACCACACGCTTGACGCACACCGTCGCTTTCATAGATGCATCCCAGCTTCGCGCATCGCGGCAGCTGCACAACTCTCAGTTGGTTTGCGCGCCCGCTGCCAGGCGGACGATGGCCGCCATGTCGGTTACTTGCTCCAGCCCCATCACCGTGTCGGCGATGCGGCGCGCACGGTCATCCGGCACCACCGACTTGGCGTTGTGCAGGAACTTGGCCACGAGTTCCTGGTCCGTCATCCAGGTGTCGGGCTCAGGTGACCGGCTGCCCTTGGGATAGCGCTTCTCGGCCGTGAAGGTCTGGCCCCGGGCATCGATCTCTACGCGGGCCGGACGACTTGCGGCATTCCCAGTCAGCAGCTTCACGTAGTCCGGGTGCGGCGCACTGGACACCTTGTGCATGAGCGCGAGCACCGAGGCGCTGCGAATGAACGCTGGATCCAGCCAGTCGCGCCCGGGAGGCACCCGGTGCGCCGCCACTGCGATGCCGTGGTACATGCTGAACTGCGCATCGTGGACGTCTTCGATGCTGCGCGTCACCCAAACCGGTTTCTCCGCGAAGGCCTCGACGTAGATCCGGATGGCGTCGATTTCGTCCGGCGCGATCGCATGGTCGGTCACGAGGCCGATCACGCAGTCCTGCAAGGCATTGAATACCCGGCAATGCGGGTAAGGCTTGTAGGAGGTCTCGGCGGGAAACCGCCACTGCGTACCCAGGCCCTCGGTGATGCGCTGGGGCTCCCATTTGTCGGTGCCGATAAAGCGCGGATAGCCGTACTCCCGGTCATCCAGGACCTGGACATCGCCGCGGTGGCCATACTCCGCCATGGCGGCGGCGGTAAACGCTGCCTGGGACAGCGCGCCCATCATCGTGTACTTGATCGTCGTCGCCGGCGCATGGTGGATCCACGTCATCATCGAGTTCACCGGTGAAATGCACGCGGCAATCCCCAGCGCATGCGCGATGACTTCGGCGTCGTGGCCCTTGAGCTTTCCGATCGCGGCGGCGGCGCCGAACACGGGGCTGGTGTAGCCGAACACGCGCGGCGGCCGTGATTCACCTTCCTTGGTGTCGCGCAGGTTGTCCATCGCCTTTCCGAAGCGGTTGCTCATCTCGTGCGAGACGGCGATCGCCTCCAGGACCGCCTTGCCGTCACAGTGCTTCTCTTCCGCCACGGCCAGGATGCTTGCGAGCACCGCCGGTGCCACGTGACCGGGCGGCAGCACGCAGTCCATGTCCAGCGTGTTGATCAGCTCGGCGTTCGCGAAGGCGGCTGCCACGGCGGAGCCGCGCTGCGTTGTTCCGAGAATCGTCGCAGTATCGTCGGGGCCACTCATGGACCGGGCGAACTTGACCGCCGCGTTCGCTTTCGGGAAGCCCACCCCGGCCAGGGCGCAACCGATCGAGTCCAGGAGGGTGCGCTTGCTCTCGTGGACGACCTCGGGCGGAAGCTGCTCGAAATTGGTCGCCACTGTGAAACTGGCGAGGTCGGTGACCGTTGTCGTCGTCATGGGAATTCCTGCTGTCTGAAGGGTGCTGGTCTCACGCACCGAGATAGGCTTCGTGGATGTCGGCGGACTCTGCGATGTCGGCGGCGTCACCCTGCTTGACGATCCGGCCGACCCGCAGCACGTAGGCCCGGTCCGAGATCCGCAATGCCGCGCGCATGTTCTGCTCGACGAGGACGCTGGAGACACCCCGCTTGCGCAGTCCCCCGATCACCGCAAGCACCTGCTTTGACAACGCCGGCGACAGGCCGAGCGAGGGCTCGTCGAACAGCATTAGGCGCGGGCGCGACATCAGCCCCCGGCCGATCGCCAGCATCTGCTGTTCGCCGCCACTGAGGTTGCCCGCGAATCCGCCAAGCCTCTCGCGCAGCCGGGGAAACAAGTCAAGCACCTGGCCGACCGTGAAGTCCGGACCGTCGCCGAAGGCATCGACCACTTCCAGGTTCTCCTCGACCGTCATGGAGGGAAAGATCTCGCGCCCCTCCGGCACGTGGTTCAGGCCCATACGGCTGAGCTGCCACGGCTTCATGCCGGTCACGGCGCGGCCGCGGAATTGCACCTGTCCCGCGCTGACCGGAACGATGCCGGTGACGCAGTTGAGGAGGGTGGACTTGCCTGCACCGTTGGCGCCCAGGATCGCGACGATCTCTCCTTCGCGAACTTCGATGGACACCCCGCTGAGCGCAGTCACCTTGCCGTACGCGGCCCGCAGACCGTCCACACGCAGCAGCGCTTCAGTCATCCTCGGCTCCCAAATACGCCTCCACCACCTGAGGATGCCGCAGCACCTGCGACGGCTCGCCAACGGTCAGCGGCTGTCCATCCACCATCGCGAGGCAGCGATGGCACAGGGCGCGAATCACCGCCATGTCGTGCTCGACAACGACCACGGTCCGACCGGGCGCGACGCGCCGGATCAGCTCGACGAATTCGGCACTATCGTTGTCGTCCATTCCGGCGGCGGGCTCGTCGAGGAACAGCAGCCTGGGCCGCGTCATCAGCGCGATGCCGACCGCCAGGCGGCGCTGGACACCGTACGCAAGCACGCTGGCCAGGCGGTTCCGGTCTTCCCAGAGGCCGGTGAGTTCCAGCACCTCGCGCGTCCGTTGTGCGAACCGCTCGACGTCCTCGCGCCAGGTCTTGCTATGCAGCAGCCGCCCAAGCACCGAGTGCCGGGCCATCTGGTGGCAGGCGAACAGCAGGTTGTCCTCGACCCTCGACTCCGGGAACACCGCCGTCCGCTGAAAGCTGCGGGCCACGCCCTGCCGGGCGACCTCATGCGGCGCCAGACCCGTGATAGCGCGGCCGAACAGCTTCACGTCACCAGACGTCGGCGGGACGATTCCGCACAGCACGTCGAACAAGGTCGACTTGCCAGCCCCGTTGGGCCCGATGATCCCGAAGATCTCGCCCTCGTTGATCTCCAGGTCCACCCCACGCAGCGCGGCGATGCCGCCATAGTGCTTGGTGATGCCTGAGGCCTGGACGGCGGCCGTCGTCGATGCACCGACCTCGACCGCGGGAGTGTCAGGCAGCCTGATGCTGGTCGCGGGCATGGCGTTCCCTTTCCCATTTGGCAGCGAGCGCGAGCGCCAGCTGGTGAAGCCCTCCGGGGGCGAACATCATGATCAGCACGATGGCCGAGGAGAACAACAGCACGCGGACGTTCGCATCCATCTGCAGGTAGTGCGGCAGGATGCTGAAGATCATGGCGCCGATGACAGGCCCGAACAGCAGGTGCGTTCCGCCCAACAACACCATCAGCATCGCGTCGACGGTGATGGCGACCGACAGGTTCTCAGGCGAGACGATCTGCGTGTACGGCACGGCAAGTCCGCCGGCCACTGCCGCGAGCACCGCGCTCAGCACGAAGGCCTTCAGCCGCTGGGCAAAGACGTTCACGCCGAGCGACCGGGCCAGGTGGGCGTTCTGCCGGACGCTCTCCAGAGCGGCACCAAAGCGCGACGTCCGGACAGCTGCCAGCGCGACGGTGACGAGCACCAGCACGATGGCGCAGACATAGAAGTAGTTGCGCGGCTGAGAGAGATCTATTCCTGCGACGGACATCTGGCCAAGGCCGAACAGGCCCATGCCGCCGCCCGTGATCTCCTGCAGGTTGAGGGCGACGACCACTGCGACACTGGCGATGCCCCAGGAGACGATGGCGAAGTACGCACCGGTCAACCGCAGGGTCAGGGCGCCGATCACCGTGGCCAGAACAGCCGCCGCCACCATGCCGACGGTCAGCCCCATTTCGAAGCTCAGGCCAAACTTCTTCATGGCGATGCCGACCCCATAGGCGCCCACACCGAAGAACAGGCACTGGCCCAGAGGGACTTCACCGGTCCCTCCGAGCATTACGTTGACACTGAGGGCGAAGATGGCGAATGCGCTGGTGTAGCCGGCCAGCGTGAGCAGGAAGGGGCTGTCGATCGCCACACCGAAGACGGCGATGGTCGCGGCCCAGAGGCCGATGACGGTGAGGAACATGCGCTGCTTGCGCGTGGCGGGATTCATGTCAGTACCTGTGCTTGAGGGATTTGCCGCGCAGCCCCTGGGGCGCCAGAAGCAGGATCGCGATCACCAGGATCCAGCCGAGGGCTGGGGTCCATGACACCGAAACGTAGGTCTCGAACATCGCGTTGGCGACGCCCACCAGGAGTGCGCCGAGGAGCGATCCCGACAGGCTGCCCATGCCGCCGAGGATCACGACGATGAAGCTGGTGATCATGGATGCGTTGCCCATGGTCGGGAACACGTTGGTGATCGGGGTCAGCAGCCCACCGGCGATACCGGCAGCACCGACCCCGAGTGCAAAGGACAACGTGCGGATGCGCGGCACGTTGATGCCGGTGTACAAGGCGCCGCGGGGGTTCTGCGCCACCGCAGCCACCTGGCGTCCCCGTACGGAATACTTCAGCCAGATCCCGAAGACCGACAGCACCAGCGCCGAGGTCACGAGAATGAAGATGCGCTGGCCGGAGACGACGAATCCGCCGAAGGACAGGCTTACCGCGAACGGCGAACGTACAGGCTGCGGATCCGGACCGGCAATCAGCAGCATTGCGGCCATCATCGCCTGGGCGAGCGCGAAGGTCACGATCAGCGAGCTGTGGTTGCCCTCGCCGTAGAGGCGCTTTCGGACGATCAGCACCTCGGTGGCGAGAGCAGCCACGGCCACCACGCCCAGGCCGACGAACAATGCCAGCACGTAGGGAGCCCCGGCCCGCGTCGCCAGCAGCACGGCGTAGGCGCCAAGAGCGAAAAAGGCTCCGTGCGCGAAGTTGACGATGCCCAGGATGCCGAAGACGAGTGTCAGCCCGACTGCCGTGACGGCGTAGCCCGCGCCGACCAGCAGCCCGTTCAACAGCGTTTGCAGGAAGAGGTCCATGGTCGTGCGAACGGTCAGTTGCGCGAGCGTTCGACCAGGTCCAGCGACTGGCCGTTGACGCGCTGGATGTAGAAGTACGGCGCGCTGGCGCGGCCCTTGTCGTCGAACTTCAGCTCGCCACGCGGGGTCTGCCAGCTGTTGGCGCGCAGCGCCTGCGCGATCGCGCCGTAGTCCGTCGCGGTCTTGGCCTTGTCCATCGCGGCGGCCGTGACCTTGGTGCCCTCGTAAACGACAAGATGGACCTTGCCCGGATCGCTGTTGAACTTCTTGCGGAAGGCGGCGACGAACGCCTGCGCCTCGGGGCTCTTCTCCTGGGCGGCGAAGATGTCGCCGGTGATCACGCCGTCGAGGGCACCTTCAGCCGCCTTCAGTACGGCCGGCGTGATGACTCCCGGAACGGTCGCCTCGCGCTTGAAGCCACCGATCTGCCGGGCCTGCTTCCACAGCTGCGCGAGGCGAGCGGGGGCGCCGTCCGCGACATAGACCAGGTCGGGGTTCTGCGATTTGACCTTGGTGAGGATGGACGTGTAGTCGTTGATGTCCGCCTCGTACATCGAGGCGCTCACCAACTCGATCTTGGCCGCCGCCAGGTCGGCCTTGAGCATGTCAAGAAGTGGCCGGGCGAACTCGGTGTTTTCGCCGATGAAGGCGACCGTCTTGGGCTTGAGGGTCTCGACGATGTACTTGTTGAACGCACGCGCGTTCATGCTCGTCGTGTTGTTGATCTGAAACAGCCAAGGGTTACCCTGCTCCGTGATCTGGTTGGCCTGGGCCGCGGTGTTCACGAACAGCATGCGGTCCTTGGTCACGGACGACTGCGCCAAAGCCAGCTGGCTGCCCATGCCGCCGAGGACGACGTTCACGCGGTTGACGGCAATCTGCTTTTGCGTCGCGGCGACGGCACCGGCAGTACTGCCCTTGTCATCCTCGAAAACCAGCTGGATCTTGCGGCCACCCAGAATGCCGCCTGCGGCGTTGATCTCCTCAACCGCGAGTTCGGCGGCCTGGCGGGCCTCGGCGCCGTACGCCGCTGCAGGCCCGGAGAACGGCATGACCAGCCCGAAAAGCACGGGCTGCGAGGTCTGTGCGGCGGCCATCGAGAGGGCAGAGCCCAAGCCGAGTGTGAGGATCAATCGGCGCGTGATTGGATGCATGCGTGTCTCCATGAGCGTTGAATCGAGCCGGGCAAGTGCACCGGGGCCAGCAGGCACGAGCGACGGCTGTCCTCGTACATCACGCTGCAATCCTCCCACCGAAGGGCCCCATGAGGAACTGACGGTTGTGCAGCAGGCCATGAGCTTTCCTCATACCATGATCTGACGTCTGCGTCAGGCCGTAAGAAGCGTCCGATCACATCGGGCGCTGGAATGCCAGGGCTTGGCCGTCACGATCGGCACGCCAAGCGGTTACAGTCGGATCGGCGGCAGGCCGTTGGACTCGGCCCAGAAGTCGGTCATCGCAGACGTATCCTGGCCATCCTTGCCGGCATGCTTGGCCAGTTGGAAGAGGCTGCGGGCCAGGTTGCCCATGGGCAGGGACACGGAGGCGGACTGGGCCGCTTGGCAGGCCAGCGTGAGGTCCTTGAATCCAAGCGCTAGGTCGAACCCGGGCGTCAGGTCCCCCTTGAGCACCTTGACCGGCCACTTCTCCTTGAGTTGGCCGTTCGATGCCGTCGTGCCGGTGAGGACGTCGAAGGTCTTGCGCACATCCAGCCCGAGGGCGGCCGCCAGCACCAGGGCCTCCGAATTGATCTGGCAGTAGCACAGGACCATCAGGTTGTTGATCAACTTCATGCGCGTTCCGGCGCCGGGTCCGCCGCAGTGGAGGACCGTCGATCCCATCTTCATGAGCACGGGCTCCAGGGACGCCCGGTCCTCGTCGCTCGCGCCGAGCATGAACAGCGACTCCCCCCGATCTGCGTGAGCAGCCAGCCGGCCGACCGGCGCATCGGCGAAACGAACGCCCTGCACCGCCGCCGCCTGGGCCAGCGCATCCACCGTGTCGGCATCGATGGTGCTCAATTCGACGAGGAAGCCACCCGGCTTCAGCCCCTGAAGGACACCTTCGGATCCGAGAATGACCTCGCGGGCCTGCTTGGGGCCCGGCAGCATGGTGAAGACAATTTCAGCGCTGGAGGCCAGATCGATCACGCTCGCCGCGCGTCGCGCGCCCCGGGCGACAAGTTTGTCGACTGGGTCGGCCTGCAGGTCGTGGACGATTAGATCCACCTTGTGTGTGGCCAGGTGGGAGGCCAGGGCGAACCCCATGCGGCCCAGTCCGATGAATCCGACTTTCATGGTGCTTGCCTTTCGTTGCGGTGAACCGGACTCGGGGTGTGATGGCGACGCGGAGTTCAAGCGCCGTCAAGACCGGCCTCGGCAAGCGGATTCTCTCCATGGGCACCGGATCGGGAAAACCGACATTTCGTCCCGATGCGATGAGCTTTGGTCATGACTTCTTCCAGGGGCACGGCTGCGCCGGCCGCTCGACCGGCATCGTCCGCTCCGTCCGATAAGGCCGGGTCCCCTTCCCTGGTATGAGTATTTGTGAGAGCTGGCGACGAAGCGCGAAGTATTCGGAGCCTGATCACGCCGGCACCATTGGAAAAGCTTCACCGCCCGTACAGGACATCGGATGGATTTCAACCTCAGCGAAGAGCACAAGGCCTTCGCCGACACGGTCGCCCGCTTCGCCAAAGACAAGCTCCGTGCCGGCGCGTTGGAACGCGCGCACTCCGCCCACTTCCCGTGGGAGACTGCCCGGCAGATAGCCGAGCAAGGGTTGCTCGGGATCGCCTTTGATGAGAAGGATGGTGGCCAGGGCGGGACGCTGATGCATGCCGTCCTGGCGATCCAGGAGGTCGCGCTGGTCTGTCCCAAAAGCGCGGACATCGTGCAGGCCGGAAACTTCGGGCCGATCCGGACGTTCGTGGAATACGCCAGCGATGATCAGAGGAGGCGCTTCCTGCCCGACTTGCTTGGCGCGCGCAAGCTGATCGCCCTGGGCATGAGCGAGCCGGAGGCAGGTTCGGCCGTCACTGAACTCCGGACGACGGCCCGGATTGAAGGCGACGAGGTCGTCATCAATGGCAGCAAGGTGTTCTCGACGCACAGCTCAGAGGCCGAGTTGTTCCTGATTTACGTGCGCTTTGCTCCGGGCGTGGGGGGCATCGGTTCGGTGCTTGTCGAGCGGGGAACACCGGGCTTCCAGGTCGGCACGGCGTCGGCCTTCATGAGCGGGGAAACCTGGAGCCAGCTCTACTTCGAGGAATGTCGGATTCCGAAGCAAAACATCCTGCTGGGCGAGGGCGGCTTCAAGAAGCAGATCGCCGGCTTCAATGTGGAACGCCTTGGCAATTCCGCGCGGTCGCTCGCCTTGGGACGTCACTGTTTCAATTTGGCAAGGGAGCACGCGCTCACGCGCCGGCAGTTCGGACGTGAGCTGTGCGATTTCCAGGGAATCCAGTGGAAGTTCGCAGACATGAAGCTGAAGCTCGAGTCCGCCCAGCTGATGCTGTACCAAGCCGCCATGGAAGGCGAGGACGGCCTGCCATCGGCGCAGAGCACCGCGCTGGCCAAACTGGCATGCAACATGGCCGGATGGGAGGTCTCCAACGAGGCCCTGCAAATCATGGGAGGCATGGGCTACAGCCAGGAGTCCATCGTCGAATACTGCGTGCGCAGGACGCGCGGCTGGATGATTGCGGGCGGCTCGGTCGAGATGCTCAAGAACCGCATCGCAGCGGGCGTGTTCGACCGCCACTTTTCCCAGCGGCCAGCACGGCCGCAGTGACCGAATGCACGGTAGGCTGCAGGCGTCTGCGGATGTCCTGCCCTCCGCAGCGGGCGTCGACAGCGCCCGCTGCGTGACACTTCACATGAACTGACCCTGGCCATGGACCGCACAACTTCCCAGGCAGCGCTTGCTGCTGCTCTACTCTCACCGCGCAGCATCGCCCTGGTCGGCGCATCGGACGATCCAGGCAAGACGGCTGGCCGCCCGATGAGGTTCCTCCGCCAGGCCGGCTTCACGGGGAAGGTGTATCCCATCAACCCGAACCGCTCGGAAGTGCAGGGTGAGCGCGCTTACCCGAATCTCGCATCACTTCCGGAAGTCCCGCAGCATGTCTTCGTCCTGACGCCCACCGAGGGCGTGCTGGATTGCCTGCGCGAGTGCGCCGCGCTCGGCGTGCAGGTCGCCACCGTGCTGGCCAGCGGCTTCTCCGAAGCGGGGCCCGTGGGCGCCCAGCGCGAGCAGGCGATCCGTGAACTCGCGCAGTCGACGGGGATGCGCGTCCTTGGCCCCAGCAGCCTCGGCCTGGTGAACAGCCATGCGCGGCTGGTCCTGACGGCGAACGCAGCATTCGCCGAGCCCGATCTGCCGGTCGGCAAGGTATTCGTCGCGTCCCAGAGCGGCAGCATGATCGGCGCCCTGGTTTCGCGCGGAAAGGCCCGTGGCGTCGGATTTGCAGGGCTTGTCTCCGTCGGTGGTGAAGTCGACCTCAGCATCGGCGAGGTGTGTTCCGCGACCATCGATGATCCCTCCATCGAGGGCTACCTGCTGTTCCTCGAAAGCCTGTCGCACGGACAGGCACTGCGCGCGTTCGCCACAGAGGCGGCGCGTCGCGGCAAGCCGGTAATTGCCTACAAGCTTGGACGGTCCACCGCCGCAGCCGAGATGGCAGCAACCCATACGGGTGCGCTCGCTGGAGAGGACGACGTCGCCGACGCCTTTTTCCGGGACATGGGCATCGCTCGCGTGGGCGTACTGGAGGCACTGCTGGAGACCTTTCCGTTGGCACAGCGCGTGCCGCTGGGGGCATCGGGGCCCGGACACCGGCGTGTGGGCGTGGTCACGACCACCGGCGGCGGAGCCGCCATGGCCGTCGATCAGCTTGGCATCCGCGGCTTGACGGTCCAGCCCGCGTCCGCGGAGACGGTGGCCCGCCTTGCCGATGCCGGGATCCCAGGCAGTGCCGGCCGGGTGATCGATCTCACGCTGGCCGGCACCCGCTACGAGGTGATGAAGAAAACGCTGGGGATCATGCTGGAAGCACCGGAGTTCGACCTGGTGCTGGCAGTGGTCGGCTCGTCGGCGCGGCTGTACCCGCACCTGGCTGTCAAACCCATCATCGACAGCGCAGGAACTGCGAAGCCGCTGGCTGCGATGGTGATACCGGAGGCGCCAGAAGCCCTGAAGCAGTTGACCGAGGCGGGAGTCCCGTGCTTCCGCTCACCCGAGGCCTGTGGCGACGCCATTGCCGCCGTGCTGAGTCGACGCGCACCGCATCCGATCGCGCCAGCCGTCGGGGTCAGCAGAGACCCGCGTGCGCTGAACGAAGCCCATGCCTACGAGGTGCTGGACGCCCTGGGGGTCCCTCATCCGCCTGTCGCCGTCGGTCCCCTTTCAGGACCGGCGCCAGCACTACCCTTCGGCTTTCCCGTCGTGGCAAAGGTCTGCTCGGACCAGATCGCACACAAGACGGAGGTCGGTGGCGTTGTCCTCCACATTGGCACCCCCCAGGAACTGGACCAGGCCCTGCTGACGCTGGCTTCCAACCTGCGGGAGCGGGCGCCCGGCGTGCACTGCGAGGAGGTGCTCGTGCAGCCGATGCAGCGCGGCCTGGGCGAAGTGCTCGTGGGCTACCGGGTCGATGCGCAGGCTGGACCGATCATCATGCTTGCTGCCGGTGGCATCTGGGCGGAGATCAGCAAGGATCGCAGCGTCCGGCTCGCGCCGGTTTCCGTGGAGACTGCACGGGAGATGATCACCGAGGTCAATGCGCTGAAGACGATGACGGGTCTGCGGGGCAAGCCTCGCGGTGACTTGGAGGCCCTCGCGCGCGCAGTGAGTTGCCTGTCGCAACTGGCAGTGCGCCCGGATCTTGGTGTCACGGAGGCCGAGGTCAACCCCTTGCTGATCATGCATGAAGGCCAGGGCGTCAGCGCGGTGGACGCGCTCGTCTTCAGGGCTTCGGTGGCGAGCTGACGCAGATCGCTATGCACAACCAGCCCTCTCCCAGTCTTCGATCTCCTCACGCCGGCGCACTGCCTGGGGCCTGCGCCTTCGACTCGGCCATGTCTTTCGGACTGATTCGCGGCGGCCACCTAGACGTCACGGTGCTCGGCGGACTGGAGGTCGACGAAGCGGGGCCGGCTTGCAAAGTGGAAGGTGCCAGGAAAGATGGTGCCCGGCATGGGCGGTGCGATGGACCTCGTGACAGGAGCGCGGCGCGTGATCGTCGCGATGACGCATCGCACGCTCACTGGATCGAAGCTGGTGAATCGCTGCTCGCTGCCGATCACGTCCCTGCGGCGCGTTGACTTAATCGTGACCGAACTCGCCGTCATCGAGCCTACAGTCGACGGTCTCGCGCTGAGAGAAAAGGTACCGGGCGTCAGCGTGCGCGACGTACTCCATTCCACCCATGCTTCCTCGATCGTCGCGCCATCTATGGCGACGATGCGGTAGCGCCAACACCTCTAAATTTCAGGAAGGAAAACGCCATGAAGGTTCTCGTATCCGTGAAGCGGGTGGTCGACTACAACGTCAAGATACGCGTCAAGAGCGACGGCACCGGCGTGGACATCGCCAACGTAAAGATGAGCATGAACCCCTTCGACGAGATTGCCGTCGAAGAGGCGGTGCGCCTGAAGGAAAAGGGCACGGCCACCGAGATCATTGCCGTGACCTGCGGCGTAAGCCTGTGCCAGGAGACGCTGCGCACCGCGATGGCCATCGGTGCCGACCGCGGCATCCTCGTCGAGTGCGCCGACGAACTGCAGCCGCTCGCCGTAGCAAAGTTGCTCAAGGCGCTGGTCGACAAGGAACAGCCCGGCCTCGTCATCCTCGGCAAGCAGGCCATCGACGATGACTGCAACCAGACCGGGCAGATGCTCGCCGCGCTGGCCGGCCTGGCACAAGGCACCTTTGCCAGCAAGATCGAGGTGGCCGACAGCCAACTCGCCGTCACGCGCGAGATCGACGGCGGCTTCGAGACCGTGCGGCTCAAGCTGCCCGCGATCGTGACCACCGACCTGCGCCTGAACGAGCCGCGCTACGTGACGCTGCCCAACATCATGAAGGC